>Ga0070685_10001255_pt1 | contig 13465 bp, 10 predicted proteins | sample KBSS13LmetaG_FD_65651 | JGI IMG/M metagenome (GOLD analysis project Ga0070685, IMG submission 65651) | Switchgrass rhizosphere microbial communities from Kellogg Biological Station, Michigan, USA - KBS S1-3L metaG | ecosystem: Host-associated > Plants > Roots > Rhizosphere ...
CTCGCGCCTGCGGTACCGGATGTTGACCAGCGGCACCGGCTTCGGCAGCACCGCGTCGTCCGCCGCGCCGTGCCAGGGGCTGTCGGGGAACTGGCGCATCCACTCCATCTTCCCCAGCACCTTCGCGCAGCGGATACAGGGGAAGCGGTCGGTCTCGTTCCCGCGCGCCGCGAGCTCCGCGCTGGCCCGGCCCAGCGCCTCCAGGCGGGCGGTGTAGCGGGGCCACGCCTCCAGGAACGAGGTGTGGTTGAGGTCCGCCACCACGTCGTGCTCGTTGTCGCCGTATTCCGAGAGCTGGCAGCAGAGCGAGAGCCGCCCGCGCGCGTCGATGTACAGCCGCTTCTGCGCGAAGGTGTCGCACCCGCGCTCCGCCCCGTCGAAGGGCGCGCCGTAGTCCAGGAAGATGCCGGTGCGGCGCCCCTCGCGCCCCAGCGCGTGGATCTCGTCGCGGGCGGCGTACCATTCGTGCGGGGCCAGGTCGCTGTCGCGTGCCGCGCTCCCGGGCACCGGCTGCGCCAGCGCGAAGTTCAGGCTCGTGCACCCCAGCCCCTCGGCCAGGTCGGCCGCCTGCCGGAGCTGGTGGCGGTCGCGCCGGTCCACCACGAAGCCCAGCGAGGTGGGGATGCGGCGGCTGGTGAGCAGCGCCACCGCCAGCAGCACCCGCTTGAACGAGCCGCGCCCCCGCTCCGCGTCGTGCACCGCCTCGTCCGCGCCCGAGAGCGACACCCGCACGTACAGCGGCGGATGCCGGTCGAGCCCGGGCATCAGCCGCCGCATGTGCCAGCCGTTGGTCACGAAGCGGTAGGCCACCCCGCGCTCGTGCAGCCCCGCGATGATGTCGTTCCAGCGGGGATGGATGGTCGGCTCGCCGCCCGTCATGCTCACCCCGACCTCGGGGAAGAGCGTGCGCGCCTCGTCGACCGTGCGGAAGATGAGGTCGGGGTCCAGGTTGCGCACCGTCGTCACGTCGTCCCGGATGCAGTGGGGACAGCGCAGGTTGCAGTGCTCGGTGACGGCGATGCCCAGGAGCATGGAGTGCGGGTTCCTCAGGGCGTGACCGTGCTGCCGGTGCCGCCGGTGTCGCCGCCGCCGGGGATGGGTACGCCGGTGGTGAGCGTCAGGTCCGTCAGCCGGGGGAGGTCGGCGACCACGGGGCTCACCCAGGGACGGCGGGGACGCGCGGCCTTCGGTCGGTTGGATTGCACGCTGTCCTCGGTGCGAAGGTGGGAAACGAACCGCGAAGCCGCCGCGGGAGAGGAGCGGTGGAACCGGAGAGGCAGGGGCGGCGAGGTGCCGCACGCCGTCCGGGCTCGCCAGGGAGCCGGAGCGGATCCCGCGTAGCACTCCGACGCACATCAGAATAACTGCGGCGGGTAGGCATATCAACCCTGCGTGTTCGACGCCACGTTCGGCCGGCCCCCGGCGAAGCGCCGCGCCACCTCGGGCTTCACCACCTTGCCCATCGCGTTGCGCGGGAGCGCGTCGACGGCCAGGAGCGTGCGCGGGAGCTTGTAGGGGGCCAGCCGCTCGCGCGCCCAGGGGAGGAGCGCGTCCAGGGTGAGCGCCTCGCCGTCGCGCACCTCCACCGCCGCGCAGACGCGCTCCCCCCACTCCGGGTCCTCCACGCCCACCACGGCGCACTCCGCCACGGCGGGGTGGGTGCGCAGCACCTCCTCGATCTCCAGCGCCGAGACCTTGAAGCCGCCGGTCTTGATGATGTCTACGCTGCGTCGGCCCAGGATGCGGTAGTAGCCCTCCTCCACCACCGCCACGTCGCCCGTGCGGAACCAGCGGCCCTCGCGGAAGGCCTCGGCGGTGGCCTCGGGGCGGCGCCAGTACTCCAGGAACACGCCGGGGCCGCGCACCTCGATCTCCCCCGGCGCGCCGGGGGCGGCGATGCTCCCCTCCTCCACCAGCCGCACCTCCACCCCGGGGAGGGGGAGGCCCACGAAGCCGGGGCGCCGCTCGCCGTGGAGGGGATTCGAGAGCGCCATCCCGATCTCCGTCATCCCGTAGCGCTCCAGCAGCGTGTGGCCGCCGATCTCCCGCCACCGCTCCAGCGTGCTCACCGGGAGCGCCGCCGAGCCGCTCACCATCAGCCGCAGCCGCCGGCACGCGGCCGACATGCGCTCGCGCCGCGCCGGATCGGTGGCCTCCCACGCGGCGATCAGCCGGTTGTAGACGGTGGGCACCGCCATGAACACCGTCAGCTCGCCGGACGCGATGCGCGCCCAGACCGCGTCGGCGTCGAACTTCGCCAGGATCTCGCAGGCGGCGCCGTTCCAGAGCGCGCAGGAAAGGACGTTGACGATCCCGTGCACGTGGTGCAGCGGGAGGACGAGCAGGGTGCGGTCGTCCGCGCGCCACTCCCACGCCTCCGTGAGCATCTCGAGCTGCGCGCGCAGGTTGGCGTGCGTCCACACCACGCCCTTCGGCCGCCCGGTGGTGCCGCTGGTGTAGAGCATCATCGCCCGCCGCCCCTCGTGCACGGAGGGCAGATCGGCCGGCGCGGCCGCGAGCGCCTCGTCCGTGGTCAGGAAGCGCGCGCCGTGCGCCTCCGCCAGCGGCCGCAGCGTGTCGGCGAACTGCGGGTGGGCGATGACGATGGCGGCGTCCGCGTCGCCGATGGCGTACTCCAGCTCGGCCGGGGGATGGCTGACGGCGAGCGGCACCGCGATCCCTCCCGCGCGCCAGACCCCCCACTGCACCGCCACGTACGCGAACGACGGGGGAACGAGGAAGCACACTCGCGCCTCCTCCAGCTCCGCCCTCCCCTCCAGCAGCGCGGCCGCCACCCGCGCCGAGGCGTCGAGCAGCTCCGCGTACGTGTGCTCGCCGCCCGCGTCCACGACGGCGGTGCGGCCGCCATGGGTCCGCGCGCGGGAGACGAGGGGAAGCTCGATGGCGGACATGCGGGATGCGCGGACAGGGGTGGAGATGCGGGACGCGCGCAAGCTATCCTCCGCCGCCGCGATCCGCACGCGACCAGGAGATGAGCAACGAAGAGCCGGAGATGCTGCGTGCATCTCCGGCCCGGGTGGCCTCCCGGCGCGGCGCCGGGGGCCGGCAAGACCCTACCCCTTCACCACCCCGGCCGCGGCCAGGATGCGGTCCAGGTCCTCGCTACGGGTGAAGGGATGGAGATACCCCACGCGTCGGAGGCCGCCGTGGAGCGGCTCACGTACTGCTGCCCGCCGATGGTGACGCGCCAGTTCTCCCGGCTGTGCGAATTGGAGAAGAACTCCACTACGCCCGCGTCGGAGCGCAGCGTCATGGTGACCTCCGGATAGTCGTCGGTGTGCGTGTAGATCGTATGGTACACGCCCTGCCGGCGGCGCGCCGAGGCGAGCGTCCGCAGGAACGCGAGCATCGCCGAATCGGGAACGGTGACGGGGAGTGGACCTGCTTTCGTCCCGCCGACCTGCAGTTCCACGGTGCCCGTGAAGGTGTACGTGTCGCCCTGCCGCTCCAGCCGGATCGTCTGATCCACCTCCCGGCTGCCGGGCATCCCGACCCAGTAGTACCGGAGCTCCACCGTCCGCGCGTCGAACCCGGGGGGAAGCGGACGGGACGCAGCGTTCCGCGACGCGGCCGGCACGCAGGCGGCCATCGACACGGCCGCGAGCAGTGCGACGGAACGCGTCCCGAGCGGGCGATGGATCATGAGACCTGGAGGATGGAGGTGGAGGAGATCGGCGGCGCAGCGCCGGCGCGCCCCTCAGCGGCCCAGCGGCGGGCCGGACTCCTGCAGCCCCCGCTCCAGCTCGTCGCGGCGCAGGTAGGGGAGGAGGTGCTTCAACGCCTCGGCGGGCGCGGGGGAGTCGCTGACGTACCGGCGGCCATCGATGGTCACGCGCCACGGCCGCCGCTCGTCGCCCTGAGAGGCCGAGTAGAACTCCGTGATGCCGGCCTGGGTGTGCATCCGGATGGTGAGCTCGGGATAGTCGTCGGTGTGCTCGATCCTCGGCGTGTACTCGCCCGGCGTGCGCGGCGCGGCCGCGAGCCCGCGCAGGAACGCGGTCATCGCCGAGTCGGGGATGGTGACGGTGAGCGGCCCGCTCGTCAGCCCGTGCCCACGGGCGAGCGTGCCCACGCCGGTGAACGTGTGCGTGGTGGCGCCCTGCCGCCCCAGCCGCCAGGTGAGCTCGATCGGCCCCCGCGGCTCGAGCCCCATCCAGTAGTCCACGATCTCCACGGTCCGCGGCTCGAACGGCGACGCCGCGGCGCGCTGGACGCTCCCCGCCTCCCGCGGCTCCGACGGCCGGCAGGCGGCCGCCAGGATGGCGATGGCCACTCCGGTCGCGCGCTTCATGATCATTCGCAGGTCTTGCCGGCCAAGGTCGCTCATCCGTCGATCAGTCGAAGATCTCGCCCAACCACAGCCTCCACCCGGGAACCACGTCTCCACCATCGATCTCGTCGTCTTCGGTGAGCTGCAGGACTTCACCACGAGCGCGGTAGACGGTCGCTCCCCGGCGGCGCGGGTTCACCACGACCACCATCGGGCACTCGGCCGCGAGCCACTCCGATACCTTCACGTCCACGTGGTTCGGCCGCTCGCTCGGGCAGACCAGCTCGATCGCGAGATCCGGCGGACCCTGATGGTAGCCCTCGGACAGCTCGTCGGAAGGCTTGCCACGAACGAAGGCGACGGCGGGGGCGAGCACCGTGTCAGGTTCCCATGCGAGCTGGAATCCGCATGGAGCGAACACATGCCCGAGCTCGTTGGCGGATACGTGGTTGGCCAGGTGTACCATGATCTGCACCGCGACATGGCCGGAGCGAGCACCGCGGTACGGCTGCTGGACGAGCTGCCCGCGGAGGAGATATTCACGGCAGCGGCCACGCGGCATCCGCAGGAGCTCGTCGGCCGTGATCAGCGGCGGCTCTGGATGCGAGGATGGGACCATGGTCATTTCCCGGCTCCCTGGTCACGCTTCGGAAGCCTGGTTCCGAGCGCAGCCTGCAGATCCTTCGGCCTGCCACCTCTGGTGATGAACCAGGGCATGGCGTGGCCGGCCTCAGGATGACATGTACGGGAGCGGGAGCAGCGAAAAGATACACTCGTACCAGATCCGAATCAAAGCCTGTGTCGTTGAAGTCCGCGAAGGCGGACTGTGTGCCGTTGTAGCGGCGACGCGGCGACTTCAGTCGCATGGTCACGCCGCGAAAAGCAACCGGCCGGACACCCGCGGGCATCCGGCCGGCTGTTTTGGCGCGTGATCGGCCCTCAGAAGAACACCGGCTCCTGGTAGGCGCCGAAGACCTCCTCCATCGCCGCACGGATCTCGTAGAGGGTGGCGTAGGCGCGCACCGCGTCGAGGAGCGGCTCCACCACGTTGTCGCCGGTGCGGCAGGCGTCCTTGAGCGCGGCCAGCGTGGCGTCCACCCGCGCCTGGTCGCGGCGGGCGCGCATGGCGGCCATCCGCTCGCGCTGCCGGTTCTCGCTCTCCTCCGTGACCTTCAGCAGCGGGATCTCCAGCGTCTCGCCCTCCACGGTGAACTCGTTCACCCCCACGATCACCCGCTCGCCCTGCTCGATCTCGCGCTGCTGCCGGCTGGCGCTGCGCGCGATCTCGCGCTGGAAGTACCCCATCTCGATCCCCGGCACCACCCCGCCCATCCGGTCGACCTCGGCGAAGATCGCCTCGGCCTCCTCCTCCATCCGGTCGGTGAGCGCCTCCAGGTAGTACGAGCCCGCCAGCGGGTCGATGGTGTTCGGCACCCCGGTCTCGTACGCCAGCACCTGCTGCGTGCGCAGCGCGATCTGCACCGCCTTCTCGGTGGGGAGCGCCAGCGTCTCGTCCATCGAGTTGGTGTGCAGGCTCTGCGTGCCCCCCAGCACCGCCGCCAGCGCCTGGTAGGCCACGCGCACGATGTTGTTCTCCGGCTGCTGCGCGGTGAGGGTGACCCCCGCCGTCTGCGCGTGCGTGCGGAGCCGCCAGCTCTCGGGGTTTCTGGAGCCGTAGCGCTCGCGCAGGTGGCGCGCCCAGATGCGGCGCCCGGCGCGGAACTTGGCGACCTCCTCGAAGAAGTCGTTGTGCACGTCCCAGAAGAACGACAGCCGCGGGGCAAAGTCGTCCACGTCGAGCCCGCGCGCGATCCCCCGCTCCACGTACTCGAAGCCGTTGCGCAGCGTGTACGCGAGCTCCTGCACCGCGGTGGCCCCCGCCTCGCGGATGTGGTAGCCGGAGATGGAGATGGGGTTGTACTTGGGCGCCCGCTTGGAGCACCACTGGAAGAGGTCGATGATCAGCCTGAGCGCCGGCTCGGGCGGGTACACCCAGGCGTGCTGCGCCTGGTACTCCTTGAGGATGTCGTTCTGGACGGTGCCGCGCAGCTTCTCCGGCGGCACCCCCTGCTTCTCGGCCGCCACCACGTAGAAGGCGAAGAGGATGATGGCCGGACCGTTGATGGTCATCGAGACGCTCACCTGGTCCAGCGGGATCCCGCCGAAGAGCGTCTCCATGTCGTCGAGCGAGCTGATGGCCACGCCGCACTTCCCCACCTCGCCCAGGGAGCGGGGATGGTCGGAGTCGTACCCCATCAGCGTGGGGAAGTCGAAGGCCACCGAGAGCCCCGTCTGCCCGCGCTCCAGCAGGAAGTGGTAGCGCGCGTTGGTCTCCTCGCTCGTCCCGAAGCCCGCGAACTGGCGCATGGTCCAGAGCCGCGTGCGGTACATGGTGCCGTACGGCCCGCGGGTGAACGGGAACTCGCCGGGGAAGCCGACGCGCTCGTTGTAGAACGCCGCCTCGTCGGCCGAGGGCGTGGGCCGGTCGAGCGGCGTGTAGAGCGGCTCCACCGGCGTGCCGGAGACGGAGGTGAAGTTCGCGTCGCGCGCCGGCGTGCGCCCCGCCGCGCCCTCCCAGGCGGCGAGCGAAGCCCGCAGCGTCTCCAACTCCTTCTCCTTCGCGCGGATGCGCTCCAGCAGCTCCGCCGGCGCCGCGCCGCTCTCGACCACGCTCATGGGAATCGTCCGGTCTCTATCGTGAAGGGGTGCCGACGATCGGGGATGCCACGCCGAGCTCCGCCACGATCCGCTCGGCCACCTCGTAGGGCGAGGCGTCGCCGCTCTCCAGCTCGGGGAGCGCCTCGGCCAGGATCTCCTCGCCGCGGCCGGAGCGCCAGGCCAGGCGCTGCAACCGCCGCTCCACCACCGCGCGCACCCGCTCCTCCAGCCGCGCGCGCCGCCGGCGGGAGAGCTCGCCGGAGCCCTGCAGGTACACCCGGTGGCGGTCCAGCGTTCGCGCCAGCTCCTCCACCCCCTCGCCGCTCTGGCTCACCGTCTTGAGCACGGGGATGGCCCAGGCGCCGCTCTCGGCCGCCGCCTGCCGCGCCGACTCGCGCGCGTGGCGGCCCACGGTCTTGAGCGAGACGCCGTGGTGCCCGGCGGAAGAGGGCATCTCGCCCAGCCGCATGTGCAGCATCAGCTCCAGCTCGTTGGCCAGCTTGTCGGCGCCCGGGCGGTCGGCCTTGTTGATCACGAAGACGTCGGCCACTTCCATCAGCCCCGCCTTCATCGCCTGGATCGAGTCGCCGCTCTCGGGGACGAGCACCACCACGCAGGTGTCCGCCGTCCCCGCGATCTCCAGCTCGCTCTGGCCCACGCCCACCGTTTCCATCACCACCCGCTCGAAGCCGTAGGCGTCCAGCAGGTCGGCCACCTCCTTGGTCGTGGTCGCCAGCCCGCCCAGCGCGCCGCGGGTGGCCATGGAGCGGATGAACACGCCCGGGTCGGTGGAGATGTTGCTCATGCGGATGCGGTCGCCCAGCAGCGCGCCCCCGGTGAAGGGCGAGGTGGGGTCCACCGCCACGATCCCCACCCGCTCGCCCCCCTGGCGGTAGTGCAGCGCCAGCTTGGAGGTGAGCGTGCTCTTCCCCGCCCCCGGCGGCCCGGTGACGCCGATGCGGTGCGCGCGCAGCATCTCGCCGTGCAGCGCGTGCAGCAGGCGCTCGAAGCCGGGGCGCCCGTCCTCCACCACCGAGATCGCACGGCCGAGCGCGGCGCGCTTTCCCGCGCGGAAGGCGTCGAGCAGCTCCTGCTCGCGCGAGGTCTCCAGAGTCGAAGTCATCCGGGAAAAGTGCCCTTCGCGCGGAGCCCGCGTCAAGCCGACGAACGCTCGTCCGGCCCCCGTCTCCCGCACGCGGGAGACGGCCTGCCGGGCCCGAAGGGGTGGACCTGCGCCGGCCATCCCGTAATATTGACCCCGGCGTGGCGACGCTCCGGCCGTTCGCGCCGTAACGACCGTCTTCCCGCAGCACTCCCGATCTCGCCCTCCTTCCGGCAGCGAGCCACGCCATGACGTTTCCCCGTATCCTCGTTCCGTTCGCCGTACTGGCCGCGCTCGTCTCCGCCGCCTGTGCCGACCGGGCGCCACTCTCGCCCGGCGCGCGGGAGACGCCGGAGGCCGTGGCGCCGGAAGGAACGCACGGCCAGCGGCTGGAGTGCAGGGTAGACGTTCCCGCCCGCACCCTCGCCTGCGGCAACGCGTCCACGGCCGGGATCCGGGGCGCCATCATCGGCGGACAGGATCAGTTCGTGAAGGTCACCAGCACGGGCGTGACCTTCGACGGCACGGCCCACACGCTCAGGGCCTTCGTGAACGTGAAGAACCTCCTGCCGTACACGCTGGGCACCCTCGACGGCGCCACCGCCGACAGCGGCGGGGTGAAGGTGTTCTTCCACACCGGCCCCACGGTCACGGGCGGGAGCGGCGCGGTGTCGGTGGCGAACGCCGACGGGGTGGGGGCCTTCACCGCCGCGGGCCAGCCGTTCTTCAAATACCCGGGGCGGCTGTTCCCCGGCGCCTCCTCCGCGGCACACCTCTGGGTGTTCGCGGTAGACGCCGGGGTGCAGACCTTCTCCTTCTCGGTATACGTATACGCCGAGGTGCAGGCATCGGCCTCCCGCGTTCTGGAGCCCCAGAGACTCGACGTGGTGGCGGCCGACTCGCTCACGGTCCTGGTGGCGGCAGGCCCGCCGCCGGGGGTGAGCTCCGTCCGCGCGACCCTGTTCTCGCGCACCACCCTGCTGACCTACCTGGGCGACCGGCAGTGGGGCGGCAAGCTGAACCTGGCCGGGCTGTCGCGTTCGCAAGAAGTGGAGGTGTGGGTGGTGGCGCCCACCGACTCGCTGTTGCACCGCGTCGCGTTCACCTACGTTCACCCGGTCGACCTGGCGCTCACCCTGCCGCTGGAGGGCACCGTCGCGCGGCCCACGCTGCGCATCGCCGGGACCTGCGCCGACGCCATGCCCTGCACGGTGAACGCGTACTTCTTTGGAACGACGCTGTTCACCCACACGGGACCGAGCTTCGACTTCACCGTCTCGCTCGCCGGCCTGTACGGACCCGCCGGGGGACCCCAGACGCTGACCGTGAGGGCGAACGTCCAGGACCACACCAGCACGCTGCGCCGCACCGTGTTCGTGGAGCCGTCGTCGCACCTGGTGGAGGTCGGCTCGGCGGGGGTGGAGATGCTCGACGTGGACTCGACCCGCCTCCTCTTCCGCGACTCCACCGCCGCCGGCCAGGAGGTGGCGCTGCTTGACCTTCCCTCGGGCGTGCGCACCCTGATCCACCCGCTGCAGCCGGGGGCCGTGGTCACGACGGCGTACCTGACCCCGGCAGGGGCGATCGTCGCCGCAGGGCTCGGCATCGACTCGATCTTCGAGCTGCGCGGAGGGGTGGTGCGAAGCGTGGGAGAGGCCGCGCGCTACAAGCTGCGCGTGGCGGGGGAGTGGGCGGCGTGGCACACGTCCGGGCTGCAGCTGTACCGCCGAAACACCACCACCGGCGCCCAGGAGCTGCTGAACGCCCACGCAGAGATGGGCGACGTGGCCGACAACGGCGACGTGGTGTTCACCGCGAGCGGTACGCTCCGCTGGCGCCACGGCGGGACCACGCTCACGCTGCCGCAGGGCATCCTGGCGAGAACGGACGGCACCCAGGTCGTCTACCACCGCACCGTCAACGACCTGCAGGGCACCTTCCGGCACGACGGGGTGAGCGAGACGCTGCTCGGCAACCGCGCGATCGGTCCCGAGGGCCTGCCGCCGTACGCGGTGAATGGGGGGTGGGCCGCCTTCGTCACCCCGGGCACCGACGGAATTACGCACCTGTTCACGCGCGCGCCAGACGGGACGCAGCGCCAGGTGACCTCCACCACCGCCCTGCTCCCCGACGCGCTCTCCAGCGCCGGCGACGTGGTGTGGTCGTATGGCAGCCGCCTCTTCTCCTCGGTGCCGTACACCTCCGCGACCGCGGTCAGCCGGATCTGGCCCAACCCGGTGCGCTTCCGCGGCACCCGGGCGTACACCACCATCGGCCGCACCGGGTTCCGCATCGTGCCCTGATCCCGGCCCGGTGAAGCCGTCTCACGCAGAGGCGCAGGAGAGCCGCCGAGCCTCCCTGCGCCTCTGCGCGAGACGGCCGTTTCCGATGTAACACTTTGTCGCGGCCTGCGGCGCGGCGGACGGGGGAATGGCGGGAATCCATACGTACAGCGAGAATTCATCGGCATTTGCGGGGCATCGATCCCCCATGCGAGCCCCTTCCGGCGGTTTTCCGGCGCGGGGGCGCCTGCCTGCCGCCCCTGTTCGCACACACCTTCCTTCACACTCGCGAACGCTTCATGACGACTCGTCTGCGTCGATCCGGCCACGCGGCCATGGGGCTCCTCTGCGCCGCGCTCGTGGCATCGGCATGCGGCTCGCCCTCGGACCTGGCGCGGCGCGACCCCGCGGCCCTCGTGGTGGTCAACGGCAACGGCCAGCAGGGCGCGGCGGGTCAGCTGCTGGCCGGCCCCCTCATCGTGAAGGTGACGGACGATCGCGGACGCGCGGTGCCGGGGCAGGCGGTCACCTTCCAGGTGACCTCGGGCGGCGGAAGCGTCCTCTCCGGCACCGTCACCACCGACGCGGACGGGATCGCGCGGGAGCGCTGGAGGCTGGGGACGGGCGGCGCGCAGGCGCTGGAGGCGCGCGTGGCGATCGGGAGCGGCGCCACCGTCACGGCCGCCTTCACCGCCATCCTCATCGGTGCCGCGCCCGCGAGCTTCCAGCACCAGGCCCCCTGAGCCGAATCCCTCGCACGGCGTCGCCGGAGCCGACGGCAACCCTCGGCTCCGCCAGGTCCGTGTGAGCCCCTTCCGTCGACGGGGTCCAGGACCGTACCCAGGAATGATTACCATGCCGCGCACCACGATGACGGAGACGTGAGATGAGACTGAAGACGCCCTCCCCGCTCGCCCACGCGGCCGCCATGGTCCTGGCCGCCGCCGTGCTGGCGCTGCCGGCGTGCACGGACACGACCGGCGGCGGGGCCGGCCCCGCCGCGCACCTCGACATCCTCTCGGGGAACGCGCAGACGGCGCCGGTGCTCACCGAGCTGCCGCAGCCCGTCGTCGTGAAGGTGACCGACGCCCAGGGGCACAAGGTGAAGAACCAGGTGGTGAACTTCGTGGTCACCGCCGGCGGCGGCCACGTCTTCGCCGGCACCGCCATCACCAACGACGACGGGATCGCGCAGGAGCGCTGGACGCTGGGCGGCGTGGCGGGCTCGCCGCAGACGCTGGAGGCGCGTGCGGTGGACAGCGCCACCGGGGAGGCGCTGGTGTTCGGCACCTTCACCGCCACGGCCACGCCGGGCGCGCCCGCGCAGGCGAGCGCCTACGGCGGCAGCGCCGGCACCGCCGACACCATCGTGGTCGGCGTGGCGGGCTCGGTGGTGGAGGACTCCTTCGCCGTGCAGGTGCGCGACGCGCAGGGGAACCCGGTGCCGGGGGTGCAGGTGGCCTGGGCGGTGACCAGCGGGGGCGGCACCGTCACCTCGCCGGTCACGACCGACGCGGCCGGCGTGGCGCGCACGCAGTGGGTGCTGGGCACCGCGGCCGGGCCCACACAGACGGCGCAGGCGACGGTGGCGGGCGCCACCGTCCGCTTTACCGCCTACCCCGCCACCGCGCTCGCGAAGACGGCGGGCGACGGCGTCACGGCCGCCGCGGGGAGCCCGGTGACGGTGACGGTGACGGCCACCGGCACCTCCGGCCCCGTCGGCGACCTGCCGATCCACTGGACGGTGGCCTCGGGCGGCGGGAGCGTGACCCCGGCGGTGGGGAGGACCGCGAAGGGGCCGTCCATCAGCGGCACCGCGTCGGCCACCTGGACGCTCGGCGGCACGACCGGGACGCAGACGCTCACGGCCAGCGCCGGCGGGCTCTCGGTGACCTTCACCGTCACCGTGATCGGCGCGGGACAGCGCACGCTGCTGGCCCAGCTCCCCGCGGGCGGGACGGCGATGGACGCCACCTCCGACCGGGTGATGTGGATCGACGGCGTCACGCGCGTGATCCGGGTGCGCACGATCTCCAGCGGCGCCGACGCCACGGTGAAGACCGACACGGTGAAGTCCACCTCGTTCGTGTGGACCGTCAACGGGCGCCTGTACACCGGCGGCGCGCTGCTGTGGAACAGCTTCGGCGAGCTGTTCGACTGGCACGCCGGCATCGCGTCGTACGTGGCCAAGACGCCTTCCAGCCAGCCGCCGGCGGTCGACGGCGACTGGGCCTCGTACTACTTCGAAGGCACCGGGCTGGTGCGGCGCAACCTCGCCGCCGCCACCGCCACGACGATCGCGGGCGGCACCTCCCTGTCGGACGTGGGGCCGGACGGCACGCTGGTCTACCCGTCGGGGGGCTCGCTCGTCACCGTGTCCCCCGGCGGCGGCACCTCGTCCACGCCTGCGGCCGCCTCCGGGACCATCTTCCAGGTGTTCACCGACGGGACGAACGCCGGGTACATCAGCGTGTCCCCGACCGCCAACTCGGGCACGGCCTACCTCTCCCGCGCCGGCGGCGACGAGGGGCTGATCGCGAACAACCTCAGCCACGGCGGGCGGCTCTACCTGATGCTGGCCGGCGGCTGGGCGGCGTACGGAACGGAGAACTCGGTATACCGCCGCGCGCCGGATGGCACGAACGGGCAGCTGAACCCGTCGGGGAGCACGGCCGTGCTGCTGGCGCTCTCGCCGTCGGGCGCGGTGGTGTACACGATGAACGGCCAGTACTACAAGGCCGCGGCGAACGGCACCACCGTGGGCGAGGGGCCGGTGGCGCAGGGTGAGCAGGTGGTGTGGCGCGGCGACCGCTTCATCCTGCTCTCCGGCGGCGCGGTCTACGACCTGGGCTCGTAAGGTCGGATCCGGAAACGGCCGTCTCACGCAGAGACGCCGAGGTACGGAGTGGGGCTGATGGCTCTCTCCGTGCCTCTCTGCGTCTCTGCGTGAGGCGGTTGTCAGCGGGCCTGCTCCTGCGCGATCCAGAGGCGCACGTTGTCCTCCAGCACGCCCAGGGGGACGGAGCCGCTCCCCAGCACCACGTCGTGGAAGCGGCGCACGTCGAACCGGGCGCCCAGCGCGCGCTCGGCCTCGGTGCGCAGCTCGCGGATCTTCATCTGCCCCGTCTTGTA
>Ga0070685_10001259_pt1 | contig 13440 bp, 11 predicted proteins | sample KBSS13LmetaG_FD_65651 | JGI IMG/M metagenome (GOLD analysis project Ga0070685, IMG submission 65651) | Switchgrass rhizosphere microbial communities from Kellogg Biological Station, Michigan, USA - KBS S1-3L metaG | ecosystem: Host-associated > Plants > Roots > Rhizosphere ...
GAGAAGGCCCCCTCCCGCCGCAGCGTGGTGGGGATGGTGCCCAGGAAGTCCTGCATGGCGCGCCGCAGGCTGCTGTCGGAGGAGTAGCCGCAGGCGAAGGCCACGCTCAGCACCGTGCGCCCCGGGTCGTCGAGCAGCGAGGCCGCGAGCAGGATCCGCATCCACGCCATCAGCCGGCGTGGCGGGGGAAGGCCGGAACGCTCCGACCAGCGCAGCACCGTGCGCTCGGAGAGGTGCAGCGAGCGCGCCAGGTCGCGCCCCCGGCCGCCCATCGACACCACCTCGGCCGCCGCCATCAGCAGCGTGCGCGTCCGCCCCGACATGCTGGAGGGAAGGCAGCGCTGCAGCAGGTTCTGCAGCGGACGCCCCTGCGCCCCCCGCAGGCGCCGCGAGATCGCCTCGTGGGTGTCTTCCTCGCCGATGGAGATGATGTCGGTGACGCCCCACTCGCCCAGCGTGCGCACGTCGTGCGAGCGGCCGGGACGCAGCTCCATGGCCGCGAGCACGGTGGCGGAGGGGAACTCCCAGAGCAGAGCCCGCAGTTGCGGCGAGAGCTGCAAAGCGTCACCATTCCCGGCCGCATAGGGATCGACCACCAGCAGCGCGGCCGGCGGCGCGTCGCTGATCGCCGCCCGCAGCGACTCCCAGTCGGGGAGAAAGCTGCACTCGAACGTCTTGCCGCTGACGCGGCGCACCCGCTCGCGAAACGCACTGTTCGAGTGCATTACGATGAGGGGACGCTGATTCGGCACCATGCGTGTCGGGAATTATATGGTCACAGGGCAACGGAGATTGGGCGCGTGGCAGCCGCTACGCACAGTATTGTGGTGCGTGGACGGCGTCCACGTTCTCCGTTCCGCTGTCCCCCACTACAAACCTGGAACACCCATGAAGACCGCCCGGTTCCTCCTGGCCTGCGTCGCCGCGTCTCTGCTGGCCGCGTGCAGTGCCGACGGCATCACGGCCCCTGCCACTCCGGCCACCCCGTCGCGCCCCGCCTTCGACGAAGACGTAGGCCCCGGAGACGACGGCGGCACCTCTACCTCCGACACCGGCCTCGGCGGCACCACGAACTGCGTCCTGATCGTGGTGGTGAACGTCGATGGGTCGATCACCACCCAGTGCCACGTAGTCGCGAACGGGCAACTGGGCAGCGGCAACTGACGGTCTAGAAGAGCAAAAAAACGGGCCGGCCGGAGAGATGCTCTCCAGCCGGCCCGTTGCCGTCTCCGTTTCAGACCTGCACGGCCGTACGGCTGCTCAGGGAACGCACCATCTCGTTCGCGAGCGCATCGGCCTGGTCAGAAGTGCGTCCCGCACGGGCCGCGATCGCCTTCTCAACCGACCGTCCGCTCCGAATCGACGCCAGCACGCTTTCGGCACGGACGACCACCGCGGCTTGGCCGCGCTCCGAAGCCACGGCAACTGCGCGCTCGGCCACCTGTTCGGCACGATCCCATTCCCCGAGGCTCGCCGCACCACGCGCCATCTCCAGCAGCGAGTCGGCAACCACCGGCGACGCCTCGACCTCGCGCGTGAGCTTGTTCGTCTCATTCCACATCTTCCGGAACAGCTCGCGATCGCCCGCGGCACCCGCGGCGCGAATCACGTTCGCGCGTACCGGGAGCTTCTGCTTCAGGTCGAGGAACAGCGGCTCCAGCGCCTCGAGTACCGGAAGGGCACGGGCGAAGTACCCCTGGTCCATCCAGTAGTACGCGATGTCGTGCGCGAGAGCCGGGAGCAGCTCGTGCTCGGCGCCGTAGGCCCGGAAGGCTTGGCGGGCGTAGTGCTCGGCCTGCTCGGACCGGCCCATTTCCGTGGCGATCACGAACAGGTCGTGAGACGACTCGCCCACGATCCCGCTGAGGCCTTTCCGCTTCGCGGAGCGCAGTGCCTTGATGTGCATCCGATGCGCCGCGGGGAAGTTACCGCGGTTGCGGGCCATGTTCCCGAGCGAAAGGTACGCGCGACCGTACACCGACCAGTCACCGATCTGGCGGGCGATCATGATCGCGTGGCGATACCAGGTCTCGGCGCGAGGCAGCTCGCTGCGCTCCCGGGCGAGCTTCCCGACCGCGAGGGCCAGGGAGGCGCTGCGCGGGCTGGCGAGCGCGGCGGCCTGCGTGAAGGCGAGCGCGGTGGCGGTGTGCCCGTGCTGCTCGGCCCAGTCCGAGATGGTGCGCGACGACTCGGCGATCGACTCGCCGGAGGTGGCATCGGGGGCGCCGAGCATGCGGCCGACGGCGACGAGCGCGTCGACGATGGCGGCGGGGAGGTCGGCTGCGAGGAGCTCGCTCAGGCGCCGCTGCGCGGCATCAGGAGAGAAGAGGGTGCCCCGGTCCCCCGGCTCGGCGGTCGCCCAGAACATCACGTTCCGGTAGGCCTGCCAGAGGAGCACCCCGGTCTCGCCCGGCACCTCGCGGAGGATCTCCATCCCCTCCAGCGACTCCGCCGATCCGCGCGTGAGCGGAGGAGGGGTGCGCCAGCGGCGCGGGGCACGGGCCGTTGCGGCCTTTGCGCGAGGGGACTTCATGTATCCATCTCCTGGAGTCACTTGTCGACAATGTTTCTGTGCACTTTGTGTATACTATATGCATCGGCGGTAAAACGCCAACATTTTCGACCTGCTGCTCCTCTCTCCAGTAGCAGGAAACACCCTGAATCCGCCACACAGCCAGCCTGGACGCCCTGTTTGCACCAAAGTGGTTCAATCCTCCACAGCGCTCCCCTTAGGCCGCGGGGTAATCACCTCCGGCTCCGCGCGGCCGTCTGCTACATCGTCGGGTTTGGCCGAGAAGGCGAGCGAAAGGTCGGCGCCGGCCACGTCGACCCGCACCGTGCCCCCGTTCTCCAGCGCGCCGAACAGGATCTCGTCGCCGAGCGGGCGCAGGAGCTCTTCCTGTACCAGCCGCGCTAAGGGGCGAGCGCCCATCAGCGGATCCAGCCCGCGCTCGGCCAGCCAGCTGCGCGCGGCGTCGGTGAGCGAGAGGCGCACACCCTTGGCGGCGAGGCGCTCCTGCACCTCGGCCACCATGCGATCCACGATGCGCTCCATCACCGGCGGGGAGAGCGGCGCGAAGGCGATGCGCGCATCCAGCCGGTTGCGGAACTCGGGGGGGAAGGTGCGCTCGAAGGCCCGGTCGTCGTCGCCGCCGGCGGAGCCGGGGGCGAAGCCGGCGCGGCGCCGCGAGATCTCCTCGGCGCCGACGTTGCTGGTCATCACCAGCACTACGTTGCGGAAGTCGGCCTGCTTGCCGTTGTTGTCGGTCAGCCGCCCGTAGTCCATCACCTGGAGGAGCAGGTTGAAGACGTCGGGGTGCGCCTTCTCGACCTCGTCGAGGAGGAGCACCGCGTGGGGCGTGCGGGTGACGGCGTCGGTGAGGAGCCCTGCCTGGTCGAAGCCGACGTACCCCGGCGGCGCGCCGATCAGCCGGGAGACGGTGTGCCGCTCCATGTACTCGCTCATGTCGAAGCGGATCAGCTCGATCCCCAGCACCTCGGCGAGCGCGCGGGCGACCTCGGTCTTCCCCACGCCGGTGGGCCCGGTGAAGAGGAAGGCGCCGATCGGCTTGCGCGGGTCGCGGAGCCCGGCGCGGCCGAGCTTGATGGCCGCCGCCACCTGCCCGATGGCCGGGTCCTGCCCGAACACCCGCCGCTTGAGCTCGTCCTCCAGCGTGCGCAGCCGGTCGCGGTCGCTTGCGGCCACCGTGCGCCGCGGGATCTGCGCCATGGAGGCGAGGATGCGCTCCACCACGTCCTCTCCGACCGCGGGCCACTCCGCTTCGTCGTCGTCCACGGTGGCGAGGCGCACGTCGGCGCCCGCCTCGTCGAGGACGTCGATCGCCTTGTCCGGAAGGCGGCGGTCGTGCAGGTGGCGCGAAGCGAGCTCGGCGGCCGCGCGCAGCGCCTCGGGGGTGTATCGGACGCGGTGGAAGTCTTCGTAGCGGGAGCGCAGCCCTTCGAGGATGAGCACGGTCTCTTCCACGCTCGGCTCCGGCACGTCGATCTTCTGGAAGCGGCGGGCGAGGGCGCGGTCTTTCTCGAAGTGCGCGCGGTGCTCCTCGTAGGTGGTGGAGCCGATGCAGCGGAGCCCGGCCGCGAGCGCCGGCTTCAGCAGGTTGGAGGCGTCCATGCTCCCGCCCGACGTGCTCCCCGCGCCGACGACGGTGTGGATCTCGTCGATGAAGAGGATGGCGGACGGGCGCGCCTCCAGCTCCTTCAGCACCGCCTTCAGCCGCTCCTCGAAGTCGCCGCGGTACTTCGTCCCCGCCAGCAGCGAGCCCAGGTCGAGCGCGAAGATTTCGGCGCCGCGCAGCGCCCTCGGCACCTCGCCGTCGTGGATCTTGAGCGCCAGACCTTCGGCGAGCGCGGTCTTCCCCACGCCGGGGTCGCCCACGAAGAGCGGGTTGTTCTTCCGCCGCCGTGCCAGGACGTGGATCGCGCGGCCGATCTCCTTCTCGCGGCCGATCAACGGATCCAGCCGCCCCTCGGCGGCGAGCCGGGTGAGGTCGGTGGTGAAGCGCCCCAGCGCCTCGCCGGGGGCGCGGCGCTCCTCTTCGTCTTCCTCCGACTCGGCGCCGGCGGGGACCTCGACGCGGGTGACGCCGGTGGAGGGACGGCCGCCGCCGTGCGAGATGGCGCGCAGCACCGCCAGCCGGTCGAGCCCCTCCGCCTCCATGAAGTGCACCGCGAACGCGTCTTCCTCGCCGAAGAGCGCGGCCAGCACGTGCGCGCCGGTGACCTCTTCGCGCCCCGAGCGCAGCACCTGCAGTGCGGCCTCCTGCACCACGCGGCGGAAGGCGAGCGTGGGTGAGGCGGTTTCGAGCGGGGAGGTGGAGGCGCGCTTCAGGTCGTCCAGGAAGTAGTCGACGCGGCGCTTGAGGCTCTCCACGTCCGCGCCGGCGGCGGCGACGGTAGCGGCGGTGGCCTCGTCGTGGAGCAGCGCGAAGAGCAGGTGCTCCAGCCCGGCGTAGGCGTGGCCGCGCCGGGCCGCTTCCAGCACGGCCAGGTGCAGGCTGATCTCCAGCTCGGGACGAAGCGCGGGCGTCGACATTTACTTCGGTGCGAGAGTGCGAGGTGCGAGAGTGCGAAAGTGTTTGCGCGTCGAGCGGAGCCTGTTGCTTCGTCGGCTCCAGATCCCTCGGCCGCCGCCGGGCTTCGTCGCGGACTCTGATGGGGAGCAGCGGCGGCGCTCGGGATGACGTCTACGATCCTCGCCGCGGCTACTCGGGCTCCATCGTCAGCAGCAGGGGGTAGCCGGCGTCCTGCGCCTCGGTGGTGACGCGGTCGATGCGGGTCTCGGCCTCGTCGCGGGTGTAGGTGCCGGCCACGCCCACGCCGAGGTGGTGCACCTGCAGCATGACGGCCGCGGCCCCGGTCGGCGTGTGGTCGAAGTGGCGCACCAGGACGTCGACCACGAACTCCATCGTGGTGAAGTCGTCGTTGTGCAGCAGCACGCGGTAGAGCGACGGCTTGCGCGTCTTCGGCCGCTCGGCGACCGCGATGCCTTCCTCGCGCTCGATCCCCGTCTCCCGATCCCGGCCCGGCGGCAGGGGGCCGGAGGGTGGACGGGGCTCCGCGTCCGCCCATGGGGCCATCCCCCGAACCGCCAGTCGTTCTGTTTCAGGCACGAGAGGAGCGGTCCGGCGGCTGGCGGAGGGCGATTCTGCGCGATCGGGTGCCTTTCGACTCGTCGATATCGAACAGTATAGCCGCTCGCCGCGTGCCGGTAAAAGGGTCCGCATCGCCTGCCGAGCCTGTGTTTCAGCTGATCGCCGAGATCACCAGCGCGGCGACGGAGGCGAGGAGCGCGATGGCCGCGATCGCCAGCAGCAGGGTGAAGCGGCCGCGCCACGCGGCATCGGCGTGCGCCAGCAGCTCGCGGGCGCCGTCGCGCTGGGCGTCGAGCCCGGCGATGAGCTGGTCCAGCCGGCGCGCGGTGTCGTCGCGGTGGGCGGCGAGGGCGCGGGCGTCGTCCTGGCGCGAGCCGTCCAGGCGGCGGAGGGTCTCGGGGATGGTGGCCAGCGTGTCTTCCACCTCCACCAGCCGCGCGGCGAGGGCGGAGAGGTCGTCGCGCACGTCGTCGTCCTCGGCGGCGGGCTCGGGGGTCGCGCCCCAGGGGAGCGGCGCGCCCGGCTGGACGCCGAAGAGCGACTGGTCCATCACCCGCTTGGCCGAGAGCACCTCTTCCATCGCCCGCTCGAAGTGGTGCTGCGCGATCTTCTTCTCCGCGTCGGGGCCGGGCTCGGCGACGGCGGCCTGGGCGGCCTTCAGCACCGCGTTTTTGATGTCGCCGCCGCTGCCGGCGTAGCGCTGGGCCAGCGCCTGGAAGTCCACGTCGTCGGCGAGCGGCGTCTTCCGCGCGTGGAGCTGCGAGCGCCAGATCTTCTCGCGCTCCTCCGGGCCCGGCATCTCGAAGAGGATGTGGGTGCGGATGCGGCGCTCGAAGGCCGGGTCGAAGTTGGCGGCCAGGTTGGTGGCGAAGATCACGACCCCCGCGAACGCCTCCACCTCGCGCAGCAGCACGTTGACCACGGAGTTGGCCTCGCGCTGGTACCCCTGGTCCATCTGCGTGAAGCGCCGCGAGGCGATGGCGTCGGCCTCGTCGAAGAAGAGCACGGCCTCCTGCTCGCCCGCCACCTTGAACACGGCGGACACGTTCTTCCCCGTCGCCCCCGCCCACTGGCTCTCCAGCTCGGCGTAGCGCACCACCATCAGCGGCTTCCCCAGCGCGTGCGCGATCGCCTCGGCGCACACCGTCTTCCCGGTTCCCGGCGGCCCGGCGAAGTTGAACGCCAGCCCCAGCCCGGTCTCGTGCCGCTCCCCCAGTCCCCACTCGTTGAAGAGCAGGTCGTGCTTGCCGATCTGCGCCAGCGCCTGGTCGAGCTGGCGGCGGGTCGACGGCGGGAGGATGACGTCCGCGAAGGTCCGCCGCGGCACGGACGACTCCACCATCCCGCCGCGCTCGGGCTCCGGGCCGAAGATGAGCTCACGCCAGGCGTTGGCCATCGATGTCCAGTGCGAAAGTGCGAAGGTGCGAAGGTGCGCGCTGCTGCGCAGCGACGGGGGATACTACACCGTCACGCTGTGGAAGTCGCGCGCGGCCAGCGGGTTGCGGCGGGGACCGCTCCGTCGGCGGCGATGATCAACGCCGTGAGCGCCGATGCGGTCACCGCGCGGCGAGCGCGGCCTCGGGCTCGGCGGGCTCGGCGTAACCCTTCAACGCGTCGCCGTACTCGGCGAAGAGGGCGGGCGGGGCGGGCTCGGGCTTCCCTTGCACCATCGATTGCAGCATCAGCGCGTTGGCGACGGCCTTGCCGCGGTAGTGGTTGTTGGTGACCACGAACACGTCTTCCGTCGCCGGCTCCTCCGCCAGCTCCTTCGTCCGCTCGGCCCAGGGCTTCAGTTCCTTCGGGGGATAGAGATAGTCGTAGCGCGCGTCGCGGCCGGCGTTCTCGCGGAACCAGTCCTTGTAGTTGCGGCCGTGGACGCGCACGTAGCCCACGCGCGAGGTGGCGACCGCGCTCGGCTCGATGGAGTCGCTGAACAGCGGCTGGTCGATGTTCACGAACCCGATCCCCTTTTCCATGAGCTCCTCGAAGAATTCCGGGACGTTCCAGGTCGCGTGCCGCACCTCGAGCACCAGCGGGTACGCGCGGAAGGTGCGCACCACGTCCGCGAGCCACTCTCGGTTCTCGTCCGTGCGGCGGAAGGACCAGGGAAACTGCAGCAGGAGCGCGCCCAGCCGTCCGCCATCGAGCAGCGGCTTCATCCCGGCGTGGACCTCGGCGACCTCGTCCCGTGTCCAGGCGGTCTTCCGCTGGTGGGTGAAGCGCTGGTAGAGCTTGGCGGTGAAGCGGAAGTCGGGGTTGTGCGCCACCCGCCGCATCCAGCTCGCGACGGTGGTCGCGCGTGCGGGCCCGTAGAAGGTGGAGTTGATCTCCACCGTGTCGAAGTAGTGCGCGAGGTAGGCGAGCGGGTCGAACTTCTTCGGCTTGGGAAGAGGATAGACGATTCCCTCCCAATCCTTGTACTGGAACCCAGCCGGCCCGTAGCGGATCATCGCGCGCTCCTTTCCGGCGGCCGGGGGAGCAAGCTCCGGACCGACAATGCTGGCAGGGCGAATGAAACGCTTGGTGGGATTTACCAAGCGAGCAAATCCGCAAACTGAAGTGCAGGGCGCGCATGCTTGCGATTCATCCAGATGAAGAAGTTGTGCAGCGCCACCTTGGCCGCCAGCCGTGCTTTGAAGCCCTCGATGCAGTGTGGGCGTTCGCGGCCGAGGCGGAAGAAGTTCACCAAGCGGTCGTGCACGGTTTCTACGATCTGGCGCAGTCCTGCGGCCCATTGTGCCCAGTCCTTCGGCCAGGCGGGCCCATGTCCCTTCTGCTGCGGTCCTACCGCCAACGCGCCGTAGGCATTTCTCCACTCCCGGCGTCGCCGGGATCCCGAAAAGCCGCGGTCGACAACGTAATAGCCACCCCCCATGGTCACCCCCGCGCTGGGCAGGCGAGCGTCGGCTTTCCGGCGCACCGCGAACAGTGCTGTGGCCATTGGCTGGTCCTTCGTACTCCCAGGGGCCACTCCATACCCCGTGATCACTCCCTCGTCAGTCACCGAGCTGAGCAACTGCAGGCCCCAGAAGTAGCCAATCCGGCTACAGAGCCCTTTGTTGGCGTACCCGCCCAGCCAGTCTCGGCCGCGGCGGCCGCACCAGCGGGTTGCCACCCCGCAGCGGTCGATCACCTCGTACCCCGCATCCTCGGGGTTCAGAAGCTGGGCGACGTGCACCGAGAACGCCTCGATCGTGGGGCCGAAGCGAAGCTGACCACGCACGAACTCCGCCCGGTCCGGCAGATTCGGGAAGAGATGCCGGAGCCTCTGCTCGCCGAAGCTCCAGAAATCCCGCTCGCTGCGGAATCGCCAGAGCTGGCCGAAGATCGACAGCGTGACCACCTCGCTGCGGCTCAACGAGCGTTTGCGTCCACAGTCCCAAGTGTTGCACTCGGCGAAGCTGGGTGGCGTTCCCTTGCAGAAGTCGTCTACCAAGCAGTACAGTTCGACCACGAAGGTGTCTGTGCACAGCATAGGTTCGCTCCTGTCCTCGCGGGGATAGGTCTTTGCCTTGGCGAACTTTACCGTGCACAGGCACCTTCGTCTATTCCTTCGTCTAGTTTCCCACCAAGCGTTGAATTCGCTGCAACAACGACACGAAGTCCGCCTTCGCGGACTACAGAAGCTTGTGCTGCGACGGCTAGCGAGCACGCGACGAGATCCGCGAGGCGTCGATGCTGATCATCCAGCCATCCCAGTCTCTCGCCACGGAAACATCGAGAACAGATTCGTGCACCGGAACCGCGGTCACACCGCAGCCGGTAGTCCGCGAAGGCGGACTTCGTGTAGTTGTTGCAGCGAATTGATTCGCCCCTGCCAACAATGATCTCATCGCTCCGGTCCGCGTGGATACGCCTTCAGCGCCAACTCCACCTTCTCCGCCACCTGCTCGGGGGTGATGCGCTCCATGCGGCCGGGCCGGTACTCGGCGCTGACGGGGTAGTCTTCGCCCGGGTCGCCGTAGGCGTCGATCAGGAGCTCGGGGAAGCGGCGGTACGGGCCGACGCGCTTGGGGTTGGTGTAGCCCATCAGTGCGACCGTGGGCGTGTTGAGCGCCACGCCGGCGTGCAGCGGCCCCGTGTCCGGGCTCACCAGCACGTCGGCGCGGTCGAGGAGGTACACCAGGCGGCGGAGGTCCCACTCCAGCAGGTCGAGCGGCGCGTGGCGGGCCTGCGACTTGATCGTGGCGGCGGCCTCGAGCTCGCGCGGCGAGCGGCCGCCGACCAGCATCGTGCGCACGCCCAGGTCGCCTTCGAGGAGGTCGACCAGCTTCGCGTAGCGCTCGGCGGGCCATTCCTTCCCCGGCTTGCTGGTGCCGACGACCAGCGCCACCGTTGGACGGTCGACGCTCGCGAGGAGCGGGGCGTAGCGGGCAGCCTCGTCCTCCGTGGGGCCGAGGCCCCACTCCAGCAGCGGCGGCACGCCCAGGTGCTCCAGGAACTCGAAGTACTGGGCCTGCACGTGCCGCTGGCCGCGCGGCGCGATGCGCTCGGTGGTGAACAGCCAGTTGGCGTCCCGCGCCCGCGCCTTGTCGAACCCCAGCTTGCGCGGCGAGTCGATCATCGCCGTCACCAGCCCCGCCTTGAGGTAGACCTGCAGCGCGAGCACCAGGTCGAAGCGCCGTCCCGCGAGCGCGCGCCGCACGTCGGCGAAGGCGCGCCAGCCGCGCTTGCGGTCGAAGAGGATGAACTCGTCCACCGCCGGATGGTTGGCGACCAGGGCGTGCGGGCCGGGCTGGATGATCCAGGTGAGATGGATGCCGGGCGCGGCGGCGCGCAGCGAGTTGACCACGGGGAGGGTGTGGACCGCGTCGCCGATCGCGCTCATCATCACGATGGCGACGCGGGCGCCGCGCAGATCGGTGGAGGGCACCGTCGTCAGCCGATGGTCACGAACACGCGCCCCTCGTCGTCCACGCGCGTGTCGTAGCCGCGCAGGGGGACGCTGGCGGGGGGCGAGCAGACGGCGCCGGTGCGCACGTCGAAGCGCGCCCCGTGCCACTCGCAGGTGAGGATGCCGTCCTCCACCTCGCCGCCGTCCAGCGGCAGCGCCTCGTGCGTGCAGAGACCCTGCAGGGCGTAGATCTCGCCGTCCACCTTGCAGAGCACGATCTCCTCGCGGCCGACCACGAAGCCGCGGGCCTCCCCCTCCGACACCGCGGTCACCCGCGTCACCTCGTATTCCGGCATCTCGCTCGATTTCGGTCCTTGTGGTCGTTCCGGCGCGCGGCTGAACTTCGGGGCGCACGGGGAATGGGGCAAGCAGGGGGATGGAACACCGGCGTGGAATCGACGTAGATTGTGCCGGTCCTTCTTCCCTCCGTCGTCCCTCCGCGCGAAATCCATCCTATGCCTCCCATCCCCCGACTCTTCCGGCTCGCCGCACTGCTCCTCGTCGCCGCGTCCGCCTCGCTCGCCCCGAACGCCGCGGCCGCGCAGGCCGTGGGGATGGGGGGCATCCGCGGCCGCGCGTACGCGGCGACGGAGCGGACTCCCGTGGCGTATGCGCTCATCCGGCTCACTACCCCCGGCGACTCCGCGGGGCGCGGGCGCACGGCGATCAGCGACGCCGAGGGCGTCTTCACCTTCGCCGCGGTCACGCCGGGGACGTACCGGCTGTCGCTGGAGCGCATCGGCTACACGGCGGAGGCGTCCGAGCCGTTCGCCGTGGTCGCGGGCGAGGTGGTGGAGCGCAACCTGGCCAGCCGGCCGACGGCCATCGCGCTCGCGCCGATCGTGGCGACGGAGGAGTGCCGCTCGGCCGCGGACCTGGGGCGCAACCCGCAGCTCGCGGCGCTCTGGGGCGAGGCGCTGAAGGCCATCGAGACCTCCCGCGCCTTCACCGACGGCTACGTCTACAGCTACGAGCAGCACCAGTCCTGGTCCGCCGACAACGACGAGGCGCCGGTGCAGACCCGCGTCTCGCGGATCGTCAACGATCCGCGCCGGCGGCGGCCGGCCGACCGCGACCACGGCGGGTGGGGGAACGCCACCGCCCTCTACCTGCACCTGGACGTCCCCGAGGGGCGCGAGATCCTGGACCCGTCCTTCCTCACCACGCACTGCCTGGAAGGCGCCGTCGACCAGACGCCGGAAGGGTTCGAGCTTGGCTTCCGGCCCATCCGGACGCAGCGGCGGCGGATCGACATCCGCGGCGCGGTGCGGGTGGACCGCCGCACGCTGCAGGTCACCGCCATCGACCTCGAATACCTGGAAGGCTCCACCCCGTTCATGAAGGCGACGGTGGAGTACCAGGACGCCATCGTCCCCGGCGGCACCGTGCGGGTGGCGGCGGGGATGCGCTTCGTGGGCCGTCCCCCACCCCGCGTCTACCTCGGCCCCGTCCGCGGCCAGGTGATGTTCACGAACTACCGCGACCTGGTGAAGGTCGACCCCACCCCCCGCTCCCTGCTGACGCCCGACCCGACGCTCGCGGCCGACGCGGCCGCGCGAGACGTCGTCATCGATGGCGCAGCCCCACGCGGCATCGGCGGGCGCAGGTAAATCGTTGTCATTGAATCACCTCTGAATGTCGTCCTGAGGCTGGCCCCGGCGGACTCGCCGCTGTCGCCGAGGCCCGCAGGCCGAAGGATCCGTAGCCGAGGCGCGCGCCACTGCCCGCGCCTCGCACCCGAACCCCCGGAAACCCGCGAAACGTCTGCTTGACGGCGCGGGGACGACGGACGATTCTATCCGCCATGCGCAAGCTCCTCGTCTTCCTCGGCGTGCTCCTCGCCCTGCACGTCGCCCTCCTGCTCGTCCGCCCCGGCGGCGCGCAGGTCCCCCGCGCGGCCGGCGGCGGCCGCCCGCTGACCGTCGGCGTCGTCTTCGACGTGGGCGGGCGCGGCGACAAGAGCTTCAACGACGGCGCCTACGCCGGCGCCATGCGCGCGGCCCGCGAGCTCGGCGCCGAGGTGCGCTTCGTGGAGCCCGGCGAGGGCTCGGACCGCGAGGCCGGGCTCCGGCTGCTCGCCGCCCAGCACATGGACCTGGTTCTCGGCGTCGGCTTCATCTTCTCCGACGACCTCACCCAGCTGGCGAAGGAGTACCCCGACGTGCACTTCGCCGGGGTGGACTACGCGCTGGGGACGGACGCGCAGGGGAACACCATCGAGCCGCCACCCAACCTCGCCGCGCTCAAGTTCCGCGAGGAGCAGGGCTCCTTCCTCGTCGGCGCGATCGCCGCGCTGGTGTCGAAGAGCCACAGGGTGGGCTTCGTGGGCGGGATGGACATCCCCCTGATCCACAAGTTCGAGGCGGGCTTCCGCGCCGGGGTGAAGCAGGTGTGCCCCGACTGCCGCGTGACCGCGCAGTACGCCGGCGTGACCCCCGAGGCCTTCCGCAACCCGGGGCGCGGCAAGGAGCTGGCGCTCAGCCAGTACAACCAGGGCGTCGACGTGATCTTCCACGCCTCCGGCTCCACCGGGCTGGGCGTGTTCGAGGCCGCGCGCGCCACCGGCAAGCTCGCCATCGGCGTGGACGCCGACCAGTACGCCGAGGCACCGGGCTACGTGCTCACCAGCATGGTGAAGGGCGTGGACAACGCCGTCTTCGACGCGATCAACTGGGTGCGCGAAAACCGCTTCCACGGCGGCATCTACTGGCTGGGGCTGAAGGAGAACGGCGTGCGCTACGTCTACGACGAGCACAACCGCGCCCTCATCCCCCCCGCCGTGCAGGCCCGCGTGGAGCAGCTCAAGGCCGACATCGTGGCCGGGCGCATCCAGGTGCCCAGCGAACGCTGAGCCCACCCCACCTCCTACCTCCTCCCATGCCACCACCGGACACATCGGCCGCACCCGTGGTGCGCATGGCCGGCATCGAGAAG
>Ga0070685_10001260_pt1 | contig 13426 bp, 12 predicted proteins | sample KBSS13LmetaG_FD_65651 | JGI IMG/M metagenome (GOLD analysis project Ga0070685, IMG submission 65651) | Switchgrass rhizosphere microbial communities from Kellogg Biological Station, Michigan, USA - KBS S1-3L metaG | ecosystem: Host-associated > Plants > Roots > Rhizosphere ...
CTGCTGCAGGTTCTGCAGCCGCGGCACCAGGCGGAAGAAGATGAAGGCCAAGAGGAGGGTGACGGTGCCCGGGAGGTGGAGGACGGCCACGGAGACCCAGGTGACCAGGCTCAGCAGCACCACCGAGCCCGCGGTGAAGAGCGCGCGCGACTCGGTGACCAGCTTCGCCGCGCCCAGGTACACCGCCGCCGCGTGCTCCGCGGCGGCGCCGAAGAGCGCCACGTTGCGCGCCTCGGCACCGTAGCTCTTCACCACCTTCATGCTCTGCAGGTGCTCGGTCGCCGCGCCGGTCATCTCCGCGTTGGCCTTGCTCAGCCCCTCGCCCGCGGTGCGGACCCGGCGCGAGTAGCCGCGCGTGATCACCATCAGCACCGCCCCGCAGGCGCCGGCCACCAGCGATGCGGCGGCGGACACGCGCAGCGCCAGCGCCAGGTACGCCACGGCCGTCAGCACGAAGGTCGCGACCCCGAGCAGGTACGAGGCGGCGCGGCCGCAGCGGTCCACCTCGTAGGTGAGCGCCTGCAGCAGGTCCGACGAGCGGATGCGGGTGAAGTGGAGCCAGCGCGCCTCCGCGATCGCGGCGTACAGCCGCCGCCGGAAGTGCAGGTCCACCTCCATCTCCACCCGCCAGGCGGCCAGCGTCTGGCTGCGCAGCACCAGCGCCTGCAGGCTCATCACCAGCACGAAGAGGCCGAGCACGGCGGGGAGCGTGGGTCGCAGCCCCACCGCGGCGAAGATGCCCTCCACCACCGTCCCCAGCCGCCCCGCCGCGCCCGCGGGGACGGGGAGCCCCACGATCCCGAGGAGCGGCACCAGCGCCAGCACCCCCGCCGCCTCGGTGAACGACACCGCCACCGCGAGCGCCACCGCGCCGGCCACGCGCCCCGGCATCATCCGCCAGATCTCTCCGGCGAACTGGCGCAGCGACCCGGGCGGGGCGGGGGGGAGCGTCTCGTCTTCCGTCATCGTCCCCCACCCGGTCCGTGGCGCAGCAGCAGCCGCACCGGCCGCAGCAGGCGATACAGCGGGAAGAGCGCGTCCGGGAGACGGGCCCAGCGCCAGTCCTCCGGCGACGGCGCGAAGAGCCAGCGCGCCGCGTACTTCGCCCGGTCCACCACGCCGTCGCGCGCGCGGAGGTTGAAGAGGAGGTTCGCTGTCGTCCCGTCTCCGTCCCCGGGCTCGTCGCCGAAGAGCCGCGCCTCCGCCCCGGCGACGAGGGCGGCGAGCCCCGCGTCCGCGTCGATCGCCGCGGCGGCGGAGGTCGGCAGCGGCGCGTCCAGCAGCCGGCGCGCGAGCGAGAGGCCGAGCAGCAGCGTCCGCCGCGCGCGCAGCTCGGCCGCCAGGGCGAGCGCCGCGTCCACGTCGCCGCGGCCGGCGCGGAGCAGCTCGGCCAGCGCGGCGACCCACTCCAGGCGCTTCCAGCGGTGCTTGGCGCCGTGCGCGGCGAGCACCACCAGCAGGTCGTCGTCGCCGAGCGTGCGCACCTCGCCGCCGCCCAAGGGCACCGTCGTGGACCGAAGCATCAGCGACTCGGTGGAGATGGGCATGCAGAAGCGCTCGGAGGAGACGCGCGCGTGCAGCTCCACCAGCCGCCCGGTCTCCCGGTGGACGAGCGGGTAGTCGCCGTCCACGCGGCGGAACGCCCGCTCCTGCGCGCGCGAGAGCGCCAGTCCCAGCACGTACCCCGCCGCGGCGAGGAGCTCCAGCGCCCGCGGCACGTCGCCGGGGCGGACCAGCAGGTCCAGGTCGAGGAAGGCGCGCATCCCGAGCTGCCCGTACGCCCGCATCGCCAGCGCCGGCCCCTTGTAGGCGAGCGCGTCGACTCCGCCCGCGGCGAGCGCGTCCACCAGCCGGCGCAGCTCCGCGGCCATCTCCAACCCGCGGTGCACGCCGTCGCGGTGCAGCGCGCGCAGCTCGGCCGCGGCGGCGGGGGGGAGCGGCGCGTCGCGCAGGTGGCGGTGGAGGAAGGGGACCAGGCGATGCCGCTCCGCCAGCGCGATCGTCGCCGCCCAGTCCACCAACGCCGCCATCCGCCGCGCCCGCGCCGCCTCGTCGGCCGTGAGCGAGAGGCGCGCGCAGGCGAGGAGGAGCGCGTGCTCGGCGGCGCGGGAGGGGGATGGGGGAGGGCGCGTCATGGCGGCCGCGCTCACGCGGAGTACCGGTCCGAGAGCGTGCCCACGCGCGACACGGCCGCCTCCCAGCTGGCGAAGTGCTCCGGGAAGCGCTCCATCACCGCGCGCGCGATCTCGCCGACCGAGGCGCGGCCGTCCATCATCGCCAGCACGAAGGCCTCCACCTCGCCCTCGCCGCCGAGCGCGGGGACGAACGAGTGCGCGCGCCGGCGCAGCGAGGCGAGCGAAGGGAGGCGCCTCGCGAAGTCGGACTGGCGGAACGACAGCGGCGCGGCGCCCGCCCGCTCGATCTCCGTGTCCCACCCGTAGATGTAGTCCTCTCCCGCCAGCCGCGCGCTCAGCGTCGCCCGCACCCGGTCGCCCGCGGCGAGCGCCACCGGCTCCGGCCAGGGGAAGAGTGCGGTCTTGTACACCGTGACCGAGTCGGGGCCGGTGTGGAAGCCGACGCCCTCCGCCAGGTCGCACGAGAACCACGCCGCGAGCCCGTGGGCCGTTCCCGCGCGCGCCACGGTCCAGGCCAGCGTCGCGCCGACGTCCGGGTCCGTCGTGGCCGCGTAGTCGAGCGTGCCCCATTCCAGCGGCTCGGCCAGCAGCTGCGCGGAGCTGGAGTTCCCGCGCGTCCAGCTCTCGAGGGTGAACCGTCGGACCGGCCGGTAGTCGAACCCCAGCACCGACGCGGGGCCTGCGTGCCGGGACCAGGTCTCCTCGGCCTCGATCGGCGCGGCCCACAGCGTGTCGCGCCGCGGGATGATCGCGCCGCCCGGGGCGAGGAGGCGCGTCCGCGCGTCGGCCATGGTCGCCACGATGCCGCGGTACAGCGGGAGGACTCCGCGCAGGTCCGCCACCACCACGTCCACCCGCTCCGGGAGCGAGACGCGCAGGGAGAGGTCCCGGTGGAACTCGATCCGGTCGGCGACGCCGTTCAGCCGCGCCAGCTCCCGCGCGGTGTCGATGGCGGCGGCCGGCTCCACCGCGTACACGCGCCGCGCGCCGAGCCGCGCCGCGTGCATGGCGAACACCCCCGTGCCGGTGCCGATGTCCAGCACGGTGCACCCGGGGCGCACGACCGCCTCCAGCGCGCGGGCGTAGGCGTTCACCCGGACCTCGTCGGAGACCATGTGGCCGTACCCCGCGACGCTGTATTCGTCAGCCACGGGCAGGGGCGCGGGGAGAGGGAGAGGGTTCCACGCCTGGGGAGGGGGGATCGGGTCGGGGGATGGGCGAACGGGCGCCGAATGATAACGCCGCGGGGCACGCCCGCCAGCGCGAGCGCGGCAGCGACGTGGCCGGGGACGCGCTCATTGGCGCGGCGTCCGGGCGAGGGCGTCGGACTCCAGCAGCGCGCAGAGCTCCGGGAGGCGCGCCGGGTCCGCGTGGGGAACGGCGCGCAGCACCGGGACCTCGCGCGCCAGGCGGCCGAAGAGGGCCAGGTCGCGCGCCTGCGCCGCGGCGTCGGGGACCCAGCCCACGTAGGTGTTCGCGATCAGCGCCAGCAACGCCTCCGCCGGGGCGACCGCCTCCACCCGCGGCGCGCGCTCGGGTTCGCGGACGGCGAGGAGGTAGACGGCGGCCAGCGGCAGCGGGCCCGGCTCGAACGCGCGCGCGGCGGTCAGGTCCAGGAAGCGCTTCTCCCAGTTGGGGGTGAGCAGCGGGAGCGCGGCCGCGCCGCCATACAGGCCGCGCACCGCGTCCGGCCAGAGCCGCAGGTGGGGATAGGCGCCGCGGACGACGAACCCGCCGGCGCCGCGCTCCAGCGCCGCCACGTCGTCCGCCAGCACGGCGCGGCCGCGCGCGGCGAAGGCGGCCGCCGTGGTGGACTTGCCCGCCCCCGCCTGCCCGCAGAGGAGCAGTGCGCGCCCGTCCAGGGAGACCGCGCTCGCGTGCAGGCAGGTGAGCCCGCGCAGCCGCAGCACCATCCCGAACACCGGCCCCAGCAGGTACGTCGCCGCGTCCTCCAGCGTCATCGGCGCGCGCCAGGTGCAGCCGACGCGCGTCCCCGCCGCGTCGACGGTGAACTCGGTGCCGTCGGCGTAGCGCAGCCGCACCCATCCCCCGTCCCCGCTCCCGTCCACCGTCACCGTGGGCTCGTCGTCGGCGTTGGCGCGGTCGGCCACGTAGCGGCGCGTCCACCCCGCCGCGCGCTCCGCCGCGGCCGGGTGCGCGCCCACGGAGACGCGCACGTCGGGCTCGCCGTCGCCCTCGCGCCGCGGGAGGGCGGGGAAGGCGGCGTCCGTCTCGACTTCGAGGCCGTAGAGGAGGTAGCGCAAGAGGCGTGGGAACGGCGGCGTCGGGCGCGCGCGGGTCAGGATGCAGTCGGGCCGGCGGCATGCTCCCGCAGCCAGAGCGACAACTCCAGCGGCCGGAGGTCGAGCCAGAGCGGGTGGGAGGAGCTCGCCGCGCGGCCTCCCGTGACCGTCGGGACCCGGTCCGCGTCGACGTAGGGCTCCACCTCCGGCCCCAGCGTCCGGCCTCCGAGCCACCCCTCTCCGTGCGCCCGCAGCCGCGCCGCCAGCGGGTCGTCCGGGAGCGGTGTCTTGGGGCGGCGCAGGACCGCGGGCGCGAGCCTGCCCCGCATCCCGATCACCAGCAGGCCCTTGTCATTGTACCACTGCGCGGGCGGCACCGACAGCAGGAACCGGATCAGCCGCGCGTCGAAGAATGGGTGGCGCACCTCCAGCGCGAGACCCGTGGCGCCGGGGTCCTGCGACGCGAACAGGTTCGGCCACAGCGGCTCCGCCAGCCCCGCGCACGCCTCGGGCCGGGTGGGATGCCCTGCCGGGGCGGAAACGCGGGGCACCGCCGCGCGCCCCGCGAGCCCCACCCGGCGCGCGAAGTCCGCGGCGAGCCACGCGGGGACGCGTGCGGCGGGGGCCGGGTCGTTCCGCCGGAGCCAGGTTCGCACCCCGGGGCGGGGAAAGCGGCGATGGTGCCGGGCGTACCCTGCCGCCTCGGCCAGCGCCCGCAGCGGATGCCCGCCGAGCACGAGCCGCGTCAGGCGCGAGGTGGACTCGCGCATCGCCGCGTCGCCCCCGAACCCCGTGAGCAACACGCGCGAATGCGCCGCGGCCTGTTCGTGCTGGTCCACCTCGGCCGCCAGGAACGGCGCCTCGAGCGGCTCGGGGCGGGCAAGCAGCGGGTCGCGGCCGGCGCGCTCGAAGGCGCGGTACGGGTCCATGTCCAGCCAGGTGACGGGGATGCCCAGCCCGTCGGCGGCGATCGCGGCGTAGCGCCCCTCCTCTTCGCGCAGCAGGCCCGAGGAGACGGTGGTGAAGGCGCGCACGCGGCCGGCGTCCCGCGCCAGCGCGGCCACCGAGGTCGAGTCGCGCCCGCCGCTCATCAGCACCGAGACGGCGCCCTCCGGCATTCGCTCGCGCACCGCGGTGGAGAGCAGGTCGACGAAGTGCTCCGCGTATTCCTCCGCCCGCCGGTACCGCAGCGGCGCGTCCACCGGGGGCTGCCACCACCGCCAGCTCCGCGCGCGACCGTCCTCCAGCACCAGCGCATGCGCCGCGGGCAGGGCACGCACGGCACGGCGCACGGTGCGCGTCGCGTCGGACTGGGTGGAGCGCACCAGGAAGTCCGCCACGGCGAGCTCGTCCAGCGCCGGATCGATGCCGGGGTGGAGGAGGACGCAGTCGAGCGTGTTGGAGAAGACGAAGGCGCCGGGCGTCCCGGCATGGTAGAGGAGCTTGACCCCGAAGGGGTCGCGCGCGCAGAAGAGGCGCCGCCGGGGCGCGTCCCACACGGCGAAGGCGAAGTCGCCCAGCAGCCGCTCCACGCACCCGGTCCCCCAGGCGCGGTACGCGCGCAGGATCAGCTCGGCGGCGGAGGCGTGCGCCGGGGCCGCGTCGCCCGCCGCGGCGAGCGCGCGCACGAGGTCCGCCCGCGCGTCGAGCCGGGCGTCGCAGACGATGGAGAGGGAGTCGTCGAGAGAGAAAGGCCCCGCGGGTGCGGGGCGGTCGCCGGTGAGGAGGAGGGCGTGGGCGAACCCGCAGCCGTCCAGCGCCAGCACGCACTCGCCGTCGGGGCCGCGGCGCCCCAGGAAGCGGGCCATCCGCCCGAGCGCCGCCGCATCCACCGGGGCGCCGCCATGCGTGACGATCCCGGCGAAGCCGCTCACGGCGCGGTCAGGTCTTCAGGTTGTTGGTCCCCTGTTGTGAGTCGTTCTTGTTCTTGTTGTCGTTGATCGTGAGCGTGATGTCGGCCACGGTGCCGTACACCTTCAGCCGCGGCGCGGCGTACGTACGGGTGTCGCGAGTGTGCTCGTGCATGGTGGCTCTTCCCTGAAAGATGCGTCCGCGCCGCGGTCGGACGGCGCGATGATGATACAAACCTGCGTGGGGGCGGTTCCTCGCCCCGCGGGCTTCACTCCGATCCGGCCACCGTCTCCACCAGCCCGCGCCCGGCCAGCTCGGCCAGCAGCACCAGCAGGTCGCGCTCGGCCGTCTCCCGGTCCACCGGGAACTCCGCGGTGACCGCGTCCACCAGGGCGGCCACGGTGGTCGGCGCGCGGAGCCGCTCCCAGACCATCGCCCCCACCCCGTCCAGCCCGTAGTACACGCCGTCGGCCAGGGAGAGGATCACCGCCTCGCCCTCGAGCTCGGTGGACACCTGGTCGCGCGCGGCGACCAGCACCGTGGCCGGGGTGAGCTCCACCGGGGCGCCCGTCACGGCGTGACGGGGTGGTCCAGCGTGCGGTCGATCACGCTCAGCAGCGCCTGGTGGATCGCGATCAGCTCGGGCGCGGGGGGCGAGAAGGCGCTGTCGGGCGCATGGCGCACGTAGGCCTGGAACGCGTCGATCGCCTCCTGCCACTGCGGCGCCTCGGGGTAGTCCTTGCGCTGCTGCGGGCAGCCGGCCCGGTCCTGCATCAGCCCGCTGAGCGCGTTGGCCACCCGCCCCGCCGCCAGCGCCAGCGGCGAGCCCGGGGGGGCGCCGTGCGCCAGCGCGGCCGCGACCGCGTCCACCGGGGGCGAGCCGGCGTCGATCGCCAGCAGCTCGAGCACGCGCCGCTGCGCGGGCGACTGCGGCTGCGAGGCCACGCTGTCGCGGTAGGCGCGCTCGGCCCCGCGCACCGAGCAGCCGATGCGCGGCGTGCGGAACACCACGTCGTTCCCCGAGTGGCCGAACATCTCGTTCACCGAGCGCATCCCCCACATCCCCGTGATGTAGTGGCCGCTGTGGTCGGAATGGTTCCCGGTCTGCGCCCGCGCGGGGGAGGCCGCGAGGGCGAGCGAGGCCAGGGCGGCGAGCGCCGCGAGGGTCGCGCGGGTCATGGTCGGCTCCGTTCGCATCAGAAGAAGGGGGGCAGCCAGCGGAAGCCGAGCCCCGCCGCGATGATGAAGCGCACGCCGTCGCCGGCGCTCCCGGTGAGGTCGGCCAGCCCCGCGTCGATCACCAGCGGGAGGTGGCGCGTGGGCGTCACCGAGATCCCGGCGAAGAGGTCCTGCCCGCTCCAGTCCGCGATCACCGAGACCGGCTCCACCACCTGCACCCCCAGCGAGGCGAAGACGTTCGCCGTCTCCCGGTCCGCGATCACGTCGTCCTCGGTGCGGAAGCGTCCGCCGCCCACGCCCAGCGTGAGGGTGGCGGCGCTGAAGGGCCGGGCGGGGTCGGGCTGCAGCCGGGCGACGTGCGTGACCACCGCGTAGGGGCTGCGGCCGGCGTCGCTGCCGCCCCAGTCCACCGCGTTCTCGTATCCCACCGCCACCCCCCAGGCATCGCTGAAGGCGCGGTGCAGCTTGAAGCTGAGCGCGCCGGTCTCCAGCGGCCCGCCGTCACGCAGCGTGGAGTAGCTGGTGGCGGCCACCTCGAGCGCGGCGTAGCGCTGCCGGTCGCCGAAGCCCAGCGCGATCACGGCGGCGCCGTCGTCCAGGTCGGTGAAGCGGGTGCGCTGCTGGTAGGCCAGCCCCACGAAGGCCTCGCCCATCTGCGCCCCGAAGGCGTTGGGCGAGGTGATGGTGCCCGCGGGGACCGCCACCAGGCGCGTCGTCGGGCGGCGCAGCGAAAGCCGGGACCGCCAGCCGCGCGGGTCGTCCTGCGGCAGCGCCGGCTCGGGGACCTCGGGCGCGGCGAGCGGGGCCGCGGCGGGCTGCACCGGGACGGGGGTCGTGTCCGTCGGCCGCTCGACCGGCGCGCGGCGCAGCGAGTCGCCCTCCAGCGGGATGGGTACGGGGCGGCCCGGCTCACCGGCCGCCAGCGCGCACTCGGCCGCGGGCGGCGGGGTGGGGTCGACCGGCTCGGAGCGCACCACGTAGCGGTTCGGGTTGTCGAAGCGCGCGCCCACCACCCGGCAGTCGCGCACCACCACGTAGTCGTCGCCGCTGCAGTGGGCGCAGCCGTTGGCGAAGTACAGGTAGGTGAGGTTCCCGTCGCGGCGCGTGCGCAGCGGCTCGCCGAGGATCGCCCGCACCTGCGCGGGGGTCATCCCCTGCGTGATCACGTCGAGGCGCTTGTGGGGCGGGGGGTTGCCCTGCGCGCGCGCGCCCGAATGCATCAGGAGCGGCAGCGCCGCGGCCAACAGCGCGGTGCGGAAGGATGGCATCGATTGTCCGGGGCCGTGGCGGAAAGGGCCGAAACTCATGGAGCGGGGGAGTGGGCCGCCGGCAGGGAGGGAGAAGCCGTTGCGGCGACTGGGAATATGTGTCGCGTGGCGGCTTCGCACAAGCATCCGGGCTTTCCGCTCCTCCGCGCCCCGCTTAGCTTCCGCCGCTGGCCGCCGCCCGCGTGGGCCCCTTCCTCCCACGAACGCACTCCGGATTTCCCATGCGCCGACTGCTCCTGCTCCTCGTAGCAGTGCTCCTCCCGCTCGCTCACCCGGCCCGCGGCGCCGCGCAGACCGCCGACTCGGCGTTCCTCCGTCCGGGGGACCTGGTGCGTCTCTCGGTGTTCCGCCAGCCGGAGCTCTCGGGCGACTTCCCGGTGGGCTCCGACGGCACCCTGCAGCACCCGCTCCTCACCGAGGTGCGGGTGGTGGGCGTGTCGCGCGCGGCGATCCGGGAGCGGCTGCGCGAGGTGCTGTCGCGCTACGCCCGCGACCCCAGCTTTGTCTTCGACTTCCTCTACCGCGTCACCGTGACCGGCGAGGTGCGGCTCCCCAACCTCTTCAACCTCTCCCCCGAGACCACGCTGGGGCAGGCGGTGGCGTCGGCCGGCGGGATCACCGAGTTCGGACGGCTGGACCGGGTGCACCTGGTGCGCGACGGGCGCGACGTGGTGGTGAACCTGCAGTCGCCGGACCCCGCCGTGGCGGCCATGCGCATCCACTCGGGCGACCAGATCCGCGTGTCGCGCCGGGCCAACCTGCTGCGCGACTACGTGGGCCCCTTCGCCGCCATCATCGGCGCGCTCGCGGCGCTGGCCAGCGTCGCCGGGGCCTAGCTAGCACGCTTCCCGCGTATCCCCGGTCCGTCCACGCATGATACCGGGCCGGCGGGAGGGGTGGAGGATGACGGGCGGACGGGAGGAGGAGGGCGCGCGGCGCGCCCCGACGCGGGCCCTGTGGCCCTGGCTGCTGTTCACGGCGCTGCTGGCGGCCGGACTGACGCTGTACTTCGTCTACCCCCCGGCCTGATCCCGATTCCGGAACGGCAGGTCATCACTCGGAGACGCGGAGACGCGAAGAGAACGACCCGAACTCTCGGCGTCTTCGCGTCGCCGCGTGGGACGCCGTCGCCCGCGGTCGGGGACGCGCCGCATCGGCCCTTGCTTGTAACCGGTTCCGCCCGCCGCTATCTTCCTCCCCCTGTCGCGAATCCGAACGCCCCGCAACTCATCGCGGTCGCTGCACCCACCCGTGCGTCCATGGCCAATCCGGCGAAGCTGAGGGACCAGGCCCGCGCCTACGAGCAGCGTGGCCAGTGGCGCGAGGCCATCGAAGCCTACCGGGAGCTGGTGGAGGACCAGGAGGGCGGCGAGGTCGACATCGCCACCTGGAACCGGGTCGGCGACCTGCACCTGCGCCTGAACGAGACGGAGCGCGCGGTGCAGGCGTACGAGGCGGCGGTGAACGCCTACGCCGACGTCGCCCTCTACAACAACGCCATCGCCCTCTGCCGCAAGATCCTGCGCCTGGTCCCCGGCCGCGCGCAGACCTACCTGCGCCTGGGGCAGATCAGCGCCGCCAAGGGCTTCTTCGCCGACGCGCGCACCAACTTCCTGGAATACGCCGAGCGGATGCGCAAGGCCGGGAAGCTGGACGCCAGCTTCGCGGCGCTGAAGGAGTTCGCCGACCTCGCCCCCGACCCGGCCGACGTCCGCCGCCTCCTGGCCGACCAACTGCTGGCGCACGGGAAGACGAACGAGGCGGTAGAGCAGCTGCGCCTCCTCCTCGGCATCGCACTCGCCGACGGCGACGCGCCCCTCGCCGACGAGCTGCGGCACCAGATCGTGGCCGCGGACCCCAACGCCTCCACCGAGCCCCTCACCCCCCAGCGCGCCGCCGTCCCCGAGGAGCTGGCGTTCGAGACCGGCGAGTACCATCCCCCCACCCCCGGAGCCGCCGCGGCCGCGCCGCCGCCCGACGTCTTCGGCTCGGACCCGGCGGACTTCGGCACCATCCAGCTGGACGTGCAGCCCCTCGACGGGCTGGAGCACACCAGCCTGGAGGACGACGGGCGCCGGAGCGGGCCATCGGCGGAGGCGCCGTCCGCCGAGGGCGACGCGGACGAGGGCGAGGGCGAAGGCGAAGGCGCCGAGCTCCCCTTCATCGACCTCGACGCCCCGGCCGACCCGTCGCGCGGCGGCCGGGCGGCGGCGGACCCGTCGCGCTTCGGCGAGGTGTCGCTGGACGAGGGGACGGTGGACTTCGGCCCCGGCGTGAGCGACGACGACGAGCCGCTCCCCCTGATCGACTTCGACGCCCCGGCGCAGGCGCCCGCCCCGCGGGCCGCGACGCCCCCGGCGCTCCGCGACCGGCTGGAGGAGCTGCGCGAGCGGGTGGCCGCCGCCCCCGAAGACGCGGCGGCGCGCGAGGCGCTGATCGCCTCGCTGCACGACCACGGGATGGGGCACGAGGTCCCCGGGGTGCTGGACGAGCTGCACCGCGCGCTGGCGCAGCGGGGGATGTACCGCCAGGCGGTGGACCCCATCTCCGCCCTGATCCGCCTGCGCCCGGGCGACCCGCTGCTGCTGCAGAAGCGGGTGGAGTACGCCTTCCGCTCGGGCGACCGCGAGGAGCAGGTGGTGGCGTACCTGGCGCTCGCGCGCCACTTCGCCGCGGCGGGCGAGGCGGCCAAGGGCGAGGCGGTGTTCCGGCGGGTGCTGGAGCTCGACCCCGGCAACCGCGAGGCCGCCGCCGCCGTCCCCCCGCCCCGCGCCGGGCGGAAGGGCGCGCCCGCGCCCGCCGCCCCCGCGCGCCCCGCGGCGGACGACTACATCGACCTGGCGGAGCTGGTGATGGGCGGCGAGGGCGAGGCCACCACCCGCTTCGTGGTGGAGGAGCGCGAGCCCTCGGGCGACGAGGACCGCGACTTCGCCGAGATGCTGAAGCACTTCCGCCAGAAGGTGGCCGAGAACATCGAGGTGGAGGACTCCACCAGCCACTACGACCTGGGGCTGGCCTTCAAGGAGATGGGGCTGGTCGACGAGGCCATCGCCGAGTTCCAGGTGGCGCTGCGCGGCGGGGCCAACCCGCTGGCCACCCTGGAGCTGCTGGGGCAGTGCTTCGTGGAGAAGGCGCAGTACGCGGTGGCCGAGCGGGTGCTGGAGCGCGCGCTGCGCCTCCCCGGCGCGTCGGAGGTGGACCTGGTGGGGGTGCTCTACCAGCTCGCGCGGGCGGAAGAGGCGCTGGGCCGGCCGGGGGAGGCGATGGAGCACTACGAGCGCGTGCTCTCCGTCGACATCCGCTTCCGCGACACCGCGCGGCGGATCGAGGTGCTGCGGACCGCCGGCGTGGCGGCGAGCCCGCCGGTTTGACCGGGGTGCGCGCGCAGCCCCGCTTTTTGACACGCCGCGGGGCGCCCGTTAGCTTGGGGCCTTGCCCAACCACGCTCGACACCGACGGTTACGCCCTGACGGCATGACGCTGCGCACCGCTCCCATCCGGCTCGCCGACATCCACGCGCCCGTCCGCGGCCGTCTCGACGCCGTGACGGACGAGATCCGCCGCATCGTCGTCTCCGACTTCGCGCCGGTCGACGAGGTCAACCACTACCTGCTGAAGATCCGCGGGAAGCTTTTCCGCCCCGGCCTGGTGCTGCTCTGCGACCAGCTGGAGGGGGGCGAGCGCCGCACGGCCGAGACGCTGGCGGCGATCATCGAGCTGGTGCACCTGGCCACGCTGGTGCACGACGACGCGGTGGACCACTCGGTGCTGCGCCGCGGGATGCCCACGGTGAACGCGATGTGGAGCCACCAGGTCGCCATCATCATGGGCGACTACCTCTACTCGCGCTCCATCACCGAGATCACGCGGCTGGGCGACATCGAGCCCATCCGGGTGATCGCCGCGGCGGCGAACGCCATGACGGTGGGGGAGATGCGCCAGCTGGTGAGCCACGACGCGCTCGCCTTCTCCGAGGCGGACTACGGCCGGCTGATCGACAGCAAGACGGCGTCGCTGATGTCGGCCGCCTGCGAGCTGGGCGCGCTCACCGGCGCGCCGCGCCACCGCGAGGCGCTGGCGCGCTACGGCACCGAGCTGGGGCGCGCCTTCCAGGTGGCCGACGACCTGCTGGACTACACGGCCGACCCGTCGGTCACCGGCAAGCCGAGCGGGCTGGACCTGCGCGAGCACAAGGTCACGCTCCCGCTGATCCACGCGCTCCCGCGCCTGTCGCGCGCCGAGCGGGCCGAGGTCGACGCGCTCTTCCGCGACCCCGAGCCGGCGGACGACGCGATCCACGCGGTGGTGGAGGTGATCGCGGCGCACGGCGGGCTGGAGTACGCGCGGGAGAAGGCGCTGGAGTCGGCGCAGCGGGCGCACGACGCGCTGGAGGGGCTCCCGGCGGGGCCGGTGCTGGAGGCGCTGCACGACAGCGTGGTGTACGCGGTGGAGCGCCGCAGGTAGCGGCACCGCATTTGCCGAAGGCGCCCGCACGAGGCGGCCGGCGGCGGGCGCGGCCTGGGACCACGGGTACGGAGGGGTGATGAACGCGACACGCCGGCGGATGGGGCGGCTCCTGGTGGTGGTGCTGATCGGCCTGTTGCTGGGCGCGCTGCTCTCGGAGCTCGCCATCCGCTTCATGCCCGACAGCTCGGCGCGCACGTTCTTCACCACCTCGGTGGCGGCGGCGTTCGGGCCGCTGGTGATCGACCTGGTGGCGGTGGGCTTCACCCTGGGCCCGCTGGTGATC
>Ga0070685_10001270_pt1 | contig 13364 bp, 12 predicted proteins | sample KBSS13LmetaG_FD_65651 | JGI IMG/M metagenome (GOLD analysis project Ga0070685, IMG submission 65651) | Switchgrass rhizosphere microbial communities from Kellogg Biological Station, Michigan, USA - KBS S1-3L metaG | ecosystem: Host-associated > Plants > Roots > Rhizosphere ...
CGCGGGTATCGAGCGGGGAGTCAGGCGCGCGCTTGGCCCCACCGAACCAGCCGCCATTGGCGCGGACCGCTGAAGTCACCGAGGGCTGACCCATGCGGCTCGGCGCGCCGCCGCGGAAGAGCACGCGGACGGTTGCGTGCGGGTCCGCCTCCATCTCTGCCTGCGCCGCCGCGAAGTTCTCGCGGTAATGCAGCTGATAGTCCCACTGCCCTGCCGGATATTTGTCCTCGGGGTAAACCGAGCGATCAACCAGCGGGATGACGTTCTCTGCAGCGAAGCCCTCGGGCTGATAGGCCACGCACAGGCTCGCCACTCCGTGCACGCGCTCGGGATGCTGCTGGGCGATCGACCAGACGACAGGGCCGCCCCAGTCATGGCCGACCCACACGGCCTTTTGCGCGCCCAGATGGTCCAGCAGCTCCATCATGTCGGCGACGACGTGCTCGAGCGCGTAGTCGTCGTGTCTGGTGTAGGTGCTGGAGCGGCCATAGCCGCGCATGTCGGGGGCTATCGCCCGGAAGCCGAGGCCGCCGAAAACCGGTAGCTGGTTGCGCCAGGACAGCGAGAGCTCCGGCCAGCCATGGACGAAAATGACGGGCACGCCGTCCTCAGGGCCGGCTTCGAGATAATGCGTTGTGTGGCGGCTGGTGCGATGCGTCCGTTCCGCAACGGTATTTGTCATCGGCTTATCTCGTATGGCCAAAGCGCGGCTTGCAATGTGCGCCAGCCATGATCCATTGCAGTATCAAGCGCCGCAAGTGCGCTGCTGGGAGAGAGACCATGAAACACATCAAGCTGGCTGGCGGCGCATTTGCGCTGGCGCTTGTGACCGCAACCGCCTGTATGGCGCCCGGTTTCATGCAGACTGCGGTCCCGGCGGCCGCGCCCAACCCGCCAAATGTGCTCGACGCCTATATCGCACGGCCTGACCCGAGCTTTTCCTGGCGCGTCGAGAAGACCTTCACCGGCCCCGGCTATCACGGCGCCACGATCGAGCTCACCTCGCAGACCTGGTTGTCAGCGAAGGAGACGGACCGGTCGGTGTGGAAGCACTGGCTGCGCGTGACCATTCCGGACCAGCTGACATCCAACAAGGCCTTCCTGTTCATCGGCGGCGGAGCGAATGACCGCGCGGCGCCGGCCACGCCCAGCGAGAACTACGCCAAGATGGCGGTCGATACCTCTTCCGTGATCGCGGAGCTCGGCCAGGTTCCCAACCAGCCGATGCGCCTGGGCGACAGCCCGAACACGCCGCGCACCGAAGACGACATCATCGCCTACCTCCAGGCGCGCTATGACGAGACCAAGAGCCCGGAAGCTCTGGTGCGCCTGCCGATGGTGAAGAGCGGCACGGCGGCGATGACCGCGATCCAGCAATTCATGGCGAGCGATCAGGGCGGCAAGCGCAATATAGACGGCTTTGTCGTCGCCGGCGGATCCAAGCGCGGCTGGACGACATGGCTGGTCGGCCTCGAGGACAAGCGCGTGATCGGCATGATCCCGATCGTGATCAACGTGCTCGATGTCGACGCCACGACCAAGCACCACTGGATGGCGATGGGATATTTCTCGCCTGCCCTCGGCGACTACGTCCACCACAAGCTGATCCCGGACGAGATCGGCAAGCCCAGGCTCACCAAGGTCAATGCGATCGAGGATCCGCTCAGCTATCGCGGGCGGCCGCGGATGAAGATCCCGAAATTCATCATCAATGCGGTGGGCGACGAATATTTCCCGCCCGACAACACCAAGTTCAGCTATCACCTCCTGCCGCAGGGCAAGTCGCTGCGCATGCTGCCCAACTCCAAGCACTCCACGGCGGGCACCGACATCGGCGAGAGCATGACGGCCTGGTATGACGCGGTGATCCATGGCCGCCCGATCCCGGATTACAGCTGGACCGTGAATGGCGATGGCGCGCTGGTGGTGAAGACCAACACCAAGCCGACGGAAGTCCGCCTCTGGCAGGGCAACAATCCAAAGACGCGCGACTTCCGCGTCGATACCCTCGGCGACAAGGCGTTCACGTCCACCGTGCTGCAGCCTGCCGCGGACGGAAGCTATGTCGGCAACATCGACAAGCCGGCGCAAGGCTTCTCGGCCTACTTCGTGGAGATAACTTATCCTGGCGGGAAATACCCGCTGAAGGTGACAACCGAGGTCTATGTGAAGCCCGATGTCCTGCCCTATCGCTGGGAAGATGCGCGGCCGATCACGGCCCCGGACGGCAAATAGAACCGATGGAAAATCGGGAAATTCCGGTCTAGGTTCCTCCCAGTGGACCGCCCGCAAGAGGCGGCAGGCAGACACGTCCGGGAGGAGATCATGAAGCTGTTCGCAGGCGCGGGCCTCGCGCTGTTGATGCTGGCTGCGAGCCCCGCAGCTATCGCGCAGGCGACCTACACCCCGCCGAAAACGAGCTGGGGCGTTCCCGACCTGCAGGGCGTGTGGAGCAACGCCTCCATCACCAAGCTCACGCGGATGGCGGGCGCGAACAAGCTGGTGCTGACGCCCGAAGAAGTCGCGGTGATCGAGAAGAAGGACTTCAACAACGCGCGCACTGCCGTCGAGAAGCTGCCGACCGACCAGAGCCAGGGCGCGCCAGAAAAGAAAGCACTGCCCTCCGTCGGCAACTACAATGCGGTGTGGGTCGATCCCGGCTCCAAGGTCGCATCGGTAAGAGGCGAGCTGCGCTCCTCCTTCATCACCGATCCGCCGAACGGCCGCGTGCCGATGTCGGATGCGGGCCGCAAGAAGCAAGCGACATGGCGGCCGAACGCGACACGCGATGGCGCGTTCAAGCCGGGAGCGATCAATCCACTGTCCGTTCCCCCGCCCAAGACCAAGGGACAGAAGCAGGCGGTTGCGAAGCCCGTGAAGGCAAGCGCCAAAGGCGGCGAAGGCAAAGCGTTTGTCGATCTGGTCGAGGCGCCGAAATCCGCCAATGGCGGCGGCGCGGCTGACGCCTATGTCGGCCCGGAATCGCGCGGCACCGGAGAGCGCTGCGTGCTGATGGGCAATCTCGGCGGGCCGGTGATGCTGAGCGGGCTCTACAACAACAACATCCAGGTCGTGCAGGCGCCGGGCCACGTCATGCTCGAAGTGGAGATGATCCACGATGCGCGCATCATCCCGGTCTTCAAGGACGCAGTCGAGGCAAAGCGCAGCCACGGGCCGCAAGCGATCGCCAAATGGATGGGCGACAGCGTCGCCTGGTATGAAGGCGACACACTGGTGGTCGAGACGAAGAACTATCACCGCCAGCAGGCCGGCCAGGTCTTCATCTCCGACACCGGCACGCTGACCGAGCGGATCACGCGCGTCGGCGAGAACGACATCGTCTATGCGTTCACCGTGGAGGATCCGGAAGTCTACACCCAGGTGTGGAAGGGCGAGATCCCGTGGCGCAAGCTCAAGGAGAGCATGTACGAATACGCCTGCCACGAGGGGAACTACGGCCTCTGGAACATCCTCACCGGCGCCCGCGAACAGGAACGCATGGGACGCTCACTCGCGGTGACGGAGTTGGAGGAGTAGGCCTTCTGCTGGCCTCTGTGAAGGAATGCCGGAAGCGGCTCAACGCTAGGGGCGTTTGGGCAGGAGAAAGCTGATAAGCAGCAAGAGCAGCCCAACGCCGAAGCAAACCGGCAGCGCAATCATCATGAGCGCCCCGGTCTTGATCAGGTCAGGCGGATTGTTCGGCGTACCGGCGCCGTAGATCACGAAACCGAAGCCCACCAAGAGGAAGATGACAGCAACGATCCGCATCCCGACACCCTACAGGGCGAAGCGGGCGGCCTCAACTTGGAGCTAGGTGCGGGCGCGCTGGGCGAGCGCTTCCTCCAGATGGCCCAGCGTTCTCCGCAGATCGGCGATGATTTTCTGGATGCCTTCCATTCGGGCTATGCGGGCGGCGTCGTCCGGCACGTTCTGATCCGCAGCCAGCTCCTCCAGCGCCTGCGTGTAGAACGCAATGCGCGCGCGATGCCACTCGATATCAGCTAGCAAACTCTTCGGCATACCCGAGCCCCCGCTCGGCGCCGAGCATACCTTATTTGAGGGATGGCGCGCACGTTAAATCGTCGGTGAGGCGAGCGGCTTCAACGGCTCGCAATCTCGTCTTCAATCACGCCGCCCTCTGAGCCGCGACGGAAGCGAGTCCCGGTGCATCTGCTACATAAGTCCGGTGCAGACCCCCACCTGTCCTCCCCCTGCAGGAGGGAGGGTATAGTTATATCCGCCGGAAAATGTTCAGACGCTCGTCGTAGGATCGCGTCTTCATTTGGGTTCGATACGCCAAATATTTGCGTCACCGTCCGGCCCGCTTGTGACAATGCGGGAGCCGTCGGCGGAAAACCAAAACGAGTTGCGGTACTGATAACTAAAACCCCAGAAGGCGGTGAACGCCGCTAATCGCTGGTGACTCCTTGCATTCAATAGTTGGCCGCTGCCGTCCGCACAAACCGCGATAATTTTCGACCCGTCCGGAGAGAACTCCAAACCACGGACCATCTCATTCATGCGTACCGCGGCTCCTAGAAGCTTTCCCGTTTTCGCATCCCAAAACCTAACGTTCTTGTCGTTCGAGGCGGTTACAACAACTAGACCATCCGGCGAAAAATCTGCGGTCATCGCTGCATCTCCATGCGGTAGCGAAAACAGAAGTTTCCCTGACTCGGCGTCCCAAATTCGAGCCGTGTTGTCGAATGATGTTGAAACAATCCGCGATCCATCTCTCGAATAGGCAATGCTGTTGATCTGTGCTCTCTGGTGGCCTTGGAGGATTGCTACGCTTTTCTTTGTCGTGATGTCCCACACGGTCAGCGTAGGGCCGTACATCTCACTGGAAGCGATACGAGAGCCGTCGGGTGATATCGCAAAGTTCGAAGCGCCGTGCAGGTCTCCTAAAGACCTCCCGTCAGCCGAATTCCAGATTATGGCTTTGTTATCCCAGTCTGAGGTCACAACCGTTCTGCTGTCCGGAGTGAATGCGGCGTCCCCGATGAGGTTGGAGTGCCCCGGTAGAGTCGCTATCGACTTACCCGTTGCGACATCCCAAATCTGAGCATCCAGTATTTTGTTGTTCCTATCGTTTGCAACGGTCAAAACCTGACGACCGTCGGGAGATAACCTCGAATAGACACCCTGGTTGCTGTCGCCATCATTTACCGGCAGAGTAACGAGCAACTGGCCATCGGCAACGCGCCAAACTCGGGCGGCCCCTGATCGCGAGGTAGTTACGACCAACGTTCCATCTCGCGAGAAACTGGCGTCGACTGTCGTTTCCTGTCCGGCTAGCGTGTGCTCCAGCACCAGGCGGACGGGTGAGTTAGCCAGTTGATCATCGTCAGCATTGGTTGATCCAATAACTGATTTTCCTGTGCCCAGCTCCGCTTTGGGAGGCGCGGGTGGCGGCGTATCGGCAGATGGTTGTGTTGGAGCGTTGGCGGAGGTGCTAGGCTCGTTGGTGGTCGTCGTCACCTTCGGCACGTCATCAGATACATTCGCGATCGTTTGCGGGTCAGAGCCACGCCAATCGCCCGGGTTCGCGATCCATGCCCACGCGCCGCCGCCAGCAAGCGCCAGGAAAGTGAGTGCTACGACGGGGCCAATCCAACCGCCGCCGCTGGCTGCTGGCTTCGTGAGACGTGACGCCGTCATCGCAGATCTTGCATCTCTCGCGGGAAGGTTCTTGATCAGCCGCGCGACGTCGGCGGCGAAACTCTCGTGCTCAAGTCGCTCGCCGTTTCGCCGCACCAGCAACCGAAGGTCGTCCGGCAAGTCCTCCGCGACTGGAATTTTCGTGTCGTCTAGAACCACGGGCACAACCGGAATCCCGCGCTTCAACGCGGATGCAACCTCGATGCGAACGAAGTCCTGGGGGTCGTCTAGCCGCCGCTTTCCGGTCTTGGCGTCCTTTGCCGTAAGCCATCCTGGGCCGATCACGGCCAACATGATATCGCACTGCGCCACCTGCCCATCGAGGTGATCGACAAAATCAACGCCACGCGGGATGTTGTCGATGTCGATGAAGATGTCGCGTTTTGGATTGCGGACGTGCCGCGCCAGAGCGGCATGCAGCCGCCCCACCGCGTGTTTGCTATCCTCGCGGCGATAGCTGATGAATATCTTGGGCATAGCGTCCCCGTCTTTGAGAACGCTAACGGCTGTCGGAGACGACTGCAACTAAACCTGTCATCCCCCACGTTCGACCAAGACCACCAGACGACCTTAGGTCAACATCGTGGATGCTGGGTCGGGTCTCATCTTCCGTCGCCAGAACCGCCATGATACTGACGTATCGGGGTACGGGAGGGGTAAGTGGCTCAAAATTCAAAAGTAGATCCCCAGCAACGGCTGTTTTGGCCGACGCTCGGGCTGATTTTGTTCTTGTTGTTTTGGCTGGGTCTCTGCGCCTCAGGTTTTTGGTATTTGTACGTGCGCGTCACGTCTGACTTCGCTGATCCGCAATCAGCACTTAGCGCCCTTCAATGGATGACCTGGCCATTCGTCGTCTTGTGCGTCGCGGGTCCGGTAGTGGTCATACTCTCGATTGGCGGCCTCCACGTCATTCGCGATCTGCTGCAAATGCAAAAGCTGATTATCAACCTGCCGACTCAGCTGGAATCGATGCAAGCGGTTTTGACCGAGTTCAAAACCCTGCGTGCACAAATGATCACCGACGTAAGTCGGCTTCGGGGGGACGACGCAGATGAGTCTGCTTCGGCACCAGCCATGGGCGAACCGATGGCGAAAGAAGCCCACATCACTGAGTTCCTGGCGCTTTACGACGAGGCCAGGTTGGGGGTCCGCACCTTGTTCCGGCGGCGGCGCGATTCACTGACTTGGCTTGCCCAGTAGCTCCGTCAGTCTCGCCTCGATGAAGCGGCGCTCCGCAGGCTGTCTCGTCAGCTCAAGCGCGCACGCGTAAGCCGCCGCTGCCGCCTCCCCACGCCCCAACCTGCGCAGCATGTCGGCGCGCGCGGCGTGAGCGAGGTGATAGCGCGACAACTCGCCCATCACAGCGTCGATGGCGGCAAGGCCGGCCTCGGGCCCATCGCGCATGCCAAGAGCAACGGCGCGATTGAGCGAGACAACAGGCGATCCCGCCACACGCCCAAGCACATCGTACAGCGCCACGATCTGCGGCCAGTCTGTCTCTGCAGCACTGGGCGCGTGAGCATGCGTGGCGGCAATCGCGGCCTGCAGGACGAATGGCCCGATGCGGCGGGAGGCCATGGCGTCGTCGATGAGGCGCGAGGCCTCGTCGATCTGCTCGCGGTTCCAGAGCGAGCGATCCTGGTCTTCCAGGAGAATAAGGCCGCCCGAAACATCCGTACGCGAGGCGCGCCGCGCTTCGTGCAGCAGCATGAGGGCGAGCAATCCCCTCGCCTCGGCATCGTCCATCAGTTGAAGCAGAAGACGGCCAAGCCGGATCGCCTCGGCGCAGAGATCGGCGCGGGTGAGACTTGGGCCATCGGTTGCGGAATAGCCCTCGTTGAAGATGAGGTAGATGACCTGAAGCACGCTCTCCAGCCGCCCCGGCAGGTCGTCGCGGCCGGGGACTTCGTAGGGCACAGCCGCGTCACGGATCTTCGCTTTCGCGCGCACGATGCGCTGCGCGACGGTGGGCGTAGGGACGAGACAGGCGCGCGCGATCTCTTCCGTCGTCAGGCCGCCAACTTCGCGGAGCGTCAGGGCAAGCTGCGCTTCAACCGGAAGAAGCGGATGGCAGCAGGTGAAGATGAGGCGGAGTTCGTCGTCCTCGATCATCTCGGGCGCCTCCGGCGCGGCCGCCTGTTCAGCCATCGCGGCAAGCTCCGGCGCCACCGCGCGCAGACGGGCTGAGCGGCGCCAGCGGTCAATGGTGCGATTGCGGCCGGTCGAGACGAGCCAGGCATAGGGATTCGCAGGGACCCCATCGCGCGGCCAGGCCTCAGAGGCGGCGGCGAAGGCGTCGTGCAACGCCTCCTCCGCCGCATCGAAGCTGCCGAGGAGACGGATCAGCGTGGCGAGCACTCGGCGTGAATGCTCGCGATACGCCGTCTCGACAGGATCGCCTGCGCTCACAGCTTCGGGCGCGGCTTGGAATAATCCGGCTCGGCCCGCACCTCGATATGGCCGAGCCGGGCATAGGGCATGCCCGAAGCCAGCCGCACGGCCTCGTTGAGGTCCTTCGCCTCGATCTGCACGAAGCCGGCGACGAGTTCCTTGGTCTCCATGAAGGGGCCGTCAGTCGTCATTGCGCGGCCCTCGCGGACCTTCACCGTGATCGCCTCGTTGGGCAGGGCGAGGGGCTGATGCCCCACCAGATGCCCGGAGGCCTTGAGTTCGGCGGCGTAGGCCTGCTGGTCGGCATGGCAGGCATTGGCCTCGTCGCTGCCGTCGAACAGCTTCTTCGGGTCGAAATAGATGATGAAGGCGTAGCGCATGTTGGGCTCCCTATCCTGCTAGATGCCGGACCTTGATGCGGGTTGTCGAACGGCATCGGCGGGTTTCGACAGCAGGTTCCCGCTCCGCTGCAAATTTTCCATCGGGATGATGGCGATCACATCGTCGAGACATCTATCCCGAAATGTGTCCCGAGGCTCCCTATCCCGCCCTCTGCGAAACTTTGCGACAGTTGTGAACGCAACAAAACGCTCATGACCTCAGTTGTTCACGCGGTCGGACGTTACTTGTTCGTGCGCCCCGAAGCGGAGTCACTCCCCGCCGGCGGGCACGACAAAAGGAGATCTGATATGAAACGCATTCTTCTCGCCGCCGCGGCCTTCGCGACCATCGCGATGCCCCTTGCGGCCTCCCCCGCCTTCGCCGACCAGGCCCCGCAATACTCGCGCGGCAATGACCGGCATGACGACAGGCGTGACGACAACCGTCGCGACGATCGCCGCGATACGCGCAAAGTTGTGAAGCACACCACCATCTGGCGCGATAGCCGCCCGAACGCCCGCTGGGATGCGCGCGAGCACAACGGCTACTGGACCGGCAAGGTCTGGCACTACGGCCCGCCGCCCGCTTCCGCCTACCGCACCCGCGGCTTCGTCCTCGGCTACAAGCCCTGGGCCCGCGGCGACCGCCTCGGCTACTACCGCAACCAGTATCGCGAGGTGGACTACCGCACCTACCACCTGCAAGCCCCCAAGCGCGGCTACCACTACGTCCGCGACGACAACACCGGCGAAATCATCCTCGCCGCCGTCGCGACCGGCATCATCGCCTCGATCATCGCCAACAACTAGGCGAGCCAGCCTGATCTGACGGCTTGAGCCAGAGAAGACGCCGCCCCGGAGGAAACTCCGGGGCGGTTCTGTTTCTTATCTTAGCAGGCTTTCCGCGCAATCGACCACGGTCTCGGTGGCAGGCCGCGTCTTGAGGCCGATGATGCGGCGCGCTTTTTCCGACGAGAACCGATGGCTGCGGTGGAGCAGCGGTTTCAGCGTCTTCAGCGCCGGGCTGAAGTTCGCGCCGACATGCACGATCCAGTCAGGCAGCATCTTGGTCGGCACCTTGTCTCCCCTCCCGCGATGCCCGAGTTTCTTCATCAGCGTGAAGGCGACGTCCCTCATCCACATGAAGTCGCCATTGACGATCAGCCTCTCCCCTGCAGCGCCGGGCGCCGTCATGGAGTCGACATGAGCGACGGCCAGGTCGCGCACGTCGATTATGCTGAGGCCGACATTGGGAATGCGCGGCATGCGGCCATCGATCAGCCGCAGGATGAACTGCACCGAGCCGAGACTATCCTTGCTGAGCACGGGGCCGAAGACGGCCGAGGGCAGGATGGTCGTGAATTCCGTCTTGCCGCCCTCGTTCTTCATGAAGTTCCAGGCCGCCTTCTCCGCCAGCGTCTTGGAGCGGCGGTAAGGATCCTGCTTCAAGGGATCGCTCCAGGTCTCTTCATCGCTTACGGTGCCAGCGCCCATCTTCACCGGCGTGGCCGCGCCGCAGGACGAAGTCTGGACAACGCGTTTGACGCCGGCCTTCACCGCGGCGCGCAGAACCCGCAGCGTGCCCTCGCGGGCGGGACGGATAAGGGCTTCGGCATCGCGCTCCGCGCCTGTCCCCAGCGGCGAGGCGACATGCAGGACATGGGCGCAGCCCTTCATGGCCTCGTCCCAGCCGGCATCGTTGGTGAGATCGGCCACGGCGAATTCCAGCTTGTCTGTCGCCGCCCCGCCCTTCGCAGTGGCGGCGCGCACGGCCTCCGCCCTGGCAGCGCTGCGTACTGTGGCGCGCACGTCATAGCCGCGCTTGAGCAATTCGACGATCACCCAGCTGGCCACAAATCCCGTGCCGCCCGTCACCAGAACCTTCTCGGCCATCTCGCCCTCGTGTCTCAATCGGCCCTTGCCGCCGTAAGTCTACACTTGTATACATAACTCATCGCGAGAAGTCTACAAGTGTATACCTGAAGGATTGCCGCATGCCTGCCGCCAAGCCTGCAAACGCGAAGAAACCAGCGGCTGCTCCCCGCACGCGCAACGCAACGGCGACGCGAGAGGCGATCCTCAAATCGGCCCGCAAGACTTTCGCCGCACATGGCTATGACGGGGCGGGCGTGCGCGAAATCGCGGCGGAGGCTGGCGTCACCGCCATGCTGGTCAACCGCTATTTCGGATCGAAGGAGCAATTGTTCGAGGAGGTGATCGACCACACCATGGGCGGGGCGACCATCATCAAGGACGGCATCGGCGACCTGCCCAACCTGGGGGATTACCTGGCAGCCGGCGTGCTTGCGACGACGAACCCGGACGCCACGCCGCTGGATGGCTCGCTGATGATGATCCGCTCGGCCTCGACCGCAAATCCTCGCGTGGCGGAGATTGGCCGCCGCCAGATTGAAAAGCGCCACCTGAAGACATTGGCCGCAGCCCTGAAGGGCGAGCACGCAGCCGAACGCGCCGCCCTGATCCTTTCCCTGATCGCCGGCGTGCAGGTGATGCGGCAGATGATCGGGCTCTCCGCACTGGCAAAAACGCCCCCGGCCACCCTGCACAAACTGCTTGCGCCTGTGATCCAGAAGCTCGCCAACCCCCCGCGTTAGCGCTTCCAAACGCCCTATCACTCGCCTCTCCTGCTGCTCCCTCTTTGCCGGGGCCACGCCGCCCCTTATCTTGGGAACATGCTTTTCCCTGCCAAGCCGGCGCCCAAGGCCGCCCCAGTCACACACCACAACGACGTCTACGACCCGTTTTCGGCGGCCGTCATCCATGCCGTGGAGCGGGCCAGCCCCTCGATCATCGGCGTGCGCCGAGGCCGCCGCGGCCGGGCGGACGCCTTCGATGGCGCAGGCTCCGGCGTGCTCTTCACCACGGACGGCTTTGCCCTCACCAACAACCATGTCGTGCGCGATGCCGACCGGATCGAGGCCTCCCTGCATGATGGCCGGATGATCGAAGCCGACCTCGTCGGCGCCGACCCGGATACGGACCTCGCGCTCATCCGCCTGCGCACGTCGCAACTGCCGCCTGCCGAACTCGGCGATTCCGACCGGCTGAAAGTCGGCCAGCTTGCCATCGCCATCGGCAACCCGCTCGGCCTGCAGGCGACCGTCACCGCCGGCGTCGTCTCCGCCCTGCGACGCACGCTGCGCGGGGAAAGCGGACGGCTGATCGAGGACGTGATCCAGACAGACGCCGCCCTCAACCCCGGCAATTCCGGCGGCGCGCTGGTGGATGCAAACGGCTGCGTCATCGGCATCAACACGGCGATCATCTCCGGCGCGCAGGGCATCTGCTTTGCCGTGCCGATCAACACCGCCAACCGCATCATCCCCGAGCTCATGCGCGACGGCCATGTGGTGCGCGGCTGGCTCGGCGTCGCAGGCCAGAGCCAGGGTCTCGCCCGCGCCCTCGTGCGGCGCCTTGACCTGCAGACCGAGGCAGGCGTGCTCGCCGTGCAGGTCGTACCCGGCGCTCCGGCGGACCGCGCCGGCCTGCGCGCAGGAGACGTGATCCTCGCGCTCAATGGCGAGCCGACGGAATCCGTCGACGCCACGCACCGCATCCTCAGCCGCGACACCATCGGCAAGAAAGTGCCGATGCAGGTGCTGCGCGACGGCGCGAAGGTGACGCTTGAGCTGAAAGTCGAGCCGCGACCGAAAGACTAGGCTGCCGGCTGCCATCCGCTCGCCAATCCCTCCGCTTGCACTAGATCATGCACGGAGGCTGGAACATGAAAAGACGCGAATTCCTGCTCAGTTCCGGCGCAGTGCTCGCAGTCGCCAGCTGCACGCCCAAGCCGCCGCCCGCCGCCGATCCCTTCCCCGCTGCGTTCGCCCCGGTGCGGGATGTGCTGAAGAAGCAGATCGCCAACATGACGATCCCCGGCTCGGTCTTCCTGGTCGCGCGTGTTGGCAAGGATGGGGGCGACAAGGATGAGATCGTCGTCAGCGCCGATGGCGTCACGACGGTTGGCGGCTCGGCGCCCATGCAGCGCGACACCATCTTCCGCATCGCCTCGATGACCAAGGCGATCACGGCCGCCGCCGTGATGATGCTGGTCGAGGATGGCAAGCTCACTCTGGACGAGCCCGCCGAGCGCCTTCTCCCGGAACTCACCAACCGCAAGGTGCTGAAGACCATCTCCAGCCCGATCGACGACACTGTTCCCGCAAACCATCCTATCACGGTGCGCGAGATCATGAACTTCACCTTCGGCTTCGGCCTCAACTTCGACCCCACGCTGCCGATCAACAAGGCCGGGGTCGAGCGCCAGCTTACGCTGGCCGAGCCGACACCCATGACGCCGCACGCGCCCGACGAATGGATGAAGCTCTTCGGCGAGCTGCCGCTGATGTACCAGCCCGGCGAGCGCTGGCTCTACAATGCGGGCAGTCTGCTGCAGGGCGTCCTGGTGCGCCGTGCCTCCGGCCAGGATTTCGATACGTTCGTGTCCGAGCGCATCACCGGCCCGCTCGGCATGAAGGATACGGGCTTCTTCGTACCTGCCGACAAGCTGAACCGCTTCGCCGGCTGCGGAACCTTCACCGATCCCGCGACCAAGCAGGAAATCCGCATGGACAAGGACGGCGCCGAAAGCGCCTACGCCACGCGCCCCGTCTTCCCGTCCGGCGCAGGCGGCCTCTGCTCCACCGTCGACGACTATCTCGCCTTCCAGCTTATGCTGCTGGCCGGCGGCGAACTCCGCGGCAAGAAACTGCTGACCCCGGAATCCGTGCGCGCCATGACGACTAACCAGCTCACCGACGAGCAACGCAAGGCGTCCGCCAACAGCCTCACGCCGGGCATGTTTGACACCGCGGGCTGGGGGTATGGCATGGGCGTGCAGGTCGCGGGCAATCCCGACACCGATACTCCCGGCGCCTATGGCTGGGATGGCGGCTTCGGCTCGTCCTGGTT
>Ga0070685_10001275_pt1 | contig 13342 bp, 11 predicted proteins | sample KBSS13LmetaG_FD_65651 | JGI IMG/M metagenome (GOLD analysis project Ga0070685, IMG submission 65651) | Switchgrass rhizosphere microbial communities from Kellogg Biological Station, Michigan, USA - KBS S1-3L metaG | ecosystem: Host-associated > Plants > Roots > Rhizosphere ...
CGTGGCCGGGCACGGCCATGACCGCGCCGGTGCCGTAGCCCATCAGCACGAAGTTCGCGACCCAGACCGGCAGCTTTTCACCGCTGATCGGATGGATCGCGTGCAAGCCGGTTTCGACGCCCTTCTTCTCCGCCGTCTCGACAACGGCTTCAGACGCGGCGACGTGGCGGCATTCCTCGATAAAGGCGGCCAGTTTCGGATTCGTCTTCGCCGCCTGCAAAGCGAGCGGATGCTCGGGCGCGATCGACAGGAAGGTGACGCCCATCAACGTGTCCGGGCGCGTGGTGAACACGGTCAACGGTTCGCTCTCGCCTTCAACGCCGAACTGGATTTCCAGGCCTTCCGAACGCCCGATCCAGTTGCGCTGCATCGTCTTGACCGCATCGGGCCAGCCCGGCAGCTTGTCCAATCCATCGAGCAGTTGATCAGCGTAGTCGGTGATCTTGAGGAACCACTGCGGAATCTCGCGCCGCTCGACCAGCGCGCCGGTGCGCCAGCCGCGGCCGTCGATCACCTGCTCGTTGGCGAGCACGGTCTGGTCGACCGGGTCCCAGTTGACGACGGAATTCTTGCGGTACGCCAGCCCTTTCTTGAACAGGCGCACGAACATGCGCTGCTCGTGAACGTAGTAGTCCGGACGGCAGGTGGCGAATTCACGCGACCAGTCGATCGCGTAGCCCATCGTCTTGAGCTGCGCGCGCATGTGGTCGATGTTGGCGTAGGTCCACTTCGCCGGCGCGGTGTTGTTCTTGATCGCCGCGTTTTCCGCAGGCAGGCCGAACGCGTCCCAGCCCATCGGTTGCAGCACGTTTTTGCCGAGCATGCGCTGGTAGCGGCTGATCACATCGCCGATCGTGTAGTTGCGCACATGGCCCATGTGCAGCGCGCCCGACGGGTACGGCAGCATCGACAGGCAAAAATATTTCGGCTTCGAGGGGTCTTCCTTCACCTCGAAGGCCTGGCTGTCGTTCCAGAAGGTCTGCGCCGCGGCTTCGACGGCGGCAGGATCGTAGATGTGTTCTTGTTCTTGCATGATCGATCGAAAAAGCGCATCCGCGCGCCATTGGCAGGTCGCGCAGGGTAGCGCAGCGGGGCGTCCGACGCCATTGCTGGCTCGGGTACCATTCAGGCTGGCGCGGCACGCCTGACGCCAATTTTTCACGTTCGGCCGCTATTCTGCCCGTATGCTAAGCCTACGACTCCCCGCCCTGATCGCCCTCGCCTGCATGGCCGTTTCCACCGCCGACGCCGCGCCGCCCGCCAAACCGCTGGCCGAAAAAGTGCTCGTCCTCGGCCATCGCGGCGCGAGTGCGTTGCGTCCCGAACACACGCTCGCCTCCTACGGCCAGGCGATCGAAGACGGCGCCGATTTCGTCGAGCCCGACTTGGTCATGACCAAGGACGGCGCCCTCGTCGCCCGTCACGAGAACGAGATCTCGGGCACGACCAACGTCGCCAAGCATCCCGAATTTACTGCGCGCAAGACGACCAAGACGATCGACGGCCAGTCGATCACCGGCTGGTTCACCGAGGACTTCACCCTAGCCGAGTTCAAAACCCTGCGCGCACGCGAACGCCTGCCCGAGTTGCGCCCGGGCAACGCGAAATTCGACGGCCAGTTCGCCGTGCCGACGTTCGACGAGATCATCGACTTCGTCGCCGCCGAGTCGAAAAAACGCGGCCGCACGATCGGCATCTATCCCGAGATCAAGCACTCGACTTATTTCCAAGGCATCGGCCTGCCGATGGAAGATGCGGTGCTCAAAGCGATTCGCCAGCACGCTTACACGGCGAAGGGTGCACCGCTGTTCATTCAGTCGTTCGAGATTGCGAACCTTAAAATCCTGCGCGGCAAGCTCGGCGATCTGCCAAACGTGAAGCTGATCCAACTGCTCGGTGAAGCAAAGGAACAGCCCTACGACGTCGTCGCTGGCAAGCAATCGCTGAACTTCGCGCAAATGATGCAGCCACAGGGTCTCGTCGAGATCGCGAAATACGCCGACGCGATCGGCCCGAACAAACTCTCGGTGATTCCGCGTACCGCCGACGGCAAACTCGCCGCGCCGACAGCGCTCGTCGCCGATGCGCACGCGGCAAAACTGCTCGTGCATCCCTACACGTTCCGCCCGGAAAACTATTTCCTGCCGAGCGACTTGCACGCGCCGGGTACGCCGGCGACGCGTAGCGACGCGGGCGCGGTGACGGAAATCCGTGCCTACCTCGACGCGGGCATCGACGGCTTCTTCACCGACGATCCGTCGCTCGGACGCAAAGCGCTCGCACGCTGAGGTCCAATCAACCGCTCTTCTAGTGTCGTCATTCCCGCGAAAGCGGGAATCCATCTTGCTCTTCAAACATCAAGAAAAAAGCAAAAATGGATTCCCGCTTTCGCGGGAATGACGGCCCTTTCAAATAACGGTCCGGGTGGATTGTCGTTTGCACAACCGCTAGCATGCCGCGACGCTCCTGGAGACCCTCATGCGCCTGTTGCCGATCGCCGCTGCCATCTCGCTCACGCTCGCCCTGCCCTCTCTCGCCGCCGAAGCCGACAAACCGGCCACCGCCCCCGAAATCAAAACGATCCATTGCGGTCATCTGATCGACACCGACGCCGGCAAGCTGCTCGGCGAGTCGACCATCGTGATTGAAGGCGCGCGCATCAAGGAAGTGCGATCCGGCAAAGCGGACGTCGCCAATGCCAAGCAAAACATCGATCTGCCGACGAGCACCTGCCTGCCCGGCCTGATCGACAGCCACGTGCACCTGACGATGGAGTTCAGCCCGACAACGTACAGCGACAAATTCCGTCTCAACGTCGCCGACTTCGCCATCCGCAGCACGGTGTATGCGAAGCGCACGCTCGATGCGGGCTTCACCACTGTGCGCAACCTGGCAGACAACGACAACGAATCGATCGCGCTGCGCAACGCGATCAATGCTGGCGTCGTGCCGGGCCCGCGCATCTTCACGGCGGGCAAGGCGATCGGCTCCACCGGCGGCCACGCCGATCCCACCGACGGTTATCGCAAGGATCTCGCCGGCGATCCCGGCCCGAAGGACGGCATCATCAATTCATCCGAAGACGCGTGGAAGGCCGTGCGCGAGCACTACAAGGACGGCGCCGACGCGATCAAGATCATGCCCTCAGGCGGGGTGCTCGACGAAAGCGCCAGCGTCGACAACTCGCAGATGACGATCGAGGAGATCAAGGCGGTGGTCACCGCCGCGCACGATTACGGCTTCACCGTCGCAGCCCACGCGCACGGCGCGGAAGGCATCCGCCGCGCGATCCTCGGCGGCGTCGATTCGATCGAGCACGGTACCTACATGGACAATGCCGACATGAAGCTGATGAAGGAACACGGCACCTGGCTCGTGCCGACGATCATCGCGGGCAAGTACGTCGAAGAGCAGGCGAACAAGCCCGGCGTGTTCCCGCCGCAGGTCGCGGCGAAGGCGAAGCTGGTCGGCCCGATCATCCAAGCCACCGCAGGCAAGGCCTACAAAGCCGGCGTGAAAATCGCGTTCGGCACCGACGCCGCAGTGTATCCGCACGGGCAGAACGCGAAAGAATTCGTCTACATGGTCGAGGCCGGCATGCCGCCGATGTTCGTCATCCAGGCCGCGACCACGCACGCGGCGCAGTTGCTGAAGAAGGAAAAGGACCTCGGCAGCGTCGCACCGGGCAAGTTCGCCGATGTGATCGCTGTCGAAGGCAATCCGCTCGACAACGTCGCGTTGCTGCAGAAGGTCGGCTTCGTCATGAAGGCCGGCGTGGCGTACAAGACGCCATAGAAACAGCCCGGCGCGCCGGCCGAAGTGGGTTACGTCGTCGCGGCGTAACCCCAGCTGGCCAGCCCCGCCGCCACGTTGTCGTAGTTGCGCGGCTTCGTGCCGTTCGCCGGATCCGCGGCATAGGCGCTGAGTTTCGCCAGCCCGGCCGGCTGCGTCTGTGGTGCGGTTTCGTTGAATCCCATCAGCAGCGCCAGATCGTCGGCGTTGTCCGCCGCGGCCAGTTGCTGCAGGCGGTCGCGCAGCGCCTTGGCGATCTGGTCGTCCGACTCGGTGACGATCGCTTGCGGATCCTGCTCGCCGGATTGCGGAAACACGATGAAGCTGACCGGGAAGTTGTTGTTGAAGCGATTGCCGCGGCCGCTGCCGCCGAGGTCTTTGCCGACGCGATGCGAGCACTCGCCGAGCGCATAGTTGTTGCCGCCGACATCGACGAAATAAAAGCCGCTCTGCAATGTCTGATCGTGACGCAACGCAAGACCGTAGTCGCCGAGCGCGACACCGAGCGATTTGAACCTGCCCGAGAGCGCGCCGAAAGGAACACACGACGCATCAACATAGCTCGTCTGGCAGTACGCTTCGCCGCTCGCATGTGGCGTGGCCGACACGTAGTAACCCGGATTGGGATCGCCGTTCGCCTCTTGCTGCACGACGGGATATTTATCGCCGTGCGCCAACTCCGGCCGCTGATCGATCTTCGCCGCTCCGCTGACGACCGCCGGATCGTCCGGACGCAACGCCACCACGCCGAACCAGCGATCGATGTTGTTGTCGTTGTCCACTTCGAATGCATTGCTGAGATCGTCGTCGCCGACGAGGCTGCTGCCCGGCGGCGCGTACGCGGTCGACGAACCGTCGAAATCGATATTGACGTGGCCGAAGTACACGTACGCAATTGGCGTAGCGGGATCGGAATCCCAACTCACCTGGGTCAACGGAATCTTCGGATAGTCGCTGCCGGTGCGCCACAGCGCCGGATGATTGGTGAACACGAGCTTTGCCATGAGCTGATCTCCTTGAACGGAACTGCGGCTACTTTTGGATCACCTGGGCTTGTGCTTTGGCGGCGCTCGCGCAATGCACCGTCTCCACACCTTCTTTCAAATACGGCTTGCGAAAAACGATGACCGTCGCCGCGCCGGCGCAGGGACGGATATTGAGTTCCAGACGCTCGTCGGTTTCGGCGACGATCTCGCCGACGGCGACGTCGCCCGTCGACGCGTAACTTTTTGCCGGCACGTTCTGTTGTTTGAAGTCGGCCAGAGCCGTACCCGTTGCCACGAGCAAAATCAGGACGGCCAGACTGCGTCGAATGGACATGACGATTCTCCCCAGGCTCACGATTGCCCGACTCCGGTTTCGCAGGATTCGGGCGTGGAAATCCGGATGCTGCCGGCTTCGTTGATCTCGTTGATCAGTTGCTTGGTAAACCGTATGCAGGACACGTCCGGCTTCGGTGTCGATGGTGTATCGAGCGAGAGATAAAGACGGTACGTGCCTTCCTTGATGAACACCCTATCCGCGTCGGGTACGGTCAGGCTCATCGTCAGCAACACGTCCCTCGAGTCGGACGGGCGCACGCTCATCGGGAATCCCACCGCGCCGCCGCGCTCTTCGGCCTGGATCTCGACCAACTCCGTCACCTCCGTCGGCGACGATTCGAGGCGAACACGCGGCGGGTTGGCCACCACGCCGATGACCTCGCCATTGTTCTCGACGGTGATCCGGCGCGAAAACGACAGATTCCTTTGTTTTCGATTCCAGGACACGGTCAGCGCATTTCCGGTGACGATGACAACGTTCGGTTTGGCGGTCGCTTCCCGCCACATTTCATAGATCGTGCTCGCACCGCCGAGCACGCCGCCCAAGAGCGCGACGATGACCCCTGCACGTGCTACGTGGACCATCCAGGAGGACGCATGTTCGCCCTCCCCTTGCACCTCACGCGCGAGATTCTCGATGGATTCGAACAACGGTTCGATTCGCGTGTCGTTCATCGCTGGTCTCCCCTACTCGGTTGCCGTAGCGGGAGGTGACGCGTCCACCGGCGGCGGCGTGGACGCATCCGTGCTCGGCACCGGGTAGTCGTCGATCGAGTAGAAGTACCACTTGTCGACCGAGCCCCAGTCTTCGTCGGTGGTCTCCGCGACTTCTTGGTAGTAGCCATTACCATTGATCGTCGACACCTTGCTTCCGTCGAACGCGGAGACGATGCAGTGATGAATCGAGTGATGGCGCACGAGGATGTCGCCCGGCACCATGTTGTCGAAATCGGTGCGTGCGGGGCGCTCCGTGTTGTTTGGCCCAACATCCTTGATGCGCCCTTCCGGGCCGGTGCCGAACTGCCAGTGCGTGTCGACGCCGGCCTGGCGCAGCGCCCAGACACAGAAGATGCCGCACCAGTCGATCTTGACCTGATTGCCACCGGCGCCGGGACCGGTGACGAACTGGCCGGCCTTCATGATGCCGTCGCGCCATGCCGGTCCGCGCGCGAAGATGTCGCTATCGCCGAGTGCGGCTTCGAAGTACGTCTTCAGATGATCCCAGCCGAGCTTGTTGCCATCCTCGCCGCCGCGATCGCTGACCTGACCGACTTCGCCTCGCGCCGCACTGATGATGTCGTCTCTCGTTGCCACGCCGTTCTCCCGTTTTCGATATCACGAATCGCTGCGCGCCGGTTTCGGCCCGCTCGCACGCAAACCCATCATCTGCTGCAGCGCGTTGAACCAAAACGGCGCACCGAGCGACACACCGAACGCAGTCAGAATCCAGCCGAGTACACGCCACATACCATGCGCGCCGTCACCGAACACCGCATGCGAAAAGATCGCGAGCGGATTCGTTGTCTCTCCAGTGCCCTTGGTGACCTCGTTCCAGCCGATCGGAATCGGCAGCGATTGCAACTGCTGCAACACCGCGGTGGTGTTGTCGTTCGGCGAGGTGCCAGGCGCGGGATTGTTTGCCGTCGCCGTCGCCGCCTGGACGATCGCCGTTCGCGCGGACGCCGGATCGTTCCACAGCGTTGTCGCAATACTGATCGAATCGACGTTGAGCACTGCCGCCACGGCGAAGCCGAACGTCAGTAGGAAGTACTGACTGAAGCGTTTGTATTCGCCGCTGGCGCGATCCATTGCGTCGTCGAACCAGGTTTGCAGATGCGTCTGCAGTGCGTCGATGTCGCCGGCGGCATGCTGCACGAACATGGTCAGGCTGTCTTTGGCTGGGCTCGCGGGCAGTTGCGCCACGCCGTTTTCGATCTGACTGAACATCGGCACCTGACTGCCCTGTGCGAGGACATCCATCAACGCCAGTGCGAAGTTCTTCGCCGGCAAGTACGAGGGCTTTTCCGCCGTTCCCAGCGGTTTGACCAGAGCGTGAGTTTTGATCTTCGCGGCCAGCGACGCAGCGTCGCCACTGGCGAGGTTGTCGCACAACAGGCGGTCGAGCGTCGCCAGGAGTTTCTTTCCGCGCAGGCTGATCGCGCCAACGAAGAGTTCCTGAAACGACGAGGCGAGCATGCCGAGCAACAAATAGGTCAGCACCAGGCCGAGCGCGACGTTGAAAGCGGTTCCCATGGACATGGCACATTTCCTCAGGCTTTGAGCAGGTTGAGCAGCACCCGCGTCTGGTAGTGATAGGAGTCTTGCCCGGCGCCGTTGTAGCGGCGCACGGCGTATGGCCAGTCACAGGGAAAATCGGCGCGGTCGGGCACGCCCTGATACGACGCTGTGGCGTAGTACTGATCCGCGTGATAGCTCGAGGCGGAGCCTGTACAGCACGACATGCCGGGCGCGATGTTCACTTTGCGCGTGGCCAACGCGCAGTTGCGGCAATCGGCCATGTAGCGCGCGTCGTCCGGCGCGTATTTGCACAGGCGCAGCGGCAGCAGCGGATGCTCGGCGCTGCGGTCCTCGGCGCGGTCGGACGGACCGGTCACGAAGCGATCGAATTTCTCGCGCAGCTCGCTGTAGGCGCGGCTGACGTTCTGCGCAGGATCGCGCATCAAGTCGGCCACTTCCTCGGTGCGCGGCGGGTGATGGAACAGCGTGTACTGACCGACACCATAGCCGCGCGAAGTGATCTCGTCGGTGTTCGCTGCGACCGCGTGGTCGAAACCGACGACGATGTAGTTGTCGGCATTGGCGCCCGCGGGCACGCAGAAATGCCGCACGCCGCTTTCCTGGCGCAGGATCGCGAGAACGAACGGGCTCGGCGCGATGCCGTTGCGGATCTGCGCGATCGCCGCGGCGACCTTGGCGTTCTCGCCGACGGGGTCGGCGGCATTCGGCAACTTCGGCACGCGCGCGTCGTCGAGCAGCGCGGCGATGCAACCGGCCAACGCCTGGTCGGCGGCGCCATTCACTTCGCCAACCTGACGTACACCGTTGACGGTGTTGAAATCGGCCATCGCCACCGGCGCTTCGCCGTCGCCGCCGCGCGACGCGCCGTGATTGTTCAACAGGTCGTACTGCAAGGCGCGCACGGCTTGTTCCGTGCCTGCGCCGAACGCGCCGTCGATGCTGCCGCGCAGATAGCCGAGCGCGCGCAGATCCTGCTGCAGGGCACGCACCAGACTGGCGTCGTTCTGTTTCGTGCGCGCCAAAGTGAGACCGGGCTGTTGATACGACAGGCTCACAACCGCGTCCTCCCGCTGCCGCCGCAGAAACCGCAGGGCACGCGCACCGTCTTCATGACGGTCACGGTGCGCGGCCGCGTGATCATGCGCGTCGCCGTACGTCCGGAATAATCCGTATAAAACTCCGTTTGCGGCTCCATGTGCGTTTCCATTGCAGGTTCCGTCCGCGTGATGAAGCCGAAGCCGCCGCAGGCCGAACAGGCATGCGGTGACGGCGTCCGTCTTGGCTCGGTTACCGCCGTCGGCGCGAGGCCAGGCTCACCGATCGCCGACCGGCGCCGATGGATCGCACGCAATACTTCGCGAACGACCAGCCAGAGGACGAACGCGAAAAACAAAATCATGGTCAACTTCGGCGACATGGTGATTCCTTAGCTCCTTGTTTCAACCCGTAACCAAGTTCTTGTCGATATCGCTCTGATCGAGAACGAGCACTGGGTGATCGGTGAAATCGTGTTGCAGCACGGCTTTCGTATCCGCACGCGACGAGTCCGCATACTTGATCGTCAACTGAACCGTTCCGGGCAATGCGAACACCGCGTTCTCGATCGGCACGACGATGGGCGTGCTGTTGGCGTGCACATCCCGGGTCAGCGTCAGCGCCGGCGGCGAGACGCCCGGAAGACTGTCGAACGTGACGACCGCGCAAATCGAATCGATGGCGGAAAAGTCGACGCCGCCCGCACTGATCGCAATGACGTACTGCGTTTGCTGCACATCGACGGTCTTGATCGAGAGCAGACGTGCGACATCGGCCTTGGACAGCACATCCGGAAGCGCGATCTGCGCCTCGACGACGAGTTGGAGATTCGCGTGTTGCGCCGGCAGCGCCAGGGTCAACGAGGCGCCGGCGACGAGTAGCGCCGTGCACGGCGTGACGGTCAGCGCGTCATTCACAATAAATGCGTAGCGCGACAACTGCAGATCGAGCGTGGACACGTTCGTCAGCACGAGCTGGCCCGCGCCCTCGTCGATCCGTATCGTGAATTCGTCGGCGCTGCCGACCGTGCGCGCGAAGTTGAGCACGAATGGGCTCAACACTGGTTGCACGTAGGCGTCGTCGAGCTGCAGGTTAAGCGCGCCGACGAGCCCGGCGCCGTTGTTGTGGCTCGGGCTCAACTGCGCGATGAGCATATTCGCGTACGCCACCGCCGGTGTTTGTGCATCGGCGTCGACCACGGTGGCGGCTAGCTTGAACGCGTTCGCATCCAGAACGTTGGCGGAAAACTGGGTCTGCGTGACGAAGCTGGTCTGCAGTACCGTCAGCGGCCCACTTTGCAGCGCGCGCGGCACGCGGATGTTGTCCTTGTAGCCCGCCAGCTCGGCGCACTGCGCGACATCGCGGGTGAATTGCAACAGCTCGATGGGACTGACATCGGGCGCGAGGGTGAAGTCGAATTCGAATTTGGAGCGGCTCACGCTCGCCGGCCCGCTGTCGACCACCGCAAAGCATTGCGCCGCGCAACCGGCGCTGCTGCGCGCAATCGCGTAGCGGTTGGGAATCACGACGATGCTGCGGCTCAGCACACCGTAATAGGCCCGGCCGATGCTTGGGTACTTGAGGTTGATCGCGCCGAGCTGTTTCAACTCGACGAACTCCGAACCCCCGCGATCGAAATCGCGCAGGTCGTTGGCATCGCGGATCGGACGCGGTTGTCCGCCGTCGGTCGACACCGTGTATTTGAGCTGGTAGCCGTCCTGTTTGTATTTCGTCGCCAGAGGCAACGAAGCGGTCCAGACTTGATTCGTTTGCAGCAAAAGTGGCGGCGGCGGCGCGGGCGGCGGTATGCGAATGAAGCGGCGCGGATCGCGCACGGCTTCGCTCGAATCGCCGTCGTCAATATCTATCCTCCGCGCCATTGCCGCGATTTGCGGACGTTGCACCGCGGCGACCGGCGGCGGCATCACCGCGCGCGCGGCCAGCGCGAACCGCGGCAACGGCAGCAAAACAATGCCTCGCGACGCCAAGGCCTTCCAGGCGCCGCTCAGATCGATACGCGCTTTGCCAAAAGCGACGAGGTCCTGATACACGCCAATCACGGCGGCTCCGAGAATCGGCGTGAAAGTCAGCAGATAATCGCCGCCGCCGAGATCGCCGAGGCTGCCTTCCAGCGTACGCCACTGCTCCTTGCCGTCGTTGTCGGTGTAGGCGCTGCTCAGCACTGCGCGCAGCGAGTCGAGCGGAATCTCGCTCAATGTCGCCGTCGGATTCGCCTTGGCGAACGCGATGGCATCGTCGGGCTGCGACTTGTGCAGTCGCAGCTTGAGGCTCGCGGTGTAGAACGGGTTGCCGCCGGCGTCCTGCCCCGACTGCGTTGCTGCAAAGGCGAACCCGGGATCAACGTCGGCCTGCAACGCAAACCCCGGCAGATACCAATGCTTTGTATTGTCGTTACCGACAAACAGACTACCGTTGCGCGATGCAAGCAAAGGTAAGTCCGGCGGAACGGGCACGGTCGGCTCGACGACCGTGCGCAACAGCAGATTGCGGTCGAACGCGACACTGGCGATCGCCAAGTGTGCCGCGCCGCTCGTCGCCGCCGGTGACGCCGTGCTCGTCGCGACCGCCGGTGTAGCGGCGGTCGCGACTTTGAGCAACGCATCGGTGTGCAATATCCCGCTCATGACTCTTTCCCTGCGATTTACTTCGTGGCGGGCGCCATTTCCTTCAGCGTTTCCAAGATGTACTTGCCGACCAGCGCCGCCTGGGTGTCATCACTGAGCTCGGGCACTTCGATCTTGCACGGCACGATGCGCTTGATGCGGCCGAGATTGAGCGGGATGGCCTGCACGCCGCTCCAGTTCACCGCCTTGCCGGAGAAATCCGACGGCGGCGGCGCAACTTCGACGTCGATCTTCACTTTGGCGACGGTCTCGTTGAAGTACTTGTCGGACCACACCTGCCACACGGCAATCGGATTGGCCTTGGGATCGTCGTTGCTCATCACCAGCACATCGCTGCGATTGCCGATTTGCACGGTTAGGGTCACGGTGACGTTCGGCGACTTGATCGGCCGGTCGAGGAAGAACTTGATGAACACGTAGCCGACTTCCTCGGGACCGATCACCGGCGCGTGATCCATGGTCACCGTGTCCTTGGAAATCTTGATCACGTTGTTGCTGAGGTCGACGCGCGGATCGTCCGGCTTGTAGACGAGTGTCTTCGTGATCTTGACCTGGTCGCGGTCCCACTCCTTGATGCTCTTGTCCAGGCGCAGGGAGGAGAAGTTGATTAGGTCCTTCGGATTGTCGCGGCTCCAGCGCGCGAGCGTCACCGGCGCCGTGCCGTCGATGTGCTCGGGCGTGTAGTGGAACCCCTCGACGCGCGGCACGAGTTTGACTTTGCCGTCGGGCCCGACCGGCTGGTCGTAGTCGAGGAAGCTCACCTGCACCAGCGCCTCGCTGATCGGGTCGGCTGTCTCGCCTTCGCCGAAATCGATGTTCGGCGAAGCGACAACCTGCACCTTCTTGAAGTATTCGCCGATGTCGACGATCGACAGATAGGTGTCGAGGTTCGCCTTGATCGCGGGTTCGAGCGCGGTCAGCGTGCCGGAGACGGTGTCCTCCTTCGAGACCGTCTGGTTGAGCTCGAAGTGGTCGTTGAACACCACGCCGTGCTTCTGGTAGTTCATCTTCAGCGAGACTGCCGCGCCGCCGCAGGCGCCGGTGCTGGCCTTGGCCGGATCGTCAGGTTTCGGCTGCCAGTCGAAAATCTCTGTTTTGACGAGATTCCAGGCCTTATCCTGCATGTCGGACACGGTCTTTTGGATCAGCGTCTTCACGTCCGGATCGACGTCGGTGCCGTTCTGCTGGATCACCGTCGTGATCGCGCCGGTGGTGACGCACGACTGATAGTTGGCGGACAGATCGGCCTGGAAAAAGCCCATGTAATTCGCCGCGACCGCGCCGGAGAACTGGGTAAACACCTTGTCCACATCGACCGTCATCTGGATATCGCAGGCGTTGATGTAGAACAACAGCTTCATGTTGTAGTGCACGGTGAACGGGCAACGTCCGTCTTTGAGCGCACCGACGATCGCACCGGCGGCCAGTTGGTTGCAGCTCACGAGGAAGCTGCTGATGCCGGATGCCTCGATGCTGCCTTTGCCGGTGCCCTGCGCACTGAGGAACCACGGCGATTTGTTGTCGCCCGTGCCGGGCAATTGCGGAATCTCGATTGTCACCGCGTTGTCGACGATCGGCACGATGCCGAGCAACGGCGCCGGACTGGCCGCATCACGAACGAAGAATTGAGCGATGCGCGCCGGCGGTTGCTCGTGATCGCGATTCTTGAGCTTCTCCAGCGCCGAGGCGATGACGCTTTCCGGCACCGCCATCGTCGTCGAAAACGTGACGAACGCGCCGCCGGCATCGAGTTCGCCGTTGACGCTCGGCGCACCGCCGGGCATCAGCGAGTCTTCAGCCGTCATCAACCCCTTGAACAGGGTCACGCTGAAGTCGTAGTCCTTCGGCGAATCCGGCCGCTTGGCCAGATACACCTGCTTCGGCATGTAATAGAACTGCGTCGGCAGTCCGTTGGTTTTCAACGCCGGATTGTTCGCGTCTGGGAAAATCTCCAGCGCGTACTTCAATCCAGTCTCGTCGTTGATTTCAATGGTGATGAAATCCGGCCCGAACAGTGGCCCAAGTGCGTGAATGCTGTTGTCGATCATGATCGTTTCTCCGTTGATTGCGCGCGGTGAGTGCGCGTCTTAGCTCGATGCCGTTTCTGTCGTGGTCTCCGCGGGCTCTTCACTGCCTTGCTCCGCGTTATTGCCGTCGCCGGACCCGGTGCTGCTGTTCTGCTCGCTGCCGCTGTTGCTGCTCGACTCGGCGCTGCTGCTCGATTCGGTACTGTTGCTCGAGTCCGAGCTGCTGCCTGTGTTCGCGCTGTCGCCCGGCGTGCTGGAGGTC
>Ga0070685_10001280_pt1 | contig 13289 bp, 14 predicted proteins | sample KBSS13LmetaG_FD_65651 | JGI IMG/M metagenome (GOLD analysis project Ga0070685, IMG submission 65651) | Switchgrass rhizosphere microbial communities from Kellogg Biological Station, Michigan, USA - KBS S1-3L metaG | ecosystem: Host-associated > Plants > Roots > Rhizosphere ...
TTCCCACAGCTCCGCCCCGATATCGACGAAACCACCAGGTCTTTGTACCCGGGCGTTAAACTAGATTAGGCGATGGCAACAGTACAGTCGGAGTTACTCGGCATCAGTCACAAAATCGTGACGTGCGAGCCGGTGATTGTCACAGCTAGTCGATTCAGGAGTTTGCGACTATGGTGGGCGAATCTCGATCGATTCTCGCCAGGCCTCTCTCTAGACGCGACAGTATATCATGACGGCTCATTTGAGCCGCAACGAATTCATACCGCTACGTTTCGCGTCATCGAGCCAGGGCTAGGGGAGACGATCATGACGGTTAGCGGTAATGAACGTAACGCTAAAACGTACGAGAACAGCTATGCCGCTTATATACTTGAGCAATTTGAGCAGTACACAAACCGTCCGAATGCTCTCGACCCGGCAGGCCTTGCTGGCTTAGTGGCTGTTGCAGAGCTGATAGGGTAGATTGGAAGACTGTATTTCCGGCACAGCTAACGAGCTGCTATACTATGTATAGTAATATGCTAGAAATCACCGACGAACAGTTCCAGGAGCTAATAGACAAAGCATTCGACAGCCTGCCAAAGGTGCACCGCGACCGCGTGCAAAACGTGGCTATACTGTTTGCCGATGAGCCGACACCCGAGCAGCGCCGCGAGCTGCAGCTACGCCACGACCAGACTTTGCTTGGATTGTACCAGGGGGTTCCGTTGAGCCAGCGCCAGGGCAGAACTAGCTTTTTGCCTGATAGGATTACGCTGTTCAGGCTGCCACTGCTAACGCAGGCGCACGATTTGCCTGGGCTGCAAGAAGCTATTCGCCACACACTGTGGCACGAGATTGCACATTATTACGGCTTGAACCATACTGATATCCATAAATTGGAGGGATAGATGTACGGTGCAGGCGATGCGCGCTAGGCTTGGTGAGCTGTTTTCGGCTGTGTGGCTGCCATTGTATATTGCGCTTGGTGTGGCCTGGCTTTTGGCGCCAGCTTTGGCGCAGGAGCATTACGGTACACTAAGGCTTATCAGCAATGAAGAGGCGGCGGGCATCGCAGGGGCGGTGTTTCGCGGTACTGATGTGCTGGCGGCTGTGCTGTTGGCGTTTGCCGCCTGGCGTTTCGGCGTTATCCGCCGGGCGCGTTTTGCTGGCTGGGCGGTTTTGAGCATTGCTGGCCTATCGGCAATCGATGGTTTGTTTCCTGATACATGCTACATCGGACACGCAAGCTGCACAGCCGCAGCAACATTTGTTAGCGGAGTGCACGATATAGAAACGCTCGTGCTCGCCGGGTTGCTGGCTGTGCTCAGCATCGCCGATCTGCTCCGTAATCGCCGGGTTGCGAGCGGGGGCTTTGTGATGTTGCAGTTGGTGGCGGCGCTGGTGCTTATTTCGGGTGTCACTTCGTCGCAGTTTATGGTGCTGATGCAATACGGCTACGAGGTAGCAGTAATTGTTTGGCTGGGCTGGTTTGTCGATTCGTTCAATACACCCCCTTCGGTTAGTAGTTCGATGCGGCTGGTGCGCCGAGTGGTGGGGGTGTGGGTTGTGCTGGGTGGGATCTTGGCGCTGACCGCAGCGCTGCCTCATGTTCATTTTGCGCACCAATGGATTGGACATGGTGTTGTCTGGAAAAATTCGCTGCTAGTGCAGCACGGAGTCGTTACCGGTGTATTGATGCTGTATGTAGCCAGGCACTTGCTTCGTGGCGAGCGGCCCGCGCTGTGGCTGTTATTGATCTTGCTGATGTCGCAGATTGTGAAATATGGCGTGCTGACGCCCCAGCCGATTGGCCTGTGTGTCTATGGCTTGATCTTTGTGCTGCTGGTCTATTCTCGACAGAGCTTTGATAGAAATGTCGAACCTCCTTCGTGGACATCTCGATTTGCTGATCTTGGGGTCGTCTTTGCCGGTGTGGCCGGGGCGGCTCTCGTCGTGATAGCAGTGGTAACAGTAACTGGCGAGCGTGCACACCTCGTGTACGATATACAGCACGTGTCGAAACCCCGATACCACGCTCTGGCCCAAGATGAGAGGCATGTTGGTGAAAACGCCGAGGCTCGACTGAGGGCGGTGTTTGTTGCCCTGGCCGGCAGCCTGATTGGCGTATCGCTTTGGAGCTTGCTGCAGCCAAAATTGCTAGTTCCCGAACTCAGCGCACGGCATGGCCGGGACCGGATGTTGCGCTTGCTTGAGCGGCACAGCACCAGCAGCGAAGATTATTTTAAGCTCTGGCCTACCGACAAGGCGTATTTTTTCATGCCTGGTAATGCCGCAAGCGTGGCCTACCGGGTTGAAGGTGGCATCGCATTTATGCTGGCTGATCCTGTGGCCGCCACCGAAGCTGCTCGAGCGGAGTGTTTGCGGGCATTTATGAGCTTTGCCAGGCGGCACGGGTGGGTGGTGTGCTCGTTGCTGGTGACGAAGCCATCGCGCGGATTCTACGAGACGAGCGGCCTGCGGACTATGCATATTGGCTCTAGTGCGGTAGTATCGGTTGAAAATTTTGCCACCGAAATCAGCAAAGACAAGTGGTGGCGCTGGCAGCGTAACCGGGCCGCCCGTAATGGCTGGAGCTATGAGGTATTAGTGCCGCCGCAGGCCGATGTGGTACTGGCCGAGGCACGTGGTGTTTCCGATGCCTGGTTGAGCAGGGAAGGTAGGACGGAGCAAGGATTTGCACTGGGGTATTTCGATGACTCGTACCTACGATCTTGTCGACTGCACGTGCTGCGATCCGAGCAGGGACAAATGATAGCATTTGCCAACGAACTGCCCACTTTCGGCCATGTGCGCCAAGTCAGCGTGGATCTCATACGCTTCATGCCCGATCAGGATGGTGCCATGCCTTCGCTCTTGCTCCATATCATTGAGGCTCTTGCCGGTAGCGCCAAGCAAACGTTTGACCTGGGGTTCGTGCCGCTTGCGGGGATCGATAACGAGCTGGTGCGTCTAACCAAGCGCCTTAGCCGCCATCGATTTTCTTCGGCTGGCCTGGAGCAGTTCAAGAACAAGTTTCGCCCAGAGTGGCAGCCGAATTATATTGCGTACGATGGCGATTTGCTCGATCTCGCACGCATCGCCAGAAACCTAGAGCGCCTTTTTAAGGTCGACTGAGCTTTTGCGAAGCGGTACAATACGTGCATGGATGACACTATAGTTATAGCTGTGCTGGCAGGGACCACTCGGGCGCAGCGTGAGTCAATTAAGGCAGCTCGTTATGTAGCTGATTTTGCAAGCAAACTCCCTGGTGTCGAGGTGATTTTTGTCGATCCCAAAGATTTCAATTTCCCTGGTGATGGTAATGATCCAGAGGGCAAAGACCCACGCTACAGTGCCATTGTGGAAAAGGCCGACGCGTTCTTTGTCGTCACGCCCGAATACAACCATAGCTTCCCAGGCTCGCTCAAGCGCATGCTGGATAGTGAGCTGGAGCTGTATAATCACAAGCCAGTCGCTTTTGCGGGTGCGTCAAATGGCAACTGGGGCGGCGTGCGGGCCGTGGAGAGTCTGTTAACCGCGGTGCGCGAAACAGGCCTGGTGGCGCTGAGTTGGGATGTGTACTTCCCGTATGTGCAAAAAATCTTTAACGAGCAGGGCGAAATCGGGGAAGAATACCGCGAACGCTACGAAAAGTCACTTGGCAAACTCTTCGACGAGCTGCTCCTGTTTGCGCGTCTCTTCAAAACTATCCGCTAAAAGCCAATAGACTCCAAGTTCCTTTTTGTCCTATCACGTACTATTTTCGTGCAGGCGGAATTTCATTTTTGTGCTCTGTGGGTTGAGTATCTTTGGGCAGCGGAGCAGCTGCTCGCCGTCGTATCACATACATCGAGCGGATCTGAAACAGCAGATAAAAGCCCAGGGCAGAGCCGATCAGCCCGCCCAGAAAACGTCCGAGTTTATTGTAGCCAGTAAACAAGCTGACCAGCGCGTAGGCAACGTTGAGCAGGGCACCGTAGTATAAATAATCCCAGCCCTCCTTCCTGCGATTGCGCAGACCAGGATAGGCGAGTAGATACAATATGCCTTCAGTGGCCACAAAAATCACCCCCAGCCACAGCCACGCCGAAAATCGTGACGGTGCTATATTGCCGCAGCCGCTGACGCTGTAGGCGTTGCAGACGCCGCTTATCATATTGTCGGTGGCATGCGCCCAGTGCCACAACCCCCAGGCCGACATCAGCGACACCATACCCACGATGAGACTGATGATGGGCATCCATGCCACCAATGCCTTTTTGCCAGCGCGCGGCATTTTGGGGGCATTACGCACGAACAGTTCGTTGAGTTTTATTTCTAGATTGCTCTTGCGGGTTGCCATACGCGTCCCTCCATTTATGCAGTAGTCTTAATCTACCTCCGCGCACTCGCCGGCGCAGTGGCGTTTCAGACCAAAATACAGTATTCTCATCCCCCAGTAGCCCAGCGTATACTGTAGGAGAAACGGAGGGTTAGCGATGCAAGCAACATGGAATGGCCAAGTGATAGCAGAGGCAGACAAGGAAGATCTGATCTACATAGAGCAGAACTGGTATTTCCCGCCAAGCAGCGTCAAGGCAGCGTTTTTACGCAAAAGCGACACGCCCTACACTTGCCCCTGGAAGGGCGAATGCCAATATTTTGATGTCGGCCAGGATGACAATTGGAGCAAAGACAGTGCCTGGAGCTATCCCAATCCCAAGCCGCATGCCCTCGAAATCGTCCACAAAGATTTCAGCAATTATGTCGCCTTCTGGCGCGACGTTATCATTACCGAATAGCCGCCAAGCCCGCGTTTCGGGGGTGTGGATTTTAGCCTGTCCGAAGGCAAGGAGTGTGTAGCTGCAAATGTGTGCCGAGCGCCTTATATTAGGCTGCGATCGCATTAGCCCAGAACTCTGTCGCCTTGCAGGCCGCTGCGGCGTCGAATTCCCGCAACCTGTCGTCCCATCCGGCCTGTAGGGCTCTGCGGCGCGCATAGGACTCTGTAGACGGATGGCGAACGGCCCGCGTTGCGGCGGCCCGCAGGAGATCTTGCTTGCCCATTCGGTGGTCGCCTTGGCGCAGTCCATATAGCGTTATGGTTTCGGTGTCGTGGGCGAAGTGTAAGGTCCTATGTTGCTGGGACGCAGCAAACGCCTCAGAACTAAAGCTGGTGTTAAACGTGCGTCCGTTAACAGACACCAGGCCGTGCAACCGCATAAATTGAATCGTGTCACTACCAATGTGCGCTCTTGCGTCATCGGCTGCAAAACACATCAATTGGCCATCACCAGTGGGAATTTCGAAGCGTGCATCTCGCCGGACCTCAGCTCTTGTACGGTCAACTGCAAGCTCGAAATCTTCGGGGAGTATTTGCAGGTCCCAATCGTCGGGTTCGGCTAAATCTGGTGTGCCTAGCATTAGGGACGCCAGGCGGGCGGTCCGACTGCCGACAATTGCATACCGCACGCCAGCCAATCCCAAAGCGCCCAGGCAGTCTGTAACCTGGGGATGCTCGGCTTCGAATATTTGTGCTGCTTGCTCTGCGGTTCTCAACATAGAGGTTTCGTAAGTAGCAAACTATACTACGGAATATACGTTTTATCAACTATATTGCATGAGCACTACGCGATCTAAGCAGGTTTATTGTCATCGGTCTGGGCGGCAAGGAACAGCTCGCTGCCGCCAAGGTTTTTGGCCAGGTAGCTATCGTGGCTGATGTAGAGCAGGGCGCCGTGGTAATCGCGCAGCGCGTTCTCCAGCTCTTCGATTGATGGCAGATCCAGGTGGTTTGTCGGTTCGTCCAAAATCAGCATGTTCGGATCGCCGGCCAGCATTTTTATAATCTGCAGGCGAGCCTTTTGGCCGCCGCTCAAATCTTTCACCAGGGTCTTAGCGTCTTCGTAAGGGTTGAACAGATAATTGCCCATGGTGCGCATCACGGCTTCGTCGGTGCTGGGCAAATCCAGGTGATCGTAAATGTGTGCGATGGCAGCCCCGAGCGGCATTTCCAGCAGCTCTTTGCCAGCTTCTTGTTCATACACGCTCATGCGCAAAGATCGGTCGCAGAATATCGCGCCGCCGCGCCAGGTTTCGCTGCGTTTTTCGTGTGCGGCATCTTCCAATGCTCGTACCAGTGTGGTCTTACCGGCGCCGTTGCGGCCAATTAGGCGCAGGCGGTCGCCGTGCTGCAGCTGGAAATTAACCGGCTGAAACAAGGCAGTCTCGCCGTAGCCGAGCTGCAAATCTTCCACGCGCAGCAGCTCCTTAGAGTGTTCGTGCGTGGAAGTTTTGTGCAGGCGGATGTTCTTGGCTTTGAACTTATCATAGTTGTCGCTAACTTTTTTGTTAAGTCCCGCGGCGCTCTCGCGGTCGATCCAGAAATTCGGCTCCTGCATTGCCATTTCCACCTCGGCGTACTGTTTTAGCAGTCGTTTTTCCAAAGGAATAAATGGGTTAGGCGTCTTGCTGGTGCTAGCTTTTTTAGCCCGGACGCTTTGTATCTGTTTGTGGAGGTTTTCCAGCGTACGTTGGGCTGTGGCGTAGTCGTGCATTTCGGCAGCGGCGTTCTGTGCATTCTGGCTCAGATATGTCTGGTAGTTTCCGCTAAATGCATCGGAAGCACCGTTTTTAATCTCTATGATGCGATCCACATGTGCCAGCACGTCACGGTCATGACTAATGACTACCACTGCACGCTTTACACTGGTAAACCAATCCAAAAACGCCGCCTTGGCAACGTAGTCCATGTGGTTCGTTGGCTCGTCTATCAGCGCCAGGTCGGCATCGGCATGTTCCACGGCGATCAGCTCCACAAAGCGCTTCTGGCCGCCCGACAGGCTGGCCATCGGCAAGTCCGCCTTGCCGCTCAGCTGATAATCGTCCAGCGACTGTTCAATCCGGTTCTCGACATCGTAATAATCCAGCACGCCAAACCGCTCCAGCGCCTCGCTGTACCGCGTAATCTTGCGAATGTCATCACCCATGGTTTCCGGATAGGTGTCGATGACGTGCTTCAGCTCCAGGTACTCCGGCAGCCGGTGCAATATGTATTGCATCACCGTCGTGTCGCCCAGGCCAGTGTGCTCCTGCGCGGTGGCGATCACGCGCGCGCCAGGCTGTGCGCTGATGCTGCCGGCGTAGTCTTTGTCGAGTCCCACCAGCATCCGGAACAGGGTGGTCTTGCCCACGCCGTTGCGCCCGATGATGGCCACCTTTTCGCCTTGCTCCACGTGCAATTTAAGCCCCGAAAACAGATGTTTCGTGCCCATGGATTTTTCTTCGATGACAGCGTTCAGTAGCATGTGGTTTTGTGGTCTGTCATCTCGACCGAAGCGGAGAGATCCTCCCTTGCTTATGGGAGGATCTCTCCATTTCGCTTTGCTCCAGTCGAGATGACGATTTTGTTATAGGGCTAAGTATACCAAACAGGGGTGGCTTTAGCCTAAACTTCTTTAAACCGGCCGGCGAATTTCTGCCGCAGCTTGGTAATCTTGGGATTAATAACAACCTGGCAGTAGCCCACCGCAGGGTTCTTGGCGAAAAAGTCTTGATTGTCTTCGTCGGCCGGCCAGAATTTTTCAAACGCTACCAGCTGCGTCACAATCGGATCGCTCCACAGCTCAGCCGCAAAGTGCTGCATCATATCTTCGGCGGTCGCTCGCTGTTCTGGGGAATGGTAGAAAATGATCGAGCGATACTCATCACCTACATCGTTGCCTTGGCGGTTCAGGGTAGTGGGGTCGTGCATCACAAAAAATATCTCGAGTATCTCCCGGTAGCTAATCACACTGGGGTCAAAGGTGATCTGTACCACCTCGGCGTGGCCCGTCTGGCCGCCATACACCTCGGCCATGGTCGGGTTTTCGGTAGTGCCGCCGCTGTAGCCCGACTCCACCTTGGTAACACCCTCGATCCGCCGATAGAACGCATCCAGACACCAGTAGCATCCCCCGCCAAGCGTTGCAATGTTGTCCATCAGCCACATTGTACTGGACTGCTCCGACGCGCCTGCGAGAAATATTACTGACGGCTAGTGTTGTCCGTGGCTACCATAGCGAAGGAAGGGGAAGCTTACTAGGACATCTAAACTTGTAATATAGTCAATAATATGCTAGTGTTTACATCATGACACTAATAGAACAACATGCTATACCAGATAGGCTCCCGTCTACAGAACAAATGGAGCTGCCAGGGGTAGAGCTTAGCCGCCCAGTGTGGTATATGCTGACCGCCCTTGATGATTATAATAGAGTACTGCCATTTCAGGTTAATGATGAAGCAGACGGTGAAACTCGCGCCCTAATCTTGCGTACGTATCGTATTGACGGTTCAGGTGCCCACCCAAGCGTGAAGGCTGCTATTGGTCCGATTGATGATCCTCACAATAAGGTTGCTATTCACGCTATGTTGCACCCAAGTGACACTAGCATGTTTGGCAAGCCGATGGCGCAATTTAGCAAAGAACTTGGTGTGGGCCCGATTAAGCCCGAAGGTGAAATCGTAGGAGAAGATCGCAACATGGTAGTCCGTTGGCTGGAAGGGGCAGCTCGAGCGTTTGAAGCAGAAGAAGCGGCTCGCCTCCGGGCAGAAGAAGCGGCTCACCCGCAGAAACGGGAGGGGCTTCTTGGACGATTTGCCAGCTTGTTCCTAGGGCGTCCGTATTAAGCCAGCTCAAAAATAGTCTGTCGCTATGCTATAGTTTAGGCTATGATACAGAGGAAAAGAGCTGTGGACGGCGCAGGCAGCAAGCGCGCGGTTATTTTTGATTTCGATGGCACTATCGCCGACAGTTTGCCGGCGATATTGGCCGTGTTCAAGGATCTAACAGGCCAGTCGCCCGAGCAATTTACAGCCGACGAAATCGAGCTGATGCGTGATCTATCGGTGCCGGACCTGATGAAGCGTCTTGGCGTGCCAAAGTGGAAAATGCCCTATCTGTTGCTTCGCGGCCGGCGGCTGATTGGGGCGCACATGCATGGTATCCCAGTTCACCCCGGGATGGCTGATACCGTAAAGGCCCTACACGAGCACGGCATACCACTGTACGTGCTGAGCTCTAATAGTACCCAAAACGTGCAGAGCTATCTGCGCTGGCACAAACTGAGTGACTATTTTACAGGCGTGTATGGCGGTGCGAGCCTGCTTGGCAAAGCGCCGCGATTGCTAAAGCTTATCGAGGAGGGTGGCCTAGACGTGGCCAACAGCTGGTACGTGGGCGACGAAACGCGTGATGTGAGTGCGGCGCATGCGGTCGGCTTGCATGTGGCATCGGTGAGCTGGGGGTATAACACCCGGGCTGCATTGGAACTAAAGAAGCCAGACGCGGTGGTGGACACGGCTGCCGAACTACTAAAGGAGTTGAAGCGAATATGGAAAAAGTAATCGTAACCAAGCTGGTGCACGGCGGGCAGGGCCTGGCTGAACTGCCGGGTGGCAAGAAAGTGTTCGTGTGGAACGCGCTGCCGGGCGAGACCGTGAATGTGCGGGTTATCAAAAAGAAGCGCAGCTACGCCGAGGCAATTGCCGAAGAGGTAGTGAGTGCGTCGCCGGAGCGAATTGAGCCAAGTGAGGAAAACTACCTGGCAACCAGCCCGTGGCAGATGATGAGCTTTGAAGCTGAAAATAAGTATAAAGCCGAGATTGTCCGGGATCTGTTTGCGCACGAAAAGATTCTGCTTCCTGCTGCCCCGACCGAAGCGGAGAGATCTTCCCAGAATGATTCTAGGGGAGATCTCTCCACTCCGCTTCGCTTCGGTCGAGATGACGCTTTTCGAGTGATCACGGCTGGTGGTGAATGGAATTATCGCAACAAAATGGAATACAGCTTCTGGGGTGATGACGATGGCTTGCACCTGGCGCTCCATATGCGGGGCAGCCACGGCAAGCAGATCGTAACAGGGAGCAAACTGGCGCTGCCAGCCATAGACGCAGCGGCCAACGCGGTGGTGGCTGAACTCAACAAACTTAGCCCGCGGGCAGGGGATTTGAAGACAATAATTGTTCGTTGCTCGCAAAATGGTGATGCAGTAGCTGCGTTGTATACAAAACTAGAGAGCTTTACCAAGATTGACCTCCCGGCTGGCCTGAAGGGTCTGCGGGTGTACCACAGCAACCCCAAAAGCCCGGCATCAGTGCCCACTAAGCTGCTGTATGAATTGGGCGACGCAAACCTGCAAGACGAGCTGCTTGGTAAGCCCTTCGCCTACGATGTCGACTCGTTTTTCCAGGTAAATCTGCCTATTTATGAGAAGGCTTTGGAGCGTATCAAAGAGCATTGCCAGGGTGATCCGGTGGATATGTACTCTGGCGTTGGCAGCATCGGCCTGAGCGTTGCCAAACAGGCGGTGCAGTTGATTGAGCTGGACCCAGCTACTGTGGCGATGGCTCGTGTGAATGCCGAAAAGAGCGGCGTACAGGCCGAAGTGGTTGAGGCATCAACCGAAAAAGCGTTGGAATACATCGTAGCCGACAAGCCAGTGATCTTTGACCCGCCGCGTGCTGGCTTGCATGCCAAAGTCGTCGAGAAGTGCCTGGAAACGTTGCCACCGCAGATCATCTACCTCAGCTGCAACCCGGCCACGCAAGCGCGCGACCTGGCACTGCTGCAAGAAAAATACGGTATCGAATTCTTCGAAGCGTATAATTTCTTCCCCCGCACACCACATATTGAAACCCTGGCGGTGCTGACAGTAAAAGGCTAGGCTGGCTAGCGTAGTTTTCGGGTTGATCACAACAGCTTATGTATGAAACGACTGCTGGCTTTAGGGGACCCCCTGATACGTATGGGGATGATTTCTGGGGCTATATTAAAGGTTTGGGAGAACGCTATGGTGATGCTGCGTGGGAAGTATCTAGATATAATCTAGGTGACCCTAAGTGGGAGCTTAGGCCGAGTGCTGATCTCTTGGAGAAGTCGCCGGCTTGCGTTGTGGCTGTTCCTATTGCAACTCTCTATGAACCTGTTGATGGCGTGGTCCATACGCTTGAGGAGATTAAGAAAGGGCTAGGCGATATGGGTCCAGCAGAAGTGGTGGCTTGGGCGACGACTAAAATGGAGCGCACACCTCGAGTGGTCGATGCTGCAGCTACGGCAGCGGCCATGGACAAAATGAATGAGCTGACTATGGCTATACGCAAGCGATTTCCTGGTGAACGAATCCTGCTCGGCCACCGCTTTTTGCCGGTTGATGTCGATATGGCACATGTGCGCTTTGGACACATGGATATCATAGGCCACGAAGCTTATGTCCGGCGGTTTCCGGGGAGTACACCCGTGGTGTGGTTCGATGCGGATACGACGTTTATTGATGATAATGCGATTGCGCATATGATAGGCGCCCTCAACAACGGCGAAGCTCACATCGTAAAGGGAATGATGACGTTCGGGACGCGGCCAGATGAAGCACGTCCGATTGGTGAGTGTACTGATGCCGAAAAGGTTGCACGCGTGTATTCGCTGGCGCGCTGGCTTCTGGAGTCAACGCTCGGGCCGACCGACGAACGGCTGTATCACGATGAAAATGGCACCTGCTTTAGTATTGGTGATTGGGTGCGGATGGGTGCTCCGGTTGATCCACGCCAGGTGGGGGTGGGCGAAAATCGGATGCTCGTGGCGCGTGCAAAGGAAATGCTGCCTGACGATAGGCCTGTCATTACATATATTACTAATGCACAATATGGAACGTCTGATCGGCGGATCGTTGCACAGGCGAAACGGGGCGCCGTGGCGGAAATTCCATTTAACGATGCCAATCGAGACTATCAGCCATTCACCATGATGCCATCGTGTGATGATGTGCCACGTACGCCGATTAGTGTCGGTGACGTTTGCGCTATGCTACGGAACATGGCTGAGCAGCACCCGGCTGAGCCTGAGGCGTTTAACCCTACCCATAAGGCGCGGATTAAAGACCTTGTCAGATTATGCGCGTTTTATGATAACGGGCCGGTGGAGTTCTAACGGCCTCCCTGATGAGCGTTCGCTAGGATGGCAAAACGATCAGTGCCCACGCTGCTTTTGGCTGGATGTGCGGCTGAAGATCACGCGGCCCAAGTATTCTACCTTGCCTCAATAGCATATTTTATTATGCTATTGCTTTTTTGTCATAAAAGTGCTATATTTATATTTAGTTTACTAAAATGAAAAAGGAATCAACTATGTCACGCAAAGCAACAGGTACCATATACAATTATGAAACCGGGCAGACGGAACCCTATGTTTCGCGTCGCCAAGAGAAGCTACGAAAAGCAGGTGCGGTACTGGGTAAGGTCTTCCTGGGCGCCGCAGCTCTAGGCATTGTGAGCGCGGGTGGTAGCAGCCTCATCAGTCATGAGAAAAAAGAAGTTGCCCGCAACACCCACCCGGCTGTAACAGGCAATTTGCATCACCAGAAGCATGCTATTCATCCATCGTTTATGCTGAATGGTGAAACAGGTGATCGAAGAGCACTAGGAGTCTCAGATGCTATCCAACGGACCCTTCGGACGGAGGCAATAAGCAGGGCGTCATCCGTAATCTATGACTATAAGCATCCCGGCAAACTTCCTGAGGATTATTCGGAAGTTGCTGTCACACCCAATAGAGATGTTGATACCAATAAAATTACTTCCTATACGCTGAGTGATAGCATGGCAAACGAAGGTAGCGTCCGGTCTGCTACGTTCGGTGTTACGCCAGAGGGTGCATTAAACGAAAGTGACTTACAGAGTGTTGTTGATGCTATCCCAGGTTATGACCCTAATGACGTCACTGACGTATATATTATGGCGATCACCTATGGGTCTAATACGGCTAATACGGTGAGCGGCTGGACTGTGACGAGTACGCCCGCTCAGACAGGGCCGTTTAGCGGCCATGAGCTTGACTTTACAAGTGCAACTGCCGACACTGCGAGCATAACAGGGGAAGCGACCACGGTTGATTATAAGCAGCTGGTTGATATACAGCGTACGCTTGACGAACGGTTACGTTATGCGTAGGTAGCTAAGGAATGCTGCCACGAAGGCCGCTCGTTTTACGAGCGGCCTCTTTCTTGTACGCTAGTAAAAAGTTACAATAGGCAGATGGATTATTGGAGGGAGCGGTCGGAGCCGTACAAACCGGGACAGAGTGCGGCGTTTAAAGTTTCGCGCAGCAAAATCGAGCTGTATAAGCAGTGTCCGCGCTGTTTTTGGCTGGATGTGCGGCTGAAGATCACCCGGCCTAGCAGTCCGCCGTTTAACATCAACAAGACCATCGACGAACTGTTCAAGAAAGAGTTTGATGTGCACCGCGCCGCCGGTACGCCGCACCCGATTATGACGTCGAACAAGCTGAACGGCGT
>Ga0070685_10001281_pt1 | contig 13279 bp, 25 predicted proteins | sample KBSS13LmetaG_FD_65651 | JGI IMG/M metagenome (GOLD analysis project Ga0070685, IMG submission 65651) | Switchgrass rhizosphere microbial communities from Kellogg Biological Station, Michigan, USA - KBS S1-3L metaG | ecosystem: Host-associated > Plants > Roots > Rhizosphere ...
ACAGATTTAGGCGCTACAAGATGTGATCCTACGCCACATACACCACATCATGTAAACGAATCAACTTGGAACTATCCATATGTAAAAGCATACGGTTATATGGTCTGCGTACCATCGTTACAACCTAAATGCTAATCGAATAAAAACGGGGGCTAATAACCCCCACATGCATCTGTAGTATAATGGACATTATACGTGCTTGCCAAGCATGGGATTGGAGTTCGATTCTCCATAGATGCACCATAGAACATATAAAGAAAGGAAATAGAATGAGTTTACGTACAAAAGATAATGATCAAGCATTAGCATACGCTAATCGTCGCATAGGTGATGATCATAATGAGGTATTGGTAGTATTCTGTGATGGTGAAACAATCTATGTAACCACCATTGACAGTGAGATGCCAAGAGAGTTTAAAACGATTGGTACATTTTATTGGGATGACGAAATAAACGCCGTTGTATACAAATCAACAGCAACACTATAATAACTTAGGCTAATCAAGCTATTACTGTACGCCATATGACGTATAGAGGAACTATCCCACAACACGGACTAAATACCCGTAAAACCTTCCTTACGTAAACAACAAGTAAGGGCTATCCATAGTAATATGTATAGACGCACGTAAACAGAGAATTGACAAGTGAAAACCTCATATGAGGATAGACTACAGTAATGTATATCTATGCAGGACAGTGCAGGGGGTTGAAAGTGTGAATGGCATAGGCTCAAATAGAAGGAGATAGCAACCATTGGTTACTGTCGGCTGTACTTAGATATAGTTTATGCACACGACGCAATAACCGCAGATAGAGGATAACACCCTTGTATGTAGGTTATGCCGCTCTATAAACGAGTGAGAAAGATGATAGCTTAAACAGAATGGGAAGTATGATTAGCTTACATATACAGATAAGGAGAGTAGTATAATGGTGGAAGTTATTTTCAGTGGTATGTTATCAAATAATACAATGTGCGTATTATATAACGGCGAATACTACAAAGTACGCGCAATGGACGCAGATCACGTATTAGGACTAACATACAAGATACATTGGACAAAATTAATCGCCGCTAATATAATACGAAAAGAAACATAGAATGCTGGTATCGTTCAATAGTAGGACGTAGGTTTCATAAGCCTAGAATAGTAGTGCGATTCTACTTACCAGTACCATAGCCGTAATCGGGCGCACGATAGAACGGTGAAACTCGCTAAAGTACACAGCGGGGATTATAATACAGAGATATGATGGTTCGAGTCCCTTATTTGCCGTCATGGTGAATTAGCTTAATTGGATAAAGCCTGTATTATACAATGCTACTATAAGCTAATGGCAAACTAAGGCTTTCGTAAAGCCATATTCACAGTTCGACTCTGTGTAGTAGCTCCATTTTAGATTGGTGCTTGACAACTGAAAGGAAGTATGCTATGCTTACGCAAGAAGAAAAAACAGCATTACGGCATGTAGATGCTACAGCACTAAATACATGGGGTATTGGTGGAGAAGATGTCATGCTGGTATTCAAGTGGCATAAAGAACTTGAAGTAAAGTTTAGTATGCGTATGTTGAATGAGAGTGATACTGTCTATGTAGACCTAAGCATACAGAATGCTATAGAGTTTAGAGATGCGTTAGATGCTGCCATTAGAGATGCACAACGTATTGACAGAGAATATAGTGAGAGTCAGGAGTAAGAAATATGGACGCGACAACAAGAGCATTGATTGCAGTATGTTTACTTGCTTTGGTAGTCTGGTTATTAGCGGAATATAAATAATGCTATTTTGGCGCAGTAGGTAGCGCAGCAACTTGGTAAGTTGAAGGTCATTGGTTCGAATCCAATAAGTAGCGCCATACGAGTGAGATGGTAAATCAGTACTATACTGTAAAACCATTTATGCAAAAATACGAACACTCGTTACTCATACTGGTTTAGTATAACGGCTATTACAACTGTTTTGTACTCAGTTAATGGGGGTTCGATTCCTCTAACCAGTGCCATTTATCAATAGTTATAAGGAAACAAGTAAGTATGGATCAGTTAGCACATGCTTACATTGTAGCAGCAGATAGGGCGCATCGTAGCAAGCTTAACATTCATATCTATTGGGCTACTGATGTAAATAGCAACGGCGGGTATATTCTCATAAGCGATCTATTCCTACCACAACTCAGTATGGAGTATGAAGAGTTCGAATACATTGATACCGTATATCCAGAAACAGAGATAGAGGAAATATGATAACACAACTATATTGCCCTGGCTGTGGACATAAGTTAGACATTAACAACGACCGTAGAGTAGCAGGATTTACATCACTAACAGGTAATCGAACACGTTTTACATGTGGAATGATAGAATGCATTAATCTGTTACTCAATGAAGATTGGGAGTTCATAGGTATCCTACACACAGAGGAACAGTTGACATGTGGAGAGGATGACTGTAACTAATGTATTATCTTGATAACGGTGATGGAACGTACACATATTATGTACGTGACTATAAAACAGGAACTACAACGGCTATAGTTGTCACAAGTAAAGACGATATTCCAGAAGGTTATACAGAAGGAATATGGACAGTAGAGGAAACGATATGATGTTAGATATAAGTGCCGCTAAACACATGGCACAAGAGAAAGCTAATCTTGATAATGCGCCTATTAGTTTATACCAGCGTAAAACTGGAGAGTTTATTATCGGGCGGGATATTACACTGATTAAAGCAATCCTAGGACAAAACGAACAACTTATCTATATCGAGACATTACAACCAGAGGTATTAAGTCCTGTTCGCCAAGAGGATTAAGGCAACTGTCTTCTAAACAGTCATACGGGGGTTCGAATCCCTCACAGGATACCATTTATTATAACAGGAAAGGAAATCAAATATATGCTTGAACTGTTCTTAGCGGTATTAAAGCTTGTTGTAAGCACACAAGTAACAATCCTGCAACACCTTATTTTCCTCCATAGAGCAGTAGGCTCACCCAAAGAAAACATGACAGTACTAAATACATATATTGGACTTCTACAAGAAACAAATGATGTATTAGAGAAAGTTGTAGAAGAATAATGTATCTTATATTCGATGGTGGTAATGGTGGTGTAGCAGTTTCTAAAGGTTACGGCTCATTTAAGGTTTATGCACGGAAACATGGAGAGTTATTACTGGAAGTACAAGAACATCAATTCGATGGTGCTATGACAAGTAATGAAGCCGAATACCATACGCTTATCTTAGCTCTTGAACATATTAATCGTATGTTTCCTACACCAAGGGCACTCATTATCGAAGGCGATTCAGAACTTGTACGTTCACAAGTATTAGGTGTTTTCAAAGTAAAGAAACCACACTTACAGGTATTACGCTCGAAAGTGTTACAGTTATTGGGGGATATACCCTACACATATAAACATATACCAAGAGCAGAAGTAGTAGCAGTATTTGGACATTAAGAAGGGTAATGCCAGTCGAAGTAGAGTATGTTTTGACGGTAATCGATGCATATCTACAGTACAAAGGTGTTAATGTTGACACACATGAAGCAGAACTAAAAGCACTTATAGAGGCAGAAAACCTACACATATAATAGATAAGGAAGGTACATCGTATGGCAGCAATAAATCATGACGTTACAGAGAAGCAGTTAGAAGAAATATATGCTGCTATCCGAGCGGTTCAGAAAGAAAAAGGGCATGATGATACTGAGGCATGTTTTACAGCCGACACATTACGCTATGCAGTATTTCGCGGTATTCTTACCTATGAGAGTGTAATACAAAGCATTATAACCAATGCTAGAAAGGCGTTTAGCCATTGAGAGCAAATAAACCTAAAAAGATGGTAGCTGTTGATACGAAGAAAGTATCTGCTATTGATGTCTGTCAGACGCCTCCACACGCATTAGAGCCTTTATATCAATACATTCCTAAAAGATGGGTTATTTGGGAGAGTGCATGTGGCCCTGAGCGTATATTGCAGAAAGCTTTTGAAGCGCAAGGATATAAAGTTATAGGCACTGATTTGATGTATGGAAAGCAATACAATCGATTTAGCTATCGTCCCATGTCAAATGACCCATTTAGTGCATATGAGCCAGTACCGCTATATGATGTAGAAGTTACTAACTGTCCGTTTTCTGTCAAGTATCAATGGTTCGAGCAAGCATTTGAAGATGGTACGCCTTTTGCTATATTAGCGCCATATGAAACTACTGCATCAGGAGCATTTAAGAACCTTTGTAAGCACTATACAACACCAGATACAGCAGTTGAAGTATTAGCGCCAGAAAGACGACTAAACTATAAGATGCCGAATAAAGGATGGGATAGTAGCGCACAGATGCCTACGTGCTGGATTACTTGGAAACTTAATGTATCCGCCACTCGTAATGATTATCTACGTACATTTTATGTTCCAATGCGGAATGTAAAATACAACGATGATAATACTGAAAGGAAATAAATAATGCCAGCAGTACGAAAACTAACTGATGCAGAAATCAGAGCAGAGTTTGAACGTCTTAATCCTAAGAACACATTAGTATCTATTACAGATGTTCCTAAAAAGCGTGGTAGACCCGCAGGTAGCAAGAATAGACCAAAGCAAGAGAACAACAAGGATTTCGAACCTGAAAAGCTGTATACATATACAGCAGCAGATGGATGCAGTATACAGAGCGGAATAAAAAGCAAAACTGCAAAGTTCACCTGTCAACACGGTAAAGTAATGGAAATAAAAAAGTAAATAGTAGCCCCTTAGTTTAGTAGCTAGGGGGCTACTTTTGATCATGAAAAGGATAAAATGAAACAATATTCTCTAATCTTAGCAGACCCTCCATGGACATATGACAACAAGCAACAGAATGATCCTTCTAGGGGTGGTATCACATATCCAGTGCTTACTATGAAAGAGCTATATGATCTTCCGATGTATAAAGCGGCGGCTAATAATAGTATCTTAGTTATGTGGGTTACACATCCTAAACTGATGGATACATACTATTCTTCTAAAGAAAAAGTAAGTGGTGTAAAAAACGACGCCGAATACAATCCATTATCTATCATACGACAATGGGGATTTAGACCAATAACAACTCTATTCGTATGGGTAAAGCTCAATAAAAGCGGAGTAGGTTATTACTCAGGATTAGGACGTTATACAAATAGTAATACAGAATTAGCTATAGTTGCTCGTAGGGGTAAAGGACTACCACGTATTGATAAGACGGTAAAACAACTCATTATTGAGCCGATTAGTGATCATAGTGCTAAACCAGCAGAACAATACAATAGATTAGATAGATTATATGGAGATGTACCGCGCATTGAGTTATTTGCGAGAAAACAAAACCCGCCACCTAATACTTGGGATGCAACAGGATTAGATTATGATGGAATAGATATACAGGAGTGGATAAAACAATATGACACTTAAAGCAGCAGTAGGCATTGATTACGCCTACATCGAAGCACTTACATTAGCACTTAATAACTACAACCAAGACGACGCACGTAAGCAATTCCATAAGATTCTGGTAACAAGCACAGACGCAACGACGACCGTTACAATCGTTTATTCTACCGCTGATCCTACTCCAGAAGAGAGGAAAAAGGAAGAGGAAAAGTTTCATTACATCGGCTCTACCGACATTGATCCTAATGATCCTGATTGGATGGAAAAGTGGAAGCTTTCACAGGGGATTGACCAAGAATCATTAGATGCTGAGTGGCGTTTGAATACCGACCCCATCCATGATGCCCCTACAAGCTCACAGGAAGGGCCAGGAGACACGACAGCTTAAAAGCCATATCCCAGGTAGGATGGGCTGTTTTCAGAGCCTTAAAACGGCTCATATAATGTCAAGGAAAGTATAAATATGAAACAGAAAATACTCATAACTGGTGGTTTTGGATTTGTAGGCTCTAAGTTAGTAGAACTACTATCTAAGAACACTAAATACAGTATAACTATAGTTGATAATCTATTATCAGGTAATGCACTACAATATAAGTTTATATTAGCAGATGTACGAGATAAAGCGGCAATGAAGCGTATAGTACCAAAACATGATGTGATTATACATTTAGCAGCTATAGTAGGTGAACCAGCGTGTATACTCGACCCAAACTTTGCATACAATGTAAATGTAGGTGGAACACGCAATATACTTGATGTAATGAGTGACAACCAGAAGATTATATTTACATCAACAAGTTCAGTATATGGAAATAGACCAAACGAACGAGTAACAGAGTTATCGCAACCATTACCAACAAATAACTACGCACGACATAAATACTATGCTGAGATGGATATAATAGAAGGAAGTAGTAACTACATCATACTACGTCCTGTAACAGCGTTTGGAGTTACAGAAAGAACACGTATGGATTTACTTGTAAATAGTCTTATTTATGAAGGTTTATCATATGGGCGTATAAAAGTATATGAGCCAAATATAATGCGGCCAATAATACACGTTAATGATTTTGCAAGAGTATTACGAGCAGCATTAGAGGGAGACTTAGGAATAAACCAAGTTTATAATATAGGGGATTCTACCTATACGATGACAAAGCTACAACTCGCAGAACAGATTGCATCATTATGTGGCGCAACAATAGAACATGTAGACGGTAGTAGTTTAGATTTACGCAATTATGATGTATCGTTTGATAAGCTTTATAAGACGGGGTTTGTTTGTGGGCCGGCTCGATTACCAATGGCAGTACAGCAGATAAAGGCAGTTCAATATGAAGTGTCAAAGAACATGGAGCAATATACAACTCCATATCAGGTGAAGCAGTTTTTAGCAAAGGATGGAAAGTAAATGCTTTATACGACAAGAGAAACATGTAGATTATGTAATGGATACTTTAAGGATGTCATTAGTCTTGGTGATATCCACTTATCAACATTCCTTGATACCAATGATAATCCACCACCTAAGATACCATTAGACCTTGTAGAATGTGTTGACTGTGGACTAATACAGTTACGACATACTACCAGTGGACAAGCAATGTATTCTGACTATTGGTATCAATCAGGATTAAATGGTAGTATGGTGCGTGCATTGAATGACGTGGTTGAAAAGGTATTCAAGAAAGCCTTTCTTAACAATGATGATATCGTAGTGGATATTGGTAGTAATGATGGTACATTACTTAGTTTCTATCCAAGATATGTGCGTCGTGTAGGATTTGAACCAAGTAACTTAGCACAACTATCTTTTGCAAAGGCTGATGTAGTTATTAATGATTACTTCAATAAGAAGTCATTCACTGACCGCTTTGGACATGCTAAAGCTAAAGTTATTACTGCAATCGCAATGTTCTATGATTTAGAGTATCCACACGCATTTGTACAAGACTTATATGATATCATTGCTGATGATGGTGTGATTGTTATACAAATGATGGATCTTATGTCCATGGTTAAGTATGGTGATTTTCCTAATATATGCCATGAACATCTTGAGTATTATTCATTAGCAATCTTTAGAGATTTAATGCAAGCTCACAACTTGGATGTATTCGATGTAGAATATAATGGTGTCAATGGTGGTAGTCTACGTGCATATATCTGCAAGAGTGGCGCACATAGAGTAGAACCTACAGTACAGCAAGCATTAGACACAGAGGAAGACTTCTTTAACGAGATTGGAGACATTGGAGTATATTTTGCAACGAAGATAGAAGATGTGCGTACTAAAGTTGTAGAGCTTATTAAAGAGATTAATATGGTAGGTAGTACCGTAGCTGTAATGGGAGCATCGACTAAAGGTAACACTGTCTTACAATACTTTGGATTAACAGATAAGGATATAATACATTGCGCGGAGGTTAATCCAGATAAGTACGGTAAGCGTACAGTAGGAAGTAATATACCCATTATATCACAACAACAATCAATGGAGTTAGATGTTGATTATTACTTGATATTACCATGGGGATTTATTAATAACTTTGTAGAAAGATGTAAAGATTACCTTGTACGTGGCGGGGTATTTATTGTTCCATTGCCAGAACCACGCCTTATAACATTAGATGATGAAGGTAAGAAATGGGAAACTCCCCTGTAGTATTATTCGTTAACCATAAGCAAGAGAATTGCGGCGTGTATCAACTCTTTAAAAGAATGGTCGCGCCGCTTATACATGATAACTGGTATTACATAGAAACAAATGAAGAATGGGAACATGATCATTGGATTGGTATATTACAGCCGCAAATAGTTGTTTATAACTTTTATTTCAGTGGTTCTACAATGCCATGGCTATCAAATGGTAAAGTAGACTCGCAACGTAATAAGTTTAAGCAGATATGTCTATTCCATGAGGGTAATATAGACGATAAGCGTTTTGACCTTGTATTACATCAAGACCCATTCAATACTGATACACGTTATTTTAATCTGCCTAGACCTATACCTAAATATACTCCAGTAGTATATCCTATGAATCTTATTCCAAAGATAGGTACATTTGGCTTTGGGTTAGGTGGTAAAGGTTTCGGTACGCTTGTGGAGATGGTAGTACGAGACTTCGATATAGCGGATATACGAATGAATATACCATATGCTTATTTCGGTGATGCTGATGGTAGTGGCGCGAGATGGTGGGCTAATCATTGTAGGAGTTTATTAGCGGCGCATAATAAACCCACAATATCCCTCACTATCACACATGACTTACTACCAGAACCACAACTATTAGACTTCCTTTATGGTAATGATTTAAATGCATTCCTTTATGATGCAAATAGAGGTAGAGGTTTATCAGGTACGTTAGATTATGCGTTAGCAGCAAAGAAACCTATAGCTATTACAAAAAGCGATCAGTTTCGGCATATGTGGGATACTGAAAGCCTTGTAGAAGAAAGAAACTTGCGGGAAATAATGGATGGTGGAATAGGACACCTATTGAAGTATCACTACTGGTGGAATAACACAACAATGCAACATGCATTCAAGACAGCCTTTAGCAAGGTATTGGAGGGATAATGATCAACAGAATACTCACAGATAAGGATAGAGAGAAGTATAAGTCAGTTATTGATGATATGTATGCCCATGTTCCTGAAATGTCAGGTAACAAAATAGCATCAGCACTCGTACAACAAGCTTTTGTGTATAAGTCTGTATTAGACTTGCGTAATAGTGTTAGTTATATGGGAGTTCCGAGATTAACACCGGCGACGGTTATATTATCAGCGGGTAGTTATCAAGACACAGCAGCAGAATTATTACGTTACGATGGATTTTCAGTGTACGATGTAGACCCTGTTATAAACTGCGATCTACATACATTCAAGCAACGCAGAGGGAACTACCTTTATGATATGGTTATATCTACTTCTGTATTAGAACATACCACATACGATGAAAAGTTTCTAGCTGATATATGTGGCCTATTAGTTCCTACTGGAGTAGCTATAGTAACCTGTGATTTCAAAGATGATTATAAAGCTGGTGATCCTGTACCATATACCAGTAATAGATTCTATACGAAGTTCGATTTGCTACAAAGATTGCGCGCTGTACTACACACACATAACTGTGACTTGATAGATGAACCAAACTATGACGATAAAGATACATTTGTATGGGATGGTATTAACTACAGTTTCGCTACGTATGTATTTAGAAAGGAAGGATAATAATGGACATTACCGTTAAATCTACAGGCTTCCTACTCGATGAACTTATTACTACTCGATTCAAAGTAGAAATCAACCCAAGTCCAGATAATATACAAAGAATGCGGCTATTAGATGCAGCGATACGATTGCGCTTAAATGGTAGAGAAGATGATATATTCTTACCAGTTGCAAAGCTACAAGTAGTATTACGTCAATGCTGGAAAGCACAAGAGATAGTAATGAACAACAGATTCTTATTTGATAAGGTATATGTATCTTCTAATGATTTGACATCATTGACTAAGTTAGGTCAAGCAGCAGTAGATGCACAAACAACAAATGCAGAACGTAATAAACTCATAAAGGAAATAGACACTATATTAGGAGAAGCTAATATATCTGTATTGGAGAAGACGTATAAATGATCGCTGTGACCATGCCAGGAAAAATGGGAGACACTTTGTATGCTCTCCCATTAGCACGTCTCTTATATGGTATTAATGGAGAAAAGATAGATTTCTATACTTCTGACTACTGTAGACCTTTACAGGAGCTTATTGCATATCAGCCGTATATTAATGAGTGTATTATTCCGGCCGATTATAAAATAGAACGTATGGATATGGGATGTCAACCATGGCTCATGCCAGTGAAACAAGGGTATACACAAGTCTATCATGCTGGCTTTAGAGGCGTACCAGACAGAGCAATCCATCAATATATCGCCGCTCAATACAACTACACACAACCATTAGGTATAAGCTATAGTTATCCAGAGCTTAAAAACAGTCTACAGTATGAGGATTATATCTGTATTGCTCCGAGAGGCGAAACAACATTCAAACATCTATTTGATGGTGTAGCTCACTTATCAAAAGTAAACTGTCTTATAATAGGCGGGAAGGGAGATTATACAGGATATGGCATTGATTATACTGGATTATCAATGCTGGATACCTTATCGATACTCGCACACGCTAAAGGTTTTGTAGGGCTTATGTCATCACAGCTTGTATTAGCTAATGGATTTGATTACCCAAAGATTGCGCCACATGACGGTAAGAGTTGGGATATGCGACATGTAGTACAAACGGTAGATAATCATTACCCAATTAACCCATCAGTAGGGGATGTTTTAGCACTACTTGACATGTGATAAAAACTGTGCTACACTGAGAATCGGACGAAGATATTAACAAGAAAGGAATAGAATATGCCATTATTGGTAGAGGGAGATTTACCGCTTGAATGGTACGACGCAGCAATACTAGCGCGTACTGTAGGTATGGACATTGAAACATCAGGATTAGATAAGATACGTGATAAGTTAGCAACAGTACAAGTATTTGTACCAGGGAAAGGCACTGTTATTATACGGCGCTTAAAGGACTCACACTGGCTAGGGGCATTACTCGAAAGTCCATTAACGACAAAGATATTCCATAATGCTACATTTGATCTGGCATTTCTTATTAGAGATTTAGGTGTTTGGCCGCAAATGATTGCGGATACAATATTAGCTGCTAAGTTACTCGATAGATCAAAAACAAGATTTACACATCCCATAACAGGTAAAGGTAGTCATGCATTAATATCACTTGTATATCACTTTCATGGTGTAACATTAGATAAATCGGTAGCTGTAAGCAACTGGTTTGCAGACACACTTGATCCTGCACAACTTGCCTATGCAGAGAAAGATGTTATTTATCTACCAGATATGTTACAGAGGATGGAACAGGAGTTATTAGAACGTGGCGATTATCGTCTATTACGCAATGTGTATAATGGCATTGTACCAAGCGTTATACTTGCATCAAAACAAATTGAAGACGTATACAAATACTAGAGCGGGGTACATATACGTCTTACTCGATGAAAATGGCAGACGCAAGCTAGGTAAGACAAGAAATGATGTAGAAAAGAGAGTTAAACAACTGCAAACAGGAAATGCAGAACAGATAACTATAGAGTACCGTCTACAAGTAAATGATATGCGTCATGCTGAAACATCCATTCATGAGTTATTCGCCGCTGATCGTTTACGAATAAACGGAGAATGGTTTGCTTTGTCAGAAACAGAGTTAGTATTATTACGTAAAATATTCAAGGCGGGTAGTACAACCGCAAGAGAAGAAAGTTTACTTAAAGGTTTAGGATTTAGATGACATATAAACATATAAAGTATGTCGTTATCATGCTTATAGTAATGGGGCTTATTGTATTATCCACTATGGATGTTGAAGCCAAAAAGAGTAACCCTTTCCCATATAGAGTAGATAACGCACACGTGGTAGAAAAGAACCACAAAATAACAATCGAATGGTATCAATCACAACGCACTCAAATAACTGTGTATAAGTTAAACTCACATTTTGTCAATCTTACATATGAGGCGTGTATAACAGTGGAAACTGTTCTTTTTAGAGCTAATGGATTAGTAGGAACAATACGTGTAACTGACAAGCACTACAAAAATAATGACCAATACTATATTTATCAAGGCGTAAATAATCATAGTTATGGCCCATTTATTCCTACATATAGATAAAGCGTTTCCCAGGTACGAAACGGCAGTAGTTATGCTACTGCTGTTTTGTTTTAGTACAATAAAAGGATAATATGGATAATAAAGTAATATATTGCATTCCTACCTATAAATCATACGATTTGGCATATAATGGTATTATAGCGGCATTGAACGGGTCAATAGCGCCAGATCAGATCATTGTTATAGATAATAGTGGAACAGCGGCAGCAGCACAGTATTTACAACCATTGCTTACACTCTATAAGAATGTATTTGTATGGCCGCAAACACATAACATAGGTGTAGCAGCATCATGGAACTTATTTCATGAAACACTTGGAATAGACGATATAATCATTGCTAATGATGATGTATCCGTGCATCATGACACAATAAAGCATTTAGTAACTACAGCAAGAGAAACACCTGATCAAGTATTATTCGCAGGGTCAGGTACAAGTGGTAATGCCTTTAGTCTATTCCTATTGAAACAAGCTGGATATAAAAAGATTGGCCCATTTGATACACACTTCTATCCAGCTTACTTTGAAGATAATGATTATGACTGGAGAGCAAGGTTATTAGGATATCAACTAACATTAGTACCAGAAGCGACATATGACCATGTAGGAAGTTCTACTTTAGCACGATATACACAAGCAGAGATGGATGCTCACCATAATAGCTTTAGACGTAATCATAGCTATTTTATGAGTAAATGGGGTGACGAACCAGGAAAAACATTGTACACTGAACCCTTCGGAGGGATTATTTAGGAAAAGAGGATTATTATGACAACTGCCGTAATGCAGCAAGATAAACCATTCAGAACAAAAGCAGGGGAGGCTTTTCAATTCTGGAAAGATATAAACTGGATTTATTGGTTACAACGCGCTCCCATGTTTTTATTATCATTACCAGCAGCATATGGAGTAAGCGCCTTCGCAAGTGCGATATTACCACCACCGTTTAGCTGGTTAGCTGGATTTGGCTTTGAGAGTGTCTATTTAGGCGCTGTAGCATTAGCCGATCAAATGTATGAATCAGACGAATATACAACGTTTTTATGGTGGCTACTTAATATATTAG
>Ga0070685_10001282_pt1 | contig 13276 bp, 14 predicted proteins | sample KBSS13LmetaG_FD_65651 | JGI IMG/M metagenome (GOLD analysis project Ga0070685, IMG submission 65651) | Switchgrass rhizosphere microbial communities from Kellogg Biological Station, Michigan, USA - KBS S1-3L metaG | ecosystem: Host-associated > Plants > Roots > Rhizosphere ...
CCCGACCTTAGCGGTCGGGGCATTGTGCGTTTGACTAACAGATCGAGCCAGGGTGACTCCGAATGGCCGGGACTACGGCTGCATATCGGTGATAGTGAACTGGGGGGCTGTTTATTGTTTATTGTTTATTGTTTGCTGGGTGGGGGTGGGGTGAACTGGGGGCCTGCTAAATCAAAACCTCCGTACAAGACGGAGGTTTTGTTGCTAGCTGGTAGCCTACTTAGGCGATGATGCCCTTTTTCTTGAGGGTGCGGATGGCTTGGGTGCTGACTTTGAGCTGTATCTTTTTGCCATCGACGATAACTGTCTTGTTCTGGAGATTTGGCTTCCAGACTTTCTTGGTGTGGCGCTGCGAAAAGCTGACGTTGTTGCCAAATTGCTTGCCTTTGCCGGTGAGATCACACTTTTGCATGGGTTTATCCTATAAATTACTTAGATTCAGGTGTGTATTGTACCGGAATAACAGGGAAGAGTCAATGCACGGCTTTGGCTGCCCAAACTAAGCACCAAAGCTTGCTATACTATGAGGGATGTTCCAGAGTTTAACGCTTAGCAATATTGTGACGGTGATAGTCTGCTTGCTCATAAGTATGACCGTCCACGAGTTCATGCACGCCTATGTGGGCTATCGTTTAGGCGATGACACGGCATTCGAGAGCGGCCGGGTAAGCTTTAACCCCTTGCGACACATAGATCCGGTCATGACCATCTTGCTGCCAGCGGTAACGTTGCTGTTATTCCACGCGCCTATCTTGGCCGCCAAACCGGTACCATTCGATCCTCGCCAAGTACGCTACGGTGAATATGGAGCGGCTTTGTTGGCTCTGGCTGGCCCGGTGAGCAACTTGGCACTGGCGTTTGCTACGGCACTCTTACTCCGATTTGTGGACCTGGGTGCTAGCCTGAGTGATGCTGTCAGGTTCTTTGTGGAGCTTAACGTGGCCTTGTTCGTCTTCAACTTAGTACCCATCCCGCCACTGGATGGTTCCCGCGTGCTCTATGCCTTTGCGCCCGAGCCACTGCAAGACCTGATGCAGCGCATCGAACCATATGGGCTTTTCATTATCTTTGCCCTAGTGCTCTGGGGTGGAGCCGGAGGTTTGCTGGGAAATCTTAATAATTTTGTGCTGAATTGGCTGCCCTAAAGAGGTATAATAGATACAGCTGGGTATGGATACTTTCTGAGTGTTCGCCGACAAATGATTAAACTGATACTAATCATTAGGGAGTCCTGATGCTGCACGACCGTGGTCTGCGGCGGTGGATGCCCACCTGGAACTTTTCAGGTTAGTCACGTCGGCACCCAGCGCTAAAAACCCCAGGACTTGTCCTGGGGTTTTTAGTTTAGTATGTGTTGCCATGCTGACTAGTTGGCCGGCGCGGCTATATGGATCTCCTGCTGTATAGAGGGTGGCCTCTATGGCTTTGCGGTTGGGGATCGGAGCTGCTGATGTCAGCTATGCCGGCCGTATGAAGCATTTGAGCTACTTCCGCGCCTCCGCGAGTGGGGCTATTATAGGCGGGACCTTCCGGGTTATCTGGATATTCTCTAATCTCAACCGGTTGCATTGCCGGTCCCCGCCAAGCAGTTTCAAACATCTTGCCCAAATCACCGAGACCCTCAGGTAGACTCATACCTCACTCCTTGTTTATGTAACACTATTACATCACGTACACTAGTGTCTGTGCAGCGGCAATTATTACTGAAGCTCAGCATCTGTCGTTAGAATGGTCTGTCGGTGTAAAATAAGGTATAATTTCGGTTGAAGTTGTTTGGACATCGGGGTGTAGCGCAGTTGGTAGCGCGTACGGCTGGGGTGAGACCCGCCTGTGGCGGGTTGCAAGGCCGGAAACTGATTACAAGCTATGCTTGTAGTAAGTTGAGGCGGGGTCGAGGTCAAGGCTGAACTTGTTCACCTTGAACCGTGACCGTAGGCCCTGTAAAATGTGATCGGCTTCCAATAGTATTTGGTAATATCGGGGTGTAGCGCAGTTGGTAGCGCGTACGGCTGGGGGCCGTGAGGTCGCAGGTTCAAGTCCTGTCACCCCGACCAAGTAAAAAGGACCTCCTGGGAGGTCCTTTTTACTTGGTTTGGTGCTTGGAATTGGTTCTGCGACAGAGATTTTGCGAGAGCAAAATATCGTAGTCGCTGGGTCTTGGAGGTGAGGTTCTCGCAGGTGCTCGCACCTAGAAAGCCTCACCGGATAAAGGGCAAAGCCCGCTAGTCCCGTAGAGTCGTTAAATTTGTTCGAATTTGTACCGAGTACCACAGGGAGGAGTGTGCCACCAGGCACGCGATAGTCCTGTCACCCCAACCAATACTTAATTACGCCTATGCTATAGTAAACACATTGTGACCCAGCACGAACCAGAACCTTACACTGTTACTGTAGACCCGGATGCGTTTGAAGCATTGCAGACTTGTGTTAGGCGCGACTTTGAAAAAGAAGGCATCGGCGAGCTCAGCTTTGACGAAATGGCTAGGTTACTTGCTGATGCTGTCGTGGCAGATGCAGGCGGCCAGGCAGCTGGCACCGTTTATGGCAGTGGCAGGGTTAAGGTTGACGAAGGGGGCGGGGAGGCTCTTCGGGCAATCAGGGGCGACGCCCCTCGTGCTATCGACCAGATGGAGATTGTCCTGAATGTGGTGCGAAGAGGCTTCCCTGGCCGCCCGCCCAGACTACAAGAAACCCATCGTTTTCGCAACAACTTGCTCTGGCTCGCTTACGAGCAGTTCCGCCAAGTAGACTTCGCGGTGCCGCACGATGGTACTCAGCCCGAGATCTCTGAATACGAAGAAGCTGAAGTGTCTGAGAAGTTTAGTGCGTTGGTCGATGACCTGTTGCTGAACCGCGCGGAAGAGGTGGTTGATTCACCCGCAATGGGCACTAATAAGCTCAATATGTCACTCAACCCGACTGAACCGAAACATTGGGACGTAGAAGTGAGCAAGTCCATTACTTCTGGTGCAGGCAAGATAACACTAACATACAAGACCTACCGGAACGGACACTACGATTGGATAAGTCATGAGTATCGCATGGACAGCAACGGTGTCGTTCGGCGCCTGGATGAAACGGGTGAGGAACGTAGGCTTAACTATGACCGTAATTTTAGAACCCCTGGTGTAGATTCAGGTATTATCCCTCAGATAGTGGCAATGGCCGTCCTAGAAGGGCTTGACTCAGGTAAACCATTCTCTGAAGAACCAAAGGCGAAGCCGATTGGGGTGCAAGAGATGGATGCCTTGGCCAGGTTCGTGACACAAGACGGCATGTTGTAGAGATGCTCATCCGCGAAGCTTCTAAACCAGTTCGTGCTAAGCTATAGCTATGTGGCAAGAAACAAAACACGGATTATACAAACAATTTGTCTTTCACGATTTCCAAGAAGCGTGGGCGTTTATGGAGCGGGTGGCAGAGGTCGCTAACAAAATGGATCATCATCCGCGCTGGCAGAATGAGTGGAACGTAGTAGATATATGGCTCAGTACGCACGAGGAATCAATGCAGATTACTGACCGCGACCACAAGCTAGCGAACACAATTGATACTCTAGTTAAAGCTACAACAACAGAAGAAGTTGCGAAGATTGTAGATAAAGAAACAACGATTATAACAGAGGTACAACTATACGCAGATGGCGGTTCACGCGGTAACCCGGGCCCGAGCGCCAGTGGCTATGTGCTGCTGGATATGGGTGGGCGAATCGTGCTACGAGCGGGTCAATATTTGGGTGTGACAACGAACAACCAGGCGGAATACCAGGCACTCAAACTCGGCCTGGAACACGCCCTGCATGACTACCAAAGTCGCGAAGCTCACGTGTATATGGACAGCATGTTGGTGGTGAATCAAATGAAAGGGATCTTCAAAATCAAGAACCGGGATCTATGGCCGGTGCACAATGCCTGCCTGGAACTTGTCAAAAAGTTCGATAAGGTTAGCTTTGATCACGTACCCCGCGAACTCAACAAGCTGGCGGACGATGAGGTGAATAAGGCTCTAGATGAAGCCCTCAAGGGCGAAAAGTAGTAAACAAATACCCATCAACAACCATGACCTTCCGGTCGTGACATGGTTGGAACTCCGCGTTCACAGACTTCGTCTGTCAGCCTGGCGCGCTACCACGCACTTGGTCTGAATTCACGACCTTACGGTCATGGATTTGGCGCGAAGTATAAACATGGGGCAATAAGGCCCTGGAGCCCTGTTTATTGCTCAGTGCTCAATGTTTTTCGTGCGACTAGCATAACCGTAACAGGGGTGGTATACTATAAGTGCCAGATTGTTGATTGGTCGCGTGGACACCCCTAAGCGACCAAGGGAGATGGCAACAGGGTTATATGCAATTAGTCTAAGCCCTAGCCATCAATCATTGGTTGTGTAGGGGTGTCCACGAGGAAAGTCCGGGCAGCATAGGGAAGGACAGTCGCTAACGGCGACCGGGGGCGACCCTAGGGAAAGTGCCACAGAAACGAAACAGCCGACGCGCTTCGCACTCTGTTATCCATTAACAAATTACGAATAGCCATTGCCATTGGTAGTGATGGGACGAAATCGCTAATTGCCCTTGGTTAATGCATAGCAATTAGCTATTCGATAATTGATAATGGTGTGCGAAGCGCAGGCTACGGTGAAACGAGTGTCCCGACTCGTCGGGATAGGAGTTCGGCGCGAAGGCGTCGGCTCCTAAGGCAAAAGCTCACAGTGATGCACGGTGACGTGCATCAGAGGTAAACCCTGTCTGCTGCAAGGAATGGGCCTTGTTGGAGCAATCCATTGGTAACCCGCCAGCCCAACTATAACCCGCTTGAGCCTATCGGCAACGGTAGGCCTAGATAGATGATCAATCTCGACAGAACCCGGCTTACAGATAATCTGGCACTATAAATACATGAAAAATACCTCGTATCAACGAGGTATTTTTCTATTTTAAGCCTTTGTATAAGTCTTATTTTGAAGGCTGAGGCTGCTTATTTAGCGGCTTTTACGACAGCTTCGAAGGCTTTTGGCTCGTTTACGGCCAGTTCTGCCAGGACTTTGCGGTCCAACTCGATCTTGGCGGTCTTAAGGCCAGCGATCAGGCGGCTGTAAGTGGTGCCGTTCAGGCGGGCAGCAGCGTTGATGCGGGCGTTCCACAGAGCGCGGAAACTACGCTTCTTGTTGCGGCGGTCGCGGTAAGCGTACTGCAAGCTCTTGGTGACGGCCTGCTTAGCGCGCTTAATGCTGACGCGGTTTGGGTGGCTCATGCCCTTGGCGGCTGAGCGGATTTTCTTGTGCTTGGCGTGTGCCGGAACGCCTCGTTTGACTCGCATCTCTGTTAGACTCCTAGGTTCTTCTTAATGTTGTCGCTGTTCGACTTGTTCATGGTGAGCAGGCCGGCCATCAGGCGCTTGCGGGCACCACTCTTCTTCTGCAAGAAGTGGCTAGCGTGCGACTTGCGAGCACGAACTACACCGTTCTTGGTGACTTTTACGCGGTCTTTGGTGCCGCTGTGGGTTTTTAGCTTGGGCATAAATTTCTCCTACGCTTTGCTTTCCGTTGATGGTGATGGGATTTGTTCCCCTTGGCTTTGCTCCGGGCGCTTGGCGGCAGGCTTGCCGGTGCCACGGATGACGAATGTCAGTTGCTTGCCGTTGAGCTGCGGTTGCTGGTCTACAGCGATTGCATCTCCAAAGTCGGCAATGACTCGTTCAGCCAGTTTGAATCCTATATCTTTGTGGGCTAGCTCTCGGCCACGGAATACGAGGGTGATTTTGACTTTGTGACCGGCTTCTAGGAATCCGGTAACTTTCTTCATCTTAACCCCAAGGTCGTGATCACCAATCTTGAGTCCGAAACGCATCTGTTTCATATCAAGTACCTTGGTGGTGCGCCGGTTGGCTTGCTGCTGCTTGGTCTTCTGGTAGTTGTACTTGCCCCAATCGACAATTTTGACTACCGGAGGATCGGCGTTGGGCGAGATTTCGACGAGGTCGAGTTCTTGCTCTGCAGCCAAGCTCAAAGCTTCTGCACGACTCAATATACCGAGCTGTTTGCCATCTTGGTCTACCACCCGAAGCTGTGGAGCTCGGATGTTACCGTTCAGGCGAGTGCTAGTGCTGATAGAGGATCTCCTTATGTATCCGCGATCCACCCATTTGGCGCATTCCGGGCGAAAAGCTCTGCTCCTCACTCCGTCGTACCTCTAGTACGCCTACGTTCCGGTGCTCTCTTTTCATCCCGGACTGTACCCAAATGTGCGGCCCGCGTGTTGGTTTTTTAACCTTGCTATTGTATCAGATGAGCGAACAGAGGTCAAACGAGTTTGCGCCAGCCGTGTTGCCGTCTAGCGGGGATTGTCCAGTTGGTTGACGCTGTAGAACACTGCATTCATGCCCGCATAGCGGGTAGCCGGCGTTTCAGTGCCAACTTCAGCTACTTGACCGTCGAGAAGTGATATGGAGCCAAATGTTCGCACCAGATCTTCGCTTGGGTCCCCTATGCTTGCGTAGAGCACATTATGCAGGAGGGTAGGGCCCAATAAAACAGCGCGGACAGGCCGATTGTCGCCAAACTCTACGGTGTTGCCCTTAACAATCCATGGCTTTAGGTTAAAATGCACCGGAGGCCTCGTGTCTATAGGTTGTGAAGCTATCAGTGTGGCACGGAGTATCCGATCCCCTACATGTGTAATGGATAGTCTTGGCGACACTTCTCCGGAGTGATCACGCACCGATAGCAGTAGCTCTTGGTTCGGTTTAAGGCCTACAACTGCAAAAGAGTTTTCACCGGTTATCCTGGTAAATCCAGCAGGTGTGTTAGTCATTTTATAATTATACAACCTTTTATATGTAGCCACAATTGCCGGACGGTCTGGTGATTCTGGTGTTGTGGCACAATTCTTCATCTGTTCTGATGCCAGTCTAGGCGTCGTGGTAGGCGTGGGGGCGGTATTGGAGGGCTTCGGCGACGTGCCTTGGCTGGATAGTCTCAGAATCATCCAAGTCGGCGATGGTGCGAGCGACTTTTACGGTGCGCATGTAGGCGCGGGCGCTGAGGCCGAATTTCTCGGCAGCGGTGTCTAGGATGGTCTTGGCGACATCCTCCAGATGGGCGCTGGCCTGGATGTCTCGGTTGGACATATCGGCGTTCAGTTTCGAAGTGCCGCCAAAACGCTTTGATTGCACGTTCCGCGCCGTTGTTACACGTTCCCGCACGCTTTTGCTGGTGGTTGTGGGCGTTTGTTTGGCCAGTAGCTGGCTATTATCTATCTCGTGCACGTCCACGTACAGGTCGATCCGGTCCAGAATCGGCCCGGAAAGTTTGCGGCGGTAGTTCACGATCTGGCTTGGTAAGCAGCGACAGGACTTGCTGGTGCCGTAGTGGCCACAGGGGCAGGGGTTGGCGGTAGCTACGAATATGAAATTAGCAGGGTATTCGGCTGTGTCACGAGCTCGGGCAATGGTAATGGTACGGGTTTCTAGTGGTTGGCGCAGGGCTTCCACGGTTACGCGGGCAAATTCTGGCAGCTCGTCGAACAGCAGCACGCCGCGGTGGCTGAGGCTCATCTCGCCGGGGCGGATGGTGTTCCCGCCGCCAACGATGGCGACATTGCTGGCACTATGATGTGGTGAACGGAAGGGCCGCTCCCGTACGATCCGGTTAAAGTCGTTGCTGGCCAGGGAGTGCAGGTGGGTGACTTCCAGCATTTCCTCACGGCTTAAGCTCGGCAACAAGCCGGGTAATACCTTGGCAAGCATGCTTTTACCCGTTCCAGGCGGACCTCCAAGGAGTAGATTGTGGCCGCCGGCAGCGCTAATCTCTACAGCCCGCTTGCCCAGCTCCTGGCCGATGACGTCCTCCAGCCCTAGCTCTAGCTCTGCAATGCCGGACTGAGTGTCGCTCGCCACTGTCGTGTTGGTGTCGACAGGGTCTAGAGAGGTGGGGTCGTTCAGATAAGTGTACAGCTGGAGCAGGGTAGAGACTGGTACCAGCTGCACGCCAGGTACTAGGATGGCTTGGTCCTGGTTGCCAGCGGGGATGATGAATCGTTCGATGCCGTGCCGTTTGCCCACTAGGATCTTCCCGATAATACCGCGAATCGGTCGGACGTCGCCCTCCAGGCCAAGCTCGCCCATAATGGCCGTCTTGGCCAGTGGGTCGCGGATTTGGTTTGTGGCAGCTAGGATGGCCGTAGCCACACCCAGGTCGAAGCCGGTGCTTTCTTTTGGCACGTCGGCTGGTGCCAAATTTATCGTGATACGTTTGCGGGGCAGGCTGAGCTTGCTGGCGGCAAAGGCACTGCGGATTCGCTCACGTGCTTCATCCACGGCTTTGTTGGCGTAACCCACTATAACCATGTTCGGTAGGCTGTTGCTAAGTGAACACTCTATGGTCACTACCAAGCCATGTTGGCCGGTTTCTACGAGGCTTAGGACGCTGGGCTGGATTCTCATAGTACGAGCGATTGTAGAACAAAAACAAAAGAAAACAACCCGTACGTTATTGAGTTCATATGGGCTGTTTTTGCTTATGTTTTAAGGAGTTAACAGGGGCTAGATAATGAAACAACCACTTGCGAGAAGTGGTTGTTTACTGTTTGGCTTTTTGTTTTTGAGCACTTTTTTTATTCAGTGCTACAGATATAGTAGTTCGTCGAGTACGTGCTGTCAACAACAAAATATAAGCATTTTTACCGGGGGGTGTGTATAACTTTTGCCTGCAATTTTTGAGCTTTGCGGCTGGCTGGGTGGGTTGTCTAAAACGTCCAGCTTTGGGGCAAGTTTTTGCCGTATTCGGCATGGGCAAAATCTTGCTGCGGCGATTCCAAAGACTCGCCGGATGCGGCTAGAAGCTTATGTGTTGCGCCCGGTCTAAAGCTTGGTAATCGCGGACCGGCCAGTTCACACGGAGCGTTTGGGGCTGGGCTGCGCCTTACGCATTGCGTTGGGAGTGGCGCCGAGAAGTACAGTCCTAACGTAACCAGCGTTCGGTCGCCGACCAGAGGAGGTACCAAGCCCAACTCTACCACTGGCTATGTAGCCGCGTTCACGGGCTCCCGGTCTGCAGAACCGGAAAAGTAGCTAGGCCAGGCGAAGCCTGGCCGTAGCGTAGAAAAACCCTTTAGGGTTTGTCTTCAGACCATGAGGAGTGTAGCTCAGGCAATTTGCCTGAGCGAGCCTGCAGTCTCGCCGGGAGGCGAAGTGCACCCCACCCTCGCATTAAGCACGAGCATATTGACAAAATGGCTCGTCTGTAGTAGCATTGAAAGTGAGTCAGCAAAAACAAAAACATTCGAAACCAAAAAACCAGCTCACTCAAAATCTCTTTATCGCTCGAACTGCCTTACCGGCAGCAAGAGCGGTCAGTCATAGCCAAAGGCGGGAAGCGCTATTCATTCTATAATAAGAGCGGTTTTCTCCGCCTGCGGCACCATTTATCATCAAAGATGCGCTCCCGAGGTATGCTGCTTGGCTACCGGGAGCGTATTTTAACAAGCAGGAGCCGCATGCATGAACCTCAAACAGCAATTAATAAAAACTACAGTAACTTGGGTGGTGCTACTGGGGTTTATGATGTTGTTCCAGCCGGATAAGCTACCGGTGGTGGGGTTGATTGTGCCATTCGTGCTGCTGTTTGCGGCGCTGTATGGGTCCTGGCTGTTGATCGGTATGATCCGGAGCCGTTACTTTGCTAAAGAACACGAGCGCAGGCCTCATAAACAGCTCGGGATGGCTGTGTCTGCCAGTGCAGTGCTGCTTTTGGTGCTGCAATCACTCGGTCAGTTAACCACCCGGGACGTGGTAACGGTGATCGCCACAGTAGTTCTTGGCTATCTGTACCTGGCTCGTAGCCGGTTTACTGTATCTAAACATTGATCGATGCCTATGACAAGGGGCCACGGCGTTATATACTAAGAGTACCTATGTTTCCTGATGTACCACAGAACCAACCGGGAACGTCGGCAAACTTGCCGATGATTCCTCAGCAGACGCAGCCTACTGTGTCTGGCCAGGCTTTGCCGCCAACGGCGGGCACCTCCGCATCGGTAACGCAGGTCGGCCTGCAGGCTAAGCAGCTAGTTGCGCAATATGGTAATGACCCATTCCGGCTTAGTGCTGCATTGGAACAGCTCAAAAGCAACTACCTGGCAGAGCAGTATCATATCATTCCTAATTCGGCTGAAAACTAATGGAAGCGCTTGTTGTAATTGGCATAATATTCGTTGCGGCGCTTGTCACGCTTGGCCCAGTGTTGTTTATACGACTACGAAACGGCAAGCAGATGGCGGTGACTTATGAGCGAGCGGTGGAGATGGTGCCTGTCCTGATACACTTGCCTCCGGCTAGTGACGATACAGAGGCAAACGGTCGCGATGTGCGTGATATCGTTGACGAAAATATCTCAAAAGCACAAATTATTTACAACATTATCGCGAGCACGACACAGAAGAATTTTAAAAACCGATGGTTCGGCCAACGGCACTTTAGCTTCGAAATTATCGGCACCAAAGGTTTCGTGCGTTTGTACGCTGCAGTGCCGGCAGACATGCTCGATGTGCTTAAACAGGCCGTCACCAGCGCTTACCCAAGTGCCCGCTTAGAGGTTACTACCGAACACAATATTTTTAGCGAAGTTGGTGGCATCAATGGTGTCGTGGGTGGCGAGTTGAACCTCAAAGAATCGTTTGCCTATCCGATTGCCACATACCAGGACTTGAAACGTGATGCGCTCCAATCCATATTGAATGCCTTATCAAGCCTGGAAGCTAATGATGGCGCTGCCATACAGATACTCTTTCGTCCTGCCGATAATGGCTGGCGCAAGGAGGCAAGTTCACATGCCAGTAAAAAGCGTAAAGGTCAGGACAAGTCGGTAAACGCTTCGCTGCTGGCTCGCCAAATGGTAACGGCACTAGTAAAGCCGCCGGATGCCAAAGAAGAGGGTGCGCCTAAGAAGGAATTATCCTCTCTCGAGCAGTCGGTGCTTGATTCTATCGACGACAAGACGCGCTACGCTGGGTTTGAGGTGACTATTCGCATCGTGGCATCATCTAATATACTGCAGCGTTCACAAGCCATTATTAATAATATAGTGGCCAGCTTTTCGTTGTTTGATAGCCCTGGCAAGAACGGGTTCAAGTACGCGCTGGCCAAAGATAACGCTAAGCTGGCGGTAGATTATCTGTTGCGTGCATTTCCGCGCCGTACCAAGCGTAATATTATGAACTCAGTAGAACTCGCTACGCTGTTCCATTTCCCGGACCAGGGCAATATACCGACCTCGCAGTTGAGCCGGCAAGAATCGAAGCAGGTGGACGGGCCGCGCAACATGCCCGAGACCGGTCTGCTGCTTGGATTTAATGAATTCCGTGGCGTTAAGAAGCCTATCCGACTGGACATCAAAGATCGCCAGCGCCACATGTATGCCGTGGGTCAGACTGGTACCGGTAAATCTACATTCCTGGAAAACTTGGCACTACAGGACATGGTGAGTGGCGGCGGCTTTGCGTTCGTAGACCCACATGGCGACACGGTTGAGAAACTGCTGGCAATGGTGCCCAAGGAACGAACCGAGGATGTTATATATTTCTGCCCGTCCGACATGGATTACCCAATGGGGCTTAACCTATTTGAGTTTAATGACCCTGACCAGAAAGATTTTCTGATCCAGGAAGTTATTAATATGTTGTATAAGTTGTACGATCCACAACATCAGGGGATCATGGGGCCGCGTTACGAGAGTATTTTCCGAAACGCAGCATTGGCCGTCATGGCTGACCCTAACGGCGGTACTTTTATAGATATTCCGAAACTGTTCCGTGACCCAGAATTTTTGAAGCAAAAGTTACAACACGTAGTCGACCCTAATGTGCTGGATTATTGGCAGAAGGAATATCCGGCTAGCCAGCGCTCCAATGAAGCGGGTGAGATTACGAGTTGGTTTGTGAGTAAATTTGGCGCGTTCCTGAGTAACGAGATGATGCGTAATATAATCGGCCAAACTAAGAGTGCGTTTGATTTGCGCTACATCATGGATAACAAAAAAATACTGCTCGTGAACTTGAGCAAAGGCCGCACCGGCGATCTAAACAGTAAGCTGCTCGGTATGATTTTTGTTATGAAGTTCCAGGCCGCTGCCATGAGCCGTAGTGATACGCCAGAAGAGCAGCGTAAAGATTTTGCGCTGTACGTGGATGAGTTCCAGAACTTCAGCACCGATAGCTTTGCTACCATAATGAGTGAGGCTCGAAAGTATCACCTAAACCTCATCGTGGCCAACCAGTTCACCACGCAGCTTACCGAGGAAATCCGGGATGCGGTGTTTGGTAACATTGGTACTACCGTGTCGTTCCGAATTGGACAGAACGATGTGGAGGCTTTGAGCCGCTATTTCCGTCCGGCTTTCGACGGGGATGATCTGCTGCGTGTGCCGAACTACAACGCCATCGTGCGCACGCTGGTGAATGGTGTGCCGACACAGCCGTTTAGCATGGCCACACTGCCGCCGCTGGGCAATCCAAACCCGGGTCTGGCTGATGCTCTCAAACAGCTTTCTGCTGCCAAATATGGCAAGCCTCGGGTAGTGGTAGAGAAGGCGATATTTGATCGCTTGGCTACCAAGGCTCCCGAGCCAAAGCCGTTCCAGAGCCCGTTCCAACCTGGCGCGCCGGCTGGCCCAGCTCGGCCCAGCTTTGGTGCCGCGCCTATGTCTGGCCCAGCTCCCGTTCGTCCACCGGCACCCGTTCCCAGCTCGGCATCATTCCTGGATGAATGGATGGCTAAGCAGCGGGCTCAAGCTCCAGCGCCGATGATTTCGCCAGCTCGTGCGTCACTGCCGGCCAGCGAGCCTGGCTTGGGTGTGGGCGAACCGCCAGCATTTACGGCGCCTGTCGTAGATCCGCAGCCGAAAAAGGTGCCTGGTAAGGCTCTAGAAGGCATCCAGGACGGCGGAAACGTGTCGAGCGCCCAGTTGGACCAGCGCGAGATCAATGACATAGCACAGGAGCTTAAAAAAGGCCTGCAGCCGGGGGGTAGTGCGGCGTTTACTACCACGCCCGAGACGGCGCCGCTTCCGGTGCAGCCGGCGCCACCAGTGCCGAAGCCAAATTCTACAGAGGGAACCGTACATCTGAATAAACCTGCTTCGCCTCGTGGACCTGCCCCTGACGACACCATATTTATAGATAATGAAGGTCAGTTGCACGCTCAGGACTCACTTGCGGACGGTTCGGCTGGCCGGCAATAAAGCGCTACCGGTGTAGTGAACTTGTTGCGTGTCGCAAAACACG
>Ga0070685_10001283_pt1 | contig 13261 bp, 8 predicted proteins | sample KBSS13LmetaG_FD_65651 | JGI IMG/M metagenome (GOLD analysis project Ga0070685, IMG submission 65651) | Switchgrass rhizosphere microbial communities from Kellogg Biological Station, Michigan, USA - KBS S1-3L metaG | ecosystem: Host-associated > Plants > Roots > Rhizosphere ...
TCCGGGGCGCTGCTCGCCGAGATCGGGCGGATGGCGTACCGCGACGCGCCGGCCGCGAGCGCGGGAGATCCGGACGGAGAGGCCGGCGCGGCGCCGGCGAAACGCGTGGTGGACCGGGTGCTCCTGGCGGAGGCGCCGGTGGAGGGCGGGGCTGCGGGCGCGGGTTCGCTGGCGCACGCCGCGCACTCCGCCGCCGAGGTCCTCCTCCACCTCGTCGCGGCGCCCGGCGAGGGGCTCGACGCCTGGCTGGAGAGCCGCACCCCGGGCGACCGGCGGCTCCAGCGCGAATGCGGGGAGACGCTGCTGGTCGGGGTGGGCGCGTCGCTGCGCTTCCTCCCCGCGCGGCGGGTGCGGACGGTGGCGGCGCGCGAGGCCGCGGCCGTCCGGGTGCGGGCGCTGGCCGGCTGGCCCGCCGCGGATGGCGCTTCGCCCCCGGCGGACGCACCCGCGCTCCTCGAGGCCGACGGCGCGGAGGGCGCCCCCTTGCTCCTGGCCGCGCTTCCCGAGCCCGGCGCGGAGGCGGCGGCCACGGCGCTGCTGGCCGGGGTGCCCACCTATCCGGGAACGGGCGGCGCGGAGGGCGGGATCCCCTTCTCGCTGGGGGGCGAGATGGTGAGCGAGCAGGTGCTCGCGGTCCAGCAGCAGGCGTTCGAGCGCTGGCTGGCGGGGTGGGCGCATCGCGCGCTGCAGGGGGCCGAGCGGGGGGGCGACGGGGACGCGGCGCCCGCGCCGGGACTCGCGCAGCTCGTCGGCCCGGTGGAGCGGCTGCACGCCCGCGTGGCCGCGGCGGTCCAGGCGCTGCGCGGCGGAACCCTCTCCCAGGGCGGGGGCGCGGCCGACCGGGTGCGCGCCGACTTCGTGGCCGACCTGCTCTCCCGCTACGGCCACTCGCTCCATCGCTTCCAGCGCCACCTGGAGGGATGGGCGGAGGTGCTGGTGGGGAAGGGGAGCGCCGGCGGCGCGCTCTCCGTGGTGGGCACGGGCGCCGTGCGCGCCCGCGAGGCGATGGAGCGCGAGCTCCAGGAGTTGCGCCCCTTCGCCTGCTGGCCTCCCGCGCTCGAGGCGCGCTGGCGGGAGGCGGTGGGCGAGGCCCGGCGTACCGCCGCGGCACGGGAGGGCGCCTGGGCCGTGCGCGCCGGCGTCGACGGCGCACCCCCCGAGCTCGTCCTCACGCTCGCCGGCGGCCCCGATCTCCCGCTCGCCGCCGCCGACGTGGACGTGGACGCGCTGGCGGCGCGCCTCGAGGCGGCGGCCCACGACGCGCTCCCCGCGCTTCCGCCGCTGCGCGAGGCGCTGGACCCGGGGCGCTGGCTGGCCGACGGCACCCGCGCCAACCCCGTGGACGTGGTCCAGGAGCGGCAGGCGCGGTGGACCGCCACGCACGCGACCCCGCGTGAGTTCGCGCTCCTGGGCGGGCGCGCGGCCGATCTCACGCCGTCCGGGAGCGATGTGCCGGAGGCGGACCGGCGCGTGGACCCGCACCGCGCCTCCGTGGTCCGGGTGGTGGTGCCGTGCGTCCTTCCCGCCACCGGCACCTGGCTCGACGCCGAGGCGCGCCTGAGCGGCGGACCGCTGGGCACCCTTCCCTTGCTGGACCCGGTGGAGCGGCGCGCGGCCGCCTGCGCCGACCTCTTCCCGCGCCAGGGGCTCACCCGGCCGGGGTTCTCGCCCGCGGTACGCGTGTACTTCGCCGCGCCGGAGCGCCTGCGCGTCTTCCTGCTGGCGGTGGCGTTCGGCCGGGTGCGCCCGCGGTTGCTGCGGCGCGAGCCGGCGCTCTTCCTGGACGACCATCCGCTCACCGGCGAGCGCGTGGACGGAGAATCGCTCCTCCTCGAGGCGCTGGACAGCTACGTCCTGCTCGCGTCCACCGCGGCGCCGCGCCGGCCGCTGGACACCGCCGCCGTGCACCGCGAGGTCGAGTGTGCGCTGCGCGGCCTCGACGCGGAGGCGACGCGCGGCCTTCCCCGGGTGGCGGAGGAGGCGGTGCGGGCGCACGCGGAAGGGTGTCCGCCGGCGGTTGCTGGGCAGCTCGCGGCGCTGGCCCGCTTCTACGCCAGCGGCGGCGCCGCGCCCCCCTCCCCCTCACCCCTCTCCACCGGGAGCGGCCCACGATGAAACGGAAGCCTCGTCCCCCACGCCCGCGCGCGTACGCCGGGGCCGACGAAGAGCAGGGCCGGCAGATCGTCTTTCTCGGGTTGATGCTCTGCCTCGCGGTGTTCGCGTTCATGGTGCTGCGCGATCCCGCGTGGCGCCTCCTCCACGCCCAGCGGACGTCGTCTCCACCCACCCCCGGGATGGAGGGATGGACGGAGCTGGATGCACGCACCGTCCGGCGCCTCGCGGCCGCGCCGCCGCGCGCCGCGGGGGCCGTGGCGGCGCTGGAAGACGCGCTCCAGGCCGAGCTGGAGCGGCGCCGCGCGCTGGCCCGCGGCGGCGCGGCCGCCACCACCCGCTCCCCCCGGCTGCGCGCGCTGGCGCGCACCCTGGCCGCCGCGCGGGGCCGTTCGCCCGGCCCCACGCACGCGCCGCCGGAGCTGCGCTACCCCGAGGTGTACGTGGCGCTGCAGCACCCCGCGGTGCTGGTCCGCACGGTGGAGCTGCACCAGCGCATGCCGGCGCTGCCGCCGTCGGTGGCGCGCGAGGTGGTGGCGGGGTGGCTGAACGACGCGCGCTTCAGCGGCACCCTGCAGGAAGCCGCGGAGCTCCAGGCGGCGGTGGGCGTGGTGCGCGACGGGGCGGGGGAGTCGATCCAGGTGCTCCTGGTGGAGCGCCTGCTCCCGCTCGACGCGCCGGTCCCGGCGCTGGCCCGGCCCGGCACCCGCGTGGCGCTGCGCGGCCGGCGCGAGACCGATTCGGTCGCCGTGCTGCTGAAGCGCCCCACCGAGCCAGGCTTCCACCCGGTGCGGCTGGGCGGCGGGGGCGGCGTGTTCGCGGCCTCCGTCGCTCTCCGCGAAGCGGGCGTGTATGCCCTGCGGGCCGCCGTGCGCGACCGCCTTTCGGACCCGTTGCCCATCCTCGTGCGGTAGCGCGTCCGCGGGCCGCGGAGGATCCGCCGCGATCCCGGCCCGTCGATTCGGCAACCCGTGTCGTCCACGCCTGCGACTGCGCCGATGAAAGAACTGCTGACCGTGTTCCTCTGCAGCACCTACAGCGACCTGGTCCAGGAGCGCGCCGCGGTCATCCAGGCCGTCCAGCGGCTGAAGCTGCAGCACGACGCCATGGAGTTCTTCGGTGCGCGGCCCAGCCGGGCGATCGAGACCTGTCTCAAGGAAGTCCGTGGGAGCGACCTGCTGGTGGTGATCGTCGCGCACCGGTACGGGAGCTTCATTCCCGACGAGAAGATCTCGTACACCGAGGCCGAATACCGCGAGGGCCACCGGCTGGGCAAACCCTGCCTCGTGTACTTCCGCGACGAACGCGTGCCGGTGCTTCCCGGGAACTTCGAAACGCGGGCCGGCGGCCTGCGGGCCCTGCGTCGCTTCAAGGACCTCCTGCATTCCCGCCACACGGTGCACCCGTTCAAGGATGCGCACGACCTGGCGCTGCAGGTGGCCGTCGACATCGCCGAGCCGCTCGAGGCGCTGAAGAGCACTGCCTCGGCTGCCGCCCGGCACCCTCAGCCCGATCCCGAGGTGCGGTTTCGCGAGCTCTGGGAAGAGGCGATGGGCACCGGGCTGGATCCCGCGGAGCTCCACGCCCGGATGCGCCGGGCGGTGTCCGGCCTGCTCGTCGCCGAGCACCGCCGTCCGCCGCGGGTGCTCCTCAGCCATGCCCAGGCGGACGGGGAGGTGGTCCGCGCGTTCGGGGAGGGGCTCCGGCGGCAGGGCGTCGAGCTCTGGCCCGAAGCGGCCCGCGCGGCGAGCGACGACAACATCGTGGAGCAGATCTCACGCGGGCTGGAGCAGGCGGACTTCGTGGTGTTCTTCATGTCGTCCGTCTCCCTGAGCCGGCGCTCCACCACCATCGAGCTGAACTACGCCATCCTGCACCGGCTCACCTCGGCGGGGGGCGCGCGGATCGTGCCGGTGCTGCTGGACGACGTCGCGATCCCTTCGGTGCTCAATGCCGACAGCCCCTGCATCGACCTGCGCGATGGCGACGTGCGCAGGGCCGTGGAGGTGATGATGGGCACCATCCGGCAAAGCCGGGACGACGGCTGACGGATCCGGCCGGGCGGCCGCCGGAGCATCGGCGCGCGGCCGCCCCCTCGAACCGAGAGACCCAATGTCGAACTGCGACGAGGCGGTCAGCGAGCTCGACCGGCTGCTGGCCGAGGTGCACGTCCCCGCGCTCCTCCCCCACGACGCGGAGCGGATCCTGGCGCGCAGCCGCGAGCTCGCGCACGACTGCCCGTCGGAGGCGGTGGCCCGGCGGCACGCGCGCATCCAGGACTCGGCCGTCGCCGCCCGCGCGCGTCCGGGTAGCGGCGGGCACGGGGAGCGGCGCCGCGGCGGGAGCCTGCCGCCGCGCATGGCCGCGCTGGAAGAGGCGTTGCGCGGGCACGCGGCCATCTCCATCGCCCTGCTGCGGCACGCGCTGGCCGACGGCGGCTTCCACCGCGCCGAGGAGCTCTCCGCGGCCGACGCGCTCCACTTCCAGGCGATCGTGGCGGGCCCCCTGCTGCGGCTGGAGGGGTTGTACCGCGGCCTGGGCGACGTTTCGGCAGGGCGGCTCGAGGGCGCGGGGCGGGAGCTGGACGAGCTGGCGGGGTTCGTTCCCGCGTGCATGAAGGACGCGGACGCCACCCTCGCGGGGCTGCGCGCCTTCATCGCCCGCCGCCAGGCCGAGGCTGAGGCGCGCGCCCGGCTGGAGCGGCTCGTTCCCGAGCTGGAGGGGCTGCTGCGGCACGACGACCCGCCGGCGGCGGCGGTGCAGGCGGCCCGCGAGGCGCTGGAGGAGAACCCGTGGGTGGCCGCGCACCCCGACCATGCCGAGGTCGGCCGCGCCGCGGCCCTCCTGGACCGGGTGCGCGAGAAGCGCGGCGTCTGCGACGAGCTGCAGCGCCTGCTGCACGAGGTGTCGCAGGCGCTCTCCTCCCGCCCCGACCAGGTGGGCGAAGCCGCGCGGCGGGTGGACGACGTGTACGGCCGCGCGCGCGGCCACGCCGTCGAGACCAGCGAGTCGCTGCGCCGCGCGGCGGGGCGGGTCGTCGAAGCGGCGAGGGAACGGCTGCACGAGATCGCAGACCCGTCCCTCGTCGGGCTCGGCGTCGAGGAGCTGCGGCGGGTGGCCGGCGAGGCGGCGGCGCTCCGCGATGCGCTCCGGCTCATTCCCGAGCCGCTGGCGCCGGATGCGGCCGCGCAGGCTCGGGTCTGCCAGGCGCTCGCGCAGGACGCCGACGCCCGGGTGCTGGCCCGGGTGCTCGCCGAGGTGCGGGCCGGGACGGCAACGCTCGCTCCCGCGGATGTTCCCGCCTGCGCCGAGCGGCTGCGGGCCAGCGAGTACGCGGAGGTGCGGCGCCATGGCGAGCGCCTGGCGCGGCTGCACGCCGCCGCGCTCACTCTGGAGCGGGCCGGCGACACGCTCGACGAGGCCGCGCTCGACCGGCTGCAGGCCGACGCCGGCGAGGCGCCCCCCGGCCCGTTCGTCGATTCCGTCGGCGCCGCGCTGGAGGCGTGCCGCGAGGCCCGCGCCGCGCTGGACGAGGTGGAAGCGGCCATGCAGGGCGACGCCGAGGTGGACCCGCTCCGGCCGCGGCTGGACGCGCTGCGGGCGCGGTTCCCCGCCTGGGCGCGGGTGGCGCGCGCGAGGGAAGGGCTGGACGACCTGGCGCTGGTGCGGCGGGTGCGCGAGTGCGCCGCACGGGGCGAGAGCGGCCTCCCCGAGGCGCTCCGGCTGGCCCGGGGGATCACCCTTCCCGCCCGCAGGGAGCGCGTGGCCGCCGCGCTGGAGTTCCTGCGCGACGTGGGGCGCGAGCTGCCGCGCCTGCGCCGCGCGCTGGAGCGGCGACCCGGCAACGCGGAGCGGGGGGTGAGGCAGGTCGTGGCCGCGGCGCGGGTCCTGTTCGACCTGCTCGCGGCGGAGCGCGCCGCGACCTGTGCCGAGGAGTTCCCCGGCCCCTGCCGCGAGGCCGACGCCGCCGCCCGCCAGGCGCTGCTCGACGACGTCCCCGACGCGCTCCGGGAGTGGGTGGAGGGAGCCGTCGAACGGGCCGCGGCGGTGGAGGAGCTCGACCGCGTGGAGGCGGTCTTCTCCGGGTGGGCGGGCGAGCTGGGCGCCGCCTTCCCCGCCTTCGTGGCCAGCCACGGACGGCAGCTCCTGGAGACGCGGCGCGTGGAGCTGCAGCTCGCGCCGATGCTGGCGGAGGGGCGCTTCGACCCGGCGGGGGAGCTGCTCCGGCGGGCGGGCGGACGGCTGCACCCCGACGAGCTGGCGCGGCAGCAGCGGCGGGTGGCCAGCGCAGCCGCGGTGGCCGCGTGGAGGCACGACGGCGACGCGGCCCTCGACGGGGTCGTACAGGCGGTGCTCCAGCACGGCGCCGACGCCGCGCTGGTGGACGTGCTCCTCGACGCGTTCGCCGCCACCGGCTCCACCGCCGCCCTGGCCGCGGTGGCCGGTCAGGGGGGCGGCCCGCTGGCGGCGTTCCCCGGCGTGGCCCAGCTCGCCCGCTGGTGCATGCTCTTCCAGCGGGGCCGGTTCGACGAGCTGGCGTCCGAGCTCGGCTCCGACGCGGCCAGGCGCGGCAACCTGGACGACTTCGTCTCGGCGCTGGCGCGGAGCGACCGGTGCGGGCAGGCGATCTACGTGCTCGACGCGCTCCGGCGGCAGGGCGTCTGGAGCCCCCCGCAGGCGGCGCGCCTCGACGGCGCCGTGGCCGCCCTGCGCCAGGCGCTGGACCAGGCCAACCGCGCCCTGGCCGCCCGGGTCAACGAGCTGGAGGCCGCGCTCGACGCGGACCCGCCCGACGCGTCCCCCGCCGGCCCGCCCTCGCTGGCCGACGTGCAGGCGGCCACCCGTGCCGCGGCGAAGGACACCGACGCCGCGCTGGCCACCGTGGCCAGCTGGCAGGACGAGCTCAACGAGACGATGCGCTGGCTTCCCCGGGCGCTGGTGCCGCGCCGCACGCCCGCCCTGCTGGATCGGTTGCGGGCGCTGCGCAGCCGCCTGCGGGCGGGCCGCGAGGTGCTGGCCCACATCGAAGACGCGGTCACGGGCGCGCGCCAGGCCGACCTGCAACGCTGGAAGGAGCTGCAGCGCCGCTTCGGCCTGGCGGGGCACCCGGTGGGCCGGCTCCTCGCGGCCGAGCGGCTGGTTCACGCCTACGTGCAGGACTGGCAGTTCATCGCCGACATCGTGCACTGGCTGGTGGAGGCCCACCGTGCCTGCGGCGCCGGCGTCACGCCCGAGAAGCTCGAGGCCGAGCTGCGTCGCCTGGACACGTACCGCTACGATTTCCAGGCCGACCGCTTCAACCTTCTCCCCCTGCTGGGGGGCGCGGGAATGGACGAGTTCACGGCCGGGCTGCGGGCGCAGGTGGCCGAGGTGGACCGGGTGGAGGCGTGGCTGCGGCAGAGCCGCGCGGTGCTGGCCGCCATCGTGGACCCGCTGCACCTGCGGCTGCGGCGCTGGCAGACGGTGCACGACAGGCGCAAGCCGCTGGAGGCGGCGGAGATCTGCGCGTTGCTGCGGAGCCGGACGGGGGAGAACCCGTCCGCCGCCGAGCTGTACGACCGCCTGCCCCGGCCGGTCCGCTCCACCGCCGCGCAGGAGACGCTGCGGGCCGGCACCGCCGATCCGTGGTTCGCCGACCTGGAGGCCGCGGTTTCCATCTGCGGGGGCGCGTCCGCCGGCGGGAGCCCGGGGGCGGGATGATCGGTGCAGCCTCCCCGGCGCCGCCTGGCGGTCCCGGCCTCATGATCGCGTCCCGACAGCGCATCCGCTGCCAGGGCCACTCCCGGCAATCGCCGTCCTTCATCCTCCGCCCCGTTCATGGAACCCTTCTTCGACTGGCTTCCTCGCACGCTCGAACTCGCGTCGTGGATCCCCTCGCACGTCCTCGCCGCAGCGCTGTCGATGCGGGAAACGGGGCGCCAGGTCTCGAGCATCCTCGGGATCGTCATCCTCACGAGCCTCTGGCTCTACCTGGTGACGCACCGCGACAGGCGGACGGCCACCCTCGTCGTCCTCGGCATGCTGGGGATCGCGTCGGGAGCCGGGTACGCACTGGGGAAGGAGCCTCGCCTGGAGCTGCTGTACGGCGGCGTCATCCAGCTGCTGGTGTTCCTGGAGGTATTCCTCGACCTCACCCGCGGATGGAGGGAAGCGCTCCGGACGCTCATCCTCTTCCTCGTGGCCGGAGCCGTGGCCGCCGCCGTCGGCGCCGCCCTGGCGACGTCGTTGGGCAACGCCGGTCGGGGTGGAGAGCTGATTGTCGAGCTTCTCGTCGCGCTCTTCTTCTGAGCCGTTTTCTCTCGGATCCGGAGCTCATCGCGGCCGCGGCCGCGGCGCGCGGGATGCCGAAAGCGGCTGACGACCGTGTGCAAGCAGAACTGCTTGAGACCTGATTCTTTTCAGGATCGGTGTCCGGCGCGGGAGGCCACCGGCGTGGGCGTCTTCACGGAGAGCGACGCCACCGTGTACGCCACCGAGTCTTACGGCGGGAGATGGAGGTGCGCGCGCGCCGGACCCCGCAGAGGATCCGGCGCGCGCTGTTTTTGGGCCGCAGACCGCCGATCAGCAGGCCTGGGTGAGGCCGCAGACGGTGTCGTCGTAGGTGTGGCAGACCTGGGCGGGGCACGAGACCCCCACGACCGTGCCGGCGTGTGCGTGCACGGTGCCGGCCGCATCCTCCGGGCGGCTCGTGGGGAAGGACTCCACGCGCAGCTCTTCCCAGTCCAGGCGCAGCTTCTTCATGATCGCCTCTCCGTCCGTTGGTTGACATCATGCCCAGCCGCCAGGCGGCGGGCTCTACGCAGCCACCGGCACTTTGGCTAAACCCATGCCGCGCCGTCGCTCCGGGGCCATAGCCGGGCATGATCGGCAGCACCGTGGGTGTAGTTCGCGGCGTGACACGAAGCCGCGGCAACGATTGAGGCGATGGTCGACTGAAGATCGTTACGTGCCATAGTGATTTAGATATTTCAGCGTCATCAAGCGATCCTATTCCCCCGTTTTTTTGCGCATTTGTTTTTCTGACATGATCAGCTGGCAAAGTGAAACAAGATTACGTGGCAGGGGAAACAATCTGTTTACCGCCCCTTGTGTGACTCATCTTTTCCGCCGATATTCGCAAAGCGCTGTCGTCCGGCCGCGCCCCTCGACCTTCCTTCCACGACCAGGGAGCACATGAGGTACACGAAATCGGTTCCCACCACCGTACTCGCCCTGCTGCTGACGGCTGCCTGCGGCGACGCGTCCGACCCGGTGGTCGGCAGCGCGCCGGCGGGCCCGTCGGCCAACCAGGGGCTGGCGCAGGCGGAGTTGCGGACGCCCGACGACGAGTTCGCGCGCGCCGCGCGGGCGGAGGCTCCCGGCTTGGCCGGGTTCTACCTGGAGAGCGACGGCACGCCCGTGGTGCTCCTGACCGATCCCGGGCAGCGTGGCGCGGTCCAGCGCTACCTGGCCACGGAGCTCGCCCACACCCGCCGCGGCCGCCACGCGCACGCGCCGCAGCAGGTGCGCTTCGTGAAGGCGGCGTACGACTTCGCGCAGCTCAAGGGGTGGTCCGAGCAGCTCGAGCCGATGCTGTCGCGCCCGGACGTGTACCTGATCGACGTGGACGAGGCGCACAACCGCGTGCTCCTGGGCGTGGCGGACGCCACCGCGACCGGCGCCGTGCGCGCCGAGGCCGCGCGGCTGGGGATCCCGGCGGCCGCGGTCGCCGTGCAGACGCAGGCCAAGCCCGAGATGCGCGCCACCGTCCGCGACCGCTTCACCACCTTCGTGGGCGGGATCCAGATCGCGTTCGGCGGCTACCTGTGCACCGCGGGCTTCAACGCCCGCCGCGTGTCCACGGGGTCGAACATCTTCGTCACCAACTCGCACTGCACCACCACCCAGTACGCCACGGACGGCGTCGCCGAGTACCAGAACACGGTCGCGGCCGGCAACCAGGTGGGCAACGAGGTCGCGGACCGCGGGCTGTACGCCTGCGTGAGCGGCGTGACTTCGTGCCGGAAGGCCGACGCGGTGTTCATCAGCCACAACGGGACGCGCACCATCGGCCAGGGCGGGATCATCCGCACCAACTGGAACACGGGCGCCGCGGGCGGGCTGACCACCATCGGCGAGTTCGACATCATCGGGCGGTACACGGGGACGCTGCCGGTGGGGAGCTACCTGGACAAGACCGGGCGCACCAGCGGGTCCACGTACGGCCTGGTCACCAACTCGTGCGTGACCATCGGCGTCCTGCGCTGCCAGGACATCTCCAAGGTCTGGTCCGAGGGCGGCGACAGCGGCTCGCCGGTCTACGTCTACATCGGCGGGGCCGGCGCGGCGGAGAACGACGTCCAGCTGCACGGGGTGATGTGGGGCGGCCCGGGCAGCGACTGGACCACCACGTACTCGAGCCGCCTCTCGGGGATCGAGGCGGACCTGGGCTCGCTCGACAACCTCTGCCGCCCGGGCTACGGCTGCTGAGGACGAACGGCCCGGTCGGTTTCTCCCGGGCCGAGCACGGTAGCTGACTGGCATGCACGACAGGAGGGCTCGGCCGATCGCGGCCGGGCCCTCCTGTCGTCTACCTGTCGTCTACCTTGCGCGGCTCATTGGCAGACCTGGGCCAGCGCGATGGCCGTCGCGACGGCGACGTTGAGGCTCTCGATGCCGGGCTGGCCGCCGGGGATGCGCACCAGCGAGTCGCTGAACTTCCGCGTGCGCTGGCGGAGGCCCTCGCCTTCGGCGCCCACGACGAACGCGACCTTGTCGCCGAAGCGGGTCTCGGCGATGGTCGTCTCGCCGCGCTCGTCCAGGCCGTACACCCAGAAGCCGATCTCCTTCAGGATCTCCAGGCTGCGCGCCAGGTTGGTGATCCGGAAGATGCGGAGATACTCCGCGCCGCCGACGGCGATGCGCATCACCTCGGGCGTCAGCTCCGCCGACCGGTTCTTCATCACCAGCAGCGCGTCGACGTGGAAGAATGCCGCGTTGCGCAAGATCATCCCCAGGTTCTGCGGATTGGACACCTGGTCCAGCGCGAGCACGACGCGCGCCTCGCCCAGGGTGTCCAGGTCCTCTTCGGCGTAGATCGTCCGCGGCTCGGTGAAGAGCAGCACGCCCTGGTTCTTGTGCTGCCGCTCCTCCGGCGTGAAGCGGCCGGCGCGGAGGAACTCGTCGAGTGGCACGATCTCGGGCTCGATCCCGGCGCCGCGCGCGAGCTCGGCGAACTCCTTCAGATACGGGTCCCTCCCGGCGAGCAGCACCACGCGACGAATCGCCCTGGGGCGCGTCAGGAACACCGCCCGGGCCGAGTGCCGTCCAAAGATCTTTTCCATCATCCCGCCCGTCGTGGTGATCCGGTTGATTGGCTGCTCCGCGTGGAACTGCGAGGCTCCCAAGATATCTCCCACCCCGAGAGCAGGCGAATAACCCCGCTGCCGGCTCGCATCGGTCGAAGCCAGGATGCTTCCGCGGCGGCGGTGCGGCTTCCGCGTCAGGCCACGCGCATCCGCGGTCAGATCCTCATGGCGCTGCCGTCGATTGCGCACACGTCGGCGAGGGCACGGCCGCGCCTCAGGATGACGTCATCAAGGTTGAGGGCAGGCAACAGCTTGAGGTCACATCCTTCGATTCGACACCTCCCGGCGCGGATTCGACCCTGAATCCGGGCGCCTCGTCATGCATTCGTAACTCGGAGGGCAGGCGGTGCGTTTCGGAGTAGCGCGGACTCCACCCGTGCCCCTCGAGCCACGCCGCCCGCCGATGCCCGTCCCCTTCTCTGGAACCACCCGCGCGCTCCGCGCCGACCGCGGCCGCGGGGCGTTCGCGCTGCAACTCACCGGCGCGGCGGCGGTCGCGGCGTGGGCGGGATGGATGGCGACGGCGCGCCTCACACTGCACGAGATGTCCGTGGCGGCGCGGGTGGAGGCGGACCGCGCGGTGCACCCGGTGGACGCGGCGTCGGGCGGGCGCGTGGCCGCCGCGCCGGGGCTGCGGTTGGACGCGGCGGTGCGCGCGGGCGACGTGCTGGTGGTGCTCGACGCCGGCGCCGAGCGCATCGAGCTGGAGCGCGAGCGCGGGCGCCTCTCCTCGCTCGGACGCGAGCGGGTGGCGCTGGAGGCGCGGCTGGGCGCCGAGGCGCGCGTGCTCGCCCGCACCGGCGACGCGGTCGCGGCCTCGTCGGGCGAGGCGGCTGCGCGGCTGCGCGAGGCGGAGTCCGCCAGCCGCTTCGCCGAGGCACAGGCCGGGCGCGCGGCGGCGCTGCACGCGGCGGGCTCCATCAGCGACGCGGAGCTGGGACGCGCGCGCGCCGCGGCCGAGCAGGCGGCGTCGCAGGTGGATGCCCTGCGCTCGGGCAGCGTCGCGGGGACGGCGCGCGGGCGGCAGGCGGCGGCGGAGGGCGAGGCGCGCATCGACGCGCTGCGCGGCGAGCTGGCGGCGCTGGACGCGGAGGCGTCGCGCGCCGCATCCGCGGTGCGCCGGTGGACGCTGGAGGTGGAGCGGAAGACGATCCGCGCGCCCGTGGCCGGCCGGCTGGCGCGCGTGGAGGTCGTGCGCCCCGGCCAGGTGCTGGCCCCCGGCGCGCGCGTGGCCGAGGTGGTGCCGCCGGGGGCGCTGCGCATCGTGTCGGAGCTCCCCGTGGCCGCGACCGGGCGGGTGCGGCCGGGACAGGCGGCTCGGCTGCGGCTGGACGCCTTCGCGCCCACGCGCTACGGCACCGTCGTGGCGCGCGTGGCGCGCGTGGGCGCCGAGCCGCGCGGCGGACGGGTGCGGGTGGAGTGCGACGTGGTGCGCGTCCCAGCTGGCATCCCGCTGCAGCACGGGCTGGCGGGGACGCTGGAGATCGACGTCGGGGTCGCGACGCCGGCGGCGCTGCTCGCGGGCGTGGCGGACCGGGCGCTGCGCGGGGGCGAGCGATGATGGCCGGCGGGCGGCGGCTGCTGGCGCCGGAGGTGATCCAGAGCTCGGCGCTGGACTGCGGGCCCGCGGCGCTCAAGAGCTTGGCCGAGGGCTTTGGCATCTCCGTGGCTTATGGGCGCCTGCGCGAGGCCTGCCAGACGGGGGTCGACGGGACGTCGATCGACGCCGTCGAAGCGGTTGCGCGGCACCTGGGGCTCGACGCGGAGCAGGTGATGCTCCCGGCCGACCATCTCCTCCTCCC
>Ga0070685_10001287_pt1 | contig 13239 bp, 6 predicted proteins | sample KBSS13LmetaG_FD_65651 | JGI IMG/M metagenome (GOLD analysis project Ga0070685, IMG submission 65651) | Switchgrass rhizosphere microbial communities from Kellogg Biological Station, Michigan, USA - KBS S1-3L metaG | ecosystem: Host-associated > Plants > Roots > Rhizosphere ...
CCGACGGCGGGGTGATCGTGCGGGTGGAGCTGGAGGAGTGGGTGAAGGACCCCGACCGCTTCTGGGCCATGCTCCGCCACGACCTGAACGAGCTGCGCGCCACCGGGCTCCCCGCGGGCGTGCAGGGGCCGGTGGTGAACTCCAACTTCGGCGACGTCTCCGCCGTCCTCCTGGCCGTGCGCGGCGAGCGCTACACGCCGCGCGAGCTGAAGGATTACCTCGACCGGATCGAGGATGCGATCCGCACCCTTCCCGCGGTCAGCAAGGTCAGCCGCGCGGGCGAGCAGCGCGAGGAACTGCGGTTGGAGGGGTCGAACGCGCGGCTGGCCGAGTTCGGGGTGACGCCCGCGCAGATGGCCGGTGCCCTGCGCGCCCGCAATGCCGTGCAGAGCGCGGGCGACGTGGAGACGGCGAGTGGCGCGCGCGTTCCCGTGCGCACGGCGGGGCTGCTGGGGAGCGAGGCCGAGCTGCGGCAGCTCCTGGTCGGCACCTCGCGCGACGGGCGCCCGGTCTATCTCGGCGACCTGGCCACCGTCCGCCGCGGCTTCGCGGAGGACCCGCCGCTGAAGGTGCGGGTGGACGGGCAGATCGCCGTCCTCCTCTCCGTGGAGATGCAGGAAGGAAACAACATCGTGCAGTTCGGCGCCGACGTGCAGCGCAAGATCGACGAGATCCGCCGCACGCTCCCGCCCGATCTGCGCGTCGACCTGGTGGCCGACCAGCCGGGCGTCGTCCGGACGACGATGTTCCACCTGGGGCGCGAGTTCGCCATCTCCCTGGCGGCGGTGATCCTGGTGACGGTGCTGCTGCTGCCCGTGCGCGTGGCGGCCATCGCCGCGGTCGCCATCCCGGTCACCGTGGCCATCACGCTGGCGCTGCTGGAGACGTTCGGGATCGAGCTGCACCGCATGAGCTTCGCGGGGCTGCTGGTGGCGCTGGGGATCGTGGTCGACGACGCCATCGTGGTGGCCGACAACTACGTGGAGAAGCTGGACCACGGGATGAGCCCGTGGGAGGCCGCCTGGCGTTCGCCGACGGAGCTGGTGGTGCCCGTGCTGACGGCGACGCTCACCATCGTCGCCTCGTTCCTCCCGCTCGCCTTCCTCAGCGGCACGGCGGGCGAGTACGTGCGGGCGATGCCGCTCACCGTCACCATCTCCCTGCTGACCTCGTTCGCGGTGGCGATGCTGCTGACGCCCATCCTCTCCTTCCTGTTCGCGAAGACCGGGCTGCACGTGCCCACGGCCGACGGGGGACGGCGGGCGACGCGCCGCTTCAGCCCGCTGGACGCGATGCAGGGGCTCTACGAGCGCGCGCTGTCGCTGGCGATGCCGCGCAAGCGGCTGACGCTGGCGGTGGCGGTCGGGGTTTTCGTCGCGGGGCTGGCACTGCTGGGGAGCGTGAAGCAGAGCTTCTTCCCCTTCGCCGAGCGCGACCAGTTCGTGGTGGACGTGTGGATGCCGGAGGGGACGCGGCTGGACGGCACCGACGCCGTGGTCCGCCGCCTGGAGCGCGCGCTGATGCGCACCCCGGGGGTGACGGGCGTGTCCAGCTTCGTGGGCGGGAGCGCGCCGCGCTTCGTGGCCACGCTCGAGCCCGAGTTCCCCGCGCGCAACTACGGCCAGCTGGTGGTGCGGACGGAGAGCGCGGAGGAGACGCCGAAGCTGGTCGCGGCGCTGCACGAGCGGCTGAACGCGCTGGCGCCCGAGGCGCAGGTGTTCGCGAAGCAGATCCAGCAGGGGCCGCCGCTGAAGGCGCCGATCGAGGTGCGGGTGATCGGCGAGGAGATGGCGGCCGTGCGCGAGGTCGGCGAACAGGTCGCCCGCGTGCTGCGCGCCGCGCCGGGGAGCGAGTACGTGCACACCGACTGGCACGAGGACGTGTACGGGCTGACGGTGAACCTGCGCGACGAGGTGGCCGGGCGGGTGGGGATCACCGACGCGGACGTGGCGCAGCAGCTGTACGCGGGGCTGCAGGGCGCGCCGCTCTCCACCTTCTGGGAGGGGAGCCGCCCGATCGACATCGTCTACTCGCTGGACGGCGCGGAGCGCAGCTCGCTGGACGACGTCGCGTCCGCGTACGTGTTCTCGCCGGTGACGGGGGCGCGCGTGCCGGTGCGGCAGGTGGCGGACGTGCGGGCGGAGTGGCAGCCGGGGCGGCTGGTGCGCCGCAACGGGCTGCGCACGCTGACCGTGCGCGCGTCGGCGCGGCCGGGGGTGCTGGCGTCGGAGGTGATGAAGGTGGCCGCGCCGCGGATCGCCGCGCTGCGGCTGCCGGAGGGCGTGCGCACGGAGTACGGCGGGATGCAGGAGGCGTCGGCGGAGACGCAGGGCTCGGTGAACCGCGCGCTGGGGATCTCGCTCGTCGCCATCTTCCTGATCCTCCTTTTCCAGTTCCGCAACGTGCGCATGCCGCTGGTGGTGATGGTGTCGATCCCGCTGGCGCTGGTCGGCGCGGGGCTGGGGCTGGTGCTGACGCACAACGCCTTCACCTACACGGCCAACATCGGCGTGAACGCGCTGGCGGGGGTGGTGGTGCGCAACGCCATCATCCTGGTGGACTACGCCAACGAGCTGCGCGCGCGGGGCGAGGAGATCGAGACCGCGGCGTGGGACGCCGGGCGGCGCCGTCTCCGTCCCGTGTTCCTGACGACGATGGCAGCGGCGGTGGGGGTGATCCCGCTGATGCTGTTCTCGGACTTCTGGTCGCCGATGGCCAGCGTGCTGGCGGTGGGGCTGGTGTGCTCGATGGTGTTTACGCTGGTCGTGGTGCCCGTGCTGTACGTGGTGCTGGAGCGCCGCGCCGAGCGGAAGGCGCTGGCCCGCGCCGGACGCGAGGGGCATCCCCACTTCCGCCCCGCGCTGGTGACGGCGGGGGCGGCGATGGTCGCCCTCGCGCTCCTCGCCGCCCCGCGCGCGGACGCGCAGTCCGTCGCGGTGTCGCCGGTCACCGTGAACGCGGGTGGACGGGGGATGAACGGCGGGGGGATGGAAGGGAGATGGGCGTCGGTCGCATCCACCGACAGCTCCGCGCGGCGGGGGATGACGGGCGAGGTGCGGCGCCTCACGCTGGACGAGGCGGTGGCGATGGCGCTCGGGGAGGGGACGGGACCCGCGATCGCCGCCGCGCGCGTGCGGCAGGCGCGGGCGCATCTGGCCGCGGCGCGGGCCGACTATCTCCCGCAGCTGTCGGTAACGGCGAACCTCGTCGCGAACGACGCCCAGGCGCGGATCCTCATCCCGCAGGGCGCGCTGGGGAATGACGGGTCGGGGCAGCCGCTGCCGTTCACCGACCGCACCTTCGAGCAGGGCGGCGGGACGGCGTTCTACACCACGGCGACGGTCCGCCAGCCGATCACCCAGCTGGTGAAGGTGCGGCAGGTGAACCGGCTGGCGGGCGCGCAGGCGCGGCAGGCGGAGGCCGAGGAGGCCGCGGTGCGGGCGGACGTGGCGCTCGGGGTGGAGCGGCTGTACCTGGGCGTGCTGATCGCCCGGCGGCAGCGCGAGGCCGCTGCGGCGCTGGTGGATGCCCGCCGCCGGCGCGAGACGGATGCGTCCGGTGCCGCGCGGGCCGGGACGGCGCTGGCCTCGCTCGCGTCCGACGCGCGCGCCGGTGCGGCGGAGGCGGAGTACGCGCTGCTGACCGCCGGCAACCGCGCGGACGACCTGCAGGCGGAGCTGGTCGAGCTGCTCGGGCTGCCGCCGGGGACGTCGCTCGACCTGGCGACGCCCGCGCCGGCGGAGGGCGGGCTGCAGCCGCTGGCGGCGTACCTGGCCGCGGCGGCGGATGCCAGCCCCGAGGTGCGCGCGGCGGACGCGCGGACCGAGCAGGCGCGGCGCGGCGTCGCCCTGGCGCGGGCGGAGTGGATCCCCGACGTGGGCGTGGCGGTGAGCCACACCTACCAGGACGCGCTCCCCTTCCTCCCGCGCAACAGCACGTCGCTCACGGTGCAGGGCTCGTGGACCGCGTGGGACTGGGGGAAGCGCTCGGCCACGGTGCGCGAGCGCCGCGCCGGGGCGGACCTGGCGGCACTTGCTGCGCGGCGGGTGCGCGACAGCGTGGCGGTTGAGGTGCAGAAGGCCTGGCGCGACGCCGAGCGCGCCGAGCGGGCCGCCGGCCTCGCGCGCTTGGCGCTGGAGGCCCGCCGCGACGGGTTCCGGGTTGCCGACACGCAGGCGGGGCGCGGGATCGTTGCCGTGGCGCTGCGCAGCGAGTCCGCCGCCGCGCTGGCCGCCGCGGAGGCGCGGATGCTCGAGGCCGAGCTGGGCGTCCGCGTGGCCCGCGCCTGGCTCGCGAGGCTCGCGGGGGCGCCGCCGCCGTGACGGCGCGGCTTCGGCGCGTACCTCGCAGAGCCGCCGCCGAGGCATCCGCCTTGGCGGCGGCTCGTTGCGCTGCCCTCCGCCATCGGCTGCTTCGGCCCCGCCGCGCTTCGGTTCCCTCCCTCCTCGCCCTGTTCATGGACGCGCGGCGCACGTCCACCTTTCCGGTGGTGGTCGTGTCGCAGTCAGTGGCGCGAGCAAGTCCCGATTCCGGTATCCGTGAACTCGGCAGCCGCATCGACGAATCTCCACGTGTATCCGGTGCTCCCGAGCTCGAGCCGGAGCACGCCGTTGAGATTCGTGCGACGGACCTTGCTATTCGCCGCAACCGTACCGATGTTGCCGGGTCCGGCTCCGCCGGTACCGACAATGAATTCCCGGGTCCCTGTCGGCTCCGGCATGCCCGCGCCGTTCAGCGGCGCGAATCGCTCATAGAAATGGGCGTGCCCACTCAGCACGACGTCGACGCCGCCGTCGTACAGCGCCTGCCACAGCGCCGAGAGATCCGGTTCCTGGAATCCCGAGGAGAAGCGTGGACGATGATAGTAGGCCAGCGCGCATCGGGTCGGATGCGTGGCCAGGTCGGCGCGGATCCAGGCGACCTGAGGCGAGCTCGCCGACACGTCCACCTCGCTGTTCAGCGACAGGATGTGCCAGGCACCCAGGTCGTAGCTGTAGTAGCCCTTGGACGGATCCCCCGCGCCAGCGCCAAAATACGCGAAGTAAGCCGCGGCGCCGGGAGTGATGTACTCGTGGTTCCCCGGAGCCGGATGCGTACGCGCCTTGTGGCGTCCCCAGGTGGGATCGTAACAGTCGTGGAAGTTCGCCGCCGAACCTTCCGGATATGCGAGGTCGCCGACCGCCGCGATCGCCCCCGGGAGCGTGTCCAGCAGGGCCGCGGTGAGCTGCTCGCCCGGGAGCGTATCTGTGCAGCGCGCGATATCCCCGGCGGCAAGCAGTACGGCGGGGACGTCACCACCGTCTCCGGTCGGTCCTTCGCTACACGTGGTCAGCAACACGCTCAAGGCCAGAACTGCGAAGCGTCGCATGCTGGTGTCCTCCCGCAACGCTGGGGCCACGGCGCACCGTCCGCGCTCCGCCAGCGTGGCGCTGCTCTCCGCGGTGACGGTCCTCGCCGGGCGGCGGCTGCGCCCGGACCGTGGCGCGCTCCCCATCATCCTGGCTGGCGGCGCGCTCGACATGCTGGCCAACCTCCTAAACCTGCTGGCCGTGCGGCAAGGGCTGCCGAGCCCCGCCGGCACTGTTCGGTGACGCAGCTCGATTCCGTTGGCATTACGCGCGTTGTGTTGGGAGTTCATCCGGGCGACGTTTCGGCTGGAACTGATCGATCATTGTTGTTCGTCTTCGCATCAACCGGTGAACATCGCTGGTCCTAGAGTTGGTCCGATTCGAATCAACCGGTGAACGTCGTTGGCCCGAGAGTTGGTCCGAGATTTGGTCCGAGATTTCGCGCACAGAAGCGTTCGAATGGCCACGCCAAATACTCCAACGGGGAACAAAACTCCGCGCAAATGCTACATGTCCGGCGGTTTTTCTAGATCTGGCGCGGTTTCTGATAACACACCTGAAAGAGCTTTGGAACCTCTGGTGGAGGTTCGAATCCTCCGGGGGCAATCTTCTAAGCCGTTGTAATAGCTGTACTTACGATTTACACGTTTCGCAGTTTAGCAGTGCTTTGCTGGACTGCCAAATATCCGCGGGGATTGCTAGTACATCCTGCAATTGCCGAAGTTACGACAGATTCCGCGCGGCGGCTGCTAAAATCGAGTCAACCATTACCAAAGTCTGCCAGACCTCTGTTCGTTGCGCAGTCCGATCCCTGACGAGCGAGTGGCATTCATCATGGGGCACTTCCCCTCCCGGTTTACCGGTGGAGTGAATCGAGTTCCGCTGCCAACGCTTCGAGCTTCTCGGTTGGAACGTCCACCCCGATAATCCGTTGAACAGCGGTACACCTCTTTCATGGGAGCAGACGCAGGCAGGAGATTCCCGCCATTCCCTTCCACCTCCGCTCACCCCCCTTTGAGCGGCAGGCGACCGCGGACTCAATCGAGAACTTCGCCGCATGGAGACGCTGGAGCAGGTCCAGGAGGTGGCGAACGTCCCCCCCGTCGAGGGCGACGGCGCTGCCGGTACCCCGGTCCCGAGGGTTCTTGCGCACGCCGAGATGCTCGTGAAGGTGACGGGAGTGCTCGCCGCCTTCGGGTACATGGCGCTTCGGGCACACCTGAATCGTTTGGGCATTCCCGCCACGGCCGCGCTCGGCGTCGAACGGTACCTGGCGGAACTCTGGGCCGTCTTCGCTTCCGTGCTCTTTCCCACGAGCATCCTTCTGTTGGCGGGCCTGGTGGGCACGGGTGTTCTTCTCGCGCTTCGGGGAAGGCTCCACCGGGGGTCCGGCGGGTCGGAGCGCCATCCGCAAATCCGGTGGAAGCCGCTGTGGCTGCCCACGAGCGTCGCCGCGCACGGGCGCGGAGGGCAGTCGTTGCGCGTTGCCTTGATGTCGCTGTCTGCGGTCTACCTGGCGGGTATTCCCGTGGTCATGTTCCTGACCCTCCTGCTCTGGCCCGAGACCGATCTCATCGTGGGGCCCCTGCAGGACAGAGACTTCTCTCAGCCGGACGGACGATGGTGGCTTTCCGCCCTGCTCATGCTCGCAGTGGCAGGGTTCGCCTCCCAGCACTGGCTCGCACGGAACGCAGCGGCGAAGGCGTCCGCCGTCGACCGGTGGCTCGGTCGGCTGTACCTGCTCGCCGTCGTGGGCTTCACGCTGCAGTTGCCCTTCCTGTACGGCGCCGGCGTCGGATCGACGGAGTTCGCGATCGGCGAGGTTCGTCTCATCGAAGCGGGGGGAGCGGTCTGCGGGCTGGTGGTGCTCGAGACCGGGAGTGGCCTCCAGCTCTGGCGCGCCGTCGACGGCGTGGGCGAGGTGGTGGCGATTCCCAACGCACGGGTGCTGACGACGCGCGTGGGCGAGTTGCAGGACGTCCTCACGCTGGCTTCGTTCGCCGGCGGGAATCCTCACCAACCGGTGCCCCGATGCAGACCATGACTCTCCTCCGCGGCCGGCGAGCATTGCAGATCGCGATGGCGAGCGCCGCCGTCGCGTTCTCCGGCACCTGGGTAGCCGGCCAGCTTCCTCTGCAGCAGCGGACGTATGCGACACACGTCAGCGCCCGGAAGCGCGTGCATCGCAACCTGTACCTCCGGTTGGCGCGGGTCAGGAGCGAGCCGTCGGCACAGAGCAGCCGCGGAGCCCAGCTCGTCCAGCTTTCCCTCCCCGCGGAACGGGAGGTGGTGCTCTGGCAGTGCGCGCAGGAGTGCTGGTCTCCCGTGCCCCGGACGGACGGAAGCGTCGCCGTCCTGACGCCGGGCGGGATCTGGCGGGTGCGCGCCGGGGAATCCCCCACGCTGGCGGTTCCGGGAGAGTTCGCCATGCTGCTGGAGGAGCTCGACGACCGCAGGATCCTTGGAATTGTCCCCTCCACGAGGCAGGGCTGCGCCGCTGAGCTCCGCGCCGTCGATCTGGAGCGCCACACGGTGAGCGTTCCCGATTCGATCGCAAGCTGCGTAGACAGCGCCCAGGCCATACTCCCGGCGGTGCGCTTTCGTGCGGACCCATCCGGTACGCGCGTCCTCGCCACCACCCTCAGGCCCCCGGAAAGGCCGTTGGAGCCCCGTAGCATCAAGGTCAGTCGCGCGTTTTCCGCGGCGGATACCCTGTTCGACCAGGCCGGGTTCGAGGACCTGTCGCCCCGACTGGTCGCCGCCCTGGACTGGGTTGACCGGTTCGACCCCGCCTGGGTGGACGACCGCACGGTCATCTACATCACCCGGAGGCTGCGTTGACCCGGGTGCGGTCCGTCGCGCCGCGACTCGTAGCCTGCGCCGCTATCGCGTGGATCCCGTGTGCCCTGGCGGCTCAGAGAGTTGCGTCGACCAGCGAAGTATTCCTCGCTGCATGGGTTCCCGAAGCCGCGGTCAGCCTGGGGACGATCCCGGCGGGCGAAGAAACGCTTGTAGCCGTCGGCGAGAGCGCACGCCGCGGAGAGTTCGACTCTGCGGCGGCGCTTCTTGCCCGGTTCGAAGGCGGCGCCGCGGATCCTCGCGCGCGGCTCTCTACTGCCATCTGGCGGCACATGTTGGAGGTCGCGCGAAGCCGGGTCCTGAGCGGCGGGCTTCCGGTTGCCGGGGACCTTGAGCTGGACAGAGTGGAGCGCAAGGTCTCCCCCGCGCGCCTTCTCGAAGCAGCGTTCGCTGCGGGCCAGGCGGTGCGGCCGGACGGCTCCACCGCGCAACTCCTTTCGTTCCTGTCGGTCGCGTGCGCCGATGGACTGTTTCCCAGCCTCACCGTCGAGCACCTCCGCCGCCCAGGTCCGCTGCCGGCGATCCTAAATGGTCCCGCAGACCTGCAACTGGCGCACTGCCAAACCCAAATCGCGGAAGTCTCCGCTACGGCGGAAGAGATCGGCGCGCTCAACCGGGCACAGGCGAGGCTGTTCCGATGGGTGCTCGAAAGCCGGCTGGCAGAGGCGGCATACGACATCGGAGGTGCGCGCAACGCGCTGGATTCGGCGATCTCGGTGGCGCGTGCAGCAGCGGGGCCGCGGGCGCTCGGAGAACTGCTCCTGCTCCGCGGCGACCTGCAGGGAAGACTCGGAATCGACGTGCTGACGTTCGGATACGACCTCTTGTCGGATCAGCACTTCCTCTTACGAATCCGGCAGAGTGGCCCCCTCACCGATCCCAATGAGTATTCGTGGGGTGACAGGTGGTATCGTGAGGCGGGGAGACTCCTGCGCGAGGTGGGCGATTCGAGCGCCACGTCTCGGCTGCTCCTGCGGCGCGCGCTCGACCTGCTCCTTCGCGACCAGCGGGACTCGGCGTCCATACTGCTCGATGCGATCGTCGCGCGCGGATCGGCGGTCGCGCCGAGGGAGTATGCGTCGGCCATGACGGTGCTCTCCGTGTTGCGCTCGAACCCGTCAGCCTTTGAAGCCGCGCTGCAGGCGCTGCTCGATCGCGGCGATCGGGCGGGCGCCTACTCGCTCGGCCTCACCATGCGCCAGTATGCGCTGCGTCGCTATTACCAGGGCGACATACCCGCCGCGCTGTTCGTGCTTCGAGCGTCCGCCGAAGCATTGGCCGAGCGGGGCCTGACGCGAGCGGCGTCGGAGGCATTGGTCTCCTTGGCGGACGTCCTGACCTCCGCCAACCGCGTAGATGCCGGCATCGACGCAGGAAAACAGGGAGTCACGCTCCACAACGCATTCGTAAGTCGGCTGCAGAGCTCCACGGCGCGGTACAAGGCGGCGTACCCGACTGCTATCGATTCGCCGATGGTACGGGCCGAGATTGCCGGACTGGCGGTTGCCGTGAACCAGCTCGCGATGCAGATCAGCATGCGGTCGCTGGAAGAGGGAGCGCCCCTATGGGACATGCAACTCGATACGCTCAGCCGCAATCTCGAGAGAGCGCTCGGCAGCTTTCCTGAGTTCGCGCTGAACGTGGAGCTCGGCCGTGCGCTACGGGAGCAGGGCGCCTCGCAGGCCACGGTGAGCGCGCTCTACGGGCGTGGCGCGAGCTGCGCGCGCCTGCGGGAAGAGATCGACTCGCTGGAGGCACGGGCGTCGCGCGTGGCCCGTATCACGGGAGACAACACCGGACTCCTCTATGCGCTCACCTCGGTGACCGAGTGCGACCCGGCTCGGCGCCAGCGATTCGACGCCCTCCTTGCGGCGCGGGACCCGGCAGGCGAGATCCGGAACGCATACATGCGGGCGGTCGGCGAGCCCGGCGGCGTCCGGCTGATGCCCATGAACTTCGTGTTCCAGCAGGCATACAGCCCCCTGGAGCTCGCGCTTGCCACCGACCGGGGAGACCTGGCCGCACGCTGGGTCGACTCGCTCGATCGCCTCGCAACGGACACGACCTTCACCTGGGCGCGGATCGCGAACCGGGTCTTCCGGCCGTTGACCCTGCTTGCGAACGGCGAGCCGCGGAGTGCAAGAGACGGTTTGATCGAAGTGATCCGCGACTCGCTGGTCTGGCTGGGACTGGGACCGCGGTATCGCGCGCTCGCGCTGGATGGCCTGATCGACGCCGATGCGCAGCTCGGGCTCGCAGAGGAAGGGGTGTGGGCGATGGGGCTCGTCTCGCTCGAGCGAGAGGAGTGGTGGGCCGCCCGGAGCGGCGTCGTCATCGACTCGCGGGAAAGCGCCGAACTCGCGTACCTGCAGCGCAGGGCGGCAACCGGTTTCCCGCTCTCCCCGGAACAGATGCAGCGGAAACGGGAGCTGGAGCGCGCCCAGGAACGGGCCGCGCGACGCCCCCCGCCGTCGTACTCGATCGACCAGGCCACCGCTGCGCTCTCCGCGCTTCCGCCGGCGACGACGCTCCTCGTCTACTATCGCGGGCGCAAGGCCATGGTGGTCTGGCGTGCCGACGCAGGCGGGGCGTTGCGGGTCTTCCGTCTTCCGGTCGATCAGGCAAGCCTTTCCCGGCGCATCATCGCATATCAGAGAGACCTCGGGGAGCGATTCGCCACGTGGAAATCGCGAAGCGCCGAGCTGTACGCCCAGCTCGTCGCCCCCGTGGAGTCCATTCCCGCCGGCCACGTGGTGGCCATCGTGGGCGCGGAAGCGTTCGGCACCCTCCCCTTCGAAACCCTGGGTCCGTCACCGGAGCGCGTTCTGGCGGCAGACCATCCCATCGTGTACCTGTCGCGAATTGGGCAGTTGCGGAACGGCGGCCTGGCGAGAGCGGATGGAGCGCCGGTCGTCGTGGGGGTGAACGGGGCTTCGCTCGAGTTCGCCGAGTCGGAAGCCGATTCGGTAGCGGGGATCGTCGGGACGAGGCCACTGGTCGGGGACTCGGCGTCGCTGCGCACGGTATCTGCCTCCCTGCGCACGGCCCGCCTGGTCCATTTCGCCTCACACGCGGTGCTCGAGCCCTCAAACGCCTTCGCGTCGTACATCAGGCTCCGGGGAAGCGACCGTCTAGAAGCGTGGCAACTCTTCCGCGACGCGCCGGCGGCGGAGGTGATCGTGCTCAGCGCGTGCGAGACGATGCGCAGCCCGCCCGTGGGTCAGGCGTCGGCGACGGCGCCCTCGAGCCTCGGCGTGTTCTCCTTCGCCGGCGGTGCACGCTGGGTTGTCGCCACACTCTGGCCCGCCGAGGACAAGACGACCCCCGTGATCATCGCTCCGTTCTACCGCGGCATGGTTCAGGGCGGCCTCGACGCTCCTCGCGCGCTGCAGGCCGTGCGGCGTGACCTGATCGCCAGAGGCGCCGATCCGTACGTCTATGCGAACTTCCTGGTCTTCGCCCACGACATCAACGCGTTGCGGCCACGCTGAGCACAGGCGCTCGCGCCGCCCCCGGGGTCTTCTGCTTCCGGCCAGTTGCTCTGGGAGCGGTTTCTTTCCGGTCCGGAGTTCGTCGCGCATCCGCCGCTTCGGCGCCCTCTCCCTGCGCCTTAGAGCGCAAACCCTCTCCCGTACCGGGCGAGGGTGTTGGAATCGGCCCTCCCTGCGAGCCGCCGCGCGATGACGGCCGAAGCGATGCCGGCACGGAGCCGTCCGGACTGATCGGCAATCCGCTCTAGCCCGCCGCGGCCGGCTCTTCGTCCAGCGTGCGGACGGACGCCGTCCCGTGCAGCCAGACGGTGCCGGCCAGCATCCACACCCCGGCGGCCGCCAGCAGCAGGGCGGGGCCGCCGCCCGCGTGCGTCCACATCTCCCCCAGCCCGTCGCGCAGCCGCGCGGCGAGGGGCGCGAAGCCGTTGTCCACCAGCGGCCTCGATCGGTCCCGTCAGAATCATCGCACACCCCGCGTTCGGAGGGGTACTCCCTCCGCATCGGCGACCGCTCCTTCGCAACCTGGCGCTCTGACCGACCGAGCTACGCCCACCATCGACCATCTGCTCTGCCCCTCACGACCTCCAGCCGCGACGAGCTCCGCGTCGCCCAATCCGACGCGTGAAAAAAGTGCGGGAAGCGCGGAAGTGTGGGAGTGCGCTCGATCGAGCGCACTTCCGCACTCCCGCACTTCGTTTATTTCGGTTCGCCGTCGCGGATGATGAGGGCCATCGGCAGGCCGACCATCACCATGTGCAGGGCGAGATCCAGCCAGTAGAGCCAGGTGCCGAACGACATCGGCCGCGCGCGGCTCAGCGGGAGCACCACCATCTGCATCCCCAGGTGGACGACGGTCCCCATCGCCAATCCCACGATCACCACGCCCGTGGTCGTGCGCATCATGCGCCGGAGCGCGGGGATGCCGCGGACGGCCAGGTAGAAGCCGATCGTCCACGCGTACGCGATCACCACGTGGCAGACGGCGCCGAGCGCAGCCGTCCGCATCCCGCCCTGGTACGCCGCCCGCCCCAGCAGCCCCTCCGCCACGGACTGGAGGAGCGACATCGGCGTCGCTCCCTTCATGATCACTCCCCAGAGCAGGTATGCCCCGGAGATGTCGAGGACCGCCACGGCCGCGCCCGCGAGCGCGACTTGCGATGCGGCCGAGCGTTCCCGTCGCGGCACCGGTACGGCCAGGGTGGACATGAGAGCTCCGTTCGTTGGGGGGATGGAGTGATGCGGCCGTGGCCCTGGAGGCCGGGGGGTTCGAGTCCCCCCGCTCACCCCTTCTAAACGGACGTCGCGACGCAACTTACGTCCGGGGGCCGTTCTGCTTTGTTCCGCATGTCGTCTCGCTGCGCCACCGTCTTGTGTCAAACGCCCGGTTTGCGGCCGGCGGGGACGCGTGGAGGGGCTAAGGATCGGCGCACCCTCTGACGTCGGGTGCGCCCTGGCTGACTGCGTTTCCGGCGGGCGCCGGCTAGCCCGCCGCGGCCGGCTCTTCGTCCAGCGTGCGGACGGACGCCGTCCCGTGCAGCCAG
>Ga0070685_10001288_pt1 | contig 13237 bp, 12 predicted proteins | sample KBSS13LmetaG_FD_65651 | JGI IMG/M metagenome (GOLD analysis project Ga0070685, IMG submission 65651) | Switchgrass rhizosphere microbial communities from Kellogg Biological Station, Michigan, USA - KBS S1-3L metaG | ecosystem: Host-associated > Plants > Roots > Rhizosphere ...
CCCACCAGCAGCGCGCCCTTGGGGATGCGCGCGCCGAGCGCCGCGAAGGCGTCGGGGCGCTTGAGGAACTCCACCATCTCGCGCAGCTCGTCGGCCGCGCCCTGGGTGCCGGCGACGTCGTCGAAGGTGGTGTCGCTCTTCCCCTCTTCGCCCAGCTCGGAGGAGTGGCCGCCGCGCACCTGGCGGAAGAGGAAGAAGCCCACCCCGAGCGCCATCAGCACCAGCAGCACGGTGCTGGCGGCGTCGCGCAGCCCGGTGTGGCTGGGCGGCGGTGCCAGGGTGATGTCCACGCCGCGCGCCTGCGCCCGCTGCGTGAGCCCGTCCACCGTCTCCACGGGATAGGCCACGGTGAACTCGCGCCCGGCCCGCGGGTCGGCGGCGGCCCAGCGCCCGCGCACGTCCTCGCCGGGGCGCACGGTGATGTGCGACACGCGCCCCGCGTCGATGGCGGTGAGCAGCTCGGAGTAGGCGACGACGGGGAGCTCGGGCGCGCGCAGGTAGTCCCAGACGCGCCAGCCGCCGTACAGCAGCGCCACGAGGAGCGCGACGCCGGCGACGACGCGCGCGGCGAAGGGGCTCAGCGAAAGGTCCAGGCGGTTGCGGGGCTGCTCGCCGGTGGCGGCGGACGGCTGCGGTGCCTGCTGGGGCGGGGTGGTCGGTTCCTGCGGGTCCTGGCGAGAAGAGGCCATCTGGACTGCACTGCGATCGGGATGAAAAAGCCGGCGCGGGCCGCCCTTCGGCCCCCGCCTCGGCAGATCTTCGTTCGAACGAAGTAACCGCCGCGCCCTCCGGATGTTCCCCCGAAGTGCGCGCGCGGTATCGACTTGGAAGATAACGAAGGCGCCAGCGGAGCGGGAGGGAGGGAAAAGATCACATGTAACACAGAGGCACGGAGACTCGGATTTTCCGTGTCTCCGTGTCTCCGTCTGCTACCCTCTTCCAGACTCGACTGTGCATTCCCGACGGACTCCTGAGCGGCGCTCCAGGATCTCTGCGCCGAACCTCGGCGACAGCCGGCCTGCCACTCGAACCCCCGGGGCGCAGGTCCTCCGCTCCCCAGGCTCCGGCGCGGGCTAAAGCGCTGTCAACTGCGTCATCGGAGATGGTTGCAGTGCAAGTGAAGCCCCGGTGCGTGACCCTGGCCGACAGGCGCCTCCTGCCGTGACGCGGGATGCGGCGAAGGTCGGGCCCGCTCCGAGGAGCTCGAAGATGCGGCGGCGCACGGACTTCGAGTGGGGAGGATCTACCCTGATTGATATGTCGGAAATTTCCGACATATCATGCCGGATCAGAGAAGGAGTAGCCGAGCCGAAGGCACGTCCAGGAAAGAGGCCGATGCGCACGTGTGCTCGCCCCGCACCCATCTCCCCTGATGACGCAGTTAGCGATTCTGGGGTAGCGCTCCTGACGAAGAGGCTGGGGACGATGTCCGTGGCGGCGCGGAATGGACATCCAATCTTTCCAATCGGTGCCGGTATGAGACGTTGTTCGGGCCAGCCTCGATGGTCCACGCGGGCGGTAAACCCTCTGCCGCAGACAGCCTCCGCCTCGCAACGGGGGCTGTGCTGTTTCCGGTCCCAATCTGCTGACGAATAAAGCCTCAGCAGATCGCTGAGGCTCATTGAGTGGCATCGACCAGGATGCCTCCTATGCCATTGCCCGGCTCGCCTCAGGCTCTTCGCCCAGCGCTCGCGCGGCCTCCCAGCCGAGCATCGCCCGCTTGCGCTCGGCGCCCCAGCGGTAGCCGCCGAACGCGCCCAGCTTGCGGATCACGCGGTGGCAGGGGATCACGTAGGCCACCGGGTTGCGCGCCACCGCTCCGGCGACCGCGCGCACCGCCTCCGGCTTCCCCGCGGCGCCGGCGAGCTGCTCGTAGCTCACCACCGCGCCGGCGGGCACCCGCAGCAGCGCCTCCCACACCCGCACCTGGTGGTTGGTCCCCTGCACGAAGAGCGGGATCGGGCCGCGGTCGCCTTCCTCCGGGGCGAAGATGCGGCGGGCGAGCGGCTCCGTCACCCGCGCGTCCTCGCCGACCGTCGCGGCCGGCCAGCGCTCGCGCAGCTCGTCGACGGCGGCGAGCGCATCTCCATCATCCACGAAGGAAAGCGAGGTGAGGCCGCGCTCGGTGGCGGCGAGGAGCGCCGGGCCGAAGGGCGTGTCGTGCACCCCCCAGCCGATGCGCAGCCCCGCGCCGCGCGCCTTGTACTCGCCGGGGGTGACGGCCTCCAGGGTCACGAAGAGGTCGTGCAGGCGCCCCGGGCTGGAGAGGCCCGCGTCGTAGGTGGCGTCGAGCACCGAGCGGCACTCTTCCAGGCGGCGCTTGGCGTGCTCCACGGTGAGGAACTGAAGGAACCGCTTGGGCGAGATCCCCACCCAGCGCCGGAAGAGCCGCTGGAAGTGGAACTCGCTCAGGTACACGCTCTTCGCCACCTCCTCCAGGCTCGGCTGGCGGCGGTAGTTCTCCTCGATGAAGCGGATCGCCTGGGCGATGCGGTCGTAGTCCGAGACGGGCATGGTCGTGTTTCCCGATCTGCTGGTCCTGGTCGGGTATGCGGGGTCGTTCCGCGCATCCACGGAATCGAAGCTAGCTCTGGACATCCGCCGCACCCACCCGGATCTTGCCGAGTCGCAATCCCCCCGATCCGCCAGACGCAGCCGATGCCCGACGCCCGCACCCTCGACGACCTGGAGACGCCCGCCGCCGTGGTGGACGTGGACCGCATGCACGACAACCTGCGTCGCGCGGCGGAATACTGCCATGCCCACGGCCTCGGCTGGCGGCCGCACACCAAGACGCACAAGATCTCCGCGCTCGCGGCCGAGCAGGTGCGCGCCGGGGCGCTCGGCGTCACCGTCGCCACCCCGCGCGAGGCAGAGGTGATGTCGCGGCGGGTCGACGACCTGCTCCTCGCCTACCCGCCGCTCGGCCGCTCGAAGCTGGAGCGGCTGATGGCGCTGCCGGAGCGGGTGCGCCTCACCGTCGGCCTCGACTCGCCCGAGGCGCTGGAGGGGCTGGCCGCGGCCGCGCGCGCCGTCGGCCGCGCGGTGGGCGTGCTGGTGGAGTTCGACGCGGGGATGCGGCGTGTCGGCGTGCCGAGCCCCGAGGACGCGGTGGCGCTCGCGCGGCGGGTGGCGGAGCTGGACGGCGTCGAGTACCGCGGCGTGATGTACTACCCCGGCCACGTGCGCGTGCGGGGCGCCGCGCAGGACGCGCCGCTGGCCACGCTCGCCGCCACCGTCCGCCGCTTCGCCGACGCGCTCGCGGATGCCGGGCTCCCGGCGCGGGTGGTCAGCGGCGGATCGACCCCCACCTTCTGGCGCTCGCACGAGGTGGAGGGAACCACGGAGGTGCGCCCCGGCACGAACATCTTCAACGACCGCACGACCTGGGAGGTGGGCGCCTGCGCGTGGGACCAGTGCGCCTACACCGTGCTGGCGACGGTGGTGAGCACCGCCGTCCCTGGCCAGGCCGTGATCGACGCTGGCGCGAAAGCCATCGCCCGCGACCCGCTGCCGACCGGCACCCCGGGCCTCGGCGCGCTCCTCGACCGTCCCGAGGTGCGGGTGAGCGGCGTCAGCGAGGAGCACGGGATCCTCGACCTTTCGGAGACGGAGTGGCGCCCGCGCGTGGGCGACCGGGTGCGCGTGGTGCCCAACCACGTCTGCGTCTCCGTGAACCTGCAGGAGCGCCTCTGGGGGATCCGGGGCGATGCGATCGTCGAGGAGTGGGCGGTGGAGGGGCGGGGAAGATCGCCGCTGGCGCGCTGAGGTTGGGTGGTTCTCTCCGTGTCTCTGTGTCTCTGCGTGAGGCGGTCTTTTGTGGTGCCGGATCGGCGCCGCTGCCGTTAGATTGCGCGCATCCGCGATGATCCCGCGAGCGATGGCGCCCGCCGCATGAACCTGATCTTCCGCCTGCTGTACGTGTTCTTCTCGTCCTTCCGGCGGCCCCGCCTGGGGCCGGCGGACGAGTCCGTGCTGCGCCTCACCGTGCTTCCCACGGACCTGGACCTGAACTTCCACATGAACAACGGGCGCTTCCTCACGGTGATGGACCTGGGGCGCGCCGACCTTCTCCTGCGCCTGGGCGTGGTGCGGGCGATGCGGAAGCTGCGCTGGCGCGGCGTGGTCGCCTCGGCCGCCACGCGCTTCCGGCGCCCGATCGGCCCCTTCCAGCGCTATGAGCTGCGCACGCGGCTCCTCTGCTGGGACGAGCGCTGGTTCTTCATGGAGCACCGCTTCACCCGCCGCGGCGAGCTGATGGCGTACGGCCTGGTCAAGATCCAGTTCTCCGGCCCCGGCGGCCGCCTGGCGCCGCAGCAGGTGATCGACGCCACCCCGCATCCCGCGCCATCGCCCCCCGTCCCCGACGCCGTGCTCGAGTGGCAGGACGCCGAGGGCGAGCTGGTGGCCGGCGCCCCCGCCCCCGCGATCGCATGACCCCGCAGGACCCCCGCAGCACCGACGAGCGCATCGCGCGCCTCGAGGCCCTGGTCGAGGAGCTCCAGCGCCAGCTCGCCGCCCGTCCATCCCCACCGTCCGACCCCACGTTGCCGTTCACTCCCATCCTCGGGCGGGACGGGCGCCGCGCGCGCGCGCGGCGGACGCCCCGCGCCTCCATCCCCTGGCTGAAGTGGGACGGGCAGCTCTGGCTCAACCGGCTGGGGATCGGGCTGGTGCTGCTGGGGACGGGGCTCCTCTTCCGCTACTCCATCGAGATGGGGTGGCTCACGCCCTTCGTGCGTGTGGCCTTCGGCGCCGCGGTGGGGGCGGTGCTCTTCGCGCTGGGGCTGAAGCTGGACCGGCGGCGGCGCTACGGCGCGGTGCTGCTGGGCGGCGGGATCGCGACCTGGTACATCACCGGGTGGGCGGCCTTCAACCTCTACGGGCTGGTCGGCTACCTGGCGGCGTTCCTGGGGATGGTGGCCATCACCGTGCTGGCCTTCGCCTTCGCGCTCGGCCGCGACGCCGAGGCGCTGGCCGTGGTCGGCGCCATCGGCGGACTCGGGACGCCGCTGCTGCTGGGGGTGAGCTACGGCACGCCGCGCGGCTTCGCGCTCTACACCTGCCTGATCCTGGCCTGGACGGCCGCCGTGCACCTGTACCGCGGCTGGCGCGGGCTGCTGTGGACGGCGATGGGGCTCGCGTGGCCGCTCCTCTTCGTCTACGCGCGGCGCATGCCCGAGCCGCGGCTGACGCTCGGCGACCGCTGGGTGGTGCAGCTCGCCGCGGTCTTCGCGTGGGCGGTGCTGGGCGTGCTCCCGCTGGTGCGCCGCGTGAGGCTGCTGCGCGCCGCCGGCGGCCACGAGCGGCACTGGAAGTACGCCGAGGGCGCGCACTGGTACGCGCTGGTGCTGGTGCCGCCCGCCGCCACGCTCGCGGTGGCCGCCGCGGTGTGGAATCCCCGGCCGGAGACGTGGGGGTACTGGACGCTGGCCGCCGCAGCGCTCTACGTGGCCGCCGGATGGGCGCTCTACCGGCCTGACCACCGGATCGCGCGGGCGCTCATCTTCACCGCGTCGACGCTGGTGTCGGCCGGGTGCGTGGCCGCCTTCCACGCCGACGCGCTGCTCCTGGCGTTCGCGGCGCAGGCGCTGGTGCTGCACTGGCTGGCGGGGCGGGGCGGGGGGCCGTCGATCCGGTGGATGGCGCACCGCGTGTTCATGGTGGCGGCCGGCTGGATGCTCTTCCGCCTGGTGCAGAACGGCGACACCTCGCCGCGGAGGGTGCTGGCGGACCTGTCGGTGCTGGTGGCGGGGATGGGGGCCTCGTACCTCTTCCGCGGGCGGCGGGCCGTGCTGGCGTACCGCTACTTCGTGCACGTGGGGCTGATGGGATGGCTCTGGCGCGAGCTGGCGCCGTACGAGGGCGGGCAGGGGATCGTGACGATCTCGTGGGGCGTGTACGGGCTGGCGCTCCTCCTCTACGGCCTGCGCAGCGGCCGCCCGATCGTGGAGCGCACGGGGATCGCCACGCTGCTGGCGGTGGTGGCCAAGCTCTTCCTGGTGGACCTGAGCGCGCTGCACCCGCTCTTCCGGGTGCTCCTCTTCCTGGGTTTCGGCGCGGTCTTCCTCTTCCTCAGCTACGCCCTGCACGACTGGTGGAAGACGGGCGACGACGATGCGGCGCACCCCCGCCCCGCGCCCCCGTGAGCGTGCCGTACGCGCCCCCCGCCGGCCTCTGCGAGCGCTGCGCGAACGTCCGCATCGTGGAGACGCGCAAGGGCTCGCGCTTCTACCTCTGTACGCTCTCCGAGGTCGACCCGCGCTTCCCCAAGTACCCGGGGATCCCGGTGCTGCGCTGTGCTGGCTATGTCCCCGCGGACGCCGGCGTCGCGGTATCGGAGGAGAGTTGAGGTTTGCCGGGCGTTTTGGAGGATGTTGAACACCGTTACGAACTCCTCCCGGACGTCATCCTGAGGCCGGTCTCGCTGCAGCCGCGCCTGCGAAAGACCTTGCAGGCCGAAGGATCTATAACCGCGGCTGCACGTGAGCCGGTGAGACATGCCCGGGCTGCGTGGGCGGCGACGACCCAAGCGCGCATTTCTGTAGCTAAGTGCTTGCACCGGCTATAGATCCTTCGGCCTGCAAAGTATGGAGCCGTAGATGCTTCGTCGTGGTCGGGCATCAGGATGACGTCATGGGGGGACGAGGTTTTTAAACGGTTTATTGGACGGAGCGGCCCTCGTCGCGAGCGGCACGCAGATCGTCGTCGGTGACGTGCACGTCCGGCATCCGCGCGCGAACGGCGCGAACCTGCTCGAGGAGATCTGCGGAAGAGGGCCGATATCCGAGCGCCTGCTCCAGCCGTGCAATCACCTCCTCGGTCACGCTCCGGCGGTGGTGCTCCGCACTCCGCTTCACCCGTTCGAAGAGCTCGTCGGGGACGTTCAGTGTCAATGTCGTCATGGGCTGCCTCGTCGATTTCGAACCGAATCCGCATGGAACCTCATATCCATCCTGACCGCGGACAAGGCGGCCGCCTCTCCTCCGTCCAGGTCGCGCTGCCGGCGGAGCACGGCACTCCTGGGGCTGAAAGGGCAATCGAGCGGCCGTGGACGACGGCGTTCTTCAAGGCGCCCGTCGCCGGGCCGGTGTGGCTGGGGAAGACGAACCTCGACGGCGACCGCCAGGCCGACCTCAAGCATCACGGCGGGCCCGACAAGGCGGTGCTGGCCTACGCCGCCGGGCACTACCCCGGCTGGCGCGCCGAGCTGTACCTGGAGATCCCGCACGGCGCGTTCGGCGAGAACTTCACCGTGGCGGGGATGGACGAGGCGACGGTGTGCCTCGGCGACACGTACGAGGTGGGCGGGGCGGTGGTGCAGGTGTCGCAGCCGCGCATCCCCTGCTGGAAGATCGCGCGGCGCTGGCAGGTGAAGGACCTCTCCGCGCGCGTGCAGCGCAGCGGCCGCACGGGGTGGTACCTGCGCGTCCTGCGGGAGGGCGAGGTGAAGGCGGGCGACGAGATGCAGCTCACCGACCGCCCCTACCCGGAGTGGACCATCGCCCGGGCGAACGCCGCGCTCTACACGCGCCCGCCCGTCGAGGCCGAGGTGCGGGCGCTGGCGATGTGCCCCGGCCTCGCATCCAGTCTGCGAACCGCGCTCGCCGGCTACCTCGCGCAGCCGATCGATCCCGAGGCGGACGTCGATTCGGGGCGGCTGGTCGGCCCCAACGCCGACCCCGTTCCCATTGCGTGATCGGGTTCGAAACCGACCCATGCAGAGACGCGGAGAGGCCGATGGGTCTCTCCGCGCGTCTGTGTGGGAGGCGAACCTCGCCGCTACTCCGCTTCGGCCGGGCGCGGCGACTCCCGGCGGGGATCGGCCCGGAGTCGTAGATAAAGGATGAAGCCCGCGGCGAGAACGGCGAGCAGGAAGCACGAGAAGCCATTCGGCCGGACGGGTAGGCTCTTCCAGGCCTCATCGGCCGACATCAGGCGGATCCCACGGACTTCCGGGTGCCGCGCCAGCTCGGCGTCGGTGAACGGGCCGTGGATCTCTCGCTTCTTGCTGTCCACGATCATCCATTCGCTTCGATCTTCGCTGAACACGAAGCGCCGCACGGCGATGTAGCGTTGGTTCCACCCGATGCGCTCCACCCTGCCGTCCAGCGGGTCGGTCCCCATCCCGAAGCCCGCGCCTTCGATCAGGTAGTAGGTGCGGAAGTCCTCCCACTGCTCCAGGCCGTACGCGCCGGCGATGCGACGGTGCGCCAGGCCGAACGGGTCCATGTCCATGCACCCGCCCAGCGCGAGCGTCGCGGCCACCAGTGCGATGCGCTGAAGTTTCACGATCCACATGAAATTCGAGCAGAACGAGGGTCAGTCGGGGAGCGGGCTGCGCTGGCGGAAGTAGTCGATGACGGCCTTGCCGAGCGCGTCGGCCTTCACGTGCAGCGCATAGCTCTTCACCGCCCAGCCGACGATCGGCACCGCGCCGACCGCCTCACCCGCCACCATCCCCCCGACCGAGCCCAGCACGCCGCCGAGGTGGGCCTTCAGCGCGTCCATGTCGAACGCGGGGATGGCGAACGCCTCGCCCACCTGCCGGATCATCATGATGTCCCCGGCGCCGAGTGCGATGGACGCACCGGGGATCCAGCCGGTGAAGAGCGCCGCCTTCGCCCAGTTGTCCACGATCCGTCTCGCCCGCCGCTCCGCATCCGTCTTCGTCGCTTCAGCGCTCATCGTGCGTCCTTTCAAAAGAGAAGTGCTAAGTGCTGAGTGCCAAGTGCTGAACTGCCCGGTGAGAACCGGGCGGTGTCGCGTCGAGCGGAAACAACGTGATTCGCAACCTGAAGGTTTCGGCGACGCGCAGGCGCCTCTCAGCACTTCGCCTTTAGCACTTCGCCTTTAGCACTTAGCACTCAGCACTCAGCACTCAGCACTTTCCGTTCATTCCCCGCTGTACATCGCCTCCAGCTCGTACACCGCCTGCGCGGGGCCGATCACGATCAGCGTCTCGCCCGGATGCACCACGCGTTCCGCGTCGGGGTTCAGCACGAACCCGCCGCCCGGCTCGCGGATGGCGAGGATGCTCACGCTGCGCAGCCGGCGCAGGTCGCACCCCGCCACCGTCTGCCCGGCGAAGGGCGACGTGGGCTCGATCAGGATCTGTCCCACGTCGACCGAGACCTCGGTCCCGAAGCTGAAGATCTCGTTGAACAGGTCGTGCACCGCGGGGCGAAGGAGCGCCAGCGCCAGGCGGTGCCCGCCGATGGCGTCGGGGGTGACCACGCGGTCGGCGCCGGCGCGGCGCAGCTTGCTCTCGCTCGCCTCGCTGTTGGCGCGCGCCACGATCAGCAGCCGCGGGTTCAGCTCGCGGGCGGAGAGGACGGCAAGCACGTTGCTCGCGTCGCTGTCGAGCGCCGCCACCAGCCCGCGGGCGCGTGCCACGCCGGCGCGCTCGAGCACGTCGTCGTGCGTGGCGTCGCCGATCAGGTGCGGGATGTCGAGCCGCAGGAAGGTCTCCTCCAGCTTGTTGCTCCAGTCGACCACCACGAAGGGCTCGCCGCGGGCGCGCAGGTCGCGCTCGATGCGCGTGCCCAGGCGTCCGTGGCCGCAGATCACGTAGTGGTCGCGAAGCCCGGCGAGCGAGTGGGTCATCCTTCTCCTTTGCACCGAGAGCCACAGCGTCTGCCCCAGCATCACCTCCACGGCGCGGGTGGCCGCCCACGCGCCGGTGCCCACCCCCACGATGATCAGGCACATCGTGAACACCCGGCCCTCGGGGGAGAGCGGCCGGATCTCGCCGAACCCCACGGTGGCGACGGTGATCACCGTCATGTACGCCGAGTCCAGCCAGCTCAGCCGCTCCAGGATGCGGTAGCCGATGGTGCCCACGATCAGCACCGCCAGCAGCACCACCAGCGACGCCTGGAACTGCCGCACCGGGTCCTCGAGCTCGACCCGCAGCCGGTGCCTCCACGACGCGCGCTGCGGCCGGCGCGGCGCGGGCGGGCGCACCGTGCCGAGGGTGCGGGCCGATCCCCGGGGACGTTTGCGGCGCTCGGCCATGGAGATGAGCGGGAAGCCTGGTAGCGTGGGAAACAGCGTACGGCTGAACGGACATCGGGAACCCGTCCGCGGTGCGCGTCCGCGGCATCCCCCCTCCCCGGAAGGGCGGACGGTACTGCATGTCCGCCTTCCGACCCTCCCCACGAGGGGGAGGGTGAGCGCTTCGCTTGGAACGGCGCCGCAGCCGCAGTTGCAGTGCTCCCCTCCCCACCCCGTGGGGGAGGGGCCGGGGGAGGGGGGGAGCCGCGGCCACACCGCCGCCTGCTACGCGCCCCCGAACCCCCGCGTCGCCTCGACCGCCGCGCGGTAGCGCTCCACCTGGCGCTCCACCTCCGCCGCGTCCCAGCCGATCCCCTCCTGGGCCGCCATGCGCTCCGCCACCGGGTGGGCCACGGAGACGCCGCCGTCGCGTGCCTCGTAGAACAGGTGCAGGCGGCGGATCAGCAGGTCCTCCAGCGTCATCGCCATCTCGCGGCGGACGGCGTGCGGCACCTCGGCCCAGAGGTACGGGAAGCCCTCGGCGATGCGGCCGCCGAGCGACGGGTCGGCGCGGACGGCGGACAGGATCTCGTCGGCGTCCTCGCCGTAGGCGCGGGCCAGGTGGTAGCCGGCGTCGTCGTCCAGCCCCAGCGCCAGCGCGTCCGCGCGGATGCGTTTGTCGAACTCGGGCCAGGGCTCCGCGGGGGTGCCGGGGAGGGGGAGGTGCTCGGTGGGCGAGACGCCGCTCTCCACGCCGTGCGCCGTCTTCAGCCGCTTCGCCGCGCGGTCGACCACCTGCTCCGCCATCACCCGGTAGGTGGTGAGCTTCCCCCCGGCGATGCTGAGCAGGCCGGAGCGGTCCCACCAGATCTCGTGCTCGCGGCTGGTGGCGCTCTCGCTCCCGGCACCCTTGCGCGGGGCCAGCAGCGGGCGGATCCCGGCCCAGCTGCTCACCACGTCGGCATGCGTCAGCGCCGCCTCGGGGAAGACCGAGTTGGCGGACTTCAGCAGGTAGTCCACGTCCGCGGCGTCGGCCCTCACCTCCGCCGGCGAGCCGCTGAAGTCGGTGTCGGTGGTCCCCACGTAGGTGTGCTGCCCCCACGGGAGCACGAACATCACCCGGCCGTCGATGGGGCTCTGGAAGGTGATGGCGTGGCGGTTCCCGACCCGCTCGCGCGGCACCATGATGTGCACGCCCTTGGTCGGCCGGAGCCGCGGCGTCGCGGCGGGGTCGGCCAGCCTGCGGACGGCGTCGCTCCAGGGCCCCGTCGCGTTGAGCACCACCTTCGCGCGCACCTCCGCTTCCGCGCCGGTCACGCGGTCGCGCACCCGGGCCCCGCGTACCTGGCCACCGCGCATCTGGTCGCCCTCGAGCACGAACGCCGTCACCTCGGCGTGGGAGACCACGGCGGCGCCCGATTCGTGCGCGCCGCGGGCGTTGGCCAGGGTGATGCGCGCGTCGTCGACCGCCGCGTCGTAGTAGAGCGCGGCCCCCGCCAGGCCGTCGCGGCGCAGCTGCGGCTCCTCGGTGGCCACGTCCTTCACGGAGAGGATGCGGTGCCGGCGGATGTTGCGGAAGAGGGAAAGGCCGTCGTAGAGCCACATCCCCGCCTGCAGCATCAGGAAGGGAGTGGGGCCGCCGCGGTAGACGGGAAAGACGAAGGGGAGGGGATGCACCAGGTGCGGCGCCAGCTCCAGCAGCCGGCGGCGCTCGGCGCTGGCCTCGAACACCAGCAGGAAGTCGTACGTCTCCAGGTAGCGCAGGCCGCCATGGACCAGGCGGCTGGAGCGGCTGCTGGTGCCCCAGGCGAAGTCGCCCGCCTCCACCAGCGCCACCGAGAGCCCGCGCCCCGCCGCGTCGCGCGCCGCGGCCGCGCCGGTGATCCCGCCGCCCACCACCAGCAGGTCCCACTCGCGCGAGGGGAGCGCCGCCCAGTGCCCCGCGCGCGCCGCGGCCGAGAAGGCGGGAAAGCCGTCGGTCATCGGCGGATCAGGTCGGCGCGGGCCCGGAAGATACGCCCGCTCAGCTGGCGCGGACGTCGTCGAAGCCCAGCGCGCGCAGCAGCGAGGTGAAGGAGACGTCGGTGTGGCTGAGCACGAACATCCCCTCGAAGGTGGTGTCGAGGAAGGAGAAGTCGGTCTCGATCATCAGCCCCGTCACGTGGTGGGCCAGCGAGTGGCGCTCGCCCTCGTGCAGCTCGGGGGTGCCGATCATCACGCTCTTGTGCAGGAAGGTGCCCAGCACCCCCACGTAGGCGGCGCAGACGATGTTCCCCATCTCCATCAGCGCGCTCTGCTCCAGCGGGCCGATCACGTCGGCGGGCTGGCGGCGGAGCATGAGCGAGACCATGCGCAGCGCCGTCTCGCGCGCCAGCACCAGCGACGCGCGCTCGCCGCCCGTCTCGGTCACGCCCACGATGGGCACCGCGATCACCACCAGCGCCCCGCTCCCGGGGAGCTCCTGGGCGGCCTCCACCTCTCCCTGCGCCCACTGGATGCGGGGCACGGAGATCATCACCCGCAGCCCGGTGAGGGTGGAGAGGTTGGTGGCCGCGTGGCCCGCGCCGATGTTCACCACCTCGCGGATCGCGTCGAGCTGCTGCGGCGTGACGGGCCCTGCCGTCCCGGTCTCTTCTGACACGCTGGATCGATCGAAATGCGTGAAGGGAGGGCCTCGACGCCTCTCCCGGACGGTTCGTGGTTACGGAAACTTCACCCGCAACGGATCTTCAGGCGCCGCGAAATGCGTGCACGATGCAGGCCGGAAGGGAGCGCGCCGAGCCTCTCCGTGCCTCTGCGTCTCCGTGTGAGATCATCACAGCCGCGGCGTCGTCACCCCCACCTGCCCCTGGTACTTCCCCTTCCGGTCCGCGTAGCTCACGTCCGGCGGCACGTCGCCCTCGAAGAAGATCACCTGCGCGATCCCCTCGTTCGCGTAGATCCGCGCCGGCAGCGGCGTCGTGTTGCTGATCTCCAGCGTCACGTACCCCTCCCACTCCGGCTCGAAGGGCGTCACGTTCGTGATGATCCCGCAGCGCGCGTACGTCGACTTCCCCACGCACAGCGTCATCACGTTGCGGGGGATGCGGAAGTATTCGACCGAGCGCGCGAGGGCGAAGGAGTTCGGCGGGACGATGCAGACCTCGCCCTGGAAGGGGACGAAGCTGCGCTCGTCGAAGTGCTTGGGGTCGACGATGGCGCTGTTGACGTTGGTGAAGATCTTGAACTCGTCGGCCACGCG
>Ga0070685_10001290_pt1 | contig 13204 bp, 9 predicted proteins | sample KBSS13LmetaG_FD_65651 | JGI IMG/M metagenome (GOLD analysis project Ga0070685, IMG submission 65651) | Switchgrass rhizosphere microbial communities from Kellogg Biological Station, Michigan, USA - KBS S1-3L metaG | ecosystem: Host-associated > Plants > Roots > Rhizosphere ...
ACCCGCTGGGCGAAATCGAAGCGCTGCGCAAGCAATACGACGTGCCGCGCCTGCCGCAGCTGCCCGCCTTCAGCGGCGGCCTGGTGGGTTACTTCGGCTTCGAGACCATCGGCTATATCGAGCCGCGCCTGGCCCAGTGGGACCGCGCCGACGAACTGGGCACGCCCGACGTGCTGCTGATGCTGGCCGAAGAAGTGGCCGTGTTCGACAACCTCAAGGGCCGGCTGTATCTGATCGTGCACGCCGATCCTTCGCGGCCGCACGCCTATGCGGAAGCGCAGCGCCGGCTCGATGCACTGGTCTACCGCTTGCGCCAAAGCGGCGTGTCGTACCCGCAGATCAACCAGAGCACGGCGCTGGACGAAGGCGACTTCAAGTCTTCGTTCACCAAGGAAGAATTCGAAGCGATGGTGGAGCGCGCGAAGGAATACATCCGCGCGGGCGACATCTTCCAGGTGGTGCCGTCGCAACGCTTGAGCGTGGGTTTCAATGCGCGGCCGGTGGATGTGTATCGCGCGCTGCGCGCGTTGAATCCCTCGCCGTATATGTACTTCGTGGATCTTGGCAGCACCCAGATCGTCGGTTCGTCGCCGGAGATCCTGGCCCGCCTGAAAGACGGCAAAGTCGTGGTGCGTCCGCTCGCCGGCACGCGCAAGCGCGGTGCCACCGAAGAAGAAGATCAGGCACTGGAAGCCGAACTGCTGGCCGACCCGAAAGAGCGCGCCGAACATGTGATGCTGATCGATCTGGGCCGCAACGATATCGGCCGCATCAGCGACACCGGCAGCGTGGAAGTGAGCGAGTCGTTCGTGGTCGAACGCTACTCGCACGTGATGCACATCGTCTCGCAAGTGCAGGGCAGCGTTCGCCCGGACGTGGGCTACATGGACGTGCTCAAGGCCACCTTTCCGGCTGGCACGCTCAGCGGCGCGCCGAAGATCCGTGCGCTGGAAATCATCCAGGAACTGGAACCGTACAAGCGCAATATCTACGCCGGTGCGATCGGCTGGATCGGCTGGTGGGGCGATGCGGATACCGCCATCGCCATTCGCACGGCGGTAATCCAGGATGGACGTCTGCACGTCCAGGCCGGCGCGGGCATCGTCTACGACTCCGATCCGGCATCGGAGTGGGAAGAGACCATGAGCAAAGGCCGCGCCCTGTTCCGCGCGGTCGCTCAGGCAGCCAAGGGCTTGTGACGATGCGCAGCGTACGGCGCGGATCGCTATGGTCGTGTCTGCTCGGCCTGAGCAGCAGCCTGCTGTTTTCGCCGTTGCATGCACGCGAGCCGCAGGCAACGCCGGCATGGCCCGACACCGCGACCTCGCGACTCGAAGCGCTGGCACTGCTGCAAAGCTTGAACGCCGAACTGCTTAGCCATCCCAGCGCCACGCTCACGCTGGAGCGCTGGTGTGGCGAACATCACTTGGCGCCCGAGGCGAAAATCGTCGCCGAACGCGTGCAGGGAGAAGACAAGCCGCTGCCGCCGGAAGCACGCAGTCAAATGCAGATCGGCGCGGACGAAGCGGTGCGCTATCGCCGCGTGCAGCTCGCCTGCGGCACGCATGTCTTGTCCGAAGCCGACAACTGGTACGTGCCGTCGCGGCTTACCGACGCCATGAACCAGGCACTCGACAGCAGCGACACACCGTTCGGCAAAGTGGTACAGCCGCTGCACTTCCGTCGCCAGACACTCTCGGCCGAATTGTTGTGGTCGCCGTTGTCGCCCGGTTGGGAAAACGCGGCGGCACTGCCCGCCGACACGTCCGGCTCGCTGCTCATGCCGCATTTTCTGCTCGAGCATCGCGCGGTGCTGTTCGATCAATCGAATCGCCCATTCTCGCTGGTGGTCGAAAGTTACACTTCGCAAATTCTTGCCTTCGCTCCCGCGCCGCAGCCTCGGCCATAAGTTAGATGCCGCGCCACTCGTTTTTCGGGTGCATCTTCGATAAAAATGCGCGACCGCAGTCATGGGGGCTGACTGACTTGCGTCGAACTGTCATTGGACGGTGCATTCGTTCGCACGAATGCGATGCGCACCACCGCCCCCTGTTTTAGTTCCTGCGGTCCGGACATCCAGGGGGATGTTCCGGTGAACGCGCGGGACCACGTCAGGGGAATGACATGAAGCATTTATGGAAGAACGGCGTCGTTATTGCGTGCGCTCTCAGCGTAACGGCGTGTGCGTCGATCATCGGTGGTCGCTATCAGAAAGTCGAGGTGAACACGCTGTCCGCCAACCAGAGCGTCCACGCCGACTGCATGCTGAGCAACGGTACCGGCGAAGTGCGCGTGACTACGCCGGCCACGGCAACAGTCCGTCGTTCGTCGAGCAATCTGTCGGTGGTGTGCCTGCAAGACGGCAAGCAGGTTGCGCAGCAGACTTACGACTCGAGTATCCGCGGCCTGGTCTGGGGCAATCTCATCATTGGTGGCCTGATCGGTATCGCCATCGATTTCTCTGACGGCGCATCGCATCACTACCCGGACAAACTCAACGTGTACCTGCCTCCGGCCTATGCCAGCGTCGCAGCCGTTTCCAATGGCAACGTGGTGCCGGGCGCCAGCTACGCCACACCAAACGTTGATGGCCTGGCCAGTCTGGATGGCCGCGTGAGCAAGAGCATGTTCAACGCCGCGCAGAACGTGGCTGCCGCCCGCCAATGCGACCGCGCCATCCACGTGGTGATGGTGGACGGCACGCGTGCGATGTTCCGCTCGCAATGCGCGGCCACCGGCGATGTGCAGATCGAGTGCGCGGGCGACGCCTGCGTGCCGATGCAGCAGGCAGGTATGGCCAGCAACTGAGCCAAGCCCGAATGCTGTTTGCGAGAGAGAGGCTGGCCATCGCGCCAGCCTTTCTCATTTTCGGACTTGTCTGATATGGCGGGGCAGGGGTACGGACTAACGTGGGGATATTCCAGATCAATGGCCGGCGCCCAAGCCCGGCATGGAGTTCCCTCATGCACGCCACCCTCGTCGACTACGTGATTGCCTGCCAGCCTGGCGATGGCTGGCGAGTGCTGCGTAATGGCTCGCCTATCGGCCGGCGCGGCGCGCTGATCCGAGCGCTGGATTTCGCTACCCATCTGGCCGAACGCGAAGCCCTGCGTGGCCGCCATACCCGCGTGCTGATGGCGCGCGAGGATACCGGTCGTCTGCCGGGCTGCGCGGTGTGGCAACACGCGGCCTGATCTCGTCATTCCGGCGCAGGCCGGAATGACGGTGAGGGGTAGTACGTCCCTCCCAAGATTCACGGCGTGAGAAACCTCTGCCCAATCGCCAACGCCGTGCGGTAAGGCTCGGGATCATTGCGATTGCTGAGCAGCACCACGGTCAGATGTTGCTTGGGCCAGCGGATGATCACGTTGCGGAAGCCCATGCTCTCGCCCGAGTGCCAGCGCACATCGCCATGAATGCGCCAGCCGAAGCCGTAGGCGTCGACATCCGGTTCGTCGCTGACCTTGTTCTGCGCAGCGAGGGCGAGCTGGCGCGAGGCATTGGAGAGCAGGCGATGGTCGTACCAGGAGGCATCCCATTTCGCCATGTCGTCGATCGAGGAATAGATGCCGCCGTCGCCGCGCGTGGCACTGGTGGGGCTCTGGTCGGTGCGCATCCAGTGACCGTTCTCTTCGCTGTAGCCATACGCGCGATGGGTGACTTCGGGGCCGCCGCGCACGTACAGCAGGGTATGCGTCATGCCTAGCGGCCGAAAGATATTCTGCGTGAGGAAGTCGGGCAGCGATTGTTTCGAGGCGCGTTCCACGATCAGTCCCAGCAACACGTAGCCGCCATTGCTATAGCGATACGAGGTGCCCGGTGCAAAATAGCTGCCCGGTTCGGCCGCCAGCATGCGCAACACATCGGCATCGCTGATCTGCTCGGTGACATTGCCCGGCATCAGATCTTCGTAATCGATCAAGCCGCCGCCGTGGCTGAGCAGTTGGCGGATGGTGATCGCCTCGTGGGTGGCACCCAGTTCGGGAATCCAGTGACGCACGTGATCGTCGAGCTTGAGCTTGCCGCGCTCGGCCAGCAGCAGGATCGCGGCGGCGGTGAACTGCTTGCTGACTGAGGCGAGCCGGTAGTTGGTCTCCGGCGTGGCAGCCTCGTGCTTTTCGAGATTGGCCAGCCCATAGCCGCGGCGCACCAGCGGCTTGCCGTCCTTGATCACCAGCAGCGACGCGCCGGGCACTTCGCCCTGATAACGGGACATCAGCGCATCGACATCGCCGGCGGCATCGGTGGCCCGCGCCATGCCGGCAAACAGCAACAGAACTGCGAACAGCGGAACGGACTTGCGCATCGCGTCGGACCTCGTTCGAGAGAGGGCTTATTGCACCGGTACGTCGTAAATGGTGTCGGGCGTGGGTTCGGGGCTCAGCGTGTAGTGCCACCACTCCATCGCGTAGTTGCGAAAGCCTTGCCGTTCCATCGCCCGTTTCAATACTTGCCGATTGGCATGTTGCGCAGCGGTCGCCTCAGGCGAGTCGGTATTGGCGAGCGTGCCGAAGTAGTCGAAATCGGTGCCCATCTGCAACGGCGTGCAATGCGTATCGGCGGCGTCGCACTGCATCATGGTGAGATCCACCGTGGCGCCCCGGCTATGACCCGAGACGGGCGCGATGTAGTCGCCGAGCAGGGCGCTCTTGTCCAACTTCGGATAATGCGCGGGCTTGGTGCGCTGGTCCGAGAGATCGCCGGCCCAGCGCACGAAATGCGCCACGGCACGCGCGGGGCGATAACAGTCGAACAACTTCAGACGTTGATGCTGCGCGCGCAGATCGTGTTCGACACGCGCCAGCGCTTCGACAACGGGCTTGAGCAGCAGGCATTTAGGCGCGAGATAGCCGTCCACCGGCGTGCCGACGAAGTTGTCGCTGCCGGCGTACTTGATGTCCTCGGCGATATCGGGTGCAAGCTGGCGGATATCGACCAGCCCGGCCTGCTGCATGGTGGTGGCGGGCGATAACGTGGGCGTGCCGTCGGCATGGGCCAGTGAAGTTAGCGCGCATAGCGTCAAAGCCAAGGCGATGCGCTTAGCCACAGGCATGCTCCCGCTTGAAGCTGAGATCTTCGAAATCCGAGCTGAAATCAGCGTTGTGATCGACCTTGCTCATATGCAGCTCGCCCTTGGCATCGCTGGGGAAATCCAGCCACGCGTCGGTGTCGCCGTGATCCCAATGCACCAGATAACGTTGGCCGGCGCGCATTACGGTGCCGATCAGGCGCGGCGATTTGGCGGCCACGAAGCGCACGGCATCGCCTTTCGCACATACGCTGACCGCGCCAAACCATGGATCGCGCCATTGCCCCAACTGCTTGCCCAGGTCGGCAGCCTTGGCCGGCTGCGCTACGGGCGGCGTGGCAGCCGCTCGTGCCGTGCTCGCATCGCGCTCGAGCTGATCCGCATACCAGTTGGCATCGTGCCCGTCGTGCGGCGCGGTGAACTGTTTGGTGAGCGCTTCGATCAGCACGGTGCGCGCGTCTTCCGCTTCGCTGTTCATCATGATCACGAAGCCGGCCTGGCGCTCCGGCAACAGCATCATCGCCGAGTACATGCCCGACAGCGTGCCGGTGTGCGAGACGGTGAATACGCCGTCCATATCGGCAATGCGCCAGCCGTAACCGTAGGCGTAGAAATGCGTGCCGTTCCATGCGCGCTTCTGCGCGGAGATCGGCATCGGCGTGTACGGCGTCCAGACGATCTGCCGTTGCTCCGGCGTCAACCACTGCAACTGCTGCGGCGTCGGCGCCAGCCAATTGCGCGCCCAGCTGAGCATGTCGTTGAGGCTGCAACGCACGCCGCCTGCGGGAGCGGAGGTGATATTGGGAATGGCGGCGTCGTCGGCGTTGATCACCACGTTGCGATCATGTTCGCGTTCGTGCGGCTCGGCCACGTTGCCCACGGCATCGCGGTTCCAGGCGCCGATCTGGCAACGCGACAGTCCCAGTGGTTCGAACACCTCGCGTCGCAACAGCGTTTCGTAGTGGTCGTGTCCCGCCGCGGCGGCCACTTCGCCGGCCACCACGTAGAGCAGGTTGTCGTAGGCATAGCCGGCGCGAAAACTGTAAGCGGGCTTGAGATAAGCCAGTCCATGCACGATGTCCTGCCGGGTGAATTCGTTGGGTTCCGGCCACAGCATCAGATCGCCGGCACCTTCGCGCAGGCCGCTGCGATGGGTGAGCAGATCGCCCACCTGCATATGCTCGGTGACCCAGGGATCGGCCATGCGAAAGTCGGGCAGGTAACGCCGCACGGGATCGTCCCAGCGCAGCTTGCCCTGCTGCACCAGGCGAGCGAGCAGGGTGGAGGTCATCGCCTTGCTGTTGGAGGCGATCTTGAACAGCGTGTCGGCATCGATCGCCTGGCCGGAGCCCACCACGCGTTCGCCCAGCGTGCGTGTATAGATCACCTTGCCATGATCGATCACGCCGACCGCCAGACCGGCCAGGTGATAACGCGCCTTCACCGCATCCACGATGGGATCGAGTTGCGCGGCCGTGGGCGCGTTATCCGCCGCGGCGACGCTGCCGGCGAGCGCCAGACCGATCGCCAGCAGCGCCCACTTAGCCGCCATGGACGGTGGCCCGCTTGGTCACCTCGCCCCACACGCGCAGCAAGTTGCCGCCCCAGATCTTGGCGATGTCGTCGTCGCTGAAACCGGCCTTGTGCAACGCTGCGGTGAGGTTGCGCGTCTGCGTGGCATCCGACCAGTTGCCCAGGCCGCCGCCGCCATCGAAGTCGGAAGCGATGCCGATGTGATCGACGCCCGCCACCTGCACCATATGCTTGATATGCGCCACGTACTCGTCCACCGAAGCCGGCGGGAAGGCCGCATCGATGCGCTTCATGCCTTCGATATAGTCGGGCAGGTATTCGTGCTTCTCGCTGTCGAAGCTCTTGTCGCCGGCTTTCTTCGCCACCTGGGCCTGCAAAGCCTTGACCGCCAGATCGCGGGCCGGATCGAGCTTGATGAATTCGCCCACGCCCACCGCCTGGATCACCCCGCCCTTGGCCGCGATGGCACGCAGCAACTCGTCCGACAGATTGCGCGGATGCGGATCGATGGCGCGCGACGACGAATGCGAGGCGATGATCGGCGAAGTGGACAAGGCCAGTACATCGCGCACGCAGGCATCGGACGAGTGCGAAACATCGACCATGATGCCCAGCTCGTTGTCGCGCTTGACCACCGCGCGGCCGAACTCGGTGAGGCCGTATTCCGGCAGCGGCGTGTCGCCCAGATCCGCTTCGGGCGTGGAACTGGTGCACAGATCGTTGTTGCCCATATGCGCCAGGCCGACATAGCGCGCGCCACGCTTATAGGCGATGTCGAGATTCTTGATGTCGTGGCCGAGCGAGTAGCCGTTCTCCACGCCGATCATCGCCGAGAGCTTGCCCGCCGCCTTGTTGGCACGCACCTGCTCGGGCGTGGTGGCCAGGCGGATGTCGTTGGGATAGGTCTTCAGCATCAGGTCGATGGCGTCGTACTTGCGCTTGGCCTGCGCCACCGCATGCGCGTAGCCGGCGGGCGTCAACGGACCCTGATCGACATAGACGATGAAGAACACCGCATCGAGGCCGCCGCGGCGCATCTTGTCCAGATCCACTTGCATCGGCGTCTGCTTGCCGAAGTCGAAACGCGCCTCGTGCATGTACGCAAACGGAATATCCACGTGCGTATCGAGCGTGATCGGCGGGTCTTTCTGCGCCGAGGCGGGCGCGCTGGCCAGTGCAAGTGCGAGCGCGATGGCGCCGCCGAGTAAGCGGAACGTATTCATGCCGTCTCCCAGTGATTGGCCGACTGTTCGCCGGCGACCATGTCTTCGAAGCTCTGCCGCTGCCGCACTACGGCGTAGCGGCCCGCGTCCGCCAGCACTTCGGCGGCGAGCGGTCGCGAGTTATAGGTGGATGCCATCGAGGCGCCATATGCGCCGACGCTGCGGATCATCAGCAGATCGCCCGGCACGCATTCGGGCAGTGCACGCCCCTGGGCAAAGGTGTCGCCGGTTTCGCACACCGGCCCCACGATGTCGTAAGTGCTCATCGGGCGCGCCTCCCCGGCCACCGGCACGATGTCGTGCCAGGCATCGTACAAGCTGGGCCGGGCCAGGTCGTTCATGGCCGCGTCGAGTACCAGAAACGTGCGTTCGTCGCCTCGCTTGAGGCGGATCACGCGCGTCAGCAGCGCGCCGGCTTCGCCGACCAGATAGCGGCCGGGCTCAAACAGCAGGCGTCCATCGAATCCGTCCAGTGCCTCACGCACCAGGGCGATATACGCCGCCGCATCGATCGGCCGGTCATGCCCTTCGCGATAGCACACGCCGAGACCGCCGCCGACATCGATGCTGGCTAGGCGGTGTCCCTGCGTCTGCAGTTCGCGCCAGAACGCCGCCACCCGCTGCAAAGCCTGGCGGAACGGCTCCAGGCTGAGAATCTGCGAACCGATATGCACGTGCAGGCCATCCAGCTGCACGTGCGAAAGCGACTCGCGCTGCGCGAACCATCGACGTGCCTCGTCGATGCTCACGCCGAATTTGTTTTCCGCCTTGCCGGTGGAGATCTTCGCGTGGGTCAGCGCGTCCACATCGGGGTTGATGCGAACGGCAGCTCGCGCCGTGACGCCCAAGTTCTGCGCGACGTGTTGCAGCAGAAGCAGTTCGTCGTGCGATTCCACATTGAAGCGCAGGATGCCGATGCGCAAGGCTTCGGCGATTTCCGCCTCGGTCTTGCCCACCCCGGAAAACACGATGCGTTCCGGCGGTATGCCGGCCTGCAATGCGCGCCAAAGCTCGCCAGCCGAGACGATATCGGCGCCCACGCCCTCGGCATGCATCAGGGCGAGCACCCCGCGGTTGGTGTTCGCTTTCACCGCGAAACAGATCAGGTGATCGGTACCGCGCAAGGCCTGTTGCAGCGACGCGACGCGGGCGCGGATCGCGCTGGCCGAATACACATAAAGCGGCGTGCCCAGTCGCTCGGCCAGGCGGTGCAGATCGACACCGTCCCAGGTGTCGCGAGTGGAGGCCGTAGCGTCGATCATGGTGAAGCCTCTAAAAAAAAGACGGCAGCCTGCATTTCGCAAGCTGCCGGTGGGGACGGACAAATCAGAAGTCCACGGACACGGTCAACTGGGCAAAGCGAGGCGACTGGAAACGTAGCGGCTGTTCGAACGTGGGGCTAGTGCTATTGGAAATGGTCGTCTGCAAATCCTGATCGACCTGGATGGTGCGCTGTTCGTTGAGCAGGTTGTACACCGCGAACTTCACCCGCAGCTGGCCGATATCGGCGAGCTGGCGCAGATAGGTGATGCTGGCGCCCAGCGTATACGTCCACGGCATGCGGCCGTATTTGCCGCGCGGCGAGGCTTCGTACACGCGATCTTCCGAACGCGCCGCATCGCAATTTGCTACGCAGATGTAGTAGCTGTGATACACCGTGCCGTCGTACGGGTTGCCCACGCCGAAGCCGGTGATGGGTCCGCCCGAGGCGATGTTCGCATCGCCTGCCACCTGCCAGTTCGGCGTGATGGCGTAGACGCCGCGCAATTTCAGTTGGTGGCGGCGGTCATTCGGCAGATAGCCGTCGCCGCCGAAATTCACCCACGGATCGTCGAAGTTCTCGGTGCGGCCGGTGTCGTCGAAGTTGGTGTCGGAATTCACCGGGCCTTCCGCGTTGCCGCGATTCCACGACAGCACATACGAGGCGTTGAACGACCACTTGTTGTCCCAGGCGCGATCGAGCTGGAATTCCATGGCGGTGTAGGTGCGCTTGGGATTCACCCAGCCGCGCTGGCCGAGGTAATTGCCGTCGGCGTCATACATCGCCCAGCCTTCCTTGGAGGTGTCCACGGTGACCCAGCCATCGGGCGTGCCATCGCAGTTGGTGTCGCCCCAGACGGTGTTCTTCTTGCCGGGATTGCCCATCACCCAACCGATATAGCCGTCCGGACCGCACTTGCCGGTGGCGCTGATCTCCATGTCGTCGATCGCGTTATGCAGCTTGCGATAGGTGCCGTTGACGCCCCACGACCACTTGTCGTTGAGCATCTGCTGGAAGCCGAGGATCAGCTCGTCCTGATAGACCTGCTGCATGTCCTTGTTCACTTCCGAACGCAGGTCGTGCACGGTGCCATCGCCTTGCGAAGTATCCACGCCGCCGAGCTGCGGCCCGAGCACCGGGATCGCATATTGGTTGCCGTTGGCATCGGTGAGCGTCTGCCAGCCACCGAAAGCGTAGAAGGTGCGCTGATCAAGAAGACCGCCGGCCTGCTTGATGTTGATCACGTTGGCCACCGGCAGGTAATAGCGACCGAGGTTGCCGTACAGCTTGGTGGTGCCGTCGCCCTTCAAGTCCCACGAGAAGCCGAAGCGCGGCGCCCACATATTGTCCATCTTGATGTAGCTGCGGCCGGCGGCGTCCTTGTTGTCGAAGCCGTCGCGGCGGATACCGGCATTGAGCAACAGGTTCGGCGTGACCTGCCAGTTGTCTTCCAGATAGAAGGCGCTGTTGGTGGTGTCGAAGTTGCCGGCGATCTCGTAACGGCGAGCGCGCACGTAACCGGTGTAGCCGGGTGGAATCACGCCGCCGCCGTTGGGATTGGGAATGGTCGAGCCGGGCGTGGCCGCATACACGTTGTAGTAGATCGCGCCGGGGCCCGGGTAATGGCGGCTGTAGATCGAATCGTCGTCTTCGTGGTCGTAGCCGAAACGCAGCAGGTGATCTTCCAGCTTCCACTCGAAATCGGCGCGGCCTTCCTTGCGCTTGTCGTTGCGCTTTTCCACAGCGGTATTGGTGGTGCAGCCCAGCGGCACGCCCGGCTTGGGCACGGCGTTTTCGGCGGCGACCGGATTGCAGTCCAGGTCGGTCAGCGCGCGGTTGAACGATTCGCGGCTGTTCTGGCCGTACAACACCTTCATCGACAAGTTGTCGGTGAGGTAGTTGGTATAGGTCAGCGACCAGTTCTTGCCGCCGGTGTCGGTGTAGATGGTGTTGGTCTTGGCACCGATGGTCTGCGTGTCGTAGTCGTAGTTGTAGACCGTGCCGACGTTCTTGCTCTTGTCCGAGAAGGCCATCAGCGAGAGCAGGTTGCTGTCGTTGATGTGCCAGTCGATGGTGGTGCCCCAGAAATCCGGGCTGGAGCTGTTGCTGGTGAGCGTGGTGCCTTCGTCGTTGGTATTGCGCGGATTGTCGCCGCGCTGTTCGACCATGGCGAAGATAAACAGCTTGTCCTTCACGATCGGGCCGGACGCGTAGATGTTGGTCTTCATCAGCGAATCGCGGTCTTGGCTGGCGGTGAGGTAGCGATTGCCGTTGGCGTCGTAGCGGTCGTCGGCCTGCGCGTGCCAGGCGCCCGGTTCCATGGTCATCTCGACGCCGGCATGGAAGTCATTGGAACCCGAGCGCGCCACCGCGTTGATCACGCCGCCGGTGGTGCGACCGAACTCCACCGAATAACCGCCGGTCTTGACCTGGAATTCCTGGTAGAAATTGAACGGCGCTTCGGAATAGCCGTTGCGGTTGTAGAAGTCGGTGACGTTGAGGCCGTTGACGTAGATGGCGTTCTCGGCAATCGACGAACCGCCGAAACTGAGGCCGCCAAACGCCGACGCGCCTTTCACCACGCCGGGTGCGAGCGTCGCCACGGCGGCGATGTTCTGATCCACCGGCAAGCGGCGCAGTTCTTCGCGCGAGATATTGGTGGCCGACTCGGTCGAGGTGACGTCCACCGCGGTGATGATCGAGGTACCGGTGACATTCACCGCCGACAGATTGGTGGCATTGCTGGCACCCAGGTTCACCGTGGTGGCATTGCCCAGCGTCACCGTGACTTGCGTGGGCTGGGTCAGCGTCTGACCGTCCTTGGCGACCGACAGCGTGTATTGCCCCACCGCCAGATACGGAATGCGGTAGTTGCCCTTGTCATCGGCGGTCACCGAACGGGTGAAACCGGTCTGTGCATTGCTGATGGTGACGACGGCGCCGGCCTCGGTATGACCGACCACGGTGCCATCGTTGTTGCCTGCCTGCGCGGGTGGTACGGCCGTCGCGGCCAAAACCATGCCCAGCGCCATGCATAGCATGGTCCTGCGAAGAGTGATGCTGACCATTTCCCCGTCTCCCCCGGTTCCGTAGTCGTTGATTTGAAGACCGCTTATCTGTCCGTGCGCTCAGAGGCCGGCAGCAGCTGCCATGTGAAGTCGTAATCCCACTTGTCGAAGTACAAATTGCCGCCGCGCCACTCCAGTTCGCCGCGCTGCGAATCCACCGTTTCGGAACGGAAGAATTGCTTGTGCGGCACCAGCGGCTGGCTGAAATCGCTGTTGAAGGCGATGCGGTAGGCATCGAGCCCACCGAGGTAGAACCACTGAAGGGCAGGGTCGTCGCCCTGCGCCGGATGCAGCTGTCCGAAGGTGACGTCCATCGGCACCCAGCCATAGGGCGGCAGATACAGCTGGCCCCAGTCGTGGATGTTGTTGTACTTGCCATCGGAGAAAATAAAGCCCGACTGCCAGCGCGCGGGAATGCCGTTCAAGCGCAGCAGGGTGATCAACAGCATGGTCTGCTCGCCGCAATCGCCGTGACCGGCATGCAGCGTGTAATCGCTGAGGTTGCTGATGGTGGAATATTCGCGCGCACCGGCCCAGGGAATCTGATCGACTGCGGCAAAGAGTTTTTGCGCGATGCGATACGGATTGGTCTCGTTGCCCACCACTTTGCGCGAGAACGCGCGCATGTCGTCGGTGAACACGATATGCGGCGCGCGCTCGGCGACGAACGGCGCGAGTTCCGGGGTGATTTTTTCCGGCGTCACTTTCGCCGCGTCCAGCTCGTGGTACTGCGCGTAGATGGTCAGCTCGTAGGTGACGGCAAACGTAGTGGTCTTGCCGGCCTCGGCCTTCTTTTCCAGATAGGCGGTGCGCTGCATGGTGCTGGCTGGCGCCACCTTGGCGCCGGAGGGCTGGCTGTCGACCAGGCGCACGCCTTCCTGCTGTCCCGGCAGTTCGCGCGGAAACGGCAGCCATGCACGGATCGTTTCGCCCGCGGGCACCGCATCGGCATTGACGGTGACGGTTTCGGTCACGCGCACATGGTTGGGGGTGACGCTGCTGCGCTTGGTCGCCAGCGCTTCGCGGCGTGCGGCGCGATGGTGATCGTTGAGCGTCTCCATCGGATCGTCGTTGGCCGGCGCTGGATGCG
>Ga0070685_10001293_pt1 | contig 13192 bp, 17 predicted proteins | sample KBSS13LmetaG_FD_65651 | JGI IMG/M metagenome (GOLD analysis project Ga0070685, IMG submission 65651) | Switchgrass rhizosphere microbial communities from Kellogg Biological Station, Michigan, USA - KBS S1-3L metaG | ecosystem: Host-associated > Plants > Roots > Rhizosphere ...
TATCCCATGTGCTCAGGTCGCTTATGTCGCAATGTCAGCGATGGTGTGGGTCCATCGATTAGGTTTCACAGGTGCATTTGGCCGATCCGCACGCTGAAATTGAACGAGCCTGTTTTTTAGAATCGGTGGATCCGTGATAAATCCGCAGTTCAGACATTTCCACCCGGCTAATCCCACGCCCCAGTTGCCGTCTCGCCTCCAAAGAACGATACGCCGACAACGAACCCGCCGCAGCGTTCGCATTTCATCGGCCTCCCTCCTCGCGGATCCCCCCTAACGCTAGGGGAGATAATTCTTCCTAAACACAAGTCAAGATCTTCCACCCAATCAGCTATCAACGGCTACTGCTCCAAGGGCCTTGACCGTAACCAAACAGGAATTATTTATCCCTCGCAAAATTACCGTTGCGCTCTGACTGGCTGGTGTAGATAGAGCGAATAGAGCCAGAGACGGAGACCACAATATGTTTAAACGAAATTGCCTTGGAAAAGGGAGGGCAACATTATGAAAACTGCCATACGTGTAGGCTGCTTTGTTAGTTTACTAAATCTAGTTGGACTACTGATGTCTGCTTCGAGCTTTGCCGCAGAGACGGCTCTGCCAGCCAAGTCGCAGGAACAATCGTCAACCACTCAATCAGTACAACGGAAGGTCAACAAAGGGACTGCAGATGTAGCGTCCGAGAAACGGAAAAAGCTTTTTGCTGACGCGACAATTGCCCTGGCTGAAACGAAAAAGGCGCTTAAGGCCCTGGAGAACAAGAAGAAGGATGAGGCTTTGAAAGCTCTCGCAGAGGTCACAGGCAAGCTCGACATTATCGTAGCGCGCGACCCTAAGCTTGCAATGACTCCAGTCGATACGGAAGTGGTTACGTACGACGTGCTGGCGAATCCTGACACGATTAAAGCGATCATTAAGGAAGCCAAGGCATATCTGAACAACGGCGAGATCCAGAAAGCTCGGCCGCTGATAGTCAATTTGGCCAGCGAAACCCAGTTTCGCACGATCAACATCCCCCTGGCGACCTATCCGTCGGCAATCAAGGCGATCGTACCGCTTATCGATGCTGGCAAGATCGATGAGGCCAAAGAAGGACTCCAGGCCGCGCTCAGTACTCTGGTGATAACCACGGATGAGGTTACTCCATTGCCAAAGGTGCGTGCCGACCACTTGCTCAAGAGGGCACAAGATCTGACGGAAAAGAAGGATCGTGGTAAGGAGGAGAACGAAGAGTTGAGCAAACATCTTCAAGCGGCACGGGAACAATTACAACTCGCCGAGTTACTGGGTTATGGCAAAAAGGAAGATTACACAGCTATGTATGAGCAAATCAGTGAGATCGAAAACAAATCTGCGGGTGGCAAGAGTGGCGCCGGTTGGTTCGATCAGCTCAAGCAGCAACTTGATCATTTTTTCTGAGATATATGGCGCCGGGGGCGGGTCGGGTGTTGATCCCGCCCGCCTAGGCCGATTGAGGTGCCGGCATCCCTTGAATTACAGGCATACCAGAGGAGGTTCATCGTGAGCTTACGAATTGATATTAATACCATCGCACGATTGTTGTTGCAGGATGGCATGTGGTACGAAGTTCTGCCCGGCTCCTTCACTGTTGATTCGTATGACTGGACGGACAGTGAAGGCGTCATTGTCGATAATGGAAACATTGCCGGTGTGCCGACAATGGGAGTACGGTTTAAGGTGCGCGGCATGAACGGATGGATCTCGTGTCCCCTCACATCAATCATGGCCGTTCACTACGAACCAATTGAAATAGATGAACCGATACCGATGAATATCCCAAAGGTGTTGGCTGAGGAGATAGACCCCCACCTCAGATAGACCGGTCTGGTGCAGAGCACCGCGGGCCCCGAAACTGAACACTGGACCTCTTTCTCTGGTCCCCCACCATTCCTCAGTTTCCAAAAGCCCACTAGCGTTTTAATCAGGGCGGCTCCCTATGACGGGCGTGGGCTTTACATGCGCGTTTCACCTTCCTTTTCCGCTCTACAAGCATCTGTGAGTGCTCCCCTAACTGAAAATTTGACATGTACGATGGTTGCTGGCCGCCGCCTTTCTTATCGGTTTCCGCTTTGGTTCTCGCGACCTCGGGTATAGGTGCGGGAGGACAGGCCCCCAAACAGTCAGTTCCCACGTTTTGGTGGCGCCGCGGCCCAGCGCGACGTCCCCCACGGAAGTGGACAGATCCCTCCTTACACCCCCGAGGGACCTGTCTTGTCGGTCAGTCATAGGTGAGAAAAGCATCGCACGTTCCAAAACATGAGGGCTCGGCCATGACGAGACACATGGGCAAGCGCAATGGTGCTCCCTGCTTGTGAGAGCACTGTACCGCTCTGACATAGCTGTAGCACAGGAGGCTTGGACATGGAGCAGGATCCATGTTTACGCCAAACCTCCTGCGTGTGATCAGTCGGCTTTACCATTCTTCTTTCGACTCCGCCAGAAGTCACGATCTCTAATTGCCTCTATCTTGACCACCTATCATGGTAGTTCTCAGCTCGCAGCCTGGAGGGTCTCGGGCGCGGGTGTCTGGCTTTCCATGTCGAGCGAGCGCGTGAGTAAGTTCATGGTCCCGATTCGACGTGGTTTAACGGCAGCATGTCAGAACACGCCTGGTTGAATCGCGAGAGTTAGGAGTCACGAAGACGGCTTGCTATTATTTTCCTGCCTTCTTCCGCCAACAAGAGTACCAGCGCGCCGCACATAAGTGGCCCGAAGATCCAGACAGGCAAGGGGCTGGCTCCAAAGATCGTGTTACCCCAGGGGGTATAGATGATGAAGGCCAGGACGACGAGTTCTGTTGCGATTCCCCAGAGGAGCAATGGATTGCTGAATAAGCCGAGTCGAGAGAGCGACACTCGGTCTGAGCGGCAGGCGAACACGTTCCCCATCTGGGCGACGACGATGGCGGCGAAGGTGGCGGCGGTCGCCTGTTTGTAGAGCGGGTCGGACCAGTCGAGCGGCATGCCCCAAGTCCATCCCTCTGTCAGGAGCAATAAAAAGAACGCGCCCATGGCGATTCCGGCTTCGATCAGGCCCAAGAAGACATAGGCGCGCAGGAGCAGTGGAAGGTTCATCAACCGTTCCGTGCGCGGGCGCGGGGGGATTGACATAATGCCGGCGTCGGGCTTTTCGGCGCCCAGAGCCAGGGCCGGAACCATGTCGGTACCCAGATCCACGGCGAGGATTTGCGGGACCGTAAGCGCCAGTGGAATCCCGAACAAGCCGTACGCCAGATAGGGGACGACCTCGGGCACATTGCTCGCCAGCACGTATGTGGAAAACTTTCGGATGTTGGCGTAGACGGCCCGGCCTTCTTCAATGGCGTTGACGATGGTCGCAAAGTTGTCGTCGAGCAAAATCATGTCCGCCGTTTCTTTTGCCACGTCTGTTCCGGCGATGCCCATCGCAATGCCGATATCGGCTTTCTTGATGGCAGGGGCGTCGTTCACCCCGTCACCCGTGACGGCCACCACTTCGCCCATGTCTTTCAGCACTGACACCACGCGCATCTTGTGCCGGGGGGACATGCGCGCGAAGATCGGCTCAGTCTTTTCAGGTCGGGTGGGTGTCAGGAGCCGACGCAGCGCCTCGTCATTCATCGTTTCGACCTGGTGCCCTTCGATCGCGGGACAGTCTCCGTCCGGTTCGGCGAGGGACTCTTTCGACGCCAATCCGATCTGGCGGGCGATGGCCAAGGCCGTGAGCGGATGGTCGCCGGTAATCATGATCGTGCGGACGCCGGCTTGGCGGCAGCGCGCGATGGCCTCCGGCACTTCGTGGCGCGGGGGATCTATCATCGCCACGAGGCCGAGGAAGGTGAGGTCCTGTTCCACCCGGTCGATGTCCAGCTTTTCGACACCCTGCTCAATGTCACGCATGGCGACAGCCAGGACCCGATAGGCCTGGTGCGCGAAGGCACGGCTTTGCTCCATGATGCGCTGGCGGTCAACCTGACTCATCGGCGAGAGCGCACTGTGGTGGAGCATCTGACTGCAGAGGGGCACGAGCGATTCTGGCGCCCCCTTCACAAAGGCCACGAGCCGGCCCTCGCGCCAATGGATAGTGGACATGCGCTTCCGGTCGGCGTCGAACGGCAGCTCACCCATTCGGGGCAACGGTTCTTGCTGGAGGAGTTCGTGATCCAGTGCGAACTCGACCAGGGCCACTTCGGTTGGATCGCCCGTGATGGTGGGGCGTCCGTCGGTCCGCCGCAGGCGCTTGGCATTGTGGCAGTGGATGATCGCATCGAAAAGCGGGGCATACTCTTCGGCCTCGATCGCGCTGGTCACTCTTCCGGCGATCACCAGACAGGTTTCCTGCACTTCGACTTCGAGATGGTCCATATAGAAACGAACCACGCGCATCCGGTTTTCTGTCAGCGTCCCTGTCTTGTCCGTGCAGATGACGGTGGTGCAACCCAAGGTTTCAACTGATGTCAGTTGCTTGATGAGCGCATGGCGTTTAGCCATGCGCTGGCTGCCCAACGCCAAGGCCAGCGTCACAGTGGGGAGCAGTCCTTCCGGCACGTTCGCGACGATGATGCCGATTCCGAAGATCGCGCTGACCCAGAAGCCTAAACCCATGGAGATGCCGATGACGAAAAAGACTCCGCCCATGGCAACCGACAGCATTGCGACCACATGGGTGACCTTCGCGATCTCTTTCTGCAGAGGGCTGAGGCCTGTCTCCACGCTCGTGGAGAGGCGGGCGATCTTGCCGAATTCCGTCTGCATGCCGGTGGCGAACACCACCGCCTTTCCTCTGCCGGAGAGCACGGGGGTACCGGCGAATATGAGATTGGGAATGTCCTGGAGATGTCCATCGACGACCGGCTCCGCCGTCCGCTGCTTCGGTTGCGATTCGCCCGTGAGAGAGGAGAGGTCAACACGCATGTCGGCTGCTTCAATGAGCCGGCCGTCGGCAGAGATCTGCTCTCCCTCCTCGATCACGAGCACATCACCTGGCACGATTTCTCTCCGCGACACCTCAAGCGGCTGATTGCTACGCAGCACCCAGGCCCTGGCAGGAAGGAGTCGATGGAGGGCATGCACGGCTCGTTCCGCTTTATATTCCTGAAAGAAGGCAAAGACGGCGTTGATGACGATCACGCCGAGGATCGCCCAGCCAAGCGTGGCCATCCCTTCACCGGGCTTCATGAATTCTGCTGTGAAAGCCAGGCCTGCAGCGATCCAGAGCAAAATGGCCAGAAAATGGGTAAACTGCTGGAGAAACCTTCGAATCAGTGAATAGTGACTCGCCTCTTCCAGGGCATTGGGGCCATACTGACTAAGCCGCTGCTGTGCCTCCTCTGGCGACAGGCCGCCTTCTTTGGTTCCCAGCTGCTTGAAGACTTCATCAACCGGCAGTTGGTGGAACTGTGGCTCGTTGAAGTCAGGCACGCCGGCCTCGCACGATCAGGACGGAACAGGGTGCATGTCTCAGGAGACTTTCCGAGACGCTCCCCAGATGGAGTCGCTCGTGCCTGGTCAACTCGCGAGATCCGATCACTAAGAGATCGGTATGAGTTGTCTCCACATGTCTGACTATGGTGTCGATGACGTGGTCCATCTGCACGTCCGTCTCTACGGCGTAGCCCTCTTTCACGAAATCGTCCCGCAATGAAGTCACCAGTCGTGTGGCTCGCTCGACGACCGGCTGCTCCAACTCTTCGATCTGGAATTTGGACAGGTACCGAACAGCCAAGTCGGTCACAGGTCTTTCGGCAGAGGAGAGGATGGTGGTGATAGCGGATTCCGGAAGAATATGGGAGCGAAGAAATCTGGCAGCGGCGCGGGACGGTTTCGAGTCATCGACCGCGAGGGTTACGCGCATTAACTGATGGATCGGCTGTTTCACAACGAGGACGGAGCATGGAGCAATCGACGCGACCTGCCGAGAATTGCTTCCCAACAAGAATCTTTCGATGTCGCTTATCCCGCGGGATCCAATGAGGATGAGATCGGCTTTCGCCCGCTGCGCCTGTCGCGCGATCGTCTGGGCGAGGGGTCCGTGGGCTAAGACAGGGTGGTATGTTGTACGAGGGCCGGTCGCGGCCTGTCCGAGGGCGACTCGAGCCGATCGCTCTGCTTCGCGGAGGAGCACCGTACCGGCCTTCTCCATGGCACCCAAAGCGCGCTTTTTAGCCACGGGATTCTTGCCTTTGCCAGCTTGGAGGGCCGATGAATCGACCACATGGAGAAGCGTCACATCCTCCGGCTCACGGTTTGCGAGCGCTTCGAGTGCTTGCACCCCCCATTGAGACCATTCAGATCCATCCACTGCACAAAGAATTCGCATGACAGCTCCCTTCTCCAATGACGACGACGGCAAACAACCAGTTGGCGACTCCCGGTATCAGAACTGCATTGCATGTGCCTGTGACACAGAAGAATAAAGGAGGAGAATCAGCCCTATTCCAAGGAGTTGCGGAGAGAACCAGTAGAGTGGCTCCAATAAATGGTGCGGCGTTTTGCAGCAGAGGGGGGAACAGCACTGTGGTGAATAGGGTCAATTACTCGGGCAGTGCCCGACGAGCGAGAAAGGTGAGACTCGGTTTGATTTGTTGGTGTGGTTGAACACGACTGAATTAACTAAGCAAACCAGATAGCCCAGAAAGACCGGAGTGAGGAGGGTATACATGCCGACGAAGAGAAAGTCGAAGACAAAGAAGAAGGCCAGGACAGATCGGAAGAAAGACTTCGGTGAGATGACGGTCAAACAGGTGATGCAAAACACAGTGCAGTCTGCGCATCTCAAGACGAAAGGCGACGTCATTGCGTCGCTTATGATGGAGGGGTTCGGAGCCGTGCCGGTGGTGGATGCCAAAGATACACTCCTGGGCATTGTCAGTGAACATGATCTGCTGGCTGCCTTGGATGACGGGCACAAACTTGGTGACCTCGCCGCGAGTGAGATCATGACGTACAGCCCCTATTCTATCCCTCCGGAGACCATACTCCCAACGTTGATCCACGTTTTTAGGGCCAGCGATTTAATACGGGTACCGGTGGTGGACAGCAAAGACAAGCTGGTGGGGATCATTGCCAGGAGGGATGTCTTACGTGCAGACCTGGCGGCTGGTCGCGCAGGCTGCTGAAAAAGGCTGCCAGCGTCGTTCTCCCCTCGAAAGCATCCTCAATGTAGCCATGAGGCTACGCCTCCGGTGCTTTCATCGGCTGCAGCCTTGCTGGCAGCCTTTTTGAGCAGCCTGCGGGGGACACTATCCTGGGGTGCTGCGGGCTCCCAGATAGAGGATCAAACAGAGGGAGGGAGGTTTCTATGCGAAAAACGGAGTTCCTTGCAACAGCCTGCGACCCCAAGTCCTTGACGGTGGGGCACTTGATGCAGGATACAGGTCTTTACCTGTGGGACAAGAGTCGATGCTTTATCCATTAGCCGCATGTTGACCCAACGAAACTTTGGCAGCCTGCCGGTGGTGGAAGAGGACCGGACCTTGGTCGGTCTGATAAGCGAGTATGATCTGCTTCAGGCGATGATCGATGGTCGGGACCTGCGAAAGGTCATGGCCGTCGAAATCATGAGCAGCAACCCGGTGATTGCTACCGAGAATATGATGCTGGAGCAGGTCACAAATCTTTTCCAGGATCGGTATCTCACGCGGGTGCCGGTCGTGCGGAACGGCAAACTCGTCGGTATCCTGTCGCGGCGAGATTTATTGTTCGGGTATATGAAGGCATCTCAGTTTTGGTCTTAACAGGCTGTTGAAAAAGATCGCCAGCGTATGGGAAGGTTGAGGCTGAGGCTAAGGTTGAGAAAACAAGAATCTCATCGACACTTAACCTTGACCTCAACCTCAGCCTCAGCCTCAGCCTTCTTCAGACGCTGCGGCCCCCATCGCCTCAGGGGATGGATTCAATGAAACGCCTAGGGGCAAGTTCCGTCTGACCGCCGCCCATCTACAGCATCAATCCGATCTCTATAGGATCGAAGGGACGGATCGTCCGTACCCGATGAACTACGCGCTCCGGTTCCACGTGAATCGGAAAGGCGTATCCTACTGGATCCACGGACGGGACATGGCTGGCTATCCGGCCTCCCACGGCTGCATCGGTCTGTTGAACTCGCCCAGCTTTACGTAGGATGGAGTTCGGTATATGGTGTAACCCTGTTGTATTTATACAAATCCCCGTAGGCAGGAGGGTGATGCAAGATGAATTTCAGATTTCTGACCGCATGGCTGGTGCTGGGGCTGATTGCTGCAGGAGGCTGTGCGGAGGGGCCGAAGGTGCTCACAGATTCCGATCCGGCCGTAGAGTTCTCAGCGTTTCGCACATTTGCTCTTTCAGGGATGACAGATAGAGGATATGAGGTCGGGCCATCAGACCATTCACCCTTGAGGGGGCGAATCAAGGAGATGGTTGACAGGCAGCTTGCCGCCAAGGGGCTCAGGCAAGTCAGAGTGGAAGACCGCCCGGACCTGCTGGTGCATATTTTTTTCGGCGTGAAGGACCAGCAACGTGTGGAGAGTACTGACAAGACGCCGGGCCTCTATCCCCGCTACACGGGTCTCTATCCCGGCTTCTATAACTATCAGGTGAAGGCCTATGACTATCACGACGGTGATTGGGTACCAGCCAGTACTACCGTTGTGACCAGCTATGAGGATCATGAAGGCACATTGATCGTGGATCTGGCAGACTCGTCGAAAAGGAAGTTGGTGTGGCGAGCCGTGATTAGGGCGGTGTTGAAGTTCAATCTGGAGAAGAACTTTGAGTTGGCCGACAAGGGGATTGCCGAAGCTTTCAAAGACTATCCCCGACTCAAATAGTAGTGATCGGATCGTCCCGTCAGTCACGAGGGGATGGGGGGGGAACTGTCTATGGCAAAGGAGCGCGAGCCACACGTGTCCGAGGCATGCGGATCCAGGCCTGTCTTTCCGCAAAAGATACATTAGCAGATGACTGGCCCGGTAATGAATTATAGCTAAATGCCAGTTCATGGAGCTCCATAGCGCTGTCGTGATATTTGTGTGGGAAAGGAAACCATAGATCGTGGATCAGTTCACCGCTTACAGCACGAAGGCCCCAACATGATCAGAGAGGCTTTGCGACATGTCCTATCTGGAATCGGAATGGTCCTCGTGTTGGCCATGGGAGTGGCGCCCATGGCGGCGGGAACCGCCACAGCAGCGATAAAAAACACGATTAAACAGATGTTCGTCATCTTGAATGATGAGGAATTGAAGGCCCCGGGCAAGGCAGAAGAACGCCGCCAACAGCTCGAGAAGGTGATCGGAAACCGCATCGCCTATGACGAAATGGCCAAACGATCGTTAGGACCTCAATGGGCGCAGCTGAATGAAGAAGAAAGGCTGGAATTTGTCCGGTTGTATGCTCAGCTTCTCAGGGATACCTATTCCAGTCGGTTCGACCGCTACACTGATGAGAAGGTCGAGTTTCTCCAGGAGACACTTCAGGGAGACTACGCGGAAGTCAGGACGAGGCTGACGAGTAGCAAGTTTAATCTTGATGTGGATTACCGGATGCTGCAGCGGGCTGGAGACTGGCGTGTCTACGACATTGTTGTCGACGGAATCAGCTTAGTCCACAGCTACCGCGAACAGTTCACCAAAATCATCAGAACGTATTCCTACGAAGAGCTGGTCTCAAAGCTGAGGCAGAAGACCGGAGAGATCAAACCTTTTGCTGAGGCTCCGAACCCCTAAGATTTGGTCGCTTCCTCCATTCTTCACTGCGCGCATCGAGCGGCCCTCATCCTTTTGAATGATCCTTCCAAGCTTGCTCGTTTCGCATTCCAGGAATGGCACCCGTGTTGGTCCCACTGCGGCCGTCGAACGAGCACATTCTGATCGTGCGCGTTCCGGGAGCAAGGGATCAACACGGGTGTCATTTCGCCTATCTTCTCTTGTCCGGCAAAATCCGATCGCAGCACAAACTTGATGGTATAAGCGCCTGGAATAGTACCAGCTTGTACCTAGTCTCCAGAGGCGAGGTGGTTGATGACCCGTCGACGAGGAAACTGGATCGTAAAGATCACCCCTTTGTTATTCAGGAAAACCCTGTTGTCCGTTCAAATTTGAAAAGACAATCACCTCCGACTGTACACATTTGTACGTATAAGTAGTCCCCACATGGCTAAGTCATTGATAATGTAAGGGCTCAATGTTGGATTGTAAATTGCTAAGTACTCCCCACGTCAGTCAATTTTCATAATAACGAGGGAGGAAAGAGCGATGGATTGCCCCAAGTGCAAAGGATTGATGATGTTGGAACGGTTCTCAGATTTCTTCCTGGTCTTTTATGCCTGGAAATGTGTCAATTGCGGCGCGATCATCGATAAGACGATTTGCAATAATCGAAGAAATAGCCTCGCTCCTAAAGCTACGAAAGAAGTTCAAGCGGCTACCGTATAATTTTCGTCACAACCTTCGATTTCTTTGCGAGGTGCTTCGAATCGAACCTCTGAATAGGGGAGGCGATATATCTGTGCTCCCCCACATCTCCCGTCACCGCTTCGATTTCTTCGTGGTTGTCTTTTCCCCACAGGGCTCAGGGCGGCTGAGATCGGCCGGTAACTTGGTCTGCTCGTCGACACAGGCGCTGTCGATTTGCGCTTGAGTTAGGCCCAGCGCTCCCGTGAGATTTGCACCCCGCAAATTCGCCTGCCGCAGATCGGCTGCATCCAGTCGTACTCCGGTGAAATCCGAACCAGGAAACGATGCTTCCTGAAGGTTCGCCTCCTGCAAGTTGGCCTGCGCGATCGTGGCGCGGCTGAAGTTCGACCTTCTCAAGTTTGCTGCAACCAGATTGGCCGATTCCAAGTTTGCTCCATTGAATTGCCCGCGCTCCAGCGACACGTTTGGCGCATAGATCTGGCTGAGGTCCGCTTGGATGAAAATGGCTCCCTTCCCCCTCGCTCCAATCAGGACGGCGTTGGGGAGTTTCGCACCGCGGAAGTCGGTTCCATCGAGAATCGAATGGTACAGAATCGCCATTCGGAGGTTGGCAGATTGCAGGTTGGTCTTCACCAGACGTGCATCTTCGAAATTGACTCCTTCCAGGTCTGCTCGCTGAAAACCCGCTGATTGAAGATTGGCGAACCTGAGGTCTGCGCCCCGGAGCAACGCATCGTGGAAGCTGGCCTCCCTCAGATCCGCCTCATCGAAATAGGCTCCTTCGAGATCAGCTTCCACGAGGCGTGCGCCATAGAGTTGGGCGCCGTCGAGAAGAGCACCCTGCAGATTCGCCTGTTCCATGTTCGCTTTGGCCAAGTTCGCCCGGCGGAGATCGGCTTCCAGAAAGTCGGTTCCTGACAGAATTGCGCGATGCAAGTTGGCCCCATAGAAATAACTATTGGCCAGGTTGGCCTGCGTGAAATCTGCAGCGGTGAGGTCCGCTCCTTCAAAGTGCGCCCGTTCGAAGGTGGATTCCCGCAGTTTCGCACCGGTCAAGATGGCATCATACAGAGCCGCTTCATCGCCTATCGACCGGGACAGATTGGCGCTCGACAACCGAGTATGCCGGAGATCGGCGCCCGACAGATTGCTGTCCTCCAAGCCGGCCTTGGTAAGATCGGCACCGGCGAGCCGCGTCTGGGTCAAGGTACTCAGGGCCAGATGAGCTTCCCGTAGCACTGCGCCTTCCAGGTTTGCCCGTTCCAGATTGACTCCGGCGAGTTTTGCCTGGCGCAAGTCTGCCTGACAGAGATTCGCTCGTTGATATTCCTGCTTTTCACGTTGCGTGAGCCACTGCCCGTGCGATTCCACAATCGCCTGCAGCTGTTTGGCCGGAACAGGCTTCTTTTTGTAGGCGCTCTCACAGTTGGTGGCATAGCTGCTTGCCTGACTCGATTCTGCTGACTGGGTAATGACCGGCAGGGCAAGTGTGAGCGATGCCAGGATCGTGGCTATGACGGTATGTTGTGCCATCTTGATTCTCTCCAAAATGATTGAGGCGCTGAGCGATAGCGGGTCCTAACGCCCTTGTTGGGACAAGAGCCGAATGTAGGCCACCACATCCTGCATCTCCCCGTCCGTCAGCTGGCCTCGCCAGGCGTGCATGGGGCTGAAGACGACCCCGTGTTCGACGGTCCGTAGGAGCTCTTCGTCGGATTTCAGAAAAGATAGGAAGCGGTGAAAGTCGGCCGGCGGCACCTTGAGGGCCTGTGCGTCCGGTCCGTCTCCCCAGCCTGCGACACCGTGGCAGGCCTGGCAATGTCGTTCATAGACACCTTTGCCCCTTGTGATATCGGCTGGATATTCTTGCGCCTGAAGTAATGAATCGAACAGCAGGCCCATTAGTCCGGCTATGACGACGACCGGGGCGATGGTCGACATCAGGTCATGACGGATCGGGCACATAAGAACCTCCCGGTAATCTGCGGAACAGGATGCTCAAAGGCTGTTGAGCCAGGCCACAGCATCACCCTCAACCTTCCCATACGCTGATGACATTTTCCAGCATCCTGCTAGCTTTTCTTGGTCGTGTGGGCAATGAATGACGTATAAAGTTGCTGCATCTTGCCGCTGCCGCATTTTGGACAGGTCACCTTGTTGGATTCATGTTGCTTGAGTGTCAAGACCACCAATGATTCCTTCCCGCAGCCCAGACATTTATAGTCGTACATAGGCATCAAATACTCCTGACATTGACCGTTCGGGCGACCAGCTGCTGGTTGATGTCAGCAAGCGATGTGCCGTCCATTCCTGGAGGTGTAAGACGTGAGACAAGGGGCTACAGTTAGAGGTTTTTTCCGTTCATCTCTGGTCATTGGCTACATTCCCGAGTGTGAGATGGCGCATTTTTCCCCAGTAGCACCCTGGGCAGTGAAGCTCAATGCACCAGTACAGTTCCGCCAACAGAGTGATTGTCACTACAAATGGGCTCGATCTCGAGCTTGGCGACACTGAGGCCATGGAACACGAATTGCCTATCTTCGGAGCAATGCCCATCCTCAAGAAAGAGTCCCTGCAACGGTACCTTCGTGACAAGTTCGGCCCACGGGCGACCTTGCTGACCTATGGAGCCATCGGGAAAGAAAGTTCCCAGGGCGCTTACAAACAGTATGGCTATGGCTCACCGGTCAAATTGACATTCCGGATTGGACGCAGGGACCAGTCGGCAGTATTGGAGACGATGAGTCCTGGGCCGTTCGGTCATGAACATCCGGCAGACCGGGCTCAGGCGATCCT
>Ga0070685_10001296_pt1 | contig 13176 bp, 9 predicted proteins | sample KBSS13LmetaG_FD_65651 | JGI IMG/M metagenome (GOLD analysis project Ga0070685, IMG submission 65651) | Switchgrass rhizosphere microbial communities from Kellogg Biological Station, Michigan, USA - KBS S1-3L metaG | ecosystem: Host-associated > Plants > Roots > Rhizosphere ...
ACGGTTTGGTCGTAGGAGGCGGAGGCGATTCGCTGCCCGTCCGGCGCCCAGGCCACGGAGGAGACCCCGTTCTTGTGTCCGGAGAGAGTGTTGAGGAGTCGCCCGCTGGCCGCGTCCCAGAGCCGCACGGTGTTGTCGTCGGAGGCGGAGGCGATTCGCTGTCCGTCCGGCGCCCAGGCGACGGAGAGGACCAAGTTCTCGTGTCCGGAGAGTGTGTTGAGGAGTCGCCCGCTGGCCGCGTCCCAGAGCCGCACGGTGTTGTCTGCGGAGGCGGAGGCGATTCGCTGTCTATCCGGCGCCCAGGCGACGGAGAGGACCAAGCTCTCGTGTCCGGAGAGAGTGTTGAGGAGTCGCCCGCTAGCCGCGTCCCAGAGTTTGATGGTTCCGTCGTCTGAGCCTGTTGCCACGAACAGGCCGTCGGGGCTCCAATCCACGCTCCTGACCCAGTCCGAGTGCCCGGTCTGGAATCGCAACGCGAGCGCGACGGGAAGGGTGCCCTGTGGCCCGAGGGCCCCAAGGAAACCGGCGCCGGTTGTCTGGACATCCTTCAGCTTTGCCTGTGAAAAATCAGCCCTGGTGAATCGGGCGAAGCTCAGGTCGGCATCCGTAAGGTTCGTGCCGCGGAAGGACGTATCCTGAGCATCGAGGTGGTTGAGATCGGCTTCCGAAAATTCGGCCTCCTCGGCGGAGCCTCCGCGCAGATCCGCGAAACCGAGAACCGCGCGAACCAGCCGGGCACGATCGAGCGAGATTTGACGAAGATCCGCGCGGATCAGATTGGCCGCTTCGAGGTTAGCGCCGTGGAGATCGATCCCGGGGAGCGGCGCTCCTTCGAGATCTGCTTCTTCGAGACACAGGACCGCTGGTCGCAATTCCGCAAAAAGCTTGCGGATTTGAAAGAGATCCGGGTCCCCCTCGGCTCCAGGACCCACGAGTGGACCCAACTTCGCGCGGGCGTGGAAATAGAGGAGCAGCAAGGCGTTCTCAGAGATTCTCGGCTGATAACTCGCCGCCAGTACTTTTCCCGAGATCTCAGGGATTCGCTTCGACTCAGGCCAGAATTCCAGGAAGAACGCCACCTCGCGGGTGAGCCTGCGCAAGCCGAAACACCCGTGCTCCTGTGCCGCGAGCCCGGTCCTGATCTTGCGGGCAATAAAGAACTCCAGGAATGAGCGATGAATGAACGAATAGTAGCCTTCAGCATCGCGGTGAAGGAAAAGCGCGGTACGAATCTCGTAGTCGATTCGATCCTTGTCATTGACAGTAAGGGGACGGTCCTTGAAGAACTCCGCGGCTTTTTCGGCGAGAACCAGGTAGTGCACCCGGTTCTCCGGTGAATCCCAGATGAGGCAGGCCAGGTATTCGACCAGTGCCACTTTGTAGTCGCGCGTCAAGGTAAGACGGAAGTCGGTGTGAGCGAACCAGCTCTCGCAATACGTCTCGTAAAGGTCCGCAAGAGTGATCTCGGCGCCCCGCTCGAGAAGCCGGGGGAGGGTCTTGACGATGATCTCCAGGAGAAAAGGGCGTTCCGCGAGCTCTTCGAGGTTGTAGGTCTGCCGGATCTGCTCGCGGAAGGCTCGCCAGTCAGTGGGTGGAGGTAAAGCTTTCTGAAGGTACTCCTCGATCTGCTGTTCCCGAAATTCCAGGACGTAGCAGACCTCAGTTCCAGCCCGCTCCTGGATCTCCTCGTAGAGTTTGGTTGCCCCTGGACTGGAGGCCATCTCGGAATCCCGTCTCAACCGCTTGAGCGCTTCGGGTCGGTCCCGAAAGTAGTGGGTGCGGCAGGTGAGGAGGATCTTGGCCTTGCCCTCGGCTGCGCGGAGGATCTGGCGCAGGTTCTCCAGATACCGGCCGGGTTCCGTGTAGGCGATGGTCTCGTCGAAGCCGTCGAAGATGAGCAGGAGATAGCCTTCGCGGTTCAGGTGGAGCAGAGCCTGGGGGTTAAACGCCTGGCTGGTGAGGCGCTGGAAGTGGTGGGTGAGGAGGTTCTCGAGCGTGACCGTCGTCGAGCCGCCCTCGCGAAGGTCGATCAGGACGGGCATCCGGCTCTCTCCCGGCTTCTCCTTGGACCGAGTGGCCAGTTCCCAGGCGAGGCGCTTGGAGAAGCTGGTCTTGCCGCAACCGAAGTCGCCGAGGAGGGCCAGGAAGGTGGAGTTCGGGCGGTCCAGCCAGCTCAGTACGGTTTCGGTTAGCCCCTTGGGAGCCGGAGTCTCTCCCGGACGGATTTCCGCCTCCAGGACGGCCTCCTGCTCGACATAGAGGCGCTCCAGGGGAGTGCCCTGAAAGGTCTGAATTGCCGCTTCGAGGTTCGGGCCGAGGTCGACCAGGGTAAGGAGGAGCTGCTCGAAGGTCAGGAGGCGGACGAACTTTGTCTGGGCGACGGCGTACGCGTTATTGGCGAAGCCGGAGCGTGCGACGAGGATGGACTGATAGGGCAGCTTTTCCGCATCTCGAGCGGTCTCTACCTTGGAGGCGAATTCCCGAACCTGCTTCTGGGTGACCGATTCCCCGAGATCCTTGCATTCCACGAGAGCGAAGATTGGCAGGGCACCGCTTGCCATCTCCAGGCGGACGTCGAACTGCATGTCGTCCCGCTTGTAGTCGACGATGGTGCGGAAGCCCTGCAAGCGGAACAGCTCCGCCACGCGCTCCTCGAAGCTCTTGGCCTTCTCGTAGATCTCCCGGCGGCGGTGCGGGTCCATCTCCATGGCGGCTCTCCTGAACGTTGAAGGAAGTATTGTAGCGGAGAGCCGCGGAGAACCCGGCGGCGCCGCTGGAGGGGCCGCCCTGAAAGGGCGGAATTTGAATAGCCTGGTGCTTTAGCGCCAGGTTTGGAGGCCCCCAAACCCATCCGCCCTGAAAGGGCGGAACCCAACACCCAACGCCTGGACTGAGGACCGTCGCTGAAAGGCACCGCCCCTTCGGGGCGGAATGGGGGTGGGTGGGGGCTGCCGACCTGGCGCTGAAGCACCAGGCTATTCAAATGCCGCCCCTTCGGGGCGGTGTGGCAGGCGTGGCGCTGGTTCGCGGACTCGGCTCCACGCCTGCCTGAGATCACCGCACCTTCTTATTCGGCTTCGCTCCAGTTCAGGGTATTCGCCCAGGTTTCAACGGAGCACCGCGACATTTCAACCGAGTGCCGCGACGTTTCAACGGAGCACTGCAAGGTTGCGGAGGAGCGCGGCAGCGTTGCGGCGGAGCTCCGTAGCCTCGCGGAGAAGCGCCGCAGCATTCCGGAGAAACGCCGCAGCATTCCGGAGGAGCGCCGCAGCCTTGCGGAGGAGCGCGGCAAGGTTGCGGGGAAGCTCGAAAACCCGGGCAAGCCTCAAAACAACTCGGGCGAGCGGCAGAATCGCCCCGCCACCGTGCGGGAAAACGTCCTGACCGGCCTCCAGAATGCGGGCGGAACCGGGGAAGCCGCCGGCGGGGAAGCCGATAACAGGGGCGGCTTCCCCGCGTGTCCGCTCACCGCACCCGTTTTGTCGGCTTCAGAATGTACAAACCCTGGCTGATGCCGCTGACCACCACGGTGCCGCTCGCGAAGAACGGATAGTTCCCCCAGGCGCCCTCGTAGCCGTTTCCGTCGCTGTTCGGCACGATGTCGAAGTAGCCGACCTCGCGCAGCTTGCCGGCGGCGATCTTCGAAATGTTCAGGATGCGCAGGCCCGCCCGGTAGTTCGACTGGTAGACGAGGTTGCCGCGCACGTACTGGTTGTGATCGGTCGCATCGGTGGGCGCATCGTAGGTGGCGAACTGGTTCGGCGCGGTCAGGTCCGCAAGGTTCCAGAGGTACGTGCGGGTAGGGTGCCCTTCCGAGATCTCGTCGAGCTCGTCGTCCATCAGGAAGTATTTCTGGTTGGTGGTGAGCCACCCCTGGTGGCAATACCCGTTGCCGGCGTAGCCCGTGCGGGAGAGCTTCTGGATGTTGCCCTTGTCGGTGACGTCGAGGATCAGCAGCTCGAATTCCGCGCTGGCGAAGCAGATCTCGTGCCCCGTGAAGCGCTTGTCCGGACCGCGGTAGACCACGCACTGCAGGTCATGGATGTAGGTGTGCACGGGGTCGGCCCAGCAGGCGACCTGCCGCGGGTGGACGGGATCGTGGACGTCGATCGCGCGCAGGCCGCCGCCGCACTCCCTGCCTCCGACCTCGTAGGCGAAGCCGGTCTCCGGATTCACGTTCAGATTGTGGATGCGCCCGTCGCCGGCGATCAGGTCGGCGCTGGCGTCGAACTGGACCGGCGGGTCTGTGACGCCCCGGAGCTGGGTGAGGTCGAAGACCTGCAGGCCGTTGCCGTCTCTGGCGTCGGCGACGACGAAGGCGAAGTCGCCGTAGACGTTGACCTCGCGGTTGGTGGTGTCCAGGGCCCTGCCGACCAGGAAGCCGACGAGCCGCGGGTGCTTCGCGTCGGTGACGTCGACGAAGCTGACCCGGTTGCGGAGGGCGATCAGGGCGTACTCGTGACGGGTCTTCGGGTCGGTCCACCCCCAGATGCCGGACGCCTTCTCGTTCGGGTCGGCGCCCAGGTCCTCGAGCGGCATGAAGCTTTCGAGGTCGATGTTCTTGCAGGGGTAGATGTCCGCGTGCCCGTTGCGGCACGGCGTGGCGCCGAGGGCGGGCGGCGTCTCGGCCGTGGAGTCCCCGGGCTGCTCTTCTTCATGTTTCTGCGGCCCCGCCCACAGGGCGGAGGTGACGGCGAGACAGACGGCGCAAAGCAGACCACCCAGGCGCAAACGATTCATCGCGAACCTCCCATGCGCCCTCCTGGTGTCCGAAAAAAGAAATCTCCCGCTCTGATTCTACTGAATTTCCAGCGGCAGCGCCCTCTGCGGGTCCTCCTCCCAGACCGCCTCGTCGCCGACGCGGATCTCTCCGCCCGCGATTACCTCGGCGCAGGCGCCGGCCCGCCAGTGGGGGCGCAAGGCCTCCTTGAGGCCGGTATGCGCCTGGTCCATCTGGTAGCAAGGGGTGCATTCGGTCCAGATGCGCAGGCGGGCGGGGCCGATGCGGAGGATGCGCTCGCGCGTCTTTTCGAGGTCGATGCCGGAGAGCAGGAGGTTGCCCCGGCGGGTGGAGGGGTCGAGATCCACCCCGAGCTCGGCGGTGGCCTCGGCCCACCCCTCCTCGGCGAGGAGGATCACCTGCCGGCGCCCCCCCTGGTTGGCGTTGCCGGCGAGCCCCCGCCCGGCCACCAGCGTCGCCGTCTCCTTCGGGTCCATGGGACCCTTCTTGAAACGCTTCAGGTAGATGGCGCGGAGGCGGCCGGACATGGGACGCCCTACTTCACCGGAGCGGGCGACGTGAACACCGAATCCGGGAGCTTGTCCATCACCGCGATGTCCGAGAGCTCCAGCTTGCGGTCGGTGCCGACCTCCGTGCGGTGCGGGGCGAGCATGATGTTGCCGTACTTCTGCCACCCCTCCCACTTCCAGACCGTCGGCGGGCCCTCCTTCGGCATGTCCTGGAGGATGTAGGCCCAGCGGTCCACCAGGCCGGTGTCGCGGTTGACGTAGACCCAGTAGCGGTCGCCCGGGGTGAGGCCGACCTTGCCGAAGCTGAGCGCCAGCTTGTCGTAGGTCTTGCCGTCGATCGCCTCCTCGCCGTCGTAGGCGAGGTTCACGCCGGGGTCGCGGAGCTTGTAGGGCTCGATCAGCCAGTAGGTGTCGTTCACCCAGGCGCCGTAGGCGTTCTCGAGCGCCTCCTTGGCCTTGTCCCCCTCGAGCGGCTTGCCGTCGAGCCAGGCCTTGCCCTCCTTGGTGTTGACGTTCTCCAGCACGACGTAGTGCTGCTTCTCCTTGGAGTCCCATTCGACCCGGTGGCGGCCCGACCACTTGTCCCACCAGTGGGCGCGGCGGCCGACGAAGTTGAAATGGATGTAGTGCGTGTTGTCCCAGGCCTGCTGGCCGCCGAGGGCCTGCATCACGTGGGCGGCGACGGACTCGGCCGTCGGAGCCTGGGCGGCACCCTGGGACGCCAGGGCGAAAGCGGCGGTCAGGAACGATCCTGCGACTAGAGCGGCGCGTCGGGACATGGGGGTCTCCTTTCGGACTTCCTCGCCGAGATCCTAATACAATGCCGGATGCCGGGCACGAAGGCCGTGCCGGGAGGGGAGGGAATTCCGATGAGCGCACACGATACGAGCCGTACCAATCGCCTCGCCGGCGAGAGCAGTCCATATCTTCTGCTGCACCAGCACAACCCGGTCGACTGGTACCCCTGGGGGGAGGAGGCGATCGAGAAGGCCCGCCGGGAGGACAAGCCGATCTTCCTCTCCGTGGGGTACTCCACCTGCTACTGGTGCCACGTCATGGAGCGGGAATCGTTCTCGAATCCCATCGTGGCCGCCCAGATGAACCGCGACTTCGTCAACATCAAGCTCGACCGCGAGGAGCGCCCCGATCTCGACGAGATCTATATGGCGGCCACCCAGATCCTCACCGAGCAGGGAGGGTGGCCGAACTCGGTCTTCCTGACCCCCGGCCTCAAGCCCTTCTACGCCGGCACCTATTTTCCGCCCGAGAACCGCTATGGCCGCCCTGGCTTCCGGCAGGTGCTCGAGGACCTCTCGCACGCCTGGACCTCCCGCCGGGCCGACGTCGAGGAGCAGGCGGAGGAGATGGCGAAGGCGATGGCCCACTTCCTGGAGGAGCGCTCCTCGCCTTCCCATGAGCCGCCGCCCGGCACGGTGGCGCTGCGGGCGCTCGAATCGCTCGGCCGCCGCTTCGACTCCGAGTGGGGGGGCTTCGGCGGCGCGCCCAAGTTCCCCACCCCCTCGAACCTCTATCTCCTGCTGGAGCTGGCCGGCGAACGGCCGGAGGCCGCGGAGATGCTCTCCGCGTCGCTCGACCAGATGGCCCGCGGCGGCATCTACGACCAGCTCGGCGGCGGCTTCCACCGCTACGCCACCGACCGCGAGTGGAAGATCCCCCATTTCGAGAAGATGCTCTACGACAACGGCTTCCTGCTGGAGCTCTACGCCCGCGAGCACGCCCGCACCGGCGATACCCAGGCGGCGCGGATCGTGCGCGAGACCGCGGCGTGGCTCGGCCGCGAGATGACCTCGCCCGAGGGGGCCTTCTGGAGCGCCATCGACGCCGAGACCCACGGCCACGAGGGGGCCTTCTATGTCTGGAGCCGCGAGGAGCTGACGGAAGCGCTCGGCGAGGAGGACTTCACCTTCCTCGCCCCGCTGCTCGGCTTCGCCGGTCCGCCGTTCTTCGAGGGGAGCCACTACGTGCTCCACCTCCCCGAGCGGCTCGACGAGGTGGCCCGGAAGCGCCGGATGCCGCTGGAGGATTTGATGCGCGAGCTCGACGCCGGCCGCGCCAAGCTGTTCGCCGCCCGCGCCCACCGCGAGCGTCCGGCGACCGACGACAAGATCCTGGCCGACTGGAACGGCACCATCATCACCGGCCTGGCGGTCGCCGGCAAGCTGCTGGGGGAGCCGGCCATGGTCCAGCAGGCCGCGCGGGCGGCGGAGTTCATCCTCGGCACGATGCGCCCGGAGGGGGGGCCGCTGCTCCACGTCTGGCGGGCGGGGCAGGGGAAGATCGCCGCCTATCTCGCCGACTATGTCTTCCTGGCGCGCGGCCTGCTCGCCCTCCACGACGCCACCGGCGAGGCGCGCTGGCTCGACGCCGCCCGCGAGGTCACCCGCGAGCAGGTCGAGCGTCTGCGCGATCCCCAGGGGGGGTTCTTCACGGCGATCGCCAGCCCGGACGTGCTCTTCCGCAGCAAGGACGTCTTCGACGGCGCCATGCCGGCGGCCAACGCGGTCGCGGTGCTCAACCTGATCGATCTCGGGGTGCGCACGGGCGATCTCGCCTGGCGGCGCGGCGCGCGGAACGCCCTGAGCGCCTTCGCGGAGATCATTCAGAACCATCCCGACGGCGTGCGGATGCTGACGCTCGCCGCCCGCCGGTACCATGAGACGGGGGGCGGCCGCGAGGAGGCGAATGCCGAGTACGACGAGAACCGGGCGGCCCACGAGCGCGATGCCACGGCCGGCAGCGGCGCCCGGCTGGAGCACGAGGCGGAGCGGCTGGTGCGGCCGCATCTCGAGATGGGCGACGAGACGGACGGCTGGCGCCCCTTCCGCCTGACCCTGGAGATCGCGCCCGGCTGGCATCTGCAGGCGAACCCGGCGTCGGAGCCCTACCTGGTGGCGACGGAGGTGCGGGCGGAAAAAGGGACCCTCAGGAACATAACCTATGCGGAAGGGGAGCGCTTCGAGTCCCGCTACTCGAAGGAGGCGATCGCGGTCTACTCGGGGCGGGTGGAGATCACGGGGGAGATTTCGGCGGGTGGGAAGCTGAGCTTGACGTATCAGCCTTGCGACGAGGCGCGGTGTCTGCCGCCGGTGACTCGGGGGGTGTAGGAAAGAGCTCTGCAGGAAGCGTCCGCGGCCTGCGGGCCCTCATCACCCCGGCCCTCTTCTCCCAGCCTCCCCCCCGTCCCGCCGGGAGAAGAGGGAGAAAGCAAGGAAGAGTCGAGTCGTGAGCTCCCCTCTCTCCCTCGGGGAGAGAGGGCCAGGGAGTGAGGGCTTCGGAGGGCAGGCCGTTCCGAATGCTTCTACCGGGTTGTAGCTCCGCCCGCCGCCCGCAAAATCGCCGCCGCCGACAGATCCACATCCTCCTCCGTCGTCGACCAGTTCGAGACGGAGATCCGCATCGCCGCCATGCCGTGCCAGGTGGTGCCGCCGAGCCAGCAGGTGCCGTCGGCCTGGACGCGGGCGATCACCTCGCGGGTCCGTTCGTCCGACGTGAAGCGGACCAGTACCTGGTTCAGCACGACGTCGTTGAGGATCTCGACGCCGGGCTCCTCTCTCAACCGGTCGGCGAACCGGCGCGCCAGGGCGCAGCAGCGCTCGACGAGATCGGCGATCCCGGAGCGGCCGAGGGAGCGCAGGGCGGCCCAGACGGTGAAGCCGCGGGCGCGGCGCGAGAACTCGGGGACGTAGTCGAAGGGATCGCGCTCGTTGCCGCCGGTCTGGACGAGGTACGGAGCGGCGATCGTCATCGCCGCCCGGTGCGCCTGCGGGTCGTTCACGATCACGATTCCGGAGTCGTAGGGGACGTTGAGCCACTTGTGGCTGTCCGCGGCCCAGGAGTCGGCCCGCCCGGCGCCTTGGGAGAGGTGCGCGAGCGCCGGGACAGCCTGCGCCCAGAGGCCGAACGCCCCGTCGACGTGGAGCCAGGCATCCCGCTGGCGCTGGGGGCGCTCGCGGACCGCGGTGGCGATCTCGTCGAGCGGATCGAAGGCGCCCGTGTTCACGTTCCCCGCCTGGGCGCAGACGATCAGCGGCCCGTCGCAGGATTTCAGGACCTCGCAGAGCGCCGCCGCGTCCATCCGCCCCTGGCCGTCGGTGGGCACCTTCTTCACCCGTTCGCGGCCGAGCCCGAGCATCTGGAGGGCGGCGAGGATCGTGACGTGCGCCTCGGCGCCGATCACCACGTCGATCTCCGGCGCGCCGTAGAGCCCGCGCGCCTCGACGTCCCACCCCCGCCGCTGGAGGACAGCGTGGCGGGCGGCGGCCAGCGCGGTGAAGTTCGCCATCATGCCGCCGGTCGTGAGCCCGACGCTGGCCGTGCGCGGCAGGTCCAGGATCTCCAGCAGCCAGCCGGCCGCCACCTCCTCGGCGACCGAGTTCGACGGCGCGCTGACGTAGAGGGTGGCGTTCTGGTCCCAGGTCGAGGTCAGCCAGTCGGCGGCGAGCGCGGCCGGCAGGTGGCCGCCGATGACGAAGCCGAAGTAGCGCGGCCCGGCCATGCCGACCAGTCCGGGATCGGCCGCCCGGGCCAGCCGCTCGATGGTCGCCAGCGGCTCCTCGCCCTGCTCCGGCAGCGGGCCGCCGAGGGCCGCGCGGAGCTCGTCGACCGTCACGGCCGGGCCGACCCGGCGGTGGGGGAGGGTGTCCAGGAACTCGAGCGCGAGCTCCTGCGTGCGCTTGAGGAGAGCGGCGTCCGACATACCGGCTAACCCCCTTCCCGCACCGGCTCGGCGGACTGGGCGGGGGAGCGGGAGGGGGGATCCGCCCGCCGCTCCCAGACCACCCGCGAGATCTCGGCGATGATCCGGTCGGCGGCCTTCTCGTCCTCGTACCCCTGGGTCAGGACCACCAGCACGTAGGGGGATTCCCCGGGCGGATAGACGATCGCGGCGTCGTGGTGAATGCCCGTGATGTCCCCCGTCTTGTGGGCGACCGGAGTTCCTTCCGGCAGGCCGGCGGGGATCTTCTCGTTGAACTCCTGAGCCTTGAGGATCTCGATCATTTTGGCGCTCGAGGCCGGCTTGAAGGTCGTCCCATTGGCGAGGGCGGCCATGGCGACCGCGAGGTCCGCCGCCGTGGTGAGGTTGTTCATCCCCGCCCGGTAGGCCTTGTCGTCCTCGACGCCGCGCAGGATGCGGATGCGGTAGGCGCCGAGGCTCCGCATCAGGTCCTGGGCGCGCGAGGCGCCGATCTTCTCGATCAGGAGATTCGTCGCCAGGTTCGAGCTGCGGACGATCATCCGCCGGATCAGCTCCTCCAGCGGGCGGGTGGAGCCGACGGCCTCGTAGAGATCAGGATCGCCGTCCTCCTTGGGATCGAGGGAAAAGGGGGAGGCGTCCGCGAGGCTCTGGAACTGATTGCGCACCGGCAGCGGCTGGTCGAGCCGCAGCTCACCCTCGTCGATCGCCTGGAAGAGCGCCATCATCACCGGCACCTTCATCGTGCTGGCGGCGTGGAAGAGCTGGTTCTCGTTGCGGGCGTAGGCGGCGCCGCTGCCGAGATTGAGGTAGGCCACGGCGATCGTCCCGCCCGGCGGATGGAGGAACCGCTCCAGACGCAGGGCGAGCGGGGAGGGCACGACCTTCGGGCCTCCCGAGGCGCAGGAGGAGAGGAGGGTGAGGGCGAGGAGCGCGGGGATGATGGATCGCATAGATTTTTTTCAGATCAAAGACATCTGTCCCTTCCGTCCGTACCGGGCGACGTACCCGTCCACCTTGAATTTCCGCCGCGTGCTGTCCGAGCTCATGAAGCGCACCGTGCCGAAGATCGGGCGCTCCGGCGGCCAGGGGCGGTCGTAGCGGCCGAGCGTCCAGAAGATGCCGCTGTAGGAGTTGGGATCGCGCCCGTCGAGCGCGTATCGGTTGTTGAGATCGATCAGGGTGGCGAGCGCCTCGCGCGGCGAGGGGGACCATTCGAGCACCTTCTTCCCCCACAGCATGCGCAGGTAATTGTGGATGCGCCCCTCCTCGCGGAGCTGCCCCTGGGCGGCGTTCCAGAGCTCGTCGTGGGTCTCCCCCGCGTCGAATTGGGCGCGCGAGTAGAGGTGCGGCCGGGGATCGCCCTCATGCTTGGCGAGAGTGGCCTGCGCCCACGCCGGGAGTGACTCGTAGCGCTCGAAGTCCTCGCGATGGGCGGCCATGTTGTAGCCGACCTCGCGCCAGGTGATCGCCTCGTCGAGGAACTTCTCGGCCGCCGGGCCCATCCCCCACCACCCCTCGCGCGCTCCGGTCGGCCGCGCGGCGAGCCGCTCGGGGGACCACCGCTCGCGGGCGGCCACGGCGGCGAACATCTGGTGCGGCGCGACGTGGCCGAAGTGGAGATAGGGGGAGAGCGCGCTCGTCACCTCCTCGCCCGGATCGTTCCGCCCCTCGCCGTAGCGCTCCAGCCGCTCGGCGAGGAAGCGGTCGAGCGCGCGCTCGCCGGCCGAGTCCCCGCCGCGCACCGCCGCGACCGGCGGCACCGAGTGATCGATCGGCAGGGCGGCGAGCGATCCTCCGCCCAGCAATCCGGGCGAGGCCGCCGGCCAGCGCTTCGCGATCTCCCGCGGGAGGCTCTTCAGGCGCGCGGGCAGGGGATCGGCCAGGGGCTCTTCCGCCGGAGCGTGCTCCAGGTGGTCGGGGAGGACCTTCTGGAGGAAGCGCCGGAAGTGGGCGGCGGTCACGTAGTCCTTTTCGGCGGCGCGGAGGGGGAGGAGGCCGTTCGAGTCGACCGCCTCCAGCCGTACCGGCAGCCGGGCCGCCGCGGCGGCGACCATGCGAGGGAGGAAGAAGGCGGGGTAGTCGTCCGTCACCACCAGGCAGGCCCGGGCGCCGAGCGCTTCGAGCAGCCCCTGGCCGGCGCCGGGCTCCGGCTCGACGTAGGGGTAATAGAGGACCTCCGACCCGGCGAGGCGCTCGGCATGGTCCGCCATCCCCTCCAGCACGAAGCGGTGGATGCGGTCGTTCGCCCAGCGGTAGCCGCAGCGCAGCGGCTCCAGGATCACCAGCGGCTTGCCCAGGCGCCGCGCCCATCCGGCGGCCCGGTCCAGGGCGAAGCTCCAGCCCAGACGGCGGAAGGCGATCATCCAGTAGAGGACGAAGTCGCCGTTCGGGCGCACGTCCTCACCGTTGCAAAGGCGGATGCGGATTTCGGGAACTTCCGTCATAGGTCCGGTAGGATAGCAGCGCCGTACGGATTGCTATGAAATGACATGCCCCGCCTCGGGGCTTCTTTTGGGGAGAGACTTATGGACCAGAACGACAACCTGATCGGCCGTGCCGAGATCGAGCGCATCCAGGGCTTCAACGAGCAGCAGCTCGACCAGCTCCCCTTCGGGGCCATCCGGCTGGACCGCCAGGGCAAGATCCTGAGCTTCAACCAGGCGGAGTCCAACCTGTCCGGGAGGAAGAAGGAGAACGTCGTCGGCAAGAGCTTCTTCGACGAGGTGGCGCCCTGCACCAACGTCCAGGAGTTCGCCGGCAAGTTCCGCGAGGGCGTCAGCCGGGGCACGCTCCACACGGTCTTCCCCTACGTCTTCGACTACGAGATGGACCCAAGAAACGTCTGGGTGACCCTCTTCTACAGCAACGAGACCGACACCGCCTGGGTCTTCGTACGGGACGACCGGCGGATCAGCCGGCCGGACTGAGGGGCGGGGTACAGACTCTGGCGATGTGCATCGGGGCTGGGGTAATCTTGGGCATCACGTAAATCTCGAAAGGAGACTCCCCTCTATGAAGAAGAAGCTTCGCAAGATCACACTCTCCCGCGAGACACTCCGCCGTCTCGACGAATCCAGCCTGAAGGAAGCCGCCGTAGGTGGTATCGCTCAGAACGCAGCCGGGGCAGGCAGTTGGGATCGCACCTGCCAGAGCCTCTGCTTCGTCTGCCCGGACACCTGGCTGAATACTCAGGACAATCAGTAGGTCTC
>Ga0070685_10001297_pt1 | contig 13176 bp, 10 predicted proteins | sample KBSS13LmetaG_FD_65651 | JGI IMG/M metagenome (GOLD analysis project Ga0070685, IMG submission 65651) | Switchgrass rhizosphere microbial communities from Kellogg Biological Station, Michigan, USA - KBS S1-3L metaG | ecosystem: Host-associated > Plants > Roots > Rhizosphere ...
TGTCTTGCCTGCGGTCGGGACAACGCCGACGGCGCCCGCTTCTGCAGCGAGTGCGGCACGAGGCTCGACGACGAAGGCGCGCCGAGGGAGGTGCGGAAGACCGTCACCGTGCTCTTCGCGGACGTGACCGGCTCGACGGCGCTCGGCGAGCGACTCGACCCGGAGTCGTTCCGCCGCGTGATGGCACGCTACTTCGACGTCGCGAGGACGTGCCTGGAGCGGCACGGCGGCACGGTGGAGAAGTTCATCGGCGACGCGGTGATGGCTGCCTTCGGCGTCCCGGTCGTCCACGAGGACGACGCGCTACGCGCGCTGCGAGCCGCCGCCGACCTCCGCGACGCGCTCGGCGCGCTGAACACGGAGCTCGAGCGCTCCTACGGCGTCGCGTTGCAGCTGCGCACCGGGATCAACACCGGGGAGGTGGTCACCGGAACACGCGAGCGCCTCGTCACCGGTGACGCGGTGAACCTGGCCGCGCGGCTCGAGCAGGCCGCCGAGCCCGGCGAGATCCTGATCGGCGAGCGAACGTACCGGCTCACGCGGGGCTCGATCGAGGCCGAGAGGCTCGAACCGCTTGCGCTCAAGGGAAAGACGGCGGCCCAGACGGCCTATCGGTTGCACCGGATCGCCGCAGGCGCGAAGCTCGTCGAGCGGCGTCTCGACGCGCCCCTCGTCGGACGCAAGAGCGAACTCGCCCGCGTTCGGTCGGCGTTCGACGACGCGGTGTCCGCGCGGCGGTGCCGTCTGCTCACGATCCTCGGCCCCCCCGGCATCGGCAAGTCACGGCTCGCCCGCGAGGTCTCCGCCGTGATCGACGCGGAGGCCTCCGTCCTGACTGGACGGTGCCTTCCGTACGGCGAGGGCATCACGTACTGGCCGATGGTCGAGATCTTCCGGGAGGCAGGCGCCGAGCACGAGCTCGAGCGCGCCCTCTCGGCGGGCGCCCCGGAGGAGATCTTCTGGTCTGTGCGCAAAGCGCTCGAGCAGCGCGCTCGCCAACGTCCGCTCGCGCTCGTGGTCGACGACATTCACTGGGGGGAGCCGACGCTTCTCGACCTCGCCGAACACCTCGGCGACTGGACGCGCGATGCGCCCGTCCTGCTGCTCTGCCTCGCGCGACCGGAGCTCCTCGAAGAGCGCCCCGCCTGGCGCGGCGAGTCGATGACGCTCGAGCCGCTTTCCGAGGGCGAGTCGGAGGAGCTGATCGAGAACCTGCTGGGCGACGATGCGCTCGGCGACGACGCTCGCACGCGAATCCGGGAGACCGCCGAGGGGAATCCGCTCTTCGTCGAGCAGCTTCTCGCGATGCTGTCCGACGGCGGCGACCCCGGCAACGTGCCGCCCACGATCCATGCACTGCTCGGGGCCCGCCTCGACGCGCTGCCGGAAACGGAGCGCCACGTCCTCGAGTGCGCCGCCGTCATCGGGCAGGACTTCGAGTGGGACGCTCTCGGGGAGCTGTCGCCCGAACGGCGGCGGCCGTCCGGCGCCCGCCTGGCCGCCCTCGTGCGCAAGGAGCTGATCCGTTCGCACGACGCAATCGCCGACACCTTCAGCTTCCGTCATGCGCTCATTCGCGATGCGGCGTACGGCCGGTTGCCGAAGGAGCTCCGCTCCGACCTGCACGAGCGCTTCGCCCACTGGCTCGACGCGAGGGGCGAGGAATTCGAGGAGATCGTCGCCTACCACCTCGAGCAGGCGTATCGCTGGCTCGCCGAGCTGGGGCCGCCGGACGAGCGGGCCGTCGAACTCGCCGAGCAGGCTGCGGCGCGCCTCGCGTCGTCCGGACGTCGCGCGAACGCGCGCGGCGATGCGCATGCGGCAGCGAATCTGTTCGAGCGCGCCGCCGTCCTCCTTCCGCCGGATCATCCTGGGCGGCTCGCTGTTCTGCCGGCCCTCGGACGTGCCCTGCGTGACACCGCCCAGATGACACGCGCAGAGGCCGTGCTCACCGAGGCCGTCGAGCGTGCTGCAGCCGCCGGAAACGCCGTGGAGGCGGCAACGGCCTCGCTCGCCCTCGCCGACCTCCGCTTCCACGCGACGAAGCTGACTCGGCAGGAGACCTTGGCGGAGCTGGAGGCCGCCATGCGCGCGTTCGGGGAGCACGGAGACGACGCAGGGCTCGCTCGGGCGCTTGCCTTCCGCGGCAGGCTCCGGTTCTGGGGAGGCGACTTCGCCGGCGCGCTCGAGGACCTCGAGGAGGGTGCCATGCATGCCCGAAGCGCTGGCGACCGCTACCACGAGGTTGAGTGCCTTCAGTACGTGATCGCCGTCGACGTGTACGGCCCGACGCCGGCTCCGGAGGCTCTCGCGCGGATCGAGGAGATTCGCACGCGCGTCGAGGGCAACCGCACGCTCGACATCGCGGCGCTGAACGGCCTGGCGCGCCTGCAGTCGATGCGCGGAGACTTTGCGGGCGCGCGCGATGCGCTACGGCGATCGACTGCGCTGGTGGACGGCGGAAGCGACGTGACCCAGTACTCCCATGTCGCGATGGCGGCTGGGATGATCGAGTTGCTCGCCGGGGACGCGGTCGCGGCCGAGCGCGAGCTCCGACCGGCGTGCGAGCGCCTCGAGGCGATGGGGGAGCGCGGCTATCTGGCGAGTGCGGTCCCGCAGCTCCTGGAGGCGCTCTATCGCCAGGGCCGGCTCGAGGAGGCGCTCACCCTGTCCGAGCATTGGCAGGCCGACGACCTCACGGTGCCCGAGGACATCGATGCGCAGGTCGGTTGGCGCGCAATTCGCGGAAAGCTTCTCGCGCACGGAGGGCATCTCGACGAGGCGGAAGCTCTCACGCGTGAGGCCCACGCGCTCTGTGCCGGGACCGAGGATCTCGAGCTCCGTGCCAGGGCGCTCGCCGATCTCGCCGAGGTCCTTCGCCTGGCGGCCCGGCCGCAGGAGTCGAGGACGGCGCTCGAGGAGGCCGTTCGGCTGCACGAGCGCAAGGGAAACCTGCCGGCGGCGGAGCGAATCCGCCGCCGGCTGGACGACCTCGGCCTGAACTGACCTACGGCACGATGTTGTGGTTCAGGTGGAACACGTTGTCGGGGTCGTGTCGTCGCTTCACCTCGACGAGCCGCTCGTAGTTCGGGCCGTACGCGGCGCTGATCGCGTCGTCCTGGTCGTCGCCGAGGTAGTTGAGCCAGCGGCCGCCGCCGAAGTGCTCGGAGAGGGCCGCGAACGTGTCCTTGGTCCACGAGATGTTGGCCTCGGTGTCCGCCGGGTCCATCCACTCCGAGGGAAGCAGCAGGTTCCAGCCCTCGGCCCGGTGTGGAACGGCCGTGTCCGTCGGGCCAACGCGCGTGACGGCGCCGTGGAAGTGCTCGAGCAGGATCGCCGTCATCGGCGAGGGCACCGACGCGAAGCGCTCGACGATCGCGTCGATCAGCGGATCGGGCAGGCCCGTCGTGAAGCTCGAGAGCCAGTAGTTGAGCGCCCCCTTGGGGTAGGCCGCGTCGAGCAGCGTGTTCATCACCGGGTACGGCATCGGCCCGACTTCGACCATGAGCGGCGAGCCCCAGCTCTTGAACGGCGCGAGGTCGACCTCTGCCTGGTCGGGGTCGCCGGTGTGGAAGACGACCATCGCCGCGAGCTTCATGCCCGACCCGTCGGGGGCGTGGACGACGGCGGCGAAGACCGTGAGGTCGTCCGAGCAGCCCGCGACCGCGTCGCGGTAGAAGCGCAGCATCTCGCCCGCCGCGTCGATCGGGTGCGCGATCAGCCCGCCGGTGACCATCGAGACGGGGTGCAGGCGGTACACGAGCGAGGCGGCCACGCCGAAGTTGCCGCCGCCTCCGCGAAGCGCCCACATCAGGTCGGGATGGCTCGCGTCGTCGACGTTCAGGATCTCCCCGTCGGCGGTGACGAGCTCGACGCCGAGCAGGTTGTCGCAGCCGAGGCCGTGCTTCGCCATCAACCAGCCGAGGCCACCGCCGAGCGTGTAGCCCGCGATGCCCGTCGACGAGATCGCGCCTCCGGTCACGGCGAGCCCGTGCGCATGCGCCTCGCGGTTGAGCTCGGCCCAGAGGACGCCGCCCTGCGCTCGTGCCGTCCGCGCGGCGGGATCGACGTGGATCCCCCTCATGGGTGCGAGGTCGATCATCAGGCCGCCCTCGGCGACCGCACGTCCCGCGACGTTGTGACCGCCCCCGCGGACCGAGATCTCGAGTCCGCTCGATCGTGCGAGCTTGACGGCCTCGGCGATGTCGGTGGCGCCGGCGCACCGCACGATCAGGGCGGGCCGACGGTCGATCAGGCCGTTCTGGATGCGACGTGCCTCCTCGTAGCCATCGTCGTGCGGAAGCAACACGCTTCCGGAAACAGAGCCGGCGAACGCTTCGAGCAGCTCGCCGTCGATCGTCGAGATCGCCATCTAGACCTCCCGGGTCGCTCGGGTGTGGACCCCCGGAGCAGTATTCCACCGCCAACAAGGGTCATTGGCGCGGCGGCGTTGCGTTTCGGGGAAGGGACGCGGCGCAGGACGGCGCTCAGCAGCAGGTGTACGCGCCCGGCGGCGCGGGGCCTTCCTCTCGCTCGGGCAGCTCCGAGGCCGCGAGCGCGGCGCCGTGCAGCAGGTCACGCTCGCTCACCTCGATCGTGGTCAGGCCGTAGTGGGCGAGCGCGACGCAGAGGACCACGAGACCCGCGACGATCACCGGCGCGCGCGCCGGATGCAGACCCGCGACCTGCTCGCGTTCCGAGAGCGGGAGCGCGGCGACGCGCTCGAGCGCCGTGCGAGCGGCCTGCGACGAGAGACGATGCCCGTGCACCGACGTCTCCGCGCCGACCGAGATCGCGGCCGCAGTCACGATGGTTCCTGCGACGCCGACGGCACTCGTGGGGCGGAGCGGCGGTAAGAGCGAGCGGACGTGCTCGGCACAGGTGGCGAGCTCCTCTTCTGTCGGGGGGTCGGAGTGGAGGAACCGCTCCGTGAGCCGGACGCTGCCTGCATCGGTGCTGTTCGCCCACGAGAGACGGTTGCCGTCCGTGAGGACGAGCTCTGTCGAGCCGCCGCCGATGTCGACGACGAGCGTGCCTGCTGGGACGGCGTGGTCGCTCGCGACGCCTCTCAGCATCATCTCGGCCTCCTCGCCGCCGTCCAGGAGTCTCGTGGTGAAGCCGTAGCTCCACTCGACCTCCCCGAGGAACGCCTCGCCGTTGTCCGCATCCCGCACGGCGCTCGTGCCGACTGCGAGCACACGTTCGGCACCCAGCCGCTCGGCTTCCCGGCGATAGTCGACGAGGACGTTCCGCACGCGAGCGATGGCCGTGGGGAGGAGGATCCGGCGCCGGTCGACCGACTCGCCGAGCCGCGTGATCTCCTCGCGACGGACGACCTCCTCGAGGTCGCCGTCTTCGAGGTCGGCGACGAGCAGGCGAGTCGTGTTCGTGCCGAGGTCGACGGCGGCGACGCGCACGCCTTCACCCTACTCGGGCGCGACCGGGTTTTTCGCGAGCCCCGGTCCTAGACGCCGGGCAGGAACCAGAGCAGCCGGCGCATCGTGTGGCGCGCCTCGCGGATCGCCTGCAGCTGCACCTCGAGTCGGGCGCGCGACGTCGCCAGGCGCGCGGCTGCGTCCCCGAGACGCGCGTTGGACGCATCCGCGCGATCCATGTGCGTCTCGATCTGGGCCGAGCTCTCGGCGATCCGCTCCGACTCCACGGAGAACGCGCGGCCGGTTCGCTTGACCCGGCGCCACATCGCGATCCCGCGCAGCACGGCATACGCGATCCCGCCCACGACGCCGATCAGGAGCACGGCCAGCGCGATCCAGAAGCCGGTCACAGGGTGCTACGATAGTGGTCGCGACGCGGGGTGGAGCAGTCAGGTAGCTCGCCGGGCTCATAACCCGGAGGTCGCAGGTTCAAATCCTGCCCCCGCTATCTCTCCTCTTGCTCCACACGGCCCGCACGAGCGGGTCGTACTCGTGGAGGACGTCGGCTAGGGACTGCGACGGTTCCGCTCCGCACGCCGCAGTGCGTCCAGCCTGCGGCGGTCGCGCTTCGTCGGCCGCCCGCCGAGGTCGGCGCCGAGCGGCCGCGCAAGGTGTCGCGCCGCCGCGTGCTGCTCACGTCGTGCGATCGACTCCGGCGTCTCCTCGTAGAGCGTCGCCGCCACCGACGCAGGTCCGCGCTTGTCGGCCACCGCGCGGACCACGACCTCGCGGCGGACGTCGCCGATCGTCACCTCGAGCCGGTCGCCTGCGCGAACGTCCTTCGACGGCTTGACGCGGACGCCGTTGACGTGCGCCTTGCCGCCCAGCACAGCATCGGTGGCGGCTCCGCGCGTCTTGAAGAAGCGGGCCGCCCAGAGCCATCGGTCGATCCGCACCGCGTCCACACGCCCATGATCGCAGGCCCCCGGCCGGGCACGAGATCGGCTCGTACGTGGGCGGCATGGCCGGGTCGAGCGAAGCGGCCGGGCGCTCCTCGGCGCAGGTGGCACCGCGCCGTAGTGGCCGCGAACGCCGGTATCGGGTATCACTGACGCAGGAAGAACGCTTTCGAAAGGGGTCCCGATGCGCCGCATCCTGCTCCTGACGGCGTTCGTCGCCGTCCTCACCTCGTCCGCCGCGCTCGCAAAGGCGTCGTTCCCGGACGTGATCGCGCTCCCGAACGGCTGGCAGCCGGAGGGCATCGCGATCGGGAAGGGAACGACGTTCTACGTCGGGTCGATCCCGACCGGAGCGATCTACCGCGGCGACCTGCGAACCGGCAAGGGGTCGACACTGGTCGCCGGAGCGGCAGGACGCGCCGCCATCGGCGTCGCGCACGACCGCGGCCGGCTGTTCGTCGCCGGAGGCTCGACCGGCAAGGGCTTCGTCTACGACGCGCGTTCCGGCTCGCTCGTCCGCGAGCTGCAGCTCGCCACGGGCGCGGGAGCGACCTTCGTGAACGACGTCGTCGTCACCAAGCGGGCCGCGTACTTCACGGACTCGAACCGTGCCGTCCTCTACCGCCTCGGACTCGCGAAGAACGGCGCTCCCGCGGCCGCGGCCCAGGCGGTGCCGCTCACCGGCGCCTTCCAGCTCGTACCGGGCTTCAACCTGAACGGCATCGACGCAACGCCCGACGGCAAGACGCTCGTGGTCGTGCAGAGCGCAAACGGAAAGCTGTTCAGCGTCGCCGCGGCAACCGGAGTGACCAGAGAGGTCGCTCTCGGCGGCGCGACGCTGCCGAACGGCGACGGCCTGCTGTTGCACGGCCGGACGCTCTACGTCGTCCAGAACCAGCTGAACCGGATCGCCGTCGTCTTGCTCGCGAAGGGGTTCGCCTCGGGGTCGATCGAGCGGACGATCACCGATTCGGACTTCGACGTGCCGACCACGATCGACAGCCACGGCAACCGGCTCTACGCGGTCAACGCGCGCTTCGGCACGGCGCCGGCGCCGTCGACGCCGTACTCCGTGGTGCAAGTGTCCCGCTGACCATTTCAGTCGTACGCTCCGACACGCGGCCGGAGCTCAGCCGCGCCGCCCGAGAGGCACGTACGGGCGCTCGCCCTCGCCCGTGTAGATCTGGCGTGGGCGCGAGATCTTCTGCTCGGGGTCGGAGAGATGCTCCTCCCACTGGGAGATCCACCCGGGCAGTCGGCCGAGGGCGAAGAGCACGGTGAAGTAGTCCGTCGGGTATCCCATCGCCTGGTAGATGAGGCCCGAGTAGAAGTCGACGTTCGGGTACAGCCTGCGCGACACGAAGTACTCGTCCTCGAGGGCGATCCGCTCGAGCTCGAGCGCGATCTCGAGCTTCGGGTTGAGGCCGGTCTGCGCGAAGACGTCGTCCGCGACGCGCTTGATGAGTTTCGCCCGCGGGTCGTAGCTCTTGTACACGCGGTGGCCGAAGCCCATCAGCCGTCCGTGACCCGCCTTGACCTGCTCGATGAAGGCCGGGACGTTCTTCGCCCCCCCGATCTCGTCGAGCATGCGCAGCACGGCCTCGTTGGCTCCGCCGTGCAGCGGGCCGTACAGCGCTGCGATTCCCGCAGACACGGCCGAGAACGGATCGACCTGCGACGAGCCGACGCCGCGCACCGCGCTCGTCGAGCAGTTCTGCTCGTGGTCGGCGTGGAGGATCAGCAGGATCTCGAGTGCACGCTGGAGCACCGGGTTCGGCTCGTGGCGGCCACCGATCTCGAACGTCATGTTGACGTAGTTGCCGATGTAGTCGAGGTCGTTCCGCGGCAGCACGTACGGCAGTCCGCGCGAGTGGCGGAAGGCGAACGCCGCGATCGTCGGCATCTTGGACACCAACCGCACACGTTGCAGACGCCGGTTCTCGGCGTCGCCGATCTCCTTTGCGTCCGGGTAGAAGGTCGAGAGAGCCCCGACCGCGCCGAGCAGCATGCCCATCGGGTGGGCGTCGTAGCGGAAGCCCTCGAGGAACTTCTGGACGTTCACGTGGACGTACGTGTGGTAGCGCACCTCGTCCTCGAACCCCCGGAGCTGGTCGGCCGTGGGAAGCTCGCCCTCGAGCAGCAGGTACGCCGTCTCGAGGAACGTCGCCTCCTCCGCCAGCTGCTCGATCGGGTAGCCGCGGTAGCGGAGAATCCCGCGGTCGCCGTCGATGAACGTGATCGCGCTCCGACACGACGCAGTGTTGAGGTACGCGGGGTCGTACGACATGAGCCCTCCGTCACCCTCCTCGGCGCTCATCTGCCGCAGGTCGGTCGCGTGGATCGTCCCGTCGGTGATCGGCAGCGTGTACTCGCGCCCGGTGCGGTTGTCGGTGACGGTGAGCGTGTCCTCGGCCATGCGTTCCCTTCCTCGTCTTCGTCCGTGGATCGTCTCAGATAGCCCGTCGACGAGGTCGCAGTCGCACTACGGTTTCCCGGTGCGCCGCCTGCCTGCCGAGTCGATCCCGCGCGTCCCGGAGCCCGTTCGCAAGGTCGTCCGCAACGCGATCTGGGGCTACGGCCGAGCAACCTCGCGCTGGCGGCCGCTCCCGGGCTTCCTCGTGATCGGGGCCCAGAAGGCCGGCACGACCGCACTGTACGCCTATCTCCGCTGGCACCCCGGCATCACCGGGCCGTCCTGGAAGGAGGTCAGCTTCTTCGACCGCCACTGGTGGCGCGGCGAGGCCTGGTACCGGGGTCAGTTCCCCCTGCGGGCAGGAGGAAGGCTCGTGGGCGAGGCAAGCCCGAGCTACCTCTTCCACCCGCTCGCGCCCGAGCGCGCCCGCTCGCTCGTCCCGGACGCGAAGCTGATCGCGCTCGTGCGCAACCCGGTCGACCGCGCCTACTCGCAGTACCAGCACGAGGTCGCGCTCGGCCGCGAGCCGCTCACCTTCGAGGACGCGCTCGCCGCCGAGGAGGAACGGACACGTGGCGAGGCGGAGCGCCTGGCTGCGGATCCTCGCGCGTTCAGCCGGGCGTGGTGGGACCACACCTACGCAGCGCGCGGACGTTACGCGGAGCAGCTCGAGCGGTGGCTCACCGTCTACCCGCGCGAGCAGCTGCTCGTCGTGGCTACCGAGGAGCTGGGGGAGAGGCCCGCCGAGACGTACGCCTCGATCCTCGCGTTCCTCGGTGCCGCCCCGCACGAGCTCGAGGACTACCCCCGTGTCTTCGACCGCGACTACGAGCCCATGCGGCCCGAGACGCGCGCCGCTCTCGCAGCAACCTTCGCCGAGCCGAATCGCAGGCTCGAGGCGCTGGTCGGCCGCCGGCTGGGCTGGGAGTGAGCCCGCTCTACGCCCGCCACTCCTCCGCGAGCTCCTCGAACGGCCGCAGCGCGTCCGGGTCGGCGAGCGAGTCGCGGCTCAGCGCCCGATCGGCCGGCTCGCCCGAGAGGATGCGCTTCACGGGAACCTCGAGCACCTTGCCGGACAGCGTCCGCGGCACCGACGGCACGGCGCGGATCTCGTCCGGCACGTGCCGTGGCGAGCAGTCCTCCCTGATTCGCGTCTTGATCCGCGCGACGAGGTCGTCGTCCAGGTCGACGTCGGGTCGCAGCACCACGAAGAGCGGCATGTACCCCTGCGTCCCTTCCCGCGGGAGGTCGACGACGAGCGCGTCGACGACCTCGTCGACCGCGAGCACGGCGCGGTAGATCTCCGCCGTCCCCATCCGAATCCCGCCGCGGTTGATGGTCGCGTCGGAGCGACCCGTGATGATCGCCGTGCCGCGCTCGGTGATCTCGATCCAGTCGCCGTGGCGCCAGACGCCGGGGAACGTGTCGAAGTAGCTCGCCCGGTAGCGCGAGTCGTCCGTATCGCCCCAGAGCCCGATCGGCATCGACGGCATCGGCTCGGTGATCACGAGCTCGCCGACCTCGCCGACGACCGGGCGGCCCTCCGCGCTCCACGCCTCGACCTTCGCGCCGAGCGCGCGCGCCTGCAGCTCGCCGCGACACACGGGAAGCGTCGGCACGCCGCCGACGAACGCGGTGCACAGGTCGGTGCCGCCCGACGTCGAAAACAGCCACACGTCGGGGCCGAGCCGGTCGTAGACCCAGTCGAAGCCCTCCGGGGAGAGGGGGGAGCCGGTCGAGCCGACCGCCTGGAGCCGGGAGAGATCGCGGCCCTCCCGCGGCACGACCTCGTCCTTAGCGCACGCGGCGATGAAGCTTGCCGACGTGCCGAAGCACGTCACGCGGGCCTGCTCGGCGAGATCCCACAGCGTCCCGAGATCGGGGTGGCCCGGGTTGCCGTCGTAGAGCACGATCGATCCCTGCGTCAGCAGCCCGCCGTTCAGGAAGTTCCACATCATCCAGCCCGTCGTCGTGAACCAGAAGAGGCGGTCACCCTCCTGCACGTCGGCGTGGAAGGCGAGCGTCTTCAGCAGCTCGAGCAGGATCCCGCCGTGCCCGTGCACGATCGCCTTGGGCAGGCCGGTGGTGCCCGAGCTATAGAGCACCCAGAGTGGGTGGTCGAACGGCACCTGCGCGAAGGAGAGCGGCTCGTCGCCGCCGTCCGCGACGAAGTCGCGCCAGCTCGTGGCGCGCCGGAGGCCGGTGAGCGACGGCTCCGGGTCGAGGTAGCCGAGCACGATCGTACGCTCGAGCGACGGCATCGCCTGCTGCAGCGCCCGCACCACGTCGAGCCTGTCGTGGTCACGGCCGCCGTAGCGGTAGCCGTCCACCGTGAGCAGGATACGAGGCTCGATCTGGGCGAACCGGTCGACGACGCTGCGCAGCCCGAAGTCGGGCGAGCAGCTCGACCAGGTCGCCCCGAGACCGGCGCACGCGTGGAAGGCGACGACCGCCTCGACGATGTTCGGCAGGTAGCCGACGACGCAGTCGCCCGGGCCGACACCCGCCCGGCGAAGCGCTGCCGCGAAGCGCCGCGTCTCGTGGTGGAGGTCGGCCCAGGTCGTCTGGACGAGTGGACGCAGCTCCGAGGCGTGCGTGACCGCGACGGCCGCCGGATCGCGCGCCCGGAAGACGTGCTCCGCGTAGTTCAGGCGCGCGCCCGGGAACCACTCGGCGCCCGGCATCGCACGCGACCCGAGCACACGCTCGTACGGCTGCGACGCCTGGACGTCGAAGAACGCCCAGACCGAAGCCCAGAACGCCTCGATGTCGGCCACCGACCAGCGCCACAGCTCGTCGTAGCCACCCGTCTCGACGCCGCGTGTCTCGGCGAGCCAGCGTGCGTACCGCGTGATCGCGGCGCGCTCCACGCGGGCCTCGTCGGGCGTCCAGAGAACCGGTGGCGTCTCGCGCACGGCTCCGAACCCTACGCGGGAGTCGCTCGGTCGCGCGCGAGGTAGCTGCGGCCGCGACAGGGACGCCTTCGGGGGCGTGCCACGCCGCATGCGGGGATCAAGCGGCAGGATTCGCTCGGCGAATCCGGCTAGCGAAAAAGGCTAGCGCTAGCGCTGCCGGAAGGTGATGCGGCCGCGTGTGAGGTCGTACGGCGAGAGCTCGACCGTCACCCTGTCACCCGGATTGATGCGGATGCGATAGCGGCGCATCTTGCCCGACACGTATCCGAGCGTCTCGTGGTCGTTGTCGAGCGCGATGCGGTACATGCCGCCGCGAAACGCCTCGACGACCTCGCCCTGCATCTCGACCTTGCCCTCGTTGTCGGCCACGCGTCTCCTGGGGATTGTGCCGGGCGCGCCCCGCGTTGGAGCGCGCCCGGGTTAGCGCATCAGCCGGCGAGGACGACGTTCGTCGCCTGCGGGCCCTTCTGGCCCTGCTCGGCCACGAACTCGACCTTCGCGCCTTCGGGGAGGGACTTGAAGCCCTCGCCCGTGATGCCGCTGAAATGGACGAAGAGGTCCTTGCCGCCGTCGTCAGGGGTGATGAACCCATACCCCTTGGCGTCGTCGAACCACTTCACGGTTCCGGTTGCCATTTGTCTAAAACACCTCCTTGCCTTGACTCACGAACGGGCAGGAAGGTGCAAGAACACGCACGACCGGACCACGCTCTGATTGAACGATGGGAAAGTAGCAGCGATTCTGTCCGCAAGACGGGATTCCGCAGACGCGGAATCCCGTGCTCTCGTAGCGGACAGCGGTGTCAGGCGGACTCGGCGAGATCGCGACGGCTCCTGAGGGGCCGCGCGTCGTGGTCGAGCGCGTGCTGCAGGCGGGTCAGCGCCGACTTCTCGAGCTGGCGCACCCGCTCGCGGGTCAGCTCGAGCACACGCCCGATCTCCTCGAGCGTCAGGCTCTCCTGTCCGTCGAAGCCGAACCGGAGCTCGAGGACGCGCCGCTCGCGCTCGGGCAGGCCCGAGAGGGCGGAGCGCACCCGCTCGCGCTGGAACGACTCGTCGGCCTCCTCGACCGGATCGGCGGCGGTGCGGTCGGCGAACAGGTCGCCGAGCTCGCCGTCTCCGTCCGAGCCTACGGCCTGGTTCAGCGACACCGACGCCTCGACGGCGTCGAGCGCCTCCTCGACGTGGTGCAGCTTGAGGCCCGTCGCCTTCGCGAGCTCCTCGGTCGTCGGCTGCCGGCCGAGGCTCACCTCGAGGCGCTGGCGGGCGCGATTCAGCTTCTGCTGCCGCTCCTGCACGTGCACCGGCACGCGGATCGTCGCGGACTGGTTCGCGACCGAGCGCTGGCAGGCCTGGCGGATCCACCAGGTCGCGTACGTCGAGAACTTGAACCCCTTGCGGTAGTCGAACTTCTCGACCGCGCGGTTGAGGCCGATGACGCCGTCCTGGATCAGGTCGAGGAACGGCACGCCGTGACCGCGGTAGCGCTTCGCGATCGACACGACGAGCCGCAGG
>Ga0070685_10001302_pt1 | contig 13158 bp, 13 predicted proteins | sample KBSS13LmetaG_FD_65651 | JGI IMG/M metagenome (GOLD analysis project Ga0070685, IMG submission 65651) | Switchgrass rhizosphere microbial communities from Kellogg Biological Station, Michigan, USA - KBS S1-3L metaG | ecosystem: Host-associated > Plants > Roots > Rhizosphere ...
CGGCCAGCATGCGGGCGAAGGGCTCCGGCACGCCGAAGCTCGCCAGGATCCCGGCGTACTCCTCTTCCGGCAGGTCGCGGTACTCCACGGGCTTGCCGCTCTCGCGCGCAATCACCCCGGCCAGCTCGGTGAGGGTGAGCGCCTCGTCGCCGCCCAGCTCGTAGACGCGGTTCTCGTGGCCGGGCTCGGTGACCACCGCGGCCGCGGCCGCGGCATAGTCGGCGCGGGCCGCCGCGCTCACCCGGCCGTCTTCCGCGCTTCCCAGCAGCGCGCCGTGCTCCAGCGCGGGGCCCAGGTTCTCCGTGTAGTTCTCCCAGTACCACCCGTTGCGCAGGAAGACGAACGGGATTCCCGACGCACGGATCAGCTCCTCGGTGCCCAGGTGCTCGCCGGCGAGCTGCATCCGGCTGGTGTCGGCCTTCAGGATGCTCGTGTACGCGATGAGCTTCACGCCCGCCTGCCGCGCGGCGTCGACGACGTTGCGGTGCTGGGCCTGGCGCTGCCCGAGCTCGTTGGCGGAGACCAGCAGCAGCGTCTCCACGCCCTGCAGCGCCGGCCCGAGCGTCTCCGGCTGCGAGTAGTCGGCCTGGCGCACCTGCACGCCACGGTCGGCGAGTTCCTTCGCCTTCTCGGGGCTGCGCGCGAGCGCCACGATCTGGCCGGCGGGCACGCCACGCTCCAGCAGGCTCTCGATGGCCAGGCGGCCCAGGTGGCCGGTGGCTCCGGTTACAGCGATCATCGTCACTCCCTCCCGCGACGCGGGTGTTGGTGGATGCAGGCGACCCCACGCGAGTCGCCACTTCGAGGCCGCCGCCCGGACAGGGCCCAGTCGACGGTTTATCTGTATCGAATTCAGATACACACAACCGTACGAAAAAATCAGCCTGCCCGCCGCGTGGCCGCCGCGCCCTGCTCGCACCGCTCGACGTCGGCCAGCGCGGCGGCGATGGTGGTGCGGTCGAGCTCGGCCTCCAAGGCGCGGGTCGCGGCGTCGAAGCGCGTCTCCAGCAGCGCCTGGATGTTGCGCCCCACGGGGCAGGCCGGGTTCGGCCGCTCGCGGTGCAGGGCGAAGAGCTCACCCTCGTCCACCGCGCGGTAGACGTCGCGCAGGGTGATCCGGTCGGCCGGGCGGGCGAGCAGCGCGCCGCCGCCGGTGCCCATCTGCGAGGTGGTGAGCCCCGCCCGCGCGAGCAGCGACAGGATGCGCCGCACCAGCGACGGGTTGGTGTTCACGCTCCCCGCGATGTATTCCGAAGTCACGGGCTCCCCCTCGCCCTGGGCGATCAGGGTGAGCACGTGCACGGCGACGGCGAATCGGCTGTTCATACGGCCTCCACTGTGTGTATCTAACATAGTAACATATAAGCGTCTGTCAACCTCCGCGGCAGGGGTGAAGCGCAAATGGGTCACGACCGCAGGATCTTGACGACCAGTCTTACAGTCTGTAGACTATCTCTATGGACTACCCGAAACTTTCCGGCAAGGAGGCCGAGATCCTGCGCCTCCTGATCGCCAAGGGCGAGATGTACGGCCTCGAGCTGGTGAAGAGCTCGAACGGCCAGCTCAAGCGCGGCACTGTCTACGTCACCCTCGACCGGATGGAGGACAAGGGGTTCGTGTCTTCCGTGCGCGAGGAGGTGACGCCCGGCGACGGACCCCCGCGGCGGATCTACTCCGTCACGGGGCTCGGCGTGCGCGCCTATCGTGCGATGGAGTACGCGGCACGCGCGTTCGCGGGCCTGGAGGGAGCATGGGTCGGCTGATCTCGCGGTCACTGATCCTGGTTGGATGTGCCGTGCCTCTCGGGAGTATTACCCGAGCAGTCTCCATCAACGTGCAGATCGTTCTGGGCGTAAGGAAGTTTGTAGGGATCGACTCTCCGTCGGCGGGCGAGATAACGTATTACGTGGCACTGGGGTTGTTCGAAATCGCCGTGGTGAAAGCCGCGCTCACCATGATACACCGTACTCGGACGAGCAATCAGAGAATCCAGGGCCTTCCTGGGACTCGTCTCCTCTCACTCGCCGTGTGGCTACTCTCGGCGCGCGAGGCGGAGAGGATTGTTGGCCAAGCCGTGGCCGACATGCGCGAGGAGTACTTTGAAGCGCTATTCGTAGGTCGGCACCGGAAAGCTCAGTGGATCCGGGTCCGTTGCACAATCCGAATCGGCCTCGCAGTCGTCGAGACCATCTGGCATCGCGTTGGGAAGTTCCTCCTGGGCTTCACCAAGCTCATCTCGTAGCCACTCCCCCTCAACTCGCTGGTTCCTCCTGCTGGCGTGCGCCATCCACGACGGGGGACGGCGCGGTGCCACTTCGCCAGCGCTTCGGCCGCCAACCGCCGCACCGCCATTCGCGGCGGCGCCAACTGGTAATCTTTGAAGTCCGCGAAGGCGGACTGTGTGCCGTTGTAGCGGCGACTTCAGTCGCATATTCACTCTCGCAGAGGTCCCCGGGGCTGGCGGGAAAACAAGAGGCTTGACGGGTGGAGAAGGCACTGCTAGAATTCCAGCATGCTGCTGGATTTCCAGCATCCAGCATTCCGCAACCCCCGCAGCACTGAAGCCTTTCCCCTCACGCAGGAGACCCGATGGGTCCCGAGCTCACCGCAGACCTCAGCAGGCGAGAGCGCCAGATCATGGACGTGCTCTTCGCGCTGGGGCAGGCCACCGTCAGCGACGTGCTGGAGCGCATCCCCGATCCCCCCAGCTACTCCGCCGTGCGCGCCACCATGCGCGTGCTGGAGGAGAAGGGGCACGTGGAGCACCTCCAGGACGGCCCCCGCTACCTCTACCGCCCCGTCGTCCCCCAGGAGAGCGCCCGCTCGGCCGCGCTCAAGCACCTGGTGCGCACCTTCTTCGGCGGGAGCGCGGAGCTCGCCGCCGCCGCCCTGCTCGGCGTGAACCGCCGCCTCACCGAAGCCGACCTCCGGCGCCTGGCCGACCGGGTCGAAGCCGTCCGCGAAGAGGGGAGATGACCATGCTCGTCGACATCCAGGCCGGCATCGACTCGGCCCTCCGTACCCTCCCCGAGCTCTTCCTGAAGGCCGCGCTGGTGCTCGCCGCCGCCGGCGCCATGACGCTGGCGCTGCGCCGCGCCTCGGCCGCCGCGCGCCACCTGGTGTGGGCCGCCGCCGTGGCCGGCGTGCTCGCCCTCCCGCTCGGGCGCCTCGTTCCCGTGAGCTTCGCCGTCCTCCCCTCCTTCCTCGGCCAGGGGCAGAGCTGGCGGGCCGACGCGGGCCCATCCACCGACAACGCCCTCCCGGCCGACTACGCGCCGGCCCCGGAGCCGCGCGGGGAAGACCCCTCGTCGGCCCTCGCCCCGGCGGCGCCCGCTCCTCCCGCCGCGACGCCGTCCACGGGTGCCCCATCTGCGGCGGGCCCGGCGGGCTCCGGCCTGTCGTGGTCGATGGGCGCCGGCGGGTGGGCGCGGCTCCTCGTCGCGCTCTGGCTGGTGGGCGCGGCGGTCCTCGTCCTCCGGCTGATGGTGGGGATGGCGACCGTGTGGTGGCTGGCCCGCACCGGCGAGCGCATCGACGACGAGGAGTGGACCCTGGCCGCCGACCGCATCTCGCGCGCCTTCGACGCGCCCAGCGCGCGCCTGGTGCGCAGCCGCTGGACGGAGATGCCGATGACCTGGGGCGTCCTGCGCCCGGTGGTGCTCCTCCCCGCCAACGCCGACGAGTGGCCGGCCGAGCGGCGCGAGGTGGTGCTGCGCCACGAGCTGGCGCACGTGGCCCGGCGCGACGTGGCGACGCTCGCCGTCGCCCAGCTCGCCTGCGCGCTGCACTGGTTCAACCCGCTCTCCTGGGTGGCGCTGAGCCAGCTCCGCGCCGAGGCCGAGAAGTGCTGCGACGACTGGGTGCTGCGCGCCGGCACCCGCGCCTCGACCTACGCCGACCACCTGCTGGAGATGGTGCGCATCATCGGCCGGGCGCGCGTGCCCGCCGCGCTGGCGCTGCCCATGGCGCAGCGCTCCACCTTCGAGGGACGCCTGCTCGCCATCCTGGAGCCCGGCGTGGACCGCAACGTGGTGCAGGGCCGCCAGGCGCTGCTCACCACCGCCGGCCTGGCCGCGCTGGTGCTGGTCCTGGGCGCCATGCGCCCGGCCGACGCTTCGGCCCGTGCGGCGGAGCCGATCCATGGCAGCGCCCGTCTCGGCCGAACCGAGGCGTCGTTCGAGTCGCCCGCCGTGCGGATGGAGGGTGCCGAGCGCGCCGCGGCGACCGGGAAGGAGACGCCGCTCGTGGACGCGGGCGTGCTGGCGAAGCTGCCGGCGCCCGTCTCGGCCGCCGTGGCCGCGGTCGCGAGCGCGGACGGGGCCGCCGAAGCGCAGGAGGCGCGCGGCACTGCGGTCATCGCGCTGGTCGGCGCCGTCGGCGATGCCAGCGCGGCGGTGCGGCAGAACGCGGTGCACGCGCTCGGCACGATCGGCGGGAAGCTGGACCCGCGCTCGGTGCAGGCACTCATCCAGGCGCTGCGCACCGACCAGGACGCGAACGTGCGCAACACCGCCGCCTGGGCGCTGGGGCAGATCGAGGACCCCGCCGCCGTCCCCGCGCTGATGGAGGCGATGGCGGGCGACCGCTCGGCCGAAGTCCGCCGCACCGCCACCTGGGCGCTGGGGCAGATCGAGGACCAGCGCGCGGTCGACGGGCTGGTGCGCGCGATGCGCGACGCCGACGCCGACGTGCGGCACACCGCCATCTGGGCGCTGGGGCAGATCGAGAGCCCGCGCGCCGTCCCCGGGCTGATCGCGGCGCTGCGCGACGGCGACGTGGAGGTGCGCCGCCAGGCCGCCTGGGCGCTGGGGCAGATCGAGTCGAAGGAGGCGGTGCCGGCGCTCGTCGCCGCCATGCGCGACGCCGACCGCGAGGTGCGGTCCACGGCGATCTGGGCGCTGGGGCAGATCGAGGCGCCCGAGGCGGTTCCCGGGCTCACCGGCGCCCTGCGCGACGGCGACGCGAACGTGCGCCAGCAGGCCGTGTGGGCGCTGGGGCAGATCGAGAGCGAGTCGGCGGTCGCGCCGCTCTCCTCGCTCCTGCAGTCCGACACCGACGTCGAGGTGCGCCAGAACGCCGCCTGGGCGCTGGGGCAGATCGGCAAGCAGGCGGCGCTCCCCGGCCTCACCGTGGGGCTCCGCGACCGCTCGCCGAAGGTGCGCGCGCAGTCCGCGTGGGCCATCGGGCAGGTGGAGCCGGACCGCGCGCCCGAGGCGCTGGTCGCCCTGCTCCGCGACGAGGACCGCGAGGTGCGGCAGACCGCGGCCTGGGCGCTCGGGCAGATCGAAGACCCGGCCGTCACCGCCGCCTGGCGGACCGCGCTGCGCGACGCCGACCCCACCGTGAAGCAGTACGCGCTGCGCGCGCTGGCCGAGCAGGGCGACGAGGCCGCATCGGCCGCCATCGCCGACATGCTGCGCGACCCCGACCCGCAGGTGCGCGCCGCCGCCGCGGCGGCGATGGGCGGCCGCGGGTTCCACGTGGACCCGCGTCCGCAGCCCCGTCCGCAGCCGCGCCCGCGGCCGCGCCCCCGTCCCGAGCTCTGACCCGGGAGGGAGCGATGACCAGGATCGAACGCTTCGCGCGGCGCCACCCCGCAGGGACCGCCGCGATGGCCGGGCTCGCCCTTCTCCTCCTCCCGGCCACCCTTCTCCCCCGCGGCCGGGCCGCGGGGGAGGGGGACCCCGCCCCGGCGCGCACGGCCGCGGGGGCGGAGGCGCAGCAGCAGGGCGGGGAGGCGCGCGCGCTCCTCTCCGCGGTGCGGGGGATCTCGCCGATCGCCTGCGAGCTGTCGGTGCAGTCGGTGGGGAACGGCTGGTGGGGGGCGGGCGACGCCGAAGACGGCCCCGCGGTGGGCCGCGCCAGCGAGGAGACGCGGCGGGTGCTCGCCTGGGTGGCCGGCCGCACCACTACGGCCGAGGACGTGGCCGCGCTGCGCGAGGCACTGGGCGACCCCGACGCCTGCGTGCGGCGGATGGCGGCGCGGCTCCTGGCGCGCGACCACGTTCCCGGCGGCGTGGAAGCGCTGCTGGAGGCGCTGCGCGCGGGCGATGCGGGCCGGCGCGACGCCGCCATCCTGGGGCTCGGCTACGCCGGCGACGCGCGCGCGGTGGGGCCGCTGACCGCGCTGCTGGGGGATGGCGATCCCGAGGTGCGCGGCGGCGCCGCGTGGGCGCTGGGGCACACGGAGAGCCACGACGCCGCGGTGGCGGTCGCGCGCCTCACCCGCGACGGCGAGCCGCGGGTGCGCCGCGCCGCGGCCCGCGCGCTGGGCCGGCTGGAGGACGGCTCCTCCATCCCCGCGCTGGCCCAGCTCCTGGCCTCGGACTCCGACGCGGGCGTGCGCCGCGCCGCCGCCTGGGCGCTGGGGAAGATCGAGTAGAAAAAAACGCATCACGCGGAGACGCAGAGGCACGGAGAGAACCCCTCTCCGTGCCTCTGCGTCTCTGCGTGATGCTTTGGATCAGGACGTCGTTGGCGGATTGAAGCGCATGGCGTAGAACATCGCCCCCTGCGGGTCGCGGAGCATGGTGAAGCGCCCGATGTCGGGGATGTCCTCGGGCTCCTTCAGCACCGTCGCGCCGATGGACCTCGCCTTCTCGGCCGTGGCGTCGGGGTCTTCGACCGAGAAGTAGGGTAGCCAGCAGACGGGCATCCCCTCCATCTCGGGCGTGAGGGCATAGGCGCCCGCCACCGGCCCGCCGTCGCCGTGGAACACGGTGTACTCCATCCCCACGTTCATCACGTCGGCGCGCCAGCCGAAGAGGCCGGTGTAGAAGTCGCGCGCCTGCGCCGCGTCGTTGGTGGCGAGCTCGTTCCATCCCAGCGAGCCGGGCTCCCCGCGCACCTCGGCGCCCGGGTGCGCGCGCGGCTGCCAGAGGGCGAAGAGCGCGCCGCCGGGGTCCTGCACCATCGCCATCCGCCCGTGCTCCATCACGTCGAACGGCTCCACCACGATCGTGGCGCCGAGCTCCTTCGCCCGCGCCGCGCTCGCGTCGGCATCCTCCACCGCCACGTAGCTCAGCCAGGTCGACGGCATCCCCATCGCCTTCTGCTCCGCGTCCATCGGGTACGACGCGGCCACCGAGCGCCCGCCGAGCCTGTAGGTGGTGTACACGTCACCCTCTCCCGGCCCGAACTGGTTGTCGGTGACGGTCCACCCGAAGAGCGCGGTATAGAAGCGCTTCGCGGCGGCGGCGTCGTACGCGCCCAGGTCCACCCAGCAGAAGGTGCCCGGCGCGTGCTTCGTGTCGGTCATCGCGGCCTCGTGGGAACGATGAGGTGAGGTCGAGGGCGGGGGACCGGCAACGTACGCGTAAACGGACGGAGCGTCCAGACGGGATGATGATGACGCTCCTCCTTTGGCTCCGCCGGTTGTCCGTTCCAAACACTTTCGTGGGTGATCTTCACCGATTAAAATGTACACTTTCAACACGGGAAGGCGCATTTGCCACGAAAATTCGGCCCCCAAGGAAGGGAGCATGCTTGCCGACCCGATGGCCATCCTCGCGCTCGTCCTCTCGGCACTCGGCGCGGGTGGCGTCATCAGACCTTCTCTCGACACGCTGGGAAAAGCGCGGGAAGAACGCCGCCGCCGCCATGAAACACGCGAGACGCCGCAAGACTTCTTCTACAAGACGCTGGTTGCGGGTCTCCGGACCGTGGAGCCGGATCGGCGCTACGTTTACCGGCGCGTCGCGCGTCTGGTGTCGCGTAGCGACAGCCTCACCCGCGTTCCGTGGGGCTCCCGCCCCTTCGGCGACGTCGAGACCACGCACGAGGTGCTGGATTGCAGCCACCCATCCATCCGGCTTTCCCTGGTCGATGCCGGAGAAAACGTCGATCGTTCGGATGGGTGGCGCCGCCAGTACCTCCAGCTAAGCGAGCCGTTGCGACGCGGGGAAGAGATCGAGTTCGTCCACTCGCAGTCGCTGGTGGTGACGGGCAAGCCGCTGGGGCACTTCCTCCGGTGGTCGCCGCTCACCCGGTGCGACCGGGTGACGCTCCAGGTGGCGTTCGCGGCCGATCCACCCGGAGAGGTGCGGTACTCGGCGCATGCGTGTACGGGTGAAGAGCTCGAATGGAGCCACGTGCCACTGGACGTGATCACCGGATCGTTCACGAAACACGTTGACGACCCGATTCCGGGCAGGTATTATAAACTCACGTGGTAACGATGCTCAGGAGGCATTCCCATGGATAGTTGGAGCTAGAAGGATCGCGGCTGGATAGCGCTCTCCGAACGGGGGCTCGAACCGAGGGTTCGAGCCCTTGTCTTTTTTCGGATCCTGCGGCGCCGCCATCACCCCGTCAGCGGCGCGAGGACGTCGAGGAGGCGCGCGGTGTCGCGGTAGCTGTCGAGCCCCAGCCGGAGGGAGAAGGCGGGACGCTCGCAAACCTCGCGCAGGAAGGAGAGGACCTCGGCGGCGCAGGCGCGGTCCGCCAGCAGCCAGGGCGACTGCCGCATCAGCGCCGCCAGCGCGTCCGCCGCCGGGAGCGGCGCCAACTCGGTGGGCCGGTCCGCCGCCACGCGCGGGAAGAGGAGCCCCGCGAGCGGCGCCGTGCGCACCCACTGCCCCGGCCAGCGCTGGTGCGGGTCCACCTCGCCGCGGCGGTGCAGCGGCGCGCCCGCCTCCCATCCCTCGTCCAGGTGGAAGAGCCGCGGCCACCCCTCCACCCACGGCGCCCCGTCCGCCCCCCGGAAGAGCACCCCGTTGTCGTCCGAGACGAAGCGCCACCCGGCCGAGAGCAGGTTCACCGCCGTGGTCGACTTCCCCGCGCGCGCGTCGCCCGCCAGCAGCCACGCGCGGCCGTCGGGCGCCACGATGGCGGCGGCGTGCACCAGCGCGCGGTGCATCCTCCCCAGCAGCAGCGCAGAGACCAGGGTGCACATCGAGAACAGGTCCCACGCCGCCACCCCGTCCGGCGCCAGGTCGCCCGGCACGGGAACGAGCGCCGCCGCCCCGCGCGCCAGCTCCACCTCGCCCGCCGAGCCGCCGGTGCAGCGCAGCCGCGCCGTGGCCGCCGCGTCGTCCACCCACACGCTGCCCGCGCCCAGGCGCACCACGGGCGCGCCGGCCGCGGGCGGCAGGCGCGCGGGGTCGCCGGCGGCCACGCGGATCACCGCGCCGCCGGGAGATAGGGTTGTTTCGGCGTAGGGGAGGAGCGGGAGCCAGCGCCGGACCAGGGGGAGGAGCTCGGGCGCGGCCTCCAGGCGGAGGGCGCCGTCGGCCAGCAGGGGGAGGACGGCCGGGGCGGGCGCCCCGGCCGCGGGCGTCAGGCTCAAGCGCGCAGCACCAGCGGCTGGTGCCCCTCGTCGGACTCGCGCGAGGGGCGGTCGGCGCGCACCACCCAGGCGTGCGCCTCGATGTCGCCCTCGCCGTGCTTCACCCCGATGCGGAGCATGGCGGGCACGCCGTAGCGCCGCAGCACCAGGCACTCGGCCACGCTGCGGTAGAGGCAGGTGTTCCGCCAGGGCGAGCCGGGGAGGCGGGCGAGCACCTTCAGCAGCAGCATCGCCGCGCCCGTGGCGCCGCGGGAAACGCGGCGCTCCGGCGCGGGCGGCGGGTCGCGCAGCAGCTCGGTGAGGCGCGGCCCGTCGATCCACCGCCGCGAGGCCAGCGCGGCGCGCGCGCCCGCCAGCATCCCCAGGGGGCTGCGGAGGGTCACCCCTCGGCCACCAGGTGGCGCGCCCGCAGCTCGTCCAGCAGCCGGTCCAGCTCCACGGCCGCGGCGTCGGGCTCCACCTCGAAGTTGGCGCACAGCTCCTCCACCAGCCCCTCGTGGTCCAGCCCGCGCTCCAGCCCCTTCCACACGCACGCCGCGGTGGCGTTCAGGCGGAAGTACTCCTTGGTCTCCATGTGCAGGAGCACCGCCTCGCCCTCCAGGTGCGCCGCCAGCACCTCTCCGGGAACGCTGTACCGCGTCTCGTCGCTCATCGTCCGTCCGTCCGCTCCGCTCAGGGGAGGTTCACCGCCGGGTTGGCCACCGCCCCCGCGCCGGTCTCGATCAGGTAGCTGGTGCCGGGCACCGCCGGGTCCACCCAGCGCAGCCGCGACACCCCGCCCGACGTGTCCACGTACACCATCCGCCCGTCGGGCGTCCACGCCGGGTTCGAGCGCGACCCCGCGCCCGAGGTGAGCTGCGTGGCCGTCCCCGCCGAGTTGCGCAGCCACACCTCCACTGGCCCGCTGCGGTTGGAGATGAAGGCCAGCGTCTGCCCGTCGGCGCTCCACGCCGGCTCCACGTCGGCCGCGCCGCTCGCCGCCAGCACCGTGGGCGCGCCGCCCGAGACCACCTGGACGATGTCGGCCGACCCGGCCGCGGTGGAGACGTACGCCACCCCCCCCGAGGGCGACCAGGTGGGCGCCGTCTCGATCACCTCGGCCCCCGTCCCCGGCACCAGCTGCGCCGTGCTGGTCCCGTTGGCCGCGGCGGTGAAGACCTTGGTCACGCCTCCCAAGACCGCCGCGAAGGCGAGCTTCGTCCCGTCCAGCGAGAGCGACGGCGTGCTCTCGTCGCGAGTGGTGTTCGCCCCCAGCCGCGCGTCGGTTCCGCCCGCCAGGGGGACGGAGTAGAGGTTCGCGTTCCCGTCGCGGAAGCTCACGAACACCACCGTTCCCTTCACCACCGTCGGGTCCTGGTCGTCGCCGGCGTTGGTGGTGAGCTGGACGAGGTTCTGCCCGTCGAGGTCCACCTTCCAGATGTCGCGGTTGCCGCCGCTCACGCGGTCGAACACCACCACCGGCGGCGCGGCCACCTCCACCGTGGTGCTCCCCGTGATCCCCGCCGTGGCGGCGTTCACGGTGAGCGGGCCGGCGCGCAGCAGCTTGATGGTCCCGTCGCCCAGCGCCTGCGCGCCGTCGGCGGGGGAGAAGGTGAGGTACACCTGCCCGGGTGCCACCACCACGCCGCCGGCGTTGGTGACCGCCACGGTGACCACGGAGCCGCGCTCCATGCGGCCGGTGGCGCTCACGGTGAGCGTGGCCGGCGGCGGGGGCGGTGGCGGCGTGGGTCCCTCGCCGCCGCAGGCGGGAAGCACGGCGGTCAGGGCGAGGGCGAGGAGCCCGGCGGCGTTGCGGAAGGAGCGGGGGATGCGGTTCATGGGAGGATCCGGGGGGCGCGGGTGCGCGTCCGCGTGCGGGGCAGTCGGCCAGCCCGCGCGGACGCTGAAAGGTGGGGGTTCGGGCTTCTCCGCACCAGTCCCGGCGCGGAGCCGATGCATCGAGGCCGGCCAGCGCGGTGCGCATCCGGGTCCGGAGGCGGCCTCGGCTCAGCGCCCTCTCCGGCTCGCTCAGGCTCGCCATCTCTCTCGTACCGGGAGAGGGATTGCGCTCTATGGCGCAGGGAGAGGGCGCCGTAGCCGCGGACGCGCTCCGGACCCGAATGCAATCTCCGCTCTAGAAGCGCACCGCCGAGGCGTGGTCCGCCTGGTACGGCGTGGAGAGGGTGGTCACGGTGCCGGGCGAGGCCGGGTCCACCAGGCAGAGGTGGAACTGCACGCCGGTGATGCAGGTGAAGACGATCCGCCCGTCCGCCAGCCAGGTGGGCGCGCCGTCGCTCCCGCTGCGGGTGGTGAGGCGCGTGACCGCGCCGGTGCCCACGTTCAGCAGGTAGAGGTCGGTGTCGCCGCCGCGGTTCGAGGCGAAAACCACCATGCTCCCGTCGGGGCTCCACGCCGGCTCCACGTCGGCGCTCGAGCCGCCCGCCAGCAGCGTGGGGGCGCCGCCCAGGGTGAAGTCGTAGACGTCGGCCGACGAGGCGTTGGCCATGGTGAAGGCCAGCCGCGTGGCGCTCGCCCAGTTGGGGCTGCTCTGGATGGCGTCGGGGAAGCCCGAGGGGGTGGCCATGACGCCGCCGGTGGCGGTGGCGGAGCCGGTCCACACCTTGGTGAGCCCTCCCGAGGGGCCGGCCACCCACGCCAGCTTCGTCCCGTCGGGCGAGAGCGCGGGCGCCGTCTCCTGCGTCGAGGTCGAGGTGGTGAGCCGCGTCTCCGTGCCGCCGATGAGCGGCACCGAGTAGAGCTCCGCGTTGCCGTTGCGGTAGCTGGTGAACACCACGTTCCCCTTGGCGGTGGTCGCGCCGCCGTCGCTCGACCCGCTGGTGGTGAGCTTCACCAGGTCGTTGCCGTCGATCCCCATCCGGTAGACGTCGTAGTTCCCCGAGGGCCACATCTCGAAGACGATCACCGGCACCAGCGGCGCGGAGATGTAGAGGGTGAAGGAGAAGGTCTTCACCGTCTTCGGCATGTCCAGCACCCAGTGCTTCGCCGCGCTCACCGCCTGCGGCCCCAGCGCTTCGGGGTAGTGGAAGTACGGCTGGAAGGAGCCGGTGAAGGCATCCAGCCCGTCCGCGTTCTTCACCGAGCCCACTCCGGTGCCGCTGGTGGTGTTGGGGCCCGAGGCGAAGAAGACGTTGAGCCCCTTCACAGTCGCGCCGTCGGAGCCCATCCGCTGCACCAGCAGGTTCTGCACGGTCACGTCGAACGAGAACTCCTGCAGCGTGGAGTCGTAGGCCACGTTCGAGCTGCTCACCGTCACGTTCACGTGCTGCCCGCCGATGACGCGGTCGGCGCGGACGCCCGCGGGGCCGGATCCCTCGGCGCACTGCACGCGCCCCTCGCCCACGCTGGCGGTGCAGGCGATGGCGGCCAGCGGCGCGGCGGGCGCGGGGTTCTCCGGGGGGAGCGTGACCCCGCCCTGCTCGGAGCAGGCGGCGAGCACGACCAGCGCCGCGAGGGCGCCATGGGAGACGATATGCTTCACGGGAGTCCTGCCGAGTGTGCGGAGAAAGGATGCGCGCCGGGTGGTGCGCGCACTCCGTAATATCACATCGAAATCCATGCAGGGCAATGGTTTGTATCGATGGGACCCCAGGGGAGGACGCTTCACGCGGAGACGCGGAGACACGGAGAGGTGGGGCGGTTCTCTCCGTGTCTCCGCGTCTCCGCGCGAGGCGTTCAGCTCAGGGCCGGGCCGCGCGGTTGCGCTCGCACGCCTGGCGCAGGATGGTGCGCACCGGCTCTTCCTCCACCACGTTCGCCTTCTGCATGCAGCTCTCGTAGGTCTCCATCGAGCGCTGCCGCAGCGCGAACGCCCGGGCCTCCTGGATCGAGTCCTGCTCGGGGGTGAGCTGCGCCGGCGGGGGGGCGCCGGGGGC
>Ga0070685_10001303_pt1 | contig 13146 bp, 10 predicted proteins | sample KBSS13LmetaG_FD_65651 | JGI IMG/M metagenome (GOLD analysis project Ga0070685, IMG submission 65651) | Switchgrass rhizosphere microbial communities from Kellogg Biological Station, Michigan, USA - KBS S1-3L metaG | ecosystem: Host-associated > Plants > Roots > Rhizosphere ...
CGGCTCGATTCCACGCATCTGAAGCCTCTGGCTGAAGTTGCCTTCAGTTTACAGGCGCGGACTGTCCGCCGAAAGTGGACGCTGATTTTTTAGAACCCTGCTAAGGCGCAGGGAGAGGGCGGCACCGTCGCGGACACGCGCCGACGCTCCCTCATCCCCCCGCTTCGCTGGATGGCAGGCCCGCGGCGGCGCGGCAGGCGGCGACGTAGGCGGGCTCGGCGGCGGCGCAGACGTCGGTCAGGGCGCGCGGCTCGGGGGTGCTGATCTTCGCGCGGCGGGCGACAGCCTCGTAGCAGGCCGTCTTCTGCGCGTCGCGGCCGACCGCGCGGCAGAGCGCGAGGGCGTCGTCCGGGCGCAGGGCGACGTCGAAGAGCGCGTAGGCGGCGCCGCGCAGGCAGTCGGTCTCGGCGGAGCCGGCGCGGGCGCAGAGGCCGGCGGTGCGGCGTGGGTCGCGGCGGGCGTAGGCGGTGAGGTCGCGACCCAGGCTGGCGTGGCACACGGGCACCATCTCCCGCGGCGCGCGGCTGCAGGCGCGCGCGGTGTGGCCGACGCGGCCGCCGTTCATCGCCATGATGGCGGCCGTCTGGATGGTGTAGCAGGCCTGGTGGTACTTCGCGTCGACCACGGTGCAGGGATAGAGCAGGTCGCGGCGGTCGAGCGGCCGCCAGGGCTGCGCCGGGGCCGCGTGGGCCATCCCCGCGTGGCCCGCCATCGCGCCGCCATGCGCGGAGTGGTCCATCGTGGAGTGGTCCTCGGCGGCAGCATGATGGGAGACGGCGGAGTGCGCCTCGGCGGTGTGCCCGGGGTGCAGCGCGCCGACGATGTTCTCCATGAACGCCCCGCCCCAGCAGCTGTCCCGCGCCGTGGGATCGGTGAGCTGGTCGCAGCGCGCCAGCACGTCGGGGAGGCGATGGGCGTACGCCGCCATCAGCCCGTGCCCCATCCCGTGCGTACACTCGAAGTAGAGCGGCGGCGACGCGCGGTGTGGCTGGCAGAGCCCGTTCAGGTCGGCGGCGGAGACCTCGCCGGTGAGGCGCGCGGCGTCCAGGAAGTAGCCCTGGATCACGCCGTGGTAGCATCCGGCGATCTGGGTGTTGGGGCAGCTCGCGAAGATGGCGGCCACCGTCTCCGGCGAGCGGTACGCGGCGATCCCCAGCCCGTGCGCGATGCCGTGCGCCTCCTGCGTCAGCCCGGGATCGCGCGCGACGGCCGCGTCGAGCACCGCCATCGCCCGCGCGACGCCGGAGCGCTCCAGCACGCCGTCGAGCGTGCGTTCCACGCATTTCGCCCGCGTGCCGAACAGGCCGCCGCACTGGCGCAGTAGGGCGTCCGCGAGCGCCTCGGGCGGCGCGGCGCTGTCCGCCAGCACGCTCGCGGGCGAGGGCGACTGCGCGCTCGCGCGCGTGGCGACGAGCATCAGGGAGAGGAGGAGCAGGCTGCGGTACGATTTCATTGTGTTCCCAATACGCGCGCGGTAGGATCTGCTGGGCCTGGACCGGAAGGTATCACGCGAAGGACCGGACGAACCAGATAGGACTCCTTTTTTCGTCCCCCGCCCTGAGACGTCATCCTGAGCCTGAGGGCGGCCCCGCATCGCCCGGAGTGGCGACGATGTCCGCAGCCCGAAGGATCTGTAGCCGCGGGTGCGCGACCGCCGGCGTGTCGCACAGCGAGCTATGGATCCTTCGGCCTGCCGTCGTCATCGCGGTGGCGGAACGGGGGTGGCCGGCCTCAGGATGACGTCTGGTTGGGCTTGGACGGGCGATGGAGTGAGGAGCGGACGGGATCGCGGCCGCGGCTACAGGTCCTTCGGCCGCCGCCATGATATCGTGCTGCCGCTGGTCAACGCGCAGCGGCGGCGCTCAGGATGACATCGTTGTGTATTCGCTCGCTAATGCGGCGGCGTTCGGACGACATCGTCGCGCATCCACCAAACCGGGAAGGGGGACGATGACGAAGGGACGGCTGGAGGCGTTCAGCGACGGGGTGATCGCGATCCTGATCACCATCATGGTGCTGGAGCTGAAGATCCCGGAGGGGGCGGACGGCGAGGCGCTGCGAAAGATGCTGCCGGCGTTCCTCACCTACGTGCTGAGCTTCGTGTACCTCGGCATCTACTGGGTGAACCACCACCACATGCTGACCATGACGGAGAGGATCAACGGCAAGATCCTCTGGGCCAACCTGCACCTGCTCTTCTGGCTCTCGCTGGTCCCCGCCGCCACCGCATGGCTGGGCGAGAGCCACGGGGCCGTCCTCCCCACCGTCGTCTACGGCGCGACGCTGCTGGGTCCGGCGATCGCCTACTACATCCTGCAGAACGCCATCATCGCCGAAGAGGGCCCCGGCTCCCGGCTCGGCGCCGCCGTGGGCAAGGACTACAAGGGGAAGATCTCGCCGCTGCTCTACGCCTCCGCCATCGCCCTCGCGTTCGTCAACCCCTGGATCTCGGACGCCCTCTACGTCCTGGTCGCGCTGATGTGGCTCGTCCCCGACCCCCGCATCGAGCAGCGGATCAGGGGCAACGGGCAGACTGGCTGAGGCAACCGCATCTCAAGCAGAGACGCAGAGCCGCCGGGGCCCAACCGACGGGTTGGAAACCCGCCGCTGGAACGGCACGAAGTCCGCCTGCGCGGACTGCGACCGCGGTTTCGGACCGTCCGGCGGATTGTTGCGCGACCGAATTGCACCGGCCGGGCGCTGGCCGCCTCGCGAAACCATCTGCAGGCCGCCGCCCCGCCGACGTCACCCACCCTCTCCCGGTACGGGAGAGGGTTTGCGCTCTAAGGCGCAGGGAGAGGGCCTCCGCGGCCGCGGGCACGCGATGGAGTCGGCCCGGCTATCGTGAATCCAGCTGCAGCGTCGCGAGCGGGCCCTCCATCCCCAGGCGGTCGACGGCGGAGACGGCGACCTGGTCGGTGCCGGCGGGCGGCGTCCAGGTGGCGCGCGCGGCGGGGAGCACGTCCACCGTCCACCGTCCGCCGGCGCGGGCGCGGACGGCCCACCACATCGGCGCGGTGCCGCCGGCGGCGCGGAGCGAGACCGCCGGCGCAGCGGCGTCGTGGGTGATGGCGAGGAGCGGGCGGCCGGGGCGGCCATGCGCGAGCCAGGGTGTCGCCGGCGGGAGCGCGTGGTCGCGGTACGCCTCGCGCACCAGCCGCTCGGAGAGGCTGTCCTTGTCCAGCGCGAAGGCCTTCATGCTGAAGTGGATGTTCCCGGTTGCACCGGGGCGGCCGCGGGTGACGTAGACCTGGCCGATCACCTCGTTCGCCGTCCACGGCACGGGGTCGCCCTCGAAGGTGCGGCTGGTGAAGTTCCCCGGCCACAGGTGGCGGCCGCGCACGTTCTCGCGCACCCACCAGTCCAGCAGCACCGGGTAGCTCTGCCCAGTGCGCGCGATGGGCCAGTAGAGCTGCGGCGAGTGATAGTCGCCCCATCCCTCGCGCAGCCACTTCCGCGCGTCGGCGTAGAGCATGGCGTACTGGTCGAAGCTGGTGACGATCTGCGGCGGGTTCCCCGGGCGCCAGATGCCGAACGGGCTGACCCCGAACTTCACCCACGGCTTGGCGCGGTGGATCTCGTGGTCCAGCCGCCGCACCAGCGCGTTGACGTTCTCGCGCCGCCAGTCGTCGCGGGCCAGGCGGCCGCCGCCGGCGCGGTAGTGGGCCCAGCTCGGCTCGTCGGGGAAGTCGAGGGTGGCGCCGGCCGAGTCCTTCTCCGGGTAGGGATAGAAGTAGTCGTCGATGTGGATCCCGTCGACGTCGTAGCGGCGCACCACGTCCAGGATCACGCGGAGGGTGTGCTCCTGCACCAGCGGCTCGCCGGGATCCATCCACAGGTAGCGCCCGTACCGCCGCACCACCTCGGGGTGGGTGCGGCTGATGTGCGTGGCCGCTGGGGACGACTTGGCGATGGGATGCGAGGCGCGGTAGGGGTTGAACCAGGCGTGGAGCTCCATCCCCCGCCGATGCGCCTCGGCGACAGCGAACTCGAGCGGGTCCCAGTCCACGTCCGGGGCGCGGCCCTGGGCGCCGGTGAGGTACTCGGACCAGGGCTCCAGCCCGGAGCGGTAGAGGGCGTCGCCGTGCGGACGCACCTGGAAGACGACCAGGTTCAGGTGCAGCGCCTCGGCCCGGTCGAAGATCGCCGTCAGCTCGGCGCGCGCGCTGTCCGTCGGGAGGCCGGGGCGCGAGGGCCAGTCGATGTTCGCGACCGTGGCCACCCATACCCCGCGCAGCTCGCGCCGCGGCGCCGGCACCTCGCCCCCCGGTGACGGCGATGGGGGGAGTGTGGCGCAGGCGGTGGCGAGCGCCAGCGCAGCGAGGGAACCCGCGGATGATCGGCGCATGGGCGAAGAAACGCTGGAGGACGGCAGGGCGGCGCGCGGACGAGGAAGCGACCTGCACGCTGCGTGCGCGCGGCGCGGGACCCCCACTCGCTCCGAGAGCCGACGGGTTGGAAACCCGCCGCTGGAACGGCACGAAGTCCGCCTTCGCGGACTGCACCTCGGAGACTGCTGAGAGCCCTCTCCCCCAAGGCATCCTGGGGCACGGCCGCGCCACGCTGCCGACCCTGACCGAGACGTCATCCTGAGGCGCGGCCGCACCGGACCCACCCGCGCGCCATCGACGGCAGCGCCGTGAGGATCTGATCGCGGACGCCACGTGGCCACGGGCGGAAGCCGCTCGGCAGCCGCGGCCGCGGCTCCGCAAATCGGGCGAGGGCGCTTCGGCGAGTCGGCTCCGAGGGACCGGCTACAGATCCTTCGGGCTGTCATGACCGGCGCAGCAGAAAGTCAGGTGCGGCCGCCCTCAGGATGACGTCTTGGGGGAGGGGGCGCGTAAACAGAGTGCCTGGCGTCATCAGACGAGCCCCAACACGAAGCGGGCGGCTCCCGGTGGGGGAAGCCGCCCGCGTTCCGTCGAAAACCTGCCGGGTGTCAGTTGGACTCGGCCGGCTTGACCTCGGTGCCGGGGGTGACGCGGTTGTTCAGCGCGTCGGTGTAGAGCTGGCGGAACTCGTTCAGCTTGCGCGTGGTGGCGGTGTCGGCCGGGTCGCCCAGGCCGCTGAGCGCCAGGATGCCCATCCCGCCGCTCGCGAAGCCGATCTGCTGCCACGCGGGCTCCGTCACGTTGCCGCGCGCGCGCTTCAGCGCGTCCAGGTTCTGGCGGATCGCCGGCGACGCGTTGGACGACTCGGCGGCGTTCTTCTCGGCATCCGCGGCCTGCTGCAGCATCTGGTCGATCTGCGCCTGGTCCACGCCCGGCTGGCCGCGCATGGCCTCGGCGCTCTGGCGGATCTGCTGCGCCGCCTGCTTGCCGTACTCCTGCATCGGCTTGGTCATCAGGTAGGCGCTCACCGCGCCCATGCGCTCGCGCACGTACTCCATCTCGGCCGGGTTGTACTTGAGGGTGCGGGCCGAGCGCACGTAGCTGCCGCCCACCAGGTCGGCCCAGTGGCTCATCGCGCCGATCCCCTCGGCGGCGTTGCGCAGGCCGGAGATCAGGCCGCCGCTCTTGCCGCGCTTCTCCATCTCCGCCACCTGCTGGTGCAGCGCCGGCGCCTCGGAGCGGATCAGGTCGAACTGCGTGAGGCTGGTGCGCAGGTACGCCTCCACCTGCTGCGGCGTGAGGCTGCTGTCGGCCGGGGCCTTGAAGGCGCTCGCCTCGGCCTCGGTGACGCTCCCCTCGCTCTTCTGGTCGACCTCGCTGGGCGCCGCGCCGCCGTCGTGGCCGGCACCGGCGCCGGGGATCTTGTCCTTCAGGTTGCAGGCGCCGGCGGAGAGGGCGATCAGGCCGAGGCCCAGGCCGCGACGGAGGGTCGGCGAGTTGAACTGCATGGCTACCTCACGAGGGTTGGCTGGGTGTTGCGGACGCGTGCCCCCGGCGAACGCGGGAGCTGAGGAACAGCGGGGATTTCCAGGTGGCGAACGGCGGGGAGCCGCGCCGCGCGCGGAAACATGCGAGGCTAGAGAGTGGCGAAAACGGGCGGAGATGTCAAGGCGTAGCGACACGCCAACTTAGACGCGCCTCGGTAGAAGCCCGGCGCGCTGCATCAGCTCCAGCACTCGAGCTTCCACAACACGGCCGACGTGCGCTAGCGGGACGTAGCCAGGAACATAGGGCAACCCATGCTCCTGAAAGATCCAGCTAAGGTTTTGGAATCGCCGCTCGATTGAATTCTTCGAGCGCCGAGACAGCGCGCCTCCTTGCTGTTCGCGGATTAGTTCAGCCTTGCCGAACGGGCGTCCAGCTGCGCTTTCCCGATGCATCCAAAGATACGCATCGAACGCTGCGTCAATCTCTTCGACCGACCAATCCTGCGGTTCATTCATGAGCGGAGCTTGCGGATGCGTTCACTTGTGGTTAGATGATCATAGGGTGCCGATTAGGCCAGGTTTCGGACAAACCGTTCACTCCGCGGCGCCTCGCATCGTCGGAGTTTCCCGCCGTGGCCAACAATCACAGCAGCACTCCGCGAGCGAATGCAGAACGGTAACCTCTTTCCTGAAACTGTCAGCTCGCAAGAGATCGCGAGACAGGCGAATCAGAAACATGTTGACCGGATTGAAGCAAGAGCAAGACCCTCAGATGCTGTACTCGCCCCAGTAATCAGGCTTTACAACTCTCGAATTACTGCTAGCGATGCTCCCATCGACTTGCTTCGTAATCTAACCGCGCCGTTGTTAGAGGCGTTTGACGAGACAAGGCATGGTATCGAGGCGCGAATGAAGGAGAAGTGGGTCAACAATCCAGAACGGGTTGGCAGCTCTGTTACGAACTCTCTACGACGCTCGGCTGGTACAAACTTTCAGGGTCTCGTTTCCTATGCGCTAGCGAAGTACCTGCTCGCAACAAGTTCGACATGGTATCTCCAGCACCCAGTCCCGAAAGATTTGAGCGAGAGTCTTGCCATCAGGTTCACTGCCGGTCTCCCATTACAAGCTAATGAGGAAGCGGAGAACGGTCGCGACAGCAACGGAATTGAAGTAGACACTGAAGGGCAGGGCGAAAAAAGTAGTTTTGTAGTCAAGCCGGATGTTGATATCATGCTCCGCGACGCTGCATGGCAGGGAGACGCTGGGGGCTTGGAACCTATCATATTGCTTTCAGTCAAAACGTCCTTGGCGGATCGGGCCGGTTCAGCAGCTCGGTGGAAATTGTACTTCGATCTTGTGACGAATCCGTGTCCGTTTCTTTCTAGGCCCGGATGCGCGTACCAATCGCTCGGCATTGAAATGGACAATCCGAATGGGTATCGTATTCAGCACGCGATTGTCACCGCCAATATCTACAAATTTAACTTTCACGATGTTCGGTTCAGAAAAGGTGAGTTAGCGTCTGGACAGACGCGCAGCAATACATACATGTTCAACCACAAGTACACGACGAGAGACGACGAGGAAGCAGAGACGCCTCCAGACTGGAAGCCGTTCGCCGAGTTCGCGGCTCTCCTGAATAAAGCTTAGGACTGACGTGACAGCAGGTTCCTTTTGGTGGTGACCCGTCCGGGTTCCTCTTCCCGCTAAGCAATCCGGCGTACGGCTTCAGGAAGGTCGTGATAAGCAGGCACACTCCGTGGAGTTACGCCTGGTGCCCACTGCCCTCGCTTGGGATTTTCGTGCCGGACCCATTCAACCAGTGGTTCCGAGTCGATAACCCGTGGGGCTTCAGCCAGCAAAGGCAACGGGAGCGCTTCACCGAGCACAGTCTCCATTGTAATGTGCTTCGATGCTTCCGGTCCGAGCCCGTATCCGGCAAACCCAGAACTACCGCGTACCCAAGCGAGCCTTGAGCGACGAGTTTCCAAAGCACGCGCGTCGTGTACTACCCCTCCCAAGGTTTGAACAATTGCACTGCCCAAGGCCCTGCCGAGAAGCGGAGGGACAGCATTTCCCACCTGCGTATACTGGGGCACGTCGACGCGTCGCTCGACAAACCCAGAAGTCCTTTTTCCAAAGAACACATAATTGTCATCGAAGCTTTGCAGCCGCGCCATTTCTCGGACTGATAGGATTCTGTTATGTAAGTAATGAATCATATCATCAGGCAGTGCGAGGACTGCGTTGGCTATTTCGTTCCGGTCTAGACGCGCCATCGTACGCTTCCCGGTGCGCAGCTCGGCCGGAACTCTGGAGATGGTCCCGCCTTCCGGTATATGGGAAAACATCTCGACAGCTTTCTTCCTGTGGCGTGTGGCCAAGTGGTTGAACAATAGCATCCCTCCACCTCTACGCGCGCGCTCGTAAGCGGACCGTGCCCCTTGCTGGTGCCGGTGGCATTCCCAGCCGGGCTGGAGGAAGGCAAGGTCACCTATGGCGTTTAAAGTGGTTACTGGGAAGTGGCTCGAGGGTGCGAGCGCCAATACCGCTTGCGAGCCATCCGTTGAGGTTGTTGGCGCCGGCCAATCGAAATCGAGTCCCTCACCACGTAACCATCCGACCATGACAAAGCGATTACGACGCTGGGGCACACCATACGCCGCAGCCGTGATGATCGTATCCACCGTCTGGTAGCCCAGACCCGAGAAGAGCTTGACAGCCTCAGAATGTGCACGTCCTTGGTGCATCTTCTTGAACCCGGGAACATTCTCCAGCAAGAACATCCGAGGGCGGAAATGATCAACAAACCTCACAAACTCGCGGAACAGCTCGTTCCGCGGATCGGATGATACCTTTTTCCCGGCGGTACTAAATCCTTGGCAAGGCGGCCCGCCCGCTACCAAGTCGATCCTCGTGCTACCGACACGCCGACGAACCTTATCCTCTAGGAGGTCCATCGTTAATTGGCGGATGTTTCCGACTAACACGGAAGTATTTGGATGATTGAATGCGCAAGTTAGTGCCGGCTGAGGGTGCAACTCGACAGCTGCGACCACGTTAATCCCCGCAGATTCTAGCCCCTCACAAAGGCCGCCTGCCCCAGCGAACAGGCTAATGGCAGTCGGACGTTCGATCACTTGAGTCTCCTGTAATTCCGAGACTGGGAAGGGCACTCCGAGGACGCTTAAAGGTAGTATCCTATCTATCGGTGGTCAAAGCGCACTGATGCTCCGAACGTGTCGACACAGTTAGGTGTTTTGAAGACCCATGAAACTACCATCCATCAATGCAGTCGAGCGATTCCATCGATGCCTCATGGGATGGTTCCATGAGAATGCGCGGACCTTTTTTTGGAGAAACAAGGACGCGACTACTTATCAGCAGGTGGTGTCGGAAGTGTTGCTCCAGCGGACTACGGCTACTGCTGTAGCTCGATTCCTTCCGGCCTTCTTGGATCGGTATCCTTCGTGGGAAGCCATCGCAGGGTCTGACGAGGAGGAACTGGGCGACACACTCCGACCTCTTGGGCTCTGGAGGCGCCGGGCAACGTCGTTACTACAGCTTGCCCAAGTGATGGTCAAACTAAAAGATGGCCTACCAACGACGCGGGAGAAAGTCGAATTGCTTCCTGGCATCGGCCAGTATATCGCAAGTGCCATTCTCATCATCCATCATGGTCACCCAGAACCACTGTTGGACACAAATATGGCGCGGCTTCTTGAACGCTACTTCGGACCCCGCAAGTTGGTGGATATACGCTACGACCCGTACTTACAAGCCCTAGCCCGGATGGTGGTTGCTCAAGGTGAACCCAAAGAAACAAACTGGGCTATTTTAGACCACGCTGCGCTTGTGTGCAGGCTCCGTAATCCAATCTGTCCGAGTTGTGCCCTGCGCTCTGAGTGCCGATTTGCCCAAGGACATTGACGAACGCCTGGGTTAGCTCAGTTCACCCCTGCCCCCTACTACGATCGTCACACCTTCCCCAACTCGTGCCGGACCAGCCGGACCCACTCCGGCGCATGCATGCCCTCGCGCTGGTAGGCGGTGTCGACGGCGTCCAGCAGCCCCGCCACCCCGTAGTCCGGCGTGGGAAGCGTGCCCACCAGCCGCCGCAGGATGTAGGCGGCGTCCTCCACCGGAAAGCTGCTGAAGCCGGCCTCGCGGAAATACCACAGCCGCAGCCGCTCCCTGGTCTTGCCGTAGGGGTTGGTGCCGTCGAGGAACTTCTGCAGCCCCGTCGGCGACATTCCCACGTCTTTCGCGACCCCCCGGAGCGTCGAGCGCGCGATCGCCTGGCGCAGGGCGGCGCGGAAGCGCTCGCAGGTGGCGCGCTCCACGTCCGTCTCGCTCCGGACCATCGACTTCGTCCCGCAAACGAAGAGGGAGCCTCCCCACGGCGCACGCCTCGGTCGCGCACGCCGTGGGGCCCACTCGGCCAGTCGGCCCGCCAGCGTCTCCAGGAACGAACCGAACGCCTCGTCGCGGATCACCTGCGGCGGCGCGGGCCTCTTCGCCCGGATCGCGGCGAGCGTGCGCCGCGCCAGCCACATCATCTCGCGATCGCCCTGGTCCGTCGCGAGCTCGAGCGCTCGTGAGGCGTATGCCGCCGCCGGCCCCCAGTGAGCCGAGAGCCTTTCCGCCTCGGCCAGGTGCCAGAGGGCCAGCGTTACCCATTCCTGGTCCCGTTCGAGCAGGCCCAGCACCCGCCGCCGTTGCCGGGCTGCTTCATCGGTGTGCCCGGCTCCAGCCAGCCCGCGGGAGTACAGGGCGAGGATGGCGCTTTGGAGACTGGGAGGGTGGTCGCCCGCTCGAACGACGTCGCGGAGGAGCCGCACGGCAGCTGCGAAGTTCCTCCGCAACACGAGCAGCAACGCGACGTCGGCCACGAACGCCGGGAAGCGCGGGTGATCCTTCGGGAACCAGCGCAGTGCGATCCGGGCGTGCTTTTCAGCCTCGGCATGATGACCCCGGAGCGTGAGCAGAAGGCAGAGATCGTGCTGCGCCTCCGCGGCGAGAGACGGCATCCCATGCTTCCTTGCCGCCCGCCGCCCGCTGTCGAGGTGCCTCCGCGCATTCCTGACGCGACCCAGAAGCCTGAAAAGCGTACCGCAGCCCAGGTGCCCGCGGGTGAGCTCGACCTGGTTGCCCTGGGCGCGCGCGTACTCGATCCCCCGGTTGAACCAGACCTCCGATCGCGCATATTCGCCCGCGTTTCGCGTCACGCGCGCCGCGAGATTGGCGAGGGCCGGATCTTCTTGCGCCACCCGGGCGGCGGCCTCGGCGAACTCGATCGCCGTCTGGGTGTGCTCGTGGGCGAGCGCCCACTCGACCACCTGCCTGCACCCTTCGGCGACGGCAGCGCGGTCGACCGACAGCGGCGCGGTGACCAGGGCCCAGAATTCGTCCAGCGCGGCCGCCAGCTCGCCGCTCTGGGCGCACGCGTCTCGCCGCTTCGCGATCACCCACGAAGGCGGCGAGGGGTTGAAGAAGTCTTTGGGGGATGGGGGAAAGGGATCGTGCCGGGGCGAACGAGGCGCTTCCGATGCGTCCATCCATGCATGCAGATGACGCACGTCCTGCCAGAGCACCAGGCCCAGAACGTCGGGAAGCTCGTTCAGGATCTCGCTCTCACGGCCACGCTGCGGTGGCGGCGGGAGGATGAGGCGTTCTTCACCCATTCACGCATCAGGGGTGTGGCCTGCACCGATTGCGACACAACAGGGACCGTACGCAGCGACCGCCAGATTCCGCCCGCCTCGTGCTTCCCGAGCCCGGAAGCCGCCGTTGACGGCGGCCGAGCTCGAACGCCACCGGCTCGCCTCACACCTTCCCCAGCTCGTGGCGCACCAGCCGCACCCACTCCGGCGCGCGCATCCCCTCGTTCTGGTAGGCGGTATCGACTGCGTCCAGCACGCCCGCCACCCCACGGTCCGGCGCGGGGAGCGTGCCCACCAGCCGCCGCAGGATGTAGGCGGCGTCCTCCGCCGGAAAGCTGCCGAAGCCGACCTCGCGGAAGTACCACAGGCGCAGCCGCTCCCGGGTCTTGCCATACGGGTTGCTGCCGTCCAGGAAGTTCTGCAGCCCCGACGGCGACATCCCCACCTCCCTCGCCACCGCCCGCAGCGTCGAGCGCGCGATCGTCTGGCGCAGGGCGGCGCGGAACCGCTCGCAGGCGGCGTGCTCCACCTCCGTCTCGCTCCGCACCATCCACATCCCTCCGCAAACGAAGGGGAGCCCCGCGCAGTGCACGCGCGTCGCGGCCGAAGTGCCGTGACCGCACGCGGGGCTCCCTCCAATCGATTCGAGCGGCGACAGGCCTTTCGTGTGTCCCAACCGGCGTGACCGAACCAGGGTCCTGTCGGGCCGACGTCGTCGTCTGCCGCCGCGCTCCAGCTTCCGCAACTTGAAGCAGACATAAAGTAGGGGGGCCGCCGCCGTCGCCAGAAACCGGCACCCGTCGGTAGGTGGGGGGAAAGATGTACAAAGTTATCCCCCTCCTGCTGGCGTGAACGGTGTGCACTTCGCTATCCTTTCGTTGCGCCCACCTGGCGTAATCCTCCCTACTTCGCCGGAGTTTCTCTCATGTGCACCCGCCCTCGCTTCATTGCCGCCGCGACCGCTCTCCTGCTCGCCGCCGGGTCCGCCGCATGCACGGCCGAGTCTCCGACCGCTTCGTCCACCGCGCCCGTGGGGCCGCGGCTTGAGGGTGGGAGCGCATTCGGATCGGGGAACATCGTCGCCGGCGACCCCAACGTGCACGACAGAAACGCGGCCGCCGATTCGGGATCGATGGCCGCGCCGCACGCAGGTCCTGGGGTTGGTTCAGGGAATTGAGGAGAGCTCGACCGCAGGGTAAGGGTGCCGCGTCAGGCGGCCCACTGGTCTCCCCACGGCGCGCGCCTCGGCCGGGCACGCCGTGGGGCCCACTCGGCCAATCGACTCCCCAGCGTCTCCACGAACGAACGAAACTCCTCGTCCTTTCGAATCACGGGAGGCGGCGCGGGCTGCTTGGCCGTGATCGCGGCAAGCGTCCGACGCGTCAGGGTCATCATCTCGTGATCGCCCTGGTCGGTCGCGATCTCGAGTGCGCGCGAGGCGTATGCCTCTGCCGACTCCCGATTTGCGGAAACCCGTTCCGCCTCGGCCAGGTGCCAGAGGGCGAGTGTTTCCCATTCCTGGTGACGCTGCAGCAGGCGTAGCACGCGCCGACTCTGCCGAGCTGCCTCATCGATGTGGCCAGCGCCCGCCAACGCGCGAGAATAAAGAGCGAGTATGGCGCTCCTGGTGCTCGGAGAATGCTCGCCCGTTCGAATGACACCCCG
>Ga0070685_10001304_pt1 | contig 13140 bp, 13 predicted proteins | sample KBSS13LmetaG_FD_65651 | JGI IMG/M metagenome (GOLD analysis project Ga0070685, IMG submission 65651) | Switchgrass rhizosphere microbial communities from Kellogg Biological Station, Michigan, USA - KBS S1-3L metaG | ecosystem: Host-associated > Plants > Roots > Rhizosphere ...
AGTCATGATTTCATCTGGCCGGTCTCGGGCAATGTCTCGCGCGGCTATGGCGCTGGCGATGACGGCGCGCGCAATGACGGGGTGAATATCGAGGTGCCGCGCGGCACGCCGGTGAAGGCTGCGGCGTCGGGCGAAGTGGTCTATGCGGGTGACGAGCTGGTCGGGTTCGGCAATCTGGTTCTGATCCGGCATTCGGGCGGGTGGATCACGGCTTACGCCTATTCCGACAGCCTCAAGGTGAAGGAAGGCGACATGGTCGCCCAGGGGCAGGCCATTGCGACGTCTGGCGCCTCGGGCAATGCGGGCTCGCCGCAGGTGCACTTCGAGCTGCGCAAGGGCAAGGAGCCGGTCGATCCGGCGGATTACCTGCCGGCGCTCAAGGGCTGATGCTTTCCGGACAAATGCGACTGGCGATCCGCAAGCGAATGCTTGTGGATTGAGGGTCCGCGCCCCAGATCATTTGCGCGGTGCGTGCGAAATCCGGCGGAAAAGCCGGGAAAACGGTCGCGGGAGGCTTTGATTGCAAAGGGAAGGGCGCTGGATATAGTCCGCCCGCCATTAGCTCCCGTGGTCCCACGGGAGTGTGAAGAGATTCCCCCGGGAGAGAAGATGTCGTCGATCTTGATGTTCCTTCAGCAGGCCGCAGCGCCGGCCGCCGGCGTGGACCCGGGAGCGGCTGCAAGCCCCGCGGGCGATCTCACCGGCATGCTGTTCATGATGGTCGGCATGGGCGCGATCTTCTATTTCCTGATCTGGCGCCCGCAGAGCCAGCGCGCCAAGCAGGTCAAGGCGATGCACGCGGCGCTGAAGAAGGGCGACCAGATCATCACGTCGGGCGGCATCATCGGAAAGATCACCAAGCTGAGCGATGACGAGGTGACGATCGACACAGGCGAAGGCGGCAAGCTCCTGCTGACGCGCAACGCCATCGGCGGCATCTACAACCGCGCCGAGCCCAAGCCGGCGAACGACGTCAAGGAAAGCTGATCTCTCCATGCTGCTCAAGTTCCCAGCCTGGAAAGTTGTCCTCGTCATCGGGGCAGTTTTCCTCGGCATCTTCTTCTGCATTCCGAACTTCTTCTCCGAAGCTGGCCGGGCGCAGTATCTCAGCTGGTTTCCGACCAGCGCATTGAAGCAGGGCCTCGACCTCAAGGGCGGGGCGTCGATCCTGCTCGAGGTCGATCCCGACGAGTTGCGCAACAACCAGCTGCGCCAGCTGAACACCCGCGTACGCGACACGCTGCGCGCGCAGCCGCTGATCCCGGTGCCGGCGGGCGGGCGCAAGTTCAACCCGGAGCAGGGGTTGGCGCGAGAGCTGATCGTGCGAACCACCAATCCGGCAGACACTGAAGCTGCGATCCAGCGGATCAAGAAACTCGGCAATCCTCCCATCGGCGCGGTCGGCCAGCAGAACACGCTCAATGTCGTCCAGCGGGCGGACGGCGCGATTGTGGTGACCTTCACCGATGCCGCGTTCAACAAGATGAAGGCGGATACGCTCACGCAGTCGATGGAGGCTGTGAACCGTCGCGTCAACGCGTCCGGCCTTGTCGAGCCCAACGTGGCGCCGCAGGGCGATAGCCGCATCATTGTCGAGGTGCCAGACGTCGACGCCGAACAGATGAAGCAGCTGGTCAACACGCTGACGGAAGCGGGAGTCCTGACCTTCAATCTCGTGGACGTGCAGGCGACGCAAGACGCCGAACGCGACCCGACGCTGTGGCCAATCGGGGAACAGCGCAGCAACCGCGTGGCCCTGCCGGACGACAGCCAGAACGGTAAGCCTGTCGTCATCGAGACAGACCCGATTATCACCGGCGCGGACCTTGCCGGCGCGAGCCAGTCCTTCGACCAGTCGAACCAGCCGAGCATCACCTTCCAGCTGCATGCCTCGGGCGCGCAGGCCTTCGGCAAGGCGACATCGCAGAATGTTGGCCGGCCGTTCGCCATCGTGCTCGATAACCGCATCGTGTCTGCGCCCAACATCCGCAGCCCGATCACGGGCGGTTCGGGCACTATCGAGGGCGGCTTCACGGTGGAGCGCGCCGAACAGATGGCCATCGTGCTGCGCGCAGGCGCGTTGCCGGCGAAGCTGAAAGTGGCCTCGAGCAGCCTGATCGATGCGAGCCTTGGAGCGGACTCGGTGCGCGCGGGCGTGATGGCGACGCTGGTCGGCATCATCGCCATCACGGTGTTCATGATTGCAACCTACGGCCTGCTCGGCGTGTTCGCGGTCATCGCGGTCTATTTCAACCTGGCCATGATGATCGGGTTCCTGTCGGCGTTCGGGGCGACCATGACGCTGCCGGGCATTGCGGGGATCCTGCTCACCATGGGTATGGCGGTCGACGCAAACGTGCTGATCAACGAGCGCATACGCGACGAGAAGAAGGCGGGGAGGTCGGTGGTCTCATCGGTCGATGTCGGTTTCGATCAGGCGATGGCGACCATTATCGACGCCAACGTGACCCACCTGATCGCGGGCATCATCATGTTCTCGCTGGGCTCGGGCCCGATCCGCGGGTTCGCATTGACGCTGGCCGTGGGCATCCTGACGTCGATGTTCACCTCGGTGCTGGTCGCCCGATTCATCTTTGCGCTTTGGCTCAAATACGCACGGCCGAAGTACATTCCGATCTGATGGGCCAACTTGAATGAATGCTGGGAATAGCGCTTAGCGAGCAGCCAATAGGGTGCGAACGCCTTAAATACTGGGGTTTTCCGCCTAGATCTCTACTCGCTATTCGCTACCCCCTATTCGCTGTCCGATCCGTCACAAACCCATGGACGCCCGCCCGCCAATGTCTTAGACGGACCCGTCCAAACCCCAGATTGTCATGAAAACACCGACCGGAACTTCCGAGACCGCTGCCTCTGCCCCGGCGAAAAAGCCGAGGGTCGGGCCGTTCACGTTCTTCAAGCAGGTGCGTCAGGAAGCCAGCAAGGTGACCTGGACCTCACGGCAGGAGACGATCTACGCGACCATCATGACCCTGGTCATGGTCGTGGTCGCTGCGGCGTTCTTCTACATGGCGGACGCAGTGGTCACGATCGGGGTACGCTTCCTGACGGGTACGGAGTCGCTCTGATGGCCGACGCCAAATGGTACATCGTCCACGCATATTCGAACTTCGAGAAGAAGGTCGCCTCGACCATCCGTGAGCAGGCTGCTATGCAGAACCTGTCGGAACTGATCGAGGAGATCGAGGTTCCGACCGAGGAAGTCGTCGAGGTCGTCCGCGGCCGCAAGCGCACGGTCGAGAAGCGCCACATGCCGGGCTACGTCCTGGTGAAGATGAAGATGACGGATGAGGCCTACCACCTCATCAAGAACACGCCGAAGGTCACAGGCTTCCTCGGCGCCGAACAGGGCAAGAAGCCGCTGCCGGTTCCGCAAAAGCAGGTCGACCAGATCCTCGGCCGCATCGAGGCCGGCGCGGTTGAGCGTCCGCGGCCGAAGATGCAGTTCGAGATCGGCGAGAAGGTGAAGGTCACCGACGGTCCGTTCGCCTCGTTCGAAGGCGCGGTGGACTCGATCGACGAGGACACGGGCCGCCTGAAGGTCACGGTCTCGATCTTCGGCCGGGCGACGCCTGTCGACCTCGATTACGGCCAGGTCCAGAAGGTCTAGGCCTAGTTCTCCAACCATAGCCTCCAAGCCGGATCGCTGCATGCGGCCGTAGTGCGTTCGCGCGCGGATCGATCCGCGACCGGAATGCAGCGCGCGTCATTCCTGTTAACCATATGCACAGGAATGACGGCACAGGCTCTGGTGTGACGAAGCGCATACGCCAATTCAGCGACATCTGACGCTGGCCGCGTGGCGCAGCCCGAGGCCGGAGAAACGCCATGATGATCCCCCAGGTCGGCGACAGCGTCGTGCTCCCGCGCGGAGCCATCGGCTCCATCGAAGCCAGGATCATTCGAGTCGACATGGCGAGACGCCAGGTTGTTGCTTCCATGCTGGTGTCGGACGAGGACACGCCCTTCCACCTGACCTTCGAGGACGTCTCGCGGCTTGAGCTGGCTCCGGCAAAGGCGCCTGATCCGTCCTGATCTGCCGCGCACACGGCGCTCAAGGCCTAGCGCTGGCAGGTAACCTTCAAGTGGGCTTGGCCTGAGATACTTGACCTGTGCGTGAACGCGGCGGACCCTGATGCGCCATATGAATCTCAGGGGTTTGGCGTCATGAAATCCACCATTTGGGCCACCGCTGCACTCGGTCTTGTCCTCTGCCAGGCCGGGCTTGCAGCCTCGGCGCAGACGTCTCCGGCCAAGGCCGCAGCGCCGGCCTATGATCCGACCAAGCCCTATCCGGCTTACACGGCGGCGCGCCTCTCCAATGGCCAGCCTGACCTGCAGGGCTTCTGGTCCAATGCGACGCTGACGAACACCTCGCGCCCGGGTGGTCTGGGTGAGCGGTTGGCCTACACCGAGGACGAGGTCGCCAAGATCGAGAATGCGCGGGTTGAGGAAGTTGCGGCGACCTCGAAGCCGACGGACATCAAGGCGGACGTGGAATACCGCGCGCCGGGAACCGTCAACGCAGCGGAGGCTGCAGCAGGCGGGGCTGTGGGGACCTATAACGGCTTCTGGAAGGATCCAGGCAATGCGGTGATGCGGGTGAACGGCCAGCCGCGCACGTCGATCATCACCACTGCGAACGGACGGCCGCCCGCGGCGAAGCCCGGATCGGCTGCGGCTCAGACCGTGGAGCAGCCGGCGTTCGTGAAGCTGCTGGGGGAGAGCCCGACCAAGAAGGGCGGCTCGTACGAGAACATGGAATCGCGCGGCAATGGCGAGCGCTGCATCATTTCGTTCGGCCGCAATGGCGGGCCGCCCATGTTCGCCAATGGCTGGTACAACAACAACTACCAGCTGGTGCAGTCGCCGACCTCCGTCATGATCGTGACGGAGATGAACCATGACGCGCGGATCGTGCGGCTGAATTCCAAACACCGCACAGATGATGTGCGCCCCTACTTCGGCGACTCCATCGGCTGGTTCGAGGGTGACACGCTGGTGGTGGAGACCGACCATATCCCGCAGGTGCAGGCCTATTCGGGCTCGTGGAAGAACCTGAAAGTCACCGAGCGCTTCAAGCGCGTGGCGGCTGACCGGCTGCTCTACCAGTTCAAGGTCGAGGATCCTTCGGTGTGGGATGCAGCGTGGGGCGGGGAGTACGAATTCTATCCTGTCGCCAACCAGCGCATGTACGAATACGCCTGCCACGAGGGCAATTACGCGCTGCACGGCATTCTCTCCGGCGCGCGCGTGCAGGAGGCGAAGGCCGAAGCGAAAGCAAAGGCCGCCCCGAAAGCCAAGGGCAAAGCCAAGCGTTAGGCCTGATGCCGGGGGGCGCCGTGCAGACGTTCGCGGGCAACGCGTTCGAGATCGACCTCAACGAAGACTGGCGGTTCTATCCCGACCCGGAAGAACCGGGCTTTCTATATTTTCAGAACCAGCGCGTCGATGCGGGTCTTGCATGCGACAGCATGGTCACGGAGCCTCATGATCGCGATCTGGACGACTTCGGTCTGAATTTTATCGAAGCCTATGTTGGCGGTATGGGGAAAGCGGCTGCGATGGAGGGCGCGCCTGAGCCGCCGAAGATTCACTCCATCAACCAGCTTCAGGTCGAAACGGGGCGCGAGTGGATCGTCTCGGGGTTTTCAGCCGGCAGGGGACAGTGGTTTGCCTGGATCGTCGTGCGAAACTTCATGTACTTCACGATGCGGATGGAAAGCCTGACGATGCTTGAGGCGCAGCTGGCCTTCCTGTTCAATCAGGTGCGGCGCAACGTGTTTCTTGCCGAGCTCAAGGCGACGATCGCGTGAATGCGCCTTAATTCTACTTTGCTTGACCGGCATGCCAGCGCGAGCAACGCAGCCGCAGCTGTTCGCTTGTGAAATACGGGGGGGCCGGTTCATGCAGTCCGCGACCTGGGTGAGCGCAGCATTCGTTCTTTGTATTGCGCCGGCCTCGGCGCAGGTGGCGCCGGCCCATGATCCAACCAAGCCGTATCCGGCCTACACCGCGCCGCGCCTCGCCATTGGCCAGCCCGACCTACAGGGCTTCTGGTCCAACGCCACGCTGACCAACACAAGCCGTCCGAGCGAGCTGGGAGAGCGGTTGGCCTATACCGAGGAGGAGGTGGCGAGGATCGAGACCGCACGAATTGCAGCAGTGACGGCCAGCACGAAACGCGTTGATGTCAGTGTGGTGGAGCAGGCGCTTGGCCCCGGCGAGGCCTACAACGACTATTGGAAAGATCCCGGCTACACGGTGATGCGGGTGAATGGCCAGCCGCGCACATCCCTGCTGACCACGCCGACGGGCAGAGCGCCTACAGCAAAGCCCGGCGCCGTCGCTGCGCAGACGGCGAGCCAGCCAGAGTTCTTCAAACTGCTTGGCGAGAGTCCGATCCCGCGAGGCGCAGCCTACGACAATCCGGAATCGAGCGGCCTGGGCGAGCGCTGCATTATCGGATTTGGCCGCAATGGCGGGCCGCCGATGTTTGCGAACGGCTTTTCCAACAACACCTACCAGATCGTGCAGTCGCCCGGCGCGATCGTGATCGAGACCGAGATGATCCACGATGCTCGGATCGTTAGGCTGAATTCACGGCACCGCAGCGACGATATCCGCCCTTACTTCGGCGACTCCATTGGCTGGTGGGAGGGCGACACGCTTGTGGTCGAGACCGCGAACATTCCGCAGGTCCAGGCCTATCTGGGCGCGTGGAAGACCCTGAAGGTGACCGAGCGCTTCAAGCGTGTGGCGGAGGGCCGACTGCACTACGCTTTCCAGATCGAGGACAAGTCGATCTGGGATGCAGCGTGGGGCGGCGAGTACGAGTTCAATCTGCTGAAGGGCGGCCAGCGCGTCCACGAATACGCCTGCCATGAAGGCAATTATGCGCTCCCCGGTATCCTCGCCGGCGCTCGCGTACAGGAGGCGAAGACGGCGCAGGCGGCTGCGCTTGGCCAGGCGACCGGCGCGGCCAGGTCCGGGCACTAGGCCTTGGGATTTCCGGCTGTTTTGGGCGGAATCGGCAGTTTATCGGCACCCGCTTCCCAAACCCGTGCCGACGATGTATGAGCCGCCCCTCGCGTGGGAGGAGGCCCTTAAGTCCAGGGCTGAACCGCACCACGCAAACCCCGCCTTTCCGGATGGTCCGGCGAGGCCCGCCTGAGGGCTGATACCTCTCGGGCTGCCACAAAGAGGGAAACATGGCGAAGAAACTGCTGGGGAGCCTGAAGCTTCAGGTTCCCGCCGGAGCCGCTAACCCGTCTCCGCCAATCGGCCCCGCTCTTGGTCAGCGCGGCATCAACATCATGGAATTCTGCAAGGCGTTCAACGCGCGCACCCAGCAGCAAACGAAGGGCATGCCCCTTCCCGTGGTGATCACCTATTACCAGGACAAGTCGTTCACCTTCGAGATCAAGACGCCGCCGGCGTCCTACCTCCTGAAGCAGGCGGCCAAGATCCAGTCCGGCTCCAAGCTGCCGGGCCGTGAATCGGCCGGTACGGTCACGATGGCCCAGTGCCGCGAGATCGCCCAGCAGAAGCTGAAGGACCTCAACACCAGCGACGTCGAAGCTGGCGCCAAGATCATCGCCGGCTCTGCCCGCGCGATGGGCCTCACCGTTTCGGGAGCTTGATCACATGGCACTCGGAAAACGCATGACGGCCGCGCGCAAGGCCGTAGACCCCACCAAGACCTACAAGGTCCTGGATGCAGTGAAGATCGTCAAAGCCAACGCGAAAGCGAAGTTCAACGAAACGATCGAGATCGCCATCAACCTTGGCGTCGATCCCAAGCAGGCGGACCAGAACGTCCGCGGCGTCGTGAACCTGCCGGCCGGAACGGGCCGCTCGATCCGCGTCGCCGTATTCGCTCGCGACAAGAAGGCGGAAGAGGCGAAAGCCGCTGGCGCCGACATCGTGGGCGCAGAAGACCTGTTCGAGACGGTGAATAGCGGCAAGGTCGATTTCGACCGCGTCATCGCAACGCCCGACATGATGGGTCTCGTCGGCCGTCTCGGTAAGGTGCTCGGCCCGAAGGGCATGATGCCGAACCCGAAAGTCGGCACCGTGACGCCGAACGTCGCTCAGGCTGTGAAAGACGCGAAGGCCGGTTCGGTCGAGTTCCGCGTCCAGAAGGAAGGCATCATCCACGCTGGCGTGGGCAAGGCCTCGTTCTCGGAAGCCGACATCGAGAAGAACCTGCGCGCCTTCCTCGGCGCCATCGTGAAAGCCAAGCCCTCGGGCGCAAAAGGCACCTACATGAAGAAGGTCGCCATTTCGTCCACCATGGGCCCGGGCGTGACGATCGACCTCTCGGACGTGAACCAGGTCCCGTCCGCGAACTAAGGTTCGACTGAGTAAAATTGCGAAGGCCGGCGGAGCGATCCGTCGGCCTTTTGCTTTGGGGCTTGGTCGCTAGGCGCGCACGGCGCGAAGCGAGTTCGATCCCTATGCGCCCGTGAATTTGGCGGGGCGTTTGCCGATGAAGGCGGCAACGCCTTCGCGATGATCTGCGGTGCGGCCTGCCTCGCGCTGGTTGTTGCGTTCGGTCTGAAGTGCGTCCTCGAACGAGGCGTCGGCTGCCGACCATGCCATGCGGCGGATCAAGGCGAGGGATTTCGTGGGTCCGGAGGCGAGCGCCTTTGCCAGTTCCATGGCGGTGGGCAACACCTGCTCGTCGGGCACGAGGCGGTTGACCATGCCCCATTCGAAGGCCTGACGCGCCGGGATGCGCTCTCCCAACAGCATCATCTCCATCGCCCGCGCGCGGCCGACGGCGCGTGTGAGTAGCCAGCTGGAGCCGCCATCCGGCACGAGTCCGATGCGTGCAAAGGCCTGCAGGAAGAACGCGCCTTCGCCGGCGACCACCAGGTCCGCCGCCAGTGCAAAGGAACAGCCCACGCCCGCCGCGCTGCCTTTCACAGCGGCGACCCACGGGAAGGGGAGATCGCGCAGGCGAAGCATCAGCGGATTGAAGTGGCTTTCGAGCACGCTGCCCGCATCCCTCGGCCCTTCCGCCTGAGCGGCCACCATGCCGCCAGAGAGATTGGCCCCCGAGCAGAAGGCGCGGCCTGCGCCGGTCAAAACCATCGCCCGGGCCGATCCGGTGATCTCATCGAGAGCGGCGTTGATCTCCTCGACCGTCTTCAGTGTCACGGCATTGAGGGTCGCGGGGTCGTTGAGGCGTATGACCGCGACATCGCCGTCCCGCTCGAGCTCGATTGTGCTGTAGGCCATGGCCATGTCCTTTGTTCCTGGACGACAGCTTATCCGGGGAATGCGGTCTGCCCATCGGTCCGGTTCGGAGGTAGCGGGCCGTTTAGGCTGCTTTTCTGTGGGGCCGAGGCCGAAAGCGGGGCAAAACCAGCCTTGCCGAGGGGCCTTCGGGGCCGACGCACCCTCGTTTTCCGGCCATTTTGATGGGCCGGAACAGCATTTTGGGAAAAAGCAAGGGGGTGCTTGCGTCCCAAAGGCTGGGCGGCTATATGCACCGTCCGAGCGGGAGCTTCGTTAATGCGAGTCTCCCGTTTCTCGTCCAAGATTGCAGGTGGAGCAAAGGCGTACAGACCAGCTAACTATCTGGTTTTGCTCCTCAATTTCCTGCATGAGACGGGGTGTGACGGGACAGGGTGCGTAGTTGGCGTAGTCGCTAACGACGACACCCTTGAGTTCGTTTCCGCCCTGGGACGGGGGCACGCTGGTCAGGCGACCGCGAGCCCTCCCCGTGCAGGCCCTCTGCAGATAGGCGAAAGCCTACATGCGGCAAGGCCGGTCTGGAAGGGCAAAACGGCGCCAGGTCCTGCGTGCGCTTCCTGGGGCGAACGGGCTCATCCGTTCGTCCGAACTGGAGAACCGCAATGGATAAAGCTGGAAAGGCCGTAGCTCTCGAAGCGTATAAAACCGTTTTCGCGAACGCGGGCGTGATCGTCGTCACGCAATATTCCGGATTGACCGTGCGGGAGCTCACGGATCTGCGCGTGAAGCTGAAAGGCGAAGGCGCATCTCTGAAGGTCATCAAGAACCGGCTTGCGAAAATCGCGCTGGACGGCAAGGGCGGCGACAAAGCGGGGGCGATGTTCGTCGGCCCCGTGGCGATCGCCTACTCGCCGGATCCGGTTGCGGCTTCGAAAGTCGTGGCGGACTTCGCCAAGGGGAACGAGAAGCTCGTTCTCATCGGCGGAATCATGGGCGACACGGTGCTCGATCAGGCCGGCATTAAGCAGCTTGCTGCTCTGCCGTCACTGGACCAGCTCCGCGGCAAGATCATCGGACTCATCCAGGCGCCTGCGACCAAGATCGCCGGCATCGTGGCTGCGCCCGCCGGTCAGCTGGCCCGCGTCATCGGCGCCTACGCCAAGAAGGACGCTGCCTGAGACCTGTTCCCGACGTGAAATTCGAAGTCACACACCCGTACACATCAAGGAAACTCTGAAATGTCGAAACTGGACAAAATCGTCGAGGACCTGTCGTCGCTGACCGTCCTCGAAGCGGCCGACCTGGCCAAAATGCTCGAAGAAAAGTGGGGCGTCTCGGCCGCGGCTCCGGTCGCTGCTGCTGCTGGCCCGGCTGTTGCCGCCGGCCCGGCTGCTGAAGCCCAGACCGAGTTCTCCGTCATCCTGAAGGATGCCGGCGACAAGAAGATCAACGTGATCAAAGTCGTTCGCGAAGTCGTGCCGAGCCTCGGCCTGAAAGAAGCGAAAGACCTCGTCGAAGCTGCTCCCAAGGCCGTCAAGGAAGGCGTCACCAAGGAAGAAGCCGAGACGATCAAGAAGAAGCTCGAAGAAACCGGCGCCAAGGTCGAGATCAAGTAACGACCTCGCGTCCCGTCGGCTTCCTCCCGCGCGGGGAGGGGTTGACGGCTCTGATAGTGTTTTCGGTGGCGAGGAAACTCGCCACCGACCGCGCCTCGAAGTGACTACGAATACCGGACTACCCGGACTGGATTGGCCGGTCGCCAGCACTGCCCCGAGATGGCGGGGGTCAGCGCAGCGGCCACAAGAAAATAGGACCAGGAACAGACATGGCTCTGTCGTTCACGGCGAAGAAAAGAATTCGGAAGTCCTATGGTGTTCTCACTGAAACGGTAATGATGCCGAACCTCATCGAGGTTCAACGCGCGTCCTACGAACAATTCCTGCAGATGCACACCTCGCCGGACAAGCGTGATCCGGACGGGCTGGAAGCCGTGTTCAAGTCGGTCTTCCCGATCAAGGATTTCTCGGACCGCGCGGTTCTGGAATACATCTCGTTCGAGTTCGAACAGCCCAAGTTCGACGTGCAGGAGTGCATGCAGCGCGACCTCAACTTCGCTGCGCCCCTGAAAGTGAAACTGCGCCTGATCGTGTTCGAGACGGACGAAGAGACCGGCGCCAAGTCGATCAAGGACATCAAGGAGCAGGACGTCTATCTCGGCGACATCCCGCTGATGACCGAGAAGGGCACCTTCATCATCAACGGCACCGAGCGCGTGATCGTCTCCCAGATGCACCGCTCGCCGGGCGTGTTCTTCGACCACGACAAGGGCAAGACGCATGCGTCGGGCAAGCTGCTGTTTGCCGCGCGCGTGATCCCGTATCGCGGCTCTTGGCTCGACTTCGAGTTCGACGCCAAGGACGTGCTGCACGTCCGCATCGACCGCAAACGGAAACTGCCGGCCACCGTGCTGCTGCAGGCGCTCGGCTATTCCGGCGCGAAGATCATGGACACCTTCTACAACAAGGTGACCTACAAGCTCGACAAGGCCGGCTGGGTCACCGGCTTCTCGGCCGACCGCTGGAAAGGCGCGCGCCCGGAGTTCGAGCTGATCGACAAGAAGACCGGCAAGGTCGTCTTCCCGGCCGGCAAGAAGATCACGCCGGTCAAGGCCAAGAAGGCCGAGGCTGACGGCCTCGAGGACATCCTCGTTCCGTCGACCTACCTCGAAGGCAAGTTCATCGGCGAGGACATCATCAACGCGGCCACCGGCGAGATCTACGCCGAGGCGGGCGATGAGCTGACCGAAGAGAGCGTGGCGGCGCTGCGCGACGCCAAGATCAAGACCGTCCACCTGCTCGACACCGAGGGCGACAACGCCCGCGGCCCCTGGCTGCGCAACACGCTGAAGGTCGACAAGGCCCAGTCGCGCGTCGACGCCCTGTCGGACATCTACCGCGTCATGCGCCCGGGCGAGCCGCCGACGCTCGAAGCCGGCGAAGCGCTGTTCAACCAGTTGTTCTTCGACCGCGAGCGTTATGACCTCTCGGCCGTCGGCCGGGTGAAGATGAACATGCGCCTCGGCATGGATGCTCCCGACACGCAGCGCACGCTGCGCGAGGAAGACATCGTCGCCGTGATGCGCACCGTGCTCGACCTCAAGGACGGCAAGGGCGAAGTCGACGACATCGACAACCTCGGCAACCGCCGCGTGCGTTCGGTGGGCGAGCTGCTTGAGAACTCGTTCCGCGTCGGCCTCGTCCGCATGGAGCGCGCGATCAAGGAGCGCATGTCGTCGGTCGATATCGACACCGTCATGCCGCACGACCTGATCAACGCGAAGCCCGTCGTGGCCGCGGTGCGTGAGTTCTTCGGCTCGTCCCAGCTCTCGCAGTTCATGGACCAGACCAACCCGCTCTCCGAGATCACGCACAAGCGTCGTCTCTCGGCGCTCGGACCAGGCGGCCTGACGCGCGAGCGGGCAGGCTTCGAGGTGCGCGACGTGCACCCGACGCACTATGGCCGCATCTGCCCGATCGAAACGCCGGAAGGCCCGAACATCGGCCTGATCAACTCGCTGGCCACGCATGCCCGCATCAACAAGTACGGCTTCATCGAGAGCCCGTACCGGAAGGTGAAGGACGGCAAGCTGACCAACGAGGTGAAATACCTCTCGGCCATGGAAGAGCAGCGCTACGCGATCGCCCAGGCGAACGCGAAGATGGACAACAAGGGCCTGCTGACGAACGAGTTCGTCAACGCCCGTGTCGGTCCTGCGCGCGACGCCATGCTCGTGGCGAGGGACGGCATCGAATACATCGATGTCTCGCCCAAGCAGGTCGTGTCGGTCGCCGCGGCGCTCATTCCGTTCCTCGAGAACGATGACGCCAACCGCGCGCTGATGGGCTCGAACATGCA
>Ga0070685_10001310_pt1 | contig 13097 bp, 12 predicted proteins | sample KBSS13LmetaG_FD_65651 | JGI IMG/M metagenome (GOLD analysis project Ga0070685, IMG submission 65651) | Switchgrass rhizosphere microbial communities from Kellogg Biological Station, Michigan, USA - KBS S1-3L metaG | ecosystem: Host-associated > Plants > Roots > Rhizosphere ...
GGGATCACCCGCGCCACCGCGAGCCCCGCCGGCGGCGAGATCGTCCGCGACGCCGCGGGCGAGGCGACGGGGATCCTCAAGGAAGATCCCGCGCGCAACCTGGTCACCTCGAAGGTGCCGCCCCCGTCCCCCGCGCAGATCCGCCGGCAGATCCTCGCGGCGATGGAGCTGGCCGCGCGCACCGGCGTCACCAGCGTGCAGACCGACGTCTCGCCGATCGTCGCCGGGAGCTCGGTGGAGGACAGCCCGGCGCTCCCCGCGTCGTTCCGCGTCTTCCAGGAGCTGGAGCGGGCGGACTCGCTCACCTTCCGCGTCTACACCTGGTTCCCGCTGGAGCGCCGGGTGATCGACAGCTTCCGGCGGCTGGGCGTGCGCGCCGGCTACGGGAGCCCGTGGCTGCGGCTGGGGATGGTGAAGGGGTACACCGACGGCACGCTGGGCTCGCGCACCGCGTACATGCTGGAGCCGTTCAGCGACGACCCGCACACGCACGGCCTGGCGCAGCACACCGCGGCGGAGCTCGACTCGCTGGTGGCCGAGGCGGACGCGGCGGGGCTGCAGGTGATCCTGCACGCCATCGGCGACGCGGCCAACCGCCAGGCGCTGGACGCCATCGAGCGCGCGGAGCGCGTCAACGCCGCGCACGAGCGGCGGCACCGCATCGAGCACGCGCAGGTGCTCGCCCCGGCGGACATCCCCCGCTTCCGGCAGCTCGGCGTGATCGCGTCGATGCAGCCCACGCACGCCACCAGCGACATGCGCTGGGCGGAGCAGCGCATCGGCCACCAGCGCGCGGTGCAGGGCGCGTATGTCTGGCGGACGCTGCTGAACGCGGGGGCGACGGTGATCTTCGGCACCGACTTCCCCGTCGAGCCGATCAACCCCGTCGAAGGCGTCTACTCCGCCGTCACCCGCCAGAGCCGCGACGAGCCGGGGACGCCGCCGGGCGGCTGGATGCCGGAGCAGCGCCTCACCCGCGAAGAGGCGATCCGCCTCTACACGGCCGCGCCGGCCTTCGGCGAGTGGCAGGAGAAGGTGAAGGGGACGCTGCGCCCCGGGATGTTCGCGGACTTCGTGGTCTGGTCCGCGGACCTGCTCACCATCCCCGCCCCCCAGATCCTCCAGGCCGAGCCGGTGATGACGGTCGTCGGCGGCCGCGTCGTGTACGAGAAGCGGTAACGGGGTCGACGGAAAGGGCGAATAAATTCGCTGCAACAACCACACGAAGTCCGCCTTCGCGGACTACTGGCGGTTGTGCGTCGAGGGCTGTCGTGCACGCGATGAAGCTCGGTGTGGCCGAGCCCAGAATCGTGCAACTCACCCCAGGTCACACCGAGGCCGGTAGTCCGCGAAGGCGGACTTCGTGTGGTTGTTGCTGCGGATTTATCCGCCCGTCTCAACTTCGTGCACCCTACTACGGCGTCGGTGCCGCGCGCTCCTTCGCCAGCGCGGCGTAGGCGGCGCGCACGAAGCGCTCGGGGGTCACCGGACCGTGGCCCCAGCGCGCGTCGAACTGCGCGGTGGGGTGCGCGGCGACGGCGTCGTCAGCCGTCTTCCCCGCGTTCAGCATCGGGGTGAGGCGGTCGCGGACGGCGGTGAGCATGTCGCGGAGGTCGCGCAGGTCCTGCAGCGTCGCCAGCGGCCCGCGCGCGGGGACGATCGGCTCGACGGCCTGCGGCGCGGCGGCGAAGTTGGTGGCGAAGTCGTCCAGCGTCTTGATCAGCCCGGCGAGCGTGCCGCCCTCCTCCGCGTCGATCTCCGGGTAGCCGTCGGTGGCGAGGCTGCTCAGGTAGAGCACCCCCGCGCGCTCGAAGTGCACCGCCACGTCCGAGCCGCCGGTGCCGTCGGGCTGCTTCACCACGTGCGCGTCCTCGTCCCGGTCCATCCCGATCTGCACCACTTCGGAGAAGCCCATCGTCGGCGCATGCGTCGTCCGCGCGCGGACGACGGCGGAGTCGGCCGTCCGCCGGGCGCGCAGGATCGCGTAGCGCAGCCCCTCGTGGGCCAGCGCCAGCGCGCCGCGCGCTTCCCAGCCCCCGTCCTCGAACCCGACGGCGCCGGGTCCGCTCATCAGCACGACGTAGCGCACGGGTTGCGCGTGGAGGGAGTCCAGCGCGCGCCGCGCCTTCTCCACCAGCGCGGGCTCCTGCACCCCGGTCACCATCGAGGCCCGCACGCCGGTGATCAGCACCAGGTTGCGGCCGTGGTCGCTCACCACGTAGGCGTGCGGCGCCACCTGCACCGCGAGCCCGCCGGCCGCGGGCTGCTGCGCCCGCGCGGGTGCCGCGGCGAGGACGAGGACGAGCGCGGCGAAGGCGGCGCGGCTGGAACGGATTTCGATCATCGGGGACTGGACGGGTCGAGGGTCGCGCGCCGGTGGGGTACGCAGGGTCGAGGGACGCGACGAACGTACGCACGCGACCGCCCGGGGGCAAAGCCGGGTGCGGATGGAGGCGGATGCGAAGAGCGGGACCGCGCGTGCGGCCCCGCTCATCTCCATCCCCCGTTACGGGTTGGAGCCGCCCGACGAGTTGCCGCCGGAGCCGCCGCTCGGGGCCGAGGGGACGTTCACGTCCACGTCGATCTTGTGCTCGGTGGTGCCGCCCCCGCCGCCGCGGAAGAAGATGAACCAGGCGAGCAACGCCACCACCAGCAGCACCAGCAGTCCCATCACCATCGTGCTTCCACCGCCGTCGCCGCCGCCCGCGGGGGGCGGATTCACGTTGTTGACTTCGACCTCGGCCATCGTGACCTCCGGGTGAGCACCCGGCCGCGCGCCCGCAGTCGCGGAGCGTAGCAGCGGGGGCGTTCAGGACGCACCCTGCGACGGCCCTCCATGCGCACTCCGTGCCACGCCGCGCCGCACGCCCGCGACCGGCGCCGACGGGGTGACGGGCGGCGCTCCGGCCACCGGGCTTGAACGGGCCTTCCGCAACGGGGAGCGAGCGTCGATATTGCGCGCCGACCCCCACGCCGACCGCGTCCTCGCACCGCCGATCCCGCCCTTGCCCGACACCGCTTCCCCGGCGACCGGCGCCGCGCACGACGGGTCGCTCACCCGCGGCACCACCGACCGCGGCGACCTGGCGCTGGTGCTCACCGGCGGCGGCGCGCGCGGGGCCTACCAGGTCGGCATCCTGCGCTACATCGCCCGGCGCTGGCCGGAGGTGAACTTCCCCATCATCACCGGCGTGTCGGCAGGGGCGATCAACGCGGCGCACCTGGCGCAGGCGCACGGCACCTTCCCGCAGGCGGTGGACGAGCTGGCGGCGCTCTGGGCCGAGCTCACCCCCGAGCGCATCTTCCGCGTGGACGTCAGCGCGCTCCTCTCCAACATGGGGCGCTGGGGGCTGCAGCTCGCGGGCGGCGGCCTGCGCGAGGCGCGGGTGCGCGGGCTGATGGACACGGCGCCGCTCGGCGAGCTGCTCACCGAGGCGCTGGCGCCGGTGGACGGGGAGCTGACGGGGATCGACTACAACCTGGCGCGCGGGACGCTGCGGGCGGTGGCGGTCGGCACCACCAGCTACAGCACGGGGCAGACGATCGTCTGGGTCCAGGGGCGCAACCTGCAGACGTGGGAGCGGCCCTCGCGGCGCGCGGTGGAGACGCGGCTGCGGGTGGAGCACGTGATGGCCTCCAGCGCGCTCCCGCTCTTCTTCCCCGCGGTGCAGATCGGCGACCACTGGCACGGCGACGGGGGGATCCGGCTGACGGCGCCGCTCTCCCCCGCGCTGCACCTGGGCGCGCACAAGATCCTCGCCGTCTCCAGCCACTACGAGCGCACCTACGACGAGGCCGACCGCCCGGCGGTGACGGGCTATCCGCCCCCCGCGCAGGTGATCGGCGTGCTGATGGACGCCATCTTCCTGGACGTGGTGGACCAGGACGTGATGCGGATGGAGCGGATGAACGAGCTGCTGCGCCGGTGCTCGCCCGAGGCGCGCGGGGGGATGCGGGTGGTGGAGCTGATGACCTTCCGCCCCTCGCGCGACCTGGGGAAGATCGCGCGCGAGTACGAGCCCAAGCTGCCGCGCGCCTTCCGCCTGCTCACGCGCGGCCTGGGCACGCGCGAGACCAAGAGCCCCGACATGCTCTCGCTGATGATGTTCCAGGACGACTACGTGAAGCGCCTGATGGAGATCGGCGAAGAAGACGCCGCCCGCCGCGGCGACGAGCTCGCCGAGTTCCTCGAATCGAACGACAGTTGAACGGCAACGGCGGTTTACGTAGAATTCCGCCCACGGCTCCGCTGAAGACGCAGACGCTCCCGCAGCGAGCCTCCCTGTGGCTGCGCTTCCGGACTGAGGAACGGCAGGATGTCTCCACGGACCGCTTCGGCGATCTGGACCGCGGCTTCCGCCTGCTCCCGGCTCACCTGTCCGTAACGACCGGGATATCTCGTTCCGACCGCGTACCGGGTGAGCGCGGCCGCCGGGTCGATCCTTTCCGCCAGATCGCCGTCCACGGTCGCGACCAGTCGTCGAAGCGTGTCGATGTCGTGCACGTCGCCGAACTCCACGGAGCGGCGGACGAGATACGCTTTGACGAGCTTCTCGACGGCCTGCTGGGCGTGGAAGCCGACGAGCTCGTAGACGTCGAACTCATCGCGCGCCAGTCCCAGGCGAGCCATGGAGAGGTCACCTTCCGCCAGCCTGACCCACCGCGCGATCCACTCGCGCAGCGCATCATCCAGCGGCATACAGCACCACCCCCTCCCGGTCCGCCGCGCGCGCGGGGTGGCCGATCAGCTGCCGCGCAACCTCCCACTCGCCCTGCTCGATCGGCCAGACGTCCAGTGCCACGTTCCCAAACGGTGAAGGCCCCTCGAGCGCGGCGCGCTTGAAGCGTCGCTCCTCCGCTTCAATGTCGTCGACCGGACGGTTGAGCACGACCACGAAATCCCAGTCGCTCGCAAACGACCGGGGCTCGCCGCGGGCTCGCGAGCCGTAGAAGATCACCCGGGTCACCTCGTCCCGCGCCGCGAGCACCATCCGCTCGCTCCACAGCTCTGCCGCAGCCCGAAACGGGTCGACGATGCGGCGGGGCCGCCGCGTGAGCTTCCCCTGCGTGGCCGCGCGTGCCTCGAGCCGCGCGGCCAGCTCGCGCAAACGATCGCTGCGATTCTCCAGGGCGTTCGCGAGACCGCGCAGGTGGTCGGCCGTGGGGCGGCTCCGTCCCCGCCGCCAAGTGGTCAGCGCCAGTGGCCGAACGCCCACCTCGCCGGCAAGCTGGGCCTGGGAGGGTGAGTAAGCGGTGGACGCCTCCGTCACGAGGTGCGCCAGATCAGGATCGAGAATCGAATCGTCCATCAGTCATCCCGACAGTTATCGCCATATCAGATACTATGTAGATATAATCATGGAATGCCTGCGCGTCAATCAACGGAAGTGTGTGTTTCCAAGCTACGCAGCAGCGGCTGCATCAGCGCGAAGACCTCGTCGGCGTGGGCGCCGAGGGCGTGGCCGGACGCGATGGTGCGCGACGTGGCGTTCGGGGTGCCGATGCGCGCGCAGACGGACCGCCGGTCCTGGTCCCCGCCGATGCAGAGGATCGGCAGGTCGCGGAGGTCGCGGACGACGGGGAGCGTCGCGTAGTCGCGCACGCGTCCGCCGGGCTCGCGGGGCCTGAACTTGAACTGCGCGTCGGGCGAGAAGCCGAGCAGCACCAGCCCGGCGACATCCGCGCGAGCGACGCTGTCCAGCCGGGCGACGGCCACCGGGAGCACGTCCGCGCCGAAGGAGTAGCCCACCAGCAGCACGCGCGGGCGGCCCCACTTCCGCTGGTACGCGCGCATCACCACCGACAGGTCGTCCGCCGCGACGGCCGGGTCGCGCGGGGCCATGAAGTAGCGCAGGCTGTTCCATCCCACGACCGGATACCCCGCGGCCGAGAGCCGCGCCGCCAGCTCCCGGTCGAGCCGTCCCCATCCCCCGTCCCCGCTGAGCAGCACCACCAGCACATCGCCGGACGCGCCGCGCGGCGCCGGGACCTCCACCAGTGGCAGCGTGCCGACGTGGGCGCGCGGCTGCAGGTAGCCGAGCCTTCGCGCCCCCTCGAACGCGCCGTACGCCACCGCCGCGGCGAGCGCCGCCGCCAGCGCGAGCACCGCCCCCCGTCGAGACGGGCGGCGGCGCGCGGGGGCTGAGGCGGGGATGTCGGACATCGTGCCATTGGCTGGATGGGGCGCGACGTAGCCTTCCAGAAGGGTCTCACACGGAGTCAACGGAGTCAACGGGACAACTCCGTTGACTCCGCTGACTCCGTGTGAGGCCAATCTGTTACGCCACCATCGGCTTCTCCGGGGGCTGAGAGGCGACCTCGGCGGCGTCGGCGGCGCGGCTGCGGCGGCGGCCGTAGAAGAGGTACACCACCATCCCCATCGCCAGCCAGACGACGAGCCGCACCCAGGTCTCCAGCGGCAGCGCGATCATCTGCAGCACGCAGACGAGCACGCCGATCGCCGGCACCCACGGCATCCCCGGCGTGCGGAAGGGCCGCTCCAGCTCCGGACGCGTGCGCCGCAGGATGATCACCCCGATGCTCACCAGCACGAAGGCCAGCAGCGTCCCGATGCTCACCAGCTGGCTCAGCACGCTGATCGGCAGCAGCCCCGCCGCGATGGCCACGGCCACGCCGGTGAGCGCCGTGCTCACGTGCGGCGTGCGCCAGCGCCGGTGCACGCGCCCGAAGGCGGAGGGGAGGAGCCCGTCGCGGCTCATGGAGTAGAAGATCCGCGTCTGCCCCAGCAGCGTTACCAGCATGGTGCTGAACAGCCCGAAGAGCGCGCTGATCTTGATCACCGGGCTGAGCCAGGTCAGCCCCGTCGCGTCGATCCCCACCGCGAGCGGGTCGGGGACGTTCAGGCGCTGGTAGGGAACGATGCCGAGCAGCACGGTGGCGACGGCGATGTAGATCACCGTGCAGATCGCCAGCGAGCCGAGGATGCCGATCGGCAGGTCGCGCTGCGGGTTCTTCGCCTCCTGCGCGGCCGTCGAAACCGCGTCGAAGCCCACGTAGGCGAAGAACATGACCGCCGCGCCGCGCAGCACGCCGCTCCACCCGAAGGCGCCGAACTCGCCGGTGTTGGGGGGGATGAAGGGCGTCAGGTGCGCGCGCTGCACGTACGCCGCGCCCGCGGTGACGAACACGATCAGCACGGCGACCTTCACCATCACCAGCACGGTGTTGGTGTTGGCCGACTCGCGGATGCCGATGGTGAGCAGCGCCGCCACCAGCAGCACGATGCAGGCGGCGGGAACGTTGAAGATCCCATGCGCCGTCGCGCCGCCGGCGAGCGTCACCACCGCCTCGGGCGCGGCGGTCAGCCGCGGAGGCAGGTGGATCCCCAGGTCCCCCAGGAAGCTCACGAAGTACCCCGACCATCCCACCGCGACCGTCGCCGCGGACAGCGCGTACTCCAGGATCAGGTCCCACCCGATGATCCAGGCGAAGATCTCGCCCGCCGTGGCGTAGGCGTAGGTGTAGGCGCTCCCGGACACGGGGATCATCGACGCCAGCTCCGCGTAGCAGAGCCCCGCGAAGGCGCAGGCGACGGCCGCGATCACCATCGAGATCACCAGCGCGGGCCCGGCGTTCTGCGAGGCCGCCGTCCCCGTCAGCACGAAGATCCCCGTGCCGATCACCGAGCCGATGCCCAGCGTGGTGAGGTTGATGGGCCCCAGCGAGCGGCGCAGGGTGCCGCTCCCCGCCTCCGCCTGCAGGTCCGAGATCCGCTTTCGTGTGAGCAACGCCATCCGGCCGCCTCCGCGCCTGGGGTATGTCCGGGGAGAGTCTCCCGAACGCTACCCGTCCACGTCGCGGCGGCGGTGTGCGTCTCGTACGAAGGTTGTAAGGGTGTGATGAGGGATGAACGTGCAGAGCCGCAGAGGTCCTGGATGTCTTCCTCTGCGGCTCTGCGTGAGATGCCGTTTGCGGAACGTCCTGTACGATGGGCTTACGGGCTGCGCAGGAAAGCTCGCGCGAGCGCCGGCTCGGTACGCTCCGCGACGGCGCGGGCCATCAGGCGCTGCAGCTCGCCGTAGCGCTCGCGGGCCACCGCCGCGCTCCCGGCCCGCTCGGCCGCGCGCGCGGCACCGAAGAGGGTGCGGGCGCGGTTCGGCTCGCGTCCGCGCACCGCCTCGTACGCCCGGAGCGCCTCGGCGGGTCGCCCCAGCTCGGCCAGCAGGTCGCCCTGCAGCTCGCGCGCGGGGAGGACGGTGCCGGGCGTCAACGGATGCTTCTCCAGCGTCTCCTCGCGCTCGGCGGCGGCTGTGGCGAGGCGGAGCGCCTCTTCGTCGTTCCCCTCGGCGCGGGCCAGCCAGGCCGCCGCGGCGGTGCGCTGCACCTCCACCGCCGCGCCCCAGTACTCCTGCCGATCGGCGGTGAGCCGCGCGCGCACCGAGTCGAGTTGCGCCAGCTCGGCGCGCGCCAGCGCCACCTGGCCGCCGCGCGCCGCACCGATCGCGCGGGCGAAGTGGGTGATCGCCTCGGCGGCGGGGAAGGCGGGCGCGGGGCGCAGCGGGAGCGCCGCGGCCTCGGCCCAGCGTCCGCGCTCCAGCGCGTAGCGCGCGGGGATCGCGGCCAGGGCGTAGTGCGCGGCGGCCGACGCCTCGGGGGTCACGGCGGTCACCGCCCGCGCCTCCTCCACCACCCGCCTGGCCTCGTCGTCGCGCCCCTCCTGCAGGTAGGCGTAGACCAGGTAGTCCATGGCGTGCAGCCGCTGGTCCCACACCGCGCGCATCCCGCGCTCCCGCTCGTACTGCCGCGACGCCTCCGCCGAGCCGAGGTTGGAGGCGATCGACGCGTCCCACATCCCCAGCCGGGTGTAGATGTGCGAGGGCATGTGCCGGGCGTGCGGCACCGACGGGGCGATGCGGGCGTAGCGGTCGGCCGCCTCCACCGCGGCGCGGGCCAGCGGCGGCGCGTCGTTCGCGTGGATCATGTAGTGCGCCAGGCCGGGATGGTCGGGCTGGGCGCGGTAGAGCGGCTCCAGGATGGCGCTGGCGCGGCGCTGCCGCTCGAAGCTGGCGTCGGTGAAGGGCGCGTTGGCGATCAGCAGCAGGGCGTGGAAGATGGCCGCTTCCCGGTCGTCCGCGTAGCGCGCATGCAGGTCGGCGAGCGCCTGCTCGTAGGCGAGCATGCGCGTGCGGTGGTCGCGGTTGGCGGGGTCGCGGTAGAACTCCGCCAGCGCGGCGACGTAGCCGCGCTCCCGCTCGGTGGGCGCGTTCAGGGCGCGGGCGCGCTCCACCTCGTCCCATCCGCGGCGAAGCTCCTCGGAATTGGGAGGGGGCTGCCAGAGCGGGTGGTGCAGGCTCATGGCGATCCCCCAGTGCGCCATGGCGCAGCGCGCGTCGGCCTGGGCTGCCGCCGTGAAGGCCCGCTCCGACTCCTCGTACCAGAAGGAGTGCAGCAGCGCCATCCCCCGGATGAAGTGCGCCTGCGCCGGCGCGCTGCACGAGGTGGGGAAGCGGACGCTGCCGAGCCGCTGCGGGGGCGGCCCGCTGTGGGCGTGCTCTACCTGCGCCGCGAGCCCCGTGGCGGAGCCCAGGGAGACGAGTACGGCGAGGGCAAGGGGTCGCATGTGCGCCTCCGGTCAGGGAAGAAAACCTTCTATGGGTAAACCGCGCCGGGAGCGATGTCCATGGGGGTCCGACATTCAGCGAACGGCATCTCACGCAGAGCCGCGGAGCCGCAGAGAAAACCATCCAGGGTCTCTGCGGCTCTGCGTGAGATGAAGTCAGCTGATTCGGGGGGATCACACCGCGATGCGGTAGCCGGCCTTCCAGACGGTGAGGATGTGGCGAGGATCGGCAGGGTCGTCCTCGAGCTTGCGGCGGAGCTGGGCCACGTGCATGTCGACGGTGCGCGTCATCACGGCGGCGCGGTGGCCCCACACCTCGGCGAGCAGCTCCAGCCGCCCGGCGACGGTGCCCTTGCGGCGCACCAGCGCCATCAGCAGGTCGAACTCCTTCGGCGTCAGCGGCACCTCCTCGCCGCGGCGGCGGACGGCGCGCTGGGCGGGGCTCACCTCCAGGTCGCCGAGGGTGACGACGCCCGGCTCCGCCGCCTCGGCAGACGGCGGACGGCTCGCGCGCCGCAGGAGGGCGGTGACGCGCGCCAGCAGCTCCAGCAGCCCGAACGGCTTGGTGACGTAGTCGTCCGCCCCCAGGCGGAAGCCGAGCACCTTGTCGCTCTCGGCGCCGCGGGCGGTGAGGATCAGCACCGGGACCTCGCGGCCCTCCTCGCGCAGCGCCTTCAGCACGCGGTAGCCGTCCATCTCCGGAAGCATCAGGTCGAGGATGACGAGGTCGGGCGCGTGCTCCCGCGCGGCGCGCAGCCCGGCGGCCCCGTCGCGCGCCACCACCACCTGGTGCCCCTCCAGCTCCAGGCTGGTCGAGAGCCCGAACGCCAGGTTGGCGTTGTCCTCCACCACCAGGATGCGGCTCATCCCGCCACCGCCCGCGCCGGCGCGGCGCCGTCCACGGGCTCGATCGACGGGCCCGCGTGCATGGCGTACGGCAGCTCGATCCAGAAGCGCGCGCCGCCGCCCGGCGCCTCGCCGACGCCCACCCGTCCCCCGTGCAGCTCCACCAGGTCCTTCACCACCGCGAGCCCGATCCCGCTCCCGCCGGTGGCGCCCTCCGCGTCGCGCGGGAGCCGCCGATACGGCTCCCAGACGCGCGCGCGCTCGTCCCGCGGCACGCCCGGGCCGCGGTCGTCCACCGAGAGTCGCAGCGCCAGGCCGCGCAGCTCCAGGCGGATGCGGACGGTCTGCCCCTGGGGCCCGTACTTCACCGCGTTGTCGAGGAGGTTGAGCAGCACCTGGCGCAGCGCGTCGGCATCGACCCGTACCACCACCCCCTCGTCGGCCAGCACCTCGAAGCGGGCGTCGCGCTCGCGGGCCAGCGGCGCGAAGGCGTCCACGATCTCGCGCACCAGCGGCGCCGCCTCCACCGGCTGCGGCGCGATGCGGCCGGCGCCGCGCTGCGAGCGGGAGAAGTGGAGGATGTTCTCCACCAGCCAGGTGAGCCGCCGCGACTCTTCGTTGATGATGCGGATGGAGCGCGACCGCTGCTCGCCCGTGGCCAGGCGGCCGGACTCCAGCAGGTCGGCGAAGAGGCGGATCTGCGCCAGCGGCGTGCGCAGCTCGTGCGACACGCCGGAGACGAAGTCGTCGCGCAGGCGCACCAGCTCCTGCTGCCGGCGGAGCTGCACGATGGCGACGCACACCAGCGCCAGCGTGAGCCCGAAGACGGTGAGGAGGAGCGGGAGACGGGACTTCGGGCCGCCGGCCGGCGCGGCTCCCGCGGCGTCGGCGCGGACCGCGACGCGGCTGGAGAGCCCGGCCAGCAGGCCGTCCAGCCGCTCGGTGACGGTGCCGCGCGCCAGCGGCTCCTGCGGGAAGCCGCCCACCTTCGCGTCCACCCAGCCGTCGCGGACCGCGGCGGCGGCGCGGGAGCGCCAGATCACGGTCCCATCGCCCGACAGCACCACCGCCGCCACGGCCTCGCCCGCGGGCACGCTCCCGCGGACGGCGCCCGGGAGCAGCGCGGAGGCGCGATAGGCCTCGTCCAGCGCCGCGGGCGCGACGTCGGCCGAGGCGACGAGGATCGCCTCGGCCGTGAGGTCGTCCGCGCCGCGGCGAGGGCGGAAGACGAGGTCGTAGCGCTCCCCGCCGATGGCGACCGACGCGATCCCGGTCGTATCGCCGCGCACCCCCGGCCGCGTGGGGACCGGCGGCATGTCGTGGAGCCAGCGCTCGACCGCCGACGCCGCACCGGCCCCGTCCACGGTGACGACGTCGCCGCGCACCGTGAGGACGAGGGCGCCGCGGACGGGGTTCGCGCAGCCGCACCACGCCAGCTCGCGCGCAACCCTCGCCGCCAGCGCCGAGGCCGAAGGCGCGGCGCCGGCCGAATCGCCACCCAGCGCGGCGTCGAGCGACGCGGCGAGGCGGCGGTGCAGCACGGCATCGGCGCGGCGGGCGAGCTCCCAGGTGGCGAACGAGCCGTAGCCGCGCAGCGCGCGGTCGGTGGAGGCCGCCTCGGAGCGCGCCGCGTCCGCCGCCTGGTACGCCAGCACCGCGGAGAGCCCGAGCAGCGCCAGCAGCAGCCCGGCCAGGAAGGCCGAGCCGGGTGCCAGGTGCGGGGAGCGGCGCAGGTGGATCATTGGCCGATGGACGGGGTCGGGGCGGACGGGCTCACTCGAATGGTACCCACAGACCCGCCGCGGGGGCCAGACGCGCGTGTAATGGATTGGTAAAAAGCGCGGGAGGGGCGGCGCGCGGCCGCCCCTCGTTTCTCAGCGTGGTCGCGAGCGGGCGTTCAGCAGGGGAAGGTCGGCATGCACGAGTGCGGCTCGCACTTCGTGGGGTCGAAGGTCCGCACCGCGCCGTGGAGCAGCGCATCCTCCTGCTCCTGGGAGATCTCGAAGGTCTCCACGGTGATCTCGTCGAGCTTCATCTTCAGCCTGTCCATCGTCGCCTCCCGGTGAAGGTAGAGGATCTGCATCGCGGCCCCATCCCCGCAATTTTCCCTCCATACGTTCACCAAACTCCCTGGCAGCGCGGGAGGAGCGCCGATAAGGACACTTTCATTTGCAGTTACTAAATGCTTGATCATCACCGCGAGGACCATTAGCCTGTACACCCCCCATCTCAACCCTTTCCGGAGGACGACCATGCACTTGGACCTGAGCAACCTGCAGGTGGAGTCGTTCGAGACCGCCACGCCCATCGACGGGTCCGTGACCATCACCTTCGACACGGGAAAGGGCGGACCGGAATCGTACTGCTACATCTGCTATCCGACCGGCAACACCGACCCGGCTTGCCAGCCCCAGCCGGTGCCGGAGACGAGGTTCTTCCCGTGCACTCGCTTCGAGCAGACCTGCGTGGGCTGCGCCTGACGAGCCCGGGTGATGGTGCATTCCTCGAGACACTGAACAGAAGTCTCTCACAGAGGTCACAGGGGTCGCAGAGGAACAGCAGTACTTCCTCCGTGGCCCCTGTGACCTCTGTGAGAGATCGCCGTTGCCGTTACGAGGCCGACCGCTCGCCCAGCATCTCCTCCATGCGCGAGAGGCAGCGCGAGAACTTC
>Ga0070685_10001313_pt1 | contig 13075 bp, 7 predicted proteins | sample KBSS13LmetaG_FD_65651 | JGI IMG/M metagenome (GOLD analysis project Ga0070685, IMG submission 65651) | Switchgrass rhizosphere microbial communities from Kellogg Biological Station, Michigan, USA - KBS S1-3L metaG | ecosystem: Host-associated > Plants > Roots > Rhizosphere ...
GGGTGGCGAGCGAGGCAGGCCCCGTCTACGCGCCCACGCTGATCCTGGACGCGACGGAGGAGATGGCGCTGAGCTGCAGCGAGACCTTCGGCCCCGTGCTCCCGCTGGTGCGGGTGAAGGACGAGGACGAGGCGGTGCGGATGGCCAACGCCGGCCCCTTCGGCCTCAATGCCAGCGTGTGGACGAACAGCCGCGCGAAGGGCCGGCGCATCGCGGGCCGGCTGCAGGCGGGGATGGTGATGATCAACGACGTGCTGATCAACTTCGGCATCCCCGAGCTCCCCTACGGCGGCGTGAAGCAGAGCGGCTTCGGCCGGATGATGGGCGACGAGGGGCTGCTCGAGTTCAGCCAGGTGAAGGCCGTCGCCGATACCCGCGTCGCCCTCAAGCGCGAGCTCTTCTGGTTCCCCTACCGCCCGAAGCAGCTCGCCATGCTCAAGCGCCTGACGCGCTTCGCCTACGGGACGCGCCGCTGACCGACGGGCCTCACGGCGTCGCCGCCAGCCACCGGGCGCGGGCGGCGCGCTGGGCGGGGGTGACGGTGGGGAGGTCTTCGATCGCCACGCGCGTGCGCTCGTATCCGCCGACCACCACGTCCGCGGACATCGGGGCGTCGCCGCGGACGAAGTCGACGTGCACGCGGTCGCCGGTGTGGAGGGTGCGGATGGCGGTCAGCGCGGCGCGCCGGCCATCCACCGGCGTGCCGTCGAAGGCGACGATGCGGTCGCCCGTGCGCAGCCCGGCGCGGGCCCAAGCGCTGCGCGGGTCGTTGACGACGAAGCGCGGCTGCGTCTCGCCGGGGAGCACGTACACCCACACCCGCAGGTCCGGCTCCGCGCGCCCGGCCGAGTCGACCGCGGGCTCCATCCACACGCGCGGGCGCAGCCCCAGCGAGCGCAGCCCCGGCGCGAAGTCGAGGAGCGCCGCGCCGCGCACGTGCCGCTCGAAGAAGCCGTGCAGGTCGCACCCGCACGCGCGGCTGGCGGCGCGCTCCACGTCGAGCCCGGTGAAGCCGCGCGGCGCCGGATGCTCGGCGACGAGCGTGCGCATCACGTCGTCCAGGCTGCGGCGGCCCGCGGTGGAGTCGCGGATGGCGAGGTCCAGCACCGTCGCGATCAGCGTCCCCTGCCGGTAGTGGTCGCCCGACACGTCGCCGTTGGCGCCCGGCGGGTCCTCCGCCGTCCAGCTCGCTCGCTCGGGGGAGACGCGCGCGCTGCCGGGGTCGTCGAGGTAGCCCGTCATCTGGTCGCGGAGCGCGTCCAGGCGCGAGGTGGTCACCAGGCCGGCGCGGCGCAGGAGGAGGTCGGCGTAGTACATCGTCACGCCCTCGCTCCACCACAGCTCGCGCGTGCGCCCGGGCGGCAGGTGCGTGAGGCCGCCCCACCCGGCGGGGCGCAGGCGGACGAGGTTCCAGGCGTGGAAGTACTCGTGCGCGGCGGAGAGGAGGAAGTCCGCGCGGTCGCCGGCGAGCTCCTCGCTGGGCGCCCCCAGGGTGGTGGAGCTCGCGTGCTCCAGCCCGCCGTACGCGCCGTCCTGCAGGAGGAAGGCGAAGCGCTCGTACGGCAGGCCGTGGAAGAGCGCGTCCGCCTGGCGCACGATCCCCGTAAGCGCGCCGACCAGCGCGGCCGTGTCGAAGGCCGCGGCGTCGGGGCGCGGCCAGTACGTCACCTCGTGCGACACCTCGCCGACGGCGAAGCGCCAGTGCCGCAGACGGCCGACGAGGATCGGGCTGTCCATCAGCGTCGCGAAGTCCGGCGCCGAGAACCCCGGCGCATGGGGTGACCGGACGTACGGCGGCGAACCCGCCCACGGCTCCAGCGACGCCGCGAACGTCCACCTCGGCGGCAGCTGCAGGTCCAGCTGGACCGGGACGGCTTCCTGCCCCAGGACGTACATGAAGCTGTGCGGACCGCCGATCAGCCCGCCCGTCGGCGCGAGGAACGGCGTCCAGCTCCCCCGCGCGCCGGGGCTCGCCGGCGGCAGCTCGATGCGATAGCGAACGACGACCGTTTCGCCCGACGTGGATACGACCCACTCCGCGCTGTCCTTGCGGACCACGGCGAGCGGGCCCGCGGCGGAATTCGCCGTGAGGTCGCGGACGTATCGCCAGAAGCGGTCGTCGTACTCCGGGTGCGCGGCCATCACCAGCCGCATCCCGCCGCGCGGGGGGTTGCGGATGCTCATCTCCACGGACCATCCGGAGAGGTCGGCGGGATCGATGACCAGGCGATAGTGGGTGGGCTCCGCCGCTCGCGGCCGCGCCTGTGCGGCGAGCAGCGAAGGAGCGGCGAGCGCGGCCGCGAGCAGGAGGGGCGAGGTGCGCATGCGAAGCAGGAAATGCGAGGGAGTGCGATAGGGCGCAGCGGCGGCGGCCCGAACGCGCGCAGCCGCGGCACCACGCCCACGATGAAGTCGCGGTCGGCCGCGGTGGCCGCGCGCACGTGTACCGTCACGTCGATCCTCCAGCGTGTAGATCGGGTCTCATCAGCATCTCCGGAGAGTGCGGGGACGGCGGCGGCGAAGCAAGCGCCTTCGCACGTCCGGGCCCCTTCGCGATCTGGGGATGATGCGTGGTTGCCGCGGCATGCGTGTCGCTGCCGCGCCCGGGCCTCGCGGCGTCCGTGATCAGATCCTCACGGCGCTGCCGTCGCTTGCGCATACGCGGCAGAGGTGAGGCCGCGCCTCAGGATGACGTCGTTGGCGCAGGGCGCGTACACAATTTCTCGGATGAGAACGGTGTGCGGCGTCGTGGCCGTTGGTGTCCGCGAAGGCGGACTGTGTGCCGTTGTAGCGGCGAGCTCACTCGCATCGTCGCCATCGTAGCGAGCTCGCGCACTACCATTTCGGCGCGCGCTGTGATATGCTTGGCTGATCGTCCTTCCACCCGTGGAGGACGTTTTGTGTCTCGTGGATTCAGCCGGAGCAGGGGTATGACCGCAGTCGCCGAGCAGAAGAAGCAGCAGCAGCGCACCGCCATCACCCCCACGCGCGACGAGGACTACGCGCAGTGGTACCAGGCCGTGGTGCGCGACGCCGACGTGGCCGAGATGAGCCACGTCCGCGGCTGCATGGTGATCAAGCCCACGGGCTACGGCATCTGGGAGCAGGTGCAGCGCACGCTCGACCGCGAGATCAAGCGCGCCGGCGCCGTCAACGCCTACTTCCCGCTCTTCATCCCGCTCAGCTACCTGGAGCGCGAGGCCGCGCACGTGGAAGGCTTCGCCAAGGAGATGGCGGTCGTCACGCACCACCGGCTGGAGGCGCGCGACGGCAAGCTGGTGCCCACCGGCGAGCTCGCCGAGCCGCTGATCGTCCGTCCCACCAGCGAGACCATCATCGGCGAATCGATGGCGGACTGGGTGCGGAGCTGGCGCGACCTGCCGCTGCTGCTGAACCAGTGGGCCAACGTGGTGCGCTGGGAGCTGCGCCCGCGCGTGCTGCTGCGCACGTCGGAATTCCTCTGGCAGGAGGGCCACACCGCGCACGCCACGCACGACGACGCGATGGAGTACACCCTGCGCATCCTGCACGACGTCTACCGGCGCGTGGTGGAGGAGGACCTGGCCGTTCCCGTGATCCCGGGCGAGAAGACGCCGGGCGAGCGCTTCCCGGGGGCGGAGAACACCTACTGCATCGAGGCGATGATGCAGGACGGGCGTGCGCTGCAGGCGGGCACCAGCCACTACCTGGGGCAGAACTTCGCGAAGGCGTTCCACATCGAGTACCAGACGGCCGAGGGCGGGCAGGAGAACGTCTACACCACCTCGTGGGGCGTCAGCACCCGCCTGCTCGGCGCGCTGGTGATGACGCACGCCGACGACAATGGCCTGCGCGTACCGCCCCGCGTGGCGCCGAACCAGGTCGTGGTGATCCCCATGCTGCGCAAGGAGGGCTCGGAAGAGGTGCTCGCCTACGCCCGCCGCGTGGCGGACGAGGTGCGCGCGCAGACCTTCGCCTCCGGCCGTCCGATCGAGGTGCTGGTGGACGAGACGCTGTACGAGGCGCGCGACAAGAAATGGAAGTGGGTGAAGCGCGGCGTGCCGCTGCTGCTGGAGCTCGGCCCCAAGGACATGGCGAACGACGGCGTCTCCTACCTCGCCCGCCACCGCGCCGACTCCGTGCGGGTCGGGCGCGAGGAGTTCGTCGCGAGCGTCGGCGCGATCCTGGACGAGATGCAGGCGCACTACCTGGCCGAGGCGCGCGCCTACCAAGAGGCGCGGACGCGGCGCGACATCGTCACCTTCGAGGAGTTCCGGGGCTACTTCGCGGAGGGGGGCGAGAACGCGGGCGCCGCGGGGCAGCCGGGCTTCGTCGTCGCCAAGTGGTGCGGCGACGCGGGGTGCGAGGACCGCGCGCGCGACCTGGGCGTCACCATCCGCTGCCTCCCCTTCGACCAGAGCGGCACGGAGGGCGCCTGCGTGATCTGCGGCGGCGCGGCGACGACCGACGCGGTGTTCGCCCGGGCGTACTGACGTCGGCACGATCGGGCGCCTGAACCGCACGAAGCCCCGGAGGCCAGCGCCTCCGGGGCTTCGTCACGCCATGCACCGGCCGAAATCCTTCCGCGCGGAGCCCGCCACCTGGAGACCGCTCCCCTTCGGTGTGGCGGCGGGCACCGCGCGTCCTGGCCGGTCAGGGCTCAGTAGCAGCTACAGGTGCAGCAGCAGTACGGATCGCAGGTCCCGCAGTAGGTGTCGCAGGTGCCACAGGCGGTCGCGCAGGTGCCGCAGTTGGTGGCGCAGGTGCCACAGGCGCTCGCGCCGCAGGTGCCGCAGTCGGTGGCGGCGGTGCCGAAGCAGCCCGTCGCCTCGCAGGTCTGGCCGTCGGAGCAGTACTTCGCGTAGGTCTCCGGCGGGATGTGGCCGAACACCGTCCCGTCCGCGGCGTCCCCGCCGGCCCGGGTGTCGAAGCTCTCTACGGAAAGCGTATCCAGGTCCAGGCGAATCTTCTTCATGCGGTCCTCCTCGCTCTGAAGGATGTGAAGGGGAGCGGTCTTTCCGAAGGCTTCGACGCGGTGCTCGGTGAGCGCGTGAATAGGGACTTAGATCGCACGACAACTTGGCACGATGGCCTGAAAATCCCGTGCCCAGCAAATCAGGAGCGACCAGGACCCGACCCCGGCCCGGTGAGTCAGCTTTCTTCGATGTCAGATTGTAGGGGGGCGCATTGAAAAAGAAAAGAGACTTGAAGTGATAATCTCACCATGACTCTGTGCCAGCACATACACGCGCCGGCAGCGAGCGCGGCAACAATCCGCCAAATTCCTGGCTCTCACCTCGGCAGTGCGGAAAAAAACGTTCAGGACCATAGGGCGCGCCCGTGCCAGACATCCGGTCGATGTCGTCCGTCGGCTCCGTCGACTTTTGTGTGAGAAAAATGGGATCGGAGTCACGGTGGATGCATCCTTCGTGACTCGCGTCGTCCGGAGATGTAATGATCTCGTCGGGACGGAAACCTTCGCGGCGGCCGCGGCGTACACGCGGTCGAGGCGTGCTCGTCGTTCGCTTGACGCACTCGCGGACCGGCGCTACCGTTCGCGGCACGTGCTAAGCAGTTAGCATCCACCCCTCCCGCAGGCCGTTTCCATGCCGCAGCTCTCCTTCCCCCGCGCCGCGTCCGTCCTCGCCGCCGCCGCGTGCGCGCTGGCGCCGGCGAACGCGCGCGCGCAGCAGGACACCGTTCCCGCGCAGCCGGCCGTGCACGCCTCGGGCGCCACGCCGATGATGCGCGCCGTGCGCCGCACGGGCGAGGTGACCATCGACGGGCGGCTCGACGAGGAGCTGTGGCGCACCGCGCCCGCGGCGACGGACTTCACGCAGCAGGACCCCAACGAGGGGAAGCCCGCCACCGAGCGCACCGAGATCCGCATCGCCTACGACGACGAGGCGCTGTACATCGGCGCGCGGATGCTGGACTCGCTGGGGGCGCGCGGCGTGCACACCCGCTTGGGCCGGCGCGACCAGGGGGTCGACGGCGACTTCCTGCAGCTGGTGTTCGACACGTACCACGACCACAGCGGCCGCACCATCTTCCTGATCAACCCCAGCGGGGTGAAGCAGGACCTGGGGCAGGCCGCGCCCTATGCCGACCCCTCGTGGGACCCGGTGTACACGGTGGCCACGAAGATCGACTCGGCCGGGTGGACGGCGGAGTTCCGCATCCCCTTCAGCCAGCTCCGTTACCCGCGCACCGCGGTGCAGACCTGGGGGATGCAGGCGTGGCGCTACATCGAGCGGAAGGCCGAGATGGACATGTGGTCGTTCTGGGGGAAGAACCAGACCGGCGGCCCCGCGCGCTTCGGCCACGTGACGGCGATCCAGGCGCCGCCGCCGCGCCGCTCGGTGGAGCTCCTCCCCTACGCGCTGGCGCGGCGGTCGTACGTGCGGCCGCTGGAGCCGGGGAGCCCCTTCGAGCAGCACACCAGCAGCTCGCTGCGCGTGGGCGCCGACGTGAAGGCGCTGCTCACCAGCACCCTCACCCTCGACGCCACCATCAACCCCGACTTCGGCCAGGTGGAGGTGGACCCGGCGGTGGTGAACCTGTCGGCCTTCGAGACCTTCTTCGAGGAGAAGCGCCCCTTCTTCGTGGAGGGGAGCGGGCTCTTCGACTTCGGCGACTTCAACTGCCACTTCTGCAGCAACGTGTCGTCGATGTCGCTCTTCTACTCGCGGCGGATCGGGCGCGCGCCGCAGGGGTCGGTGAGCGGGCCCGCGGTCTTCACCCACAGCCCCGAGAACAGCGCCATCCTGGGCGCGGCGAAGGTGACCGGGCGGCTGGGGAACGGGCTGCAGGTGGGGGTGCTCGACGCCGTCACCCGCTCCGAGCGGGCGCTGGCGCTCTCGCCCGAGGGCGACGAGTTCCGGGAGCAGGTGGAGCCGCCCACGAACTACTTCGTGGGGCGGATGAAGCGCAACTACCGCAACGGCGAGATCACCCTGGGCGCCATCGGCACCTCGGTGGTGCGCTGGTTCGACTCGGACCCGCTCGCCGCGCGCATCCCGCACCACGCCGAGTCGGTGGGGACCGACTGGAGCATCACCTGGAAGGACCGCACCTACAGCCTGATCGGCAACTTCGCGGTGTCGAACGTGGCCGGCGACAGCGCGGCGATCCTGCGGCTGCAGCGATCCTCCGCCCGCTACTTCCAGCGCCCGGACCGCGGCGAGGGGAGCAACGGGCTCTTCAGCAGCCGCTTCGACCCCGGGATGGAGACGCTGCGCGGCTTCGGGGGGTACGCACGGCTGGCGAAGGACGCCGGCCCCTGGCAGTGGGAGACGGCGGTGAACTACCGCAGCCCGGGCTTCGAGGTGAACGACATCGCCTTCCTGTCGCAGGCGGACTACGTCTGGATGAACTTCAACGGGCTGCGCATCTGGAACACGCCGACGAAGCACTACCGCAACCTGGTGGCGATCCTCGGCACGCAGCAGCAGCTCAACTTCGACCGCGACCTCACCTCGCGGAACGTGCACGCCTACCTGGGCGGCGACCTGCCGAACTACTGGAGCGTGAGCGGGTTCGCGATCTGGAACACGGCCGCGAGCGACGACCGCCGCACCCGCGGCGGGCCGGTGGTGCGGGTGCCGGCGAGCTGGTACTACTCCGCGAACGTCAACACCGACTCGCGCAAGCACGTGGTGCTGAGCACCAACCCCAGCTACGGCTACACCACCGAGGGGTCGGTGGAATGGAGCGTGAACCTGGACGCGCGGGTGAAGCCGCGGTCCAACGTGCAGCTCTCCGTGGGCCCGTCCTACGGCGTGGACCACTCGCGGGCGCAGTTCATCACCCGCTTCGCCGACCCCACGGCCACGCACTTCTTCGGGGACCGGGTGGTGTTCAGCGACCTGGAGCAGCATACGCTGGCGATGAACACGCGCCTGAACTGGACCTTCTCGCCCACGCTCACGCTGGAAATCTTCGCGCAGCCCTTCGTGGCCACCGGCGCCTTCGACCGCTTCAAGGAGTTCGCGGCCCCGCGGACGATCCGGAAGGTGGAGTACGACGCCGCGCAGATCTCCTCGATCGTGGACCGCGGCCAGGTGGTCGGCTACACGCTGGACCCGGACCGGAACCCGGCCACGGCGAACTTCACCTTCGGCAACCCGGACTTCAACTTCCACAGCCTGCGCGGCAACGCGGTGCTGCGCTGGGAGTACCGCCCCGGCTCCACCCTGTTCGTGGTGTGGCAGCAGCAGCGCAGCGGGGTGGACTCCTTCGGCGACTTCGACTTCTCGCGCGACACGCACGACGTGTTCGACGCGCCGCCGGACAACGTGTTCGTGGTGAAGGTCAGCTACTGGTTCGGACGGTAACGGCAGGATACAATCTCACGCAGAGCCGCGGAGAACGCAGAGAGACGCCGCCGTCTCTCCGCGTCTCCGCGGCTCTGCGTGAGCTTTGTCTTTTGCGGATCGAGGGTGGATGGACGGAAGGCCGGGGCGGTCCGGGGTCGTGGACATGGTCCTGGCCGCGTTCTTCTTCAGCGTGATGAGCCTGCTGGTGAAGCTGGTGGGCGTCCGCCTCCCCAGCCAGGAGGTGGTGTTCGTGCGCGCGGCGGTGAGCCTGGTGGTGGCGTACGGGCTGGTGCGCCGCGCGCGCCCGGGGAACTGGGGGCGCCGCAAGGGGCTGCTGGTGGTGCGCGGGCTGATGGGCTTCGCGGCGCTGAGCTGCTTCTTCTACGCGCTGATCCACCTGCCGCTCGCCGACGCCACGGTGATCCAGTACACCAACCCGGTGTGGACCGCATGGCTGAGCTGGTGGCTGCTGGACGAGGGGCTCTCGCGCCGCGAGGCGGCGCTCAGCGCGGCCGGGCTCCTCGGCGTGGTGCTGATCGCGCAGCCCTCGGCGATCTTCGGCGGCGCGCCGCGGCTGGAGCCACTGGCGGTGGCGGTGGGCGTCACCGGGGCGCTGTTCAGCGCCGCGGCCTACGTGAGCGTCCGCCGGCTGGGGCGCACCGAGCACCCCGTCATCATCGTCTTCTACTTCACCCTGGTCACCGTCCCCGCCTCGATCCCCGGGCTGCTGATGCACGCGGTCGCGCCCACGTTGGGCGAGCTCGCGCTCCTCGCCGGCGTGGGGGTCACGGCGGTGCTGGGGCAGCTCTCCCTCACCCGCGGCCTGCAGCGCGAGCCCGCCGGGCGCGCCACCGCCATCAGCTACGTGCAGGTGGTGTTCGCCGCGACCTGGGGCGTGCTCTTCTTCCGCGAGTACCCGGACGCGCTGAGCCTCGCGGGCGCCGCGCTGGTGCTGCTGAGCGTGCTCGTCCTCGCGCGCCGCCGCCGCGACCCCAGCGCCCGCCTGCAGCGCCCCGAGGAGTCCACCGCCGACGCGGTCTGATCCCCGAATTCGATCCCTTAAAAAGAATGGGTCTCACACGGAGTCAACGGAGTCGACGGAGTTGATGTTCCTCCGCTGACTCCGTTGACTCCGTGTGAGATCAGGGCACTTTCGTTCGCACGATCGTCCGCGGCCGGATAGGGATTCTCGGAATACGCGTACGAGAGAATTTTTGTTTTCGCCGGGCGGGCGATTGTGTTTCCGCCCGATTCGACTACATTCGTTCTACCGGCACTGGGAACATTCGTCCCGCACGCCGCCGGGCTCTACCCCGATCCACATCGCACGGGCGGCAGACGCCGCCCCGCGAGACGGCGTCCGCCGGAGTCGCCGCCTGCCGCTCGCGTCTGCTCTTCTGCCCCGGCGCATCCACCACTCCCGAACGATCATGCATTCTTCGAACGCCCCGCGCCGCACGCTGCTGCGCCTCGCCGCGGCCGCGCTGCCGCTCCTGGCCGCCTGCGGCGAGCGCTCCGGCTCCCCCGCCGCGGTGCCCGACGCCGACGTGCCGCTGCCGCGCTCCACCGTGGCGGCGCTGAGCTGCACGGCCACGGTCGCCAACCCCAGCGTGGCGTGCGAGGACCTCTCGCTCAGCGGCGTGGGCTCGAAGAGCGGCGCCGGCCCGCGCATGAACGCGCACGTGCTCGGCGGGCAGGGTACCTTCGTGCGGCTGACCTCGGCGTCGCCCGGGTACAACGCCGGCACCCAGGTCTACTCCTTCACCGTGACGGTGCAGGACCTCGCCACCCTCGCGCTGGCCACGGCCGACGGGGCGACGCGCCACGACAACGGCGTGCAGGTGTTCTTCTCGGCGCCGCCGGTCGCCACCGGCGGGTCGGGCACCATCACCGTGGCCAACGCCACCGGGCAGGGGGCGTTCACCGGCGCCAACCAGGACTACTTCCAGTACGGCGGGAAGGTCGGCGGGGTGGACCAGCCCGAGCTGGGCGCCGACGGGATCCTGAGCACGGCCGAGGTCTCCAGCGCCAAGAGCTGGCAGCTCAACATCCCCAACACGGTGACCACCTTCAGCTTCGTGCTGTACGTGAGCACCGAGATGCCCGGCGCGAGCGTGGTCACGGCGGCCCCGCAGGTCACCGGCATCTCGCCGAGCCCGCTGGTCCCGGGCGCGTCGGCGACGCTCACGGGGTACAACTTCAACGCCACGCCCGGCAGCAACGCGGTGACCATCGGCGGACAGGCCGCGGCCGTCACCGGCGGCTCCGGCGGGACCTCGCTCACCGTGACGGTGCCGTGCACCTCCAGCGGCAGCGTGCCGGTGGCCGTGACCACGGGGGGGATGAAGGGCGCCACGTTCAACCACCCGCTGCAGGTGACGCAGCGCACGGTGGGCGTGGGCCAAGCGGTGGTGCTCACCAACTCCGCCGAGTCGCAGTGCAACGAGCTCACGTCGGCCGGCGGTGCCGCGCGCTACGTGGTGGCGGTGTTCAGCGCCAGCACCTCGCCCACTTCCAACTCGCCGTTCGCGCTCTCGGCCGACGGTGAGGGTGAGAGTGCGCCGGCGGCACCGGCGCTGCGGGCCCCGGCCGATCCCAACGCGGCGCTGGTGACGCAGGTGTCGCTCGACGGGGCGATGGCCTCCGCCCGCCAGCGCGCCGCCGACGACCGTCACTACGCGCTGCTGGAGGCGAACCGCGCGGCGTACGAGCGCCTGCACGCCCGCTTCCCCACCCGCGCCTCGATGCGCGGGCCGCGGCTGAACCGCGACGTGGTGAACGGCGACCCGCCGCTCACCCGCAGCTTCCGGGTGTCGAACATCAACGCGACCGCTCCGGCAACCATCTGTAGCAGCTACTACGTGGTGAGCGCCACCCGGGTGTACTTCAACGGCAAGCTCGCCATCTACGAAGACGACGCCACCCCTGACGCGTTCAAGGCCGCCCTGAACCCCACCATGGCGGCGAACTACCTGAAGATCGGCAACCAGTTCAACGCCGACATGGAGCCCATCGTCCACACCAACTTCGGCGACATCCTGCGCCGCGACGCGGAGACGGACAACAACGGGGTCGAGATCGCGCTCTTCACTCCGCGCATCAACACCAGCTTCAGCGGGGTGGCCGGCTTCGTGGTGAGCTGCGACCAGTTCCCCAACGACGACGTCAGCACCCCGGCGGTGGGCGGGCCGTACACGGGCTCAGCGGGCTCCACCAACGGCGCCAGCAACTTCGGCGAGTTCTTCTACGCCTACCAGCCGGTGACCGCCGGCAGCGGCTACGGCGGGAACACGGCCGACCAGTGGTACCGGACCATCCGCTCCACCTTCATCCACGAGAGCAAGCACATCGCGTCGCAGGCGGCGCGCGTGGCCAACAACGCGCCCACCTACGAGGCGAGCTGGCTGGAAGAGGGCACCGCGCGCCACGCCGAGGAGCTGTGGATGCGCAACGCGGTGGACAACGTGGCATGGAAGGGGAACACGCCGTACGGCACCTTCGCCAACCCGATCAACATCTACTGCGACGTGCGGCCGGGCTTCGCCGAGTGCGACGCGAACACGCGGCGTCCCGCGTCGATCATGCAGCGGCACTTCACCTCGCTGTACACCAACATGTTCGGCACCAACGCGCGGCTGCTGTCGCCGTTCGGCCCGACGTCGAGCGACACCCAATCGTACTTCTACGCGACGTCGTGGTCGCTGGCGCGCTACGCCATCGACCGCTACGGTGCGTCGGACGCAGCGTTCCTCACGGCGCTCACTAACTCCACCACGTCGGGCGTCACCAACCTGACGGGGCGGGCGGGCGTGTCGATCGACCAGCTGCTGGGCGGGTGGGCGCTCTCGTTCTACGCCGACGACTACCCGGGCCTGGCGGCGCCCAGCCCCGACATCCAGATGCCCACCTGGAACTTCCGGAGCATCTACGCGGGGTTGAACGCAGACTTCCCGGGCACCTACTCGCTGGTCTATCCGCTGGTGCCGCAGCAGCGCACGTTCGGAAGCTTCGCGCCGGTGGCGGTCACCACCCTGCGCGGCGGCGGCGTGCTCTGGTACGAGTTCTCGGGCACGCAGACGGCCCCGCAGCTTCTGCGGCTGCAAAGCGACGTGGGCGGCACGCCGTCCACCAACCTGCGCATCGCCGTGGCGCGGCTGCAGTAGCCGTGAGACAGGCGCTCGTCCTCTCCTGCGCGCTCGCCGCCGTGGCGTGCGCGCGGGGAGTGCCCGCCGCCGGCGCCGCGGCGGCCACGGCCGCGGCGGACTCGCTACGCGGCACCATCGAGGTCGTCGGCTCCGAGCCGGCGACCTCGGTCGCGCTGCTGATGGACGGCGGCGCGCGCGCGGTGACGCTCGTCGGCGAGCGGCCGCTGCTCGACCGGCTGGCGGGGCTGGAGGTGGCGGTATGGGGCTCGCTCCTCCGTCCCGGCGTCTTCCGCGTTGACCGGGTGGCGGTGCGTGCCGCGAGCGGCGTCGCGGCGGTGGACGGCGTCCTGGCGCGCGAAGGCGCCGGCTGGGTGCTGGTGACGGTGGATGGGCGACGGATGGCGATCCCCCGCCTTCCCGAGGCGCTGCGGGGGATGGCCGGCGCGCGTGTCTGGATCGCCGGCCCCCTCGATCACCCCGACTCCTTCGGCGTGATCCGGGACCCGTAACGGGCAACAGCATCTCACGCACCATAAGAACAAAACTCCGCAAGGTGCACGAAAGCAGACGAGCGTTCCCAGGGTGCGAAGAACGGAGTTCTTCGCACCTTCGCTTCCGGATGGGTCTTGAACT
>Ga0070685_10001319_pt1 | contig 13039 bp, 12 predicted proteins | sample KBSS13LmetaG_FD_65651 | JGI IMG/M metagenome (GOLD analysis project Ga0070685, IMG submission 65651) | Switchgrass rhizosphere microbial communities from Kellogg Biological Station, Michigan, USA - KBS S1-3L metaG | ecosystem: Host-associated > Plants > Roots > Rhizosphere ...
GGGCCGATCCACCCCAGCGCCTCCATCTCCTCGAACGCCTTCCACATCCCCACCAGCCCCGTCCCCCCGCCGGTGGGGTAGACGATCACGTCGGGAAGGGTCCAGCCGAGCTGCTCGGCCACCTCGTACCCCATCGTCTTCTTCCCCTCCACCCGGTACGGCTCCTTGAGGGTCGACAGGTCGAACCAGCCGCGCTCGCGCGCGCCGGCGGCCACCCGCACCGCGCAGTCGGTGATCAGCCCGTCGATCAGCTCCACGTCGGCGCCCAGCGCGCGCATCTCCTCCACGATCGGCGTCGGCGTGTCGCGGGGGACGACCACGTGCGCGCGCATCCCGGCGGCGGCGGCGTAGGCGGCCGTCGCGCTCCCCGCGTTCCCGGCCGAGGGGAGCGCCACCTCACCGATCCCCAGCTCCTTCGCGCGCGAGACGGCCATGCACAGCCCGCGCGCCTTGAACGAGGCGGTGGGGTTCTGCCCCTCGTCCTTGATCCACACCCGGGCGACGCCCAGACGGTCCGCCAGCCGCGGCGCGTCGACCAGCGGCGTCCACCCCTCGCCCAGCCGCACCGCGTTCGCGGGGTCGCGCACCGGCAGGAGCTCGGCATAGCGCCAGAGGTCGGCCGAGCGGCAGGCGACGTCCTCTCGCGCGAGCCGCGCCCCGATCGCCGCCAGGTCGTACCGCGGATAGAGCGGCTTCTCGCAGCAGGGCGAAAGCCGGTACGGCTCCTCCGATGCGTAGCGCTTCCCGCAGCGCGTGCACTCCAGGTACGAAGCTCCACCCGCCGGCAGCTCGTTCGACATCGTCTCTCCGTGCCTCTCTGCGTCTCTGCGTGCGAATAGCAGCGCCCCGGGTCCGACGGAGAACCCGGGGCGCCGCGCGGGATGCGCTCGATCAGCGCGAGGTGACGAGCTGGCCGCCGCGCACCACGCCCACGGCGACCTCCTTCCCCACCACGTCGCCGTTGCGGTCGAACTGGATGGTGCCGGACACGCCCTCGAACTTGGGCCGGCCGATCCCGATGGCGGCCACGTAGTCGCGCACGGCCCGCCGCCCCGTCCCCCCCCTCTCGATCGCCTCCTTGAGCATGTAGAGCACGTCGTAGGTCATGGCCCCGCGGTGGTCCGGCAGCTCGTTGAAGCGCTGCCGGTACGCCTGCACGAAGCGCTGCGCCTTCTCCGCCGGCCGGTCGGGGAGGAAGGCCGAGGTCACGTACACCCCCTCCGCCACGGGCCCCCCGTCCTTCACCTGGGTGAGCCCGTCGGCCCCCAGGATCGGGCCGGTGAAGCCCAGCCGCCGCGCCGCCGCGATGATCTTGAGCCCCTCGGGCGCCTGGCCGCCGATCACCAGCGCGTCGGCGCCGCGGCGGAAGGCGCGCACCAGGTAGGGGTCGAGCGCGTCGGGGTTCTCGTAGGTGGCCGGAAGGAACGGGTCGCCGGAGACGATCTGGCCGCCGGCGCGGGTGAAGGCGTCGCGGAAGGTGGTCATCACCCCCTGGCCATAGTCGTCGTTGGCGTAGAGCACGGCGGCGCGGCGCTTCCCCAGCTGCGACGCCCAGCGCGCCAGCACCGGCGAGAACTCCAGGTCGGTGGGGCAGATGCGGAAGGTCCAGTCGCCCGCCCCGGTGAGCTGCGGCGAGCTGGAGGCGGGAGAGATCGCCACCACCGGGTCGCCCGGGACGCTGTCGTTGTCGACGGCGTTGTAGATGGTGGCCGCCTTGAGGCTCGCCGTGCTGTTCACGTGCCCCACCACCGCCACCACCGCGGGGTTGCCGCGGAGCTTGCGCGCCACCTCGATCGCCTGCGCCGGGTCGGCGTTGTCGTCGCCGAACTCCAGCCGCAGCGTGCGCCCCCCGATGCCGCCGGAGGCGTTGATCTCCGCGGCCGCCATCTCGGCGGCCATCTTCATGGAGCGGCCGTTGGGCTTGCCCAGCGGCCCGGCGATGCCGATCACCACCTCGCCGCGGCTGCCGCCGCGGCAGCCGCCCAGCGCCGCGGCGGCGAGCAGGAAGAGGGCGGTCCCGGAGCGGATCTTCATGGCTTCAGGGGAGAGGGGCGGCGCGCGGCCGCCCGGTCGGGTCGAAGGGATCCGGATGCACGCGCGGCCGGCCGGGGCACGATGCCCTCGAGCCGGCCGAGCCGCCGGGGTCTTTGATGACGATCGCTCACGCCGCCGGGGCGCCGCCGATCTCGCCGCGCACCTCGCCGAGCCACGCGGGCCGCGGGAGGTGCGCCAGGGTGTAGGCGTCTTCCAGGCTCTGCACCAGCAGCTCCAGCGTGGGCCGGTGGCGCGCCGGCGACAGGTCCTGCACCAGCACGCGCAGGATGGCCATGGCGCTGGGGCCGGTGAGCGACGTCTCGTGCCGCCCGGGGCCGTGCAGCACGTACCAGCGCTCCAGCCGCCGGCGGGTGGCCACGTAGGGCTCGGCGCCGTCGAGGAACTTCTGCAGCCCCCCGGCCGTCATCCCGGCCTGGCGCGAAACGTGGCGGAGCGAGGTGGCCGCCACCTCGTCGCGGAACGCGCGCCTCAGCTCCGGCACGTTCATGGCAGCATTCATCGACACCATTGACGCGCAGGCTTGGGGAAGTTATCTTCCGCTCGTCCACTTTGTCCACTTTATGTGGGGGCTGTGGAGAACGATAGGTCGCCCGCCCGGTTTCCGTCAAGGCCGGCGCGGGAAAACCGCCCCCACCCAGCACTCGCCGGAGGCGGCGACGGAGGCCGAAATGGAAGGCCGGCAGCGAAAGAAAGCGACGAGCCGGGCGCGCGTCTCACGCCGTAACGCCGCGCGGCGCTGGTGCGTACCCCCCGCCCTGCAGCACGAGCCCGACGAGCTGCTGGAGGCGGCCGGGGTGCTGGACGAGCTCCCCACGCAGGTGGGGCTGGTGCTCTGGCAGTCGCTGCGCGACGTGACGCTCTGGGCCTCGGTGGAGCCGGAGGAGCGCGCCGACCTCTTCGAGCCCGACGCGGCGCGGGTGCGCCTGGGCGCGCTGCTGGCCTCGGGGGTCGAGCCGGCGCTGGAGGTGTCGCTCACCACGCTGGCGGCGCTGGTGGGGAGCCCGCAGACGGCGAACCCCGAGATCGTGAGCCTGGTGTGCATCCAGGTGTCGCGCTGGGCGGAGGAGCGCGGCGCCTTCGCGGCGGCGATGGGGTTCGCGCAGGCGGCGGCGCAGGTGGTGCCGCTGGACGCGAGCCCGGCGCTGGCCGCGGGGGCGCTGGCGCTGCGCTGGCGTCGGAGCGCCCGCGCCGAGACCTGGCTGCGGCGCACGGTGGGGCTGGCGCGGCGGCGGCGGCAGTGGGAGGCGTACGCGCAGGCCTTCGTGGAGCTGGGCGGGCTCTACCTGCGCCGGGGCCAGGGGGCGCAGGCGCACCGCTTCTTCGTGCAGGGCCTGAGGGCGGCGCGGCGCCACGGGCTGATCGCGGTGCGCGGGGCGGCGCTGCACGGGATGCTGAACCTGGCGGTGGAGGCGGGGTCGCTCGACGACGCGGAGCGCTACGCGCGCGGCGCCATGCGCGCCTACGGCCGCGGCAACCCGCGCCGCCCCGAGCTGGTGCACGACGTGGCCTACCTGCTGGTGCGGCGCGAGAGCTACGCCGAGGCCGTCCCCATGCTGCAGAAGCTGCTGCCGACGCGGGTGGAGGCGGTGGAGCGGGCGCTCACCCTGGCGATCCTGGCGCGCGCGGCCGCCGGCGCGGAGGACATGGACCTCTACCAGGAGAGCTGGCTGGACGCGTGGGCGGTGATCAACCGCCGCCCGGACGAGGCGGGGACGCACGCGCGGGCGCTGCTGGAGCTGGCGCGCGCCTCCGCGACCGCGCGCGACTGGCACCACGTGGAGAAGGCGGTGCGGCTCGCCTCGGCCACCGTGTCGCCGGTCTCGGAGCGCGCCGTCGCCACGCAGGTCGAGGAGCTGGCGGCGGCGCTGCGGGAACGGAAGTCCGCCGCGATGGCCTGATCAGCGAACGGAACGTCTCACGCAGAGACGCAGAGGCACGGAGAGACGGCTCCCTAGTCGGGATCGTCGCACCCCTTGCGGAGCTCGTTCTTGACCCGCTTCCAGGCGCCGGAGGCGTCCTTCTGGTAGGTGACGCGCTGGATGCGGCGGCAGATGCCGGTGGGCCAGCTCCGCCGGTCGGTCACGTAGCTGGTGACGGTGGCGACGATCTCCCTGCTGTCGGCTTTCACCTGGTTCAGGTGCAGCATCACCCCGTAGCTCTTCACCCAGCGGCCGCCCGCGAAGCCCGCCGCCGCCTCGGGGGTGGCGGCCACCGTCCCCGTGTCCTGGAACACCAGCGCGTCCTGCGGCTTCTCCACGCGCTGGGCATTGGGCATGGCCATGCGCGCGAACACCGAGTCGCGGTCCAGCGTCTTGCCGGTGAGCTGCCACCCGCCCCCGGCGAACGACTTGACGTCGAGCCAGAGCGGGCCCGAGGGGGGCTGCGGCGGCCCGGCGTTCTGGCGCGCGTCGGCATCGGCGAAGCGCACCAGGTCGGGGAGGAGCGCGTAGTAGTCGGTGGGGGTCCAGCGGCCGGAGCAGGCGGCCAGCGTCAGGGCGAGCAGGGCCGGGGCGGCGAGGCGGACGCGCGTCATCACGTCTTCCGGTCGGGTGTGGATTGGGGTCGGTGCGGATGACTGCATCCCGCGCGCCGGAAGCCCTCCCGCGCGCGGGGCGGAGGCGATACAATCCCCCGCTCCCTGCGGTTCCACCCGGCATGCGAGGCCGATGAAGTTCTGGAAGCTCACCCCGCGCCACGACACGCTCTGGTGGTGCGTGGAGGGGAAGGACCCCTGGTCGCCGCACCGCGAGCGCGCCTTCGGCTTCGTGGTGCGCGCCCCCGACGCCGAGGCCGCGCGCTGGCTGGCGCACGAGGCAGGGGGGCTAGAGAACGAGACCATCGACGGCGTGGCCCCCTGGCTCGACGCGAACTACTCCACCTGCGAGGAATTGCGCGGCGACGCCAGTGCCGAGGTCGTGCTGGTCAACTTCCGCCACTGATCCTCTCACACAGAGACGCAGAGGCACGGAGAGCGGTTCTCTCTGTGCCTCTGCGTCTCTGTGTGATGCCCTACACCCAGGTGCTCTGGATCTTGCCGACGGCGGCGATGCGGTCCTCGGCCAGGCGGTCGGCGGCCTGGTAGGTGGGGAGCCCCTCGGCCGCGCTCAGCTCGAAGAGGCGCAGCAGGGTGTTGTAGATGTCGCCCGCCTTGCGCATGCTCCGCTCCGGCGCCCACCCGTTCAGCTCGCCGCACACGTTGATCAGCCCGCCCGCGTTGATCACGTAGTCCGGCGCGTAGAGGATCCCGCGGCGGTGCAGCTCGTCGCCGTGGCGCTCCTCGGCCAGCACGTTGTTGGCCGCCCCCGCCACGATGTCGACCTTCAGCACCTCGAGCGTCTGGTCGTTGATGGTCGCGCCCAGCGCGCACGGCGCGTAGACGTCGGCCTGCACGCCGTAGATCTCGTCCGCCCCCACCGCCGTGGCGCCGAAGTCGTGCACCACCTTGGCGATCTTCCCCTGGTCGATGTCGGTCACCACCAGCTTGGCGCCGTCGGCCGAGAGGTACTGGCAGAGGTAGTAGCCCACGTGCCCGACCCCCTGCACGGTGATGGTGCGGCCGGAGAGGTCGTCGCTCCCGTAGCGGTGCCTGGCGGCGGCCTTGATCCCCTGGTAGGTGCCGTACGCCGTCACCGGCGAGGGGTCGCCGCTGGTGCCGGGGAGGCCGGTGACGTGCTGCGTCTCCATCGCCACGTACTCCATGTCGTCGGGCGAGGTGTTCACGTCCTCGGCGGTGATGTAGCGCCCCTTGAGCGTCTCCACGAAGCGGCCGTGCGCGCGGAAGATCTCCTCGCGCCGCGTGGTCTTCGGGTCGCCGATGATCACGCTCTTCCCGCCGCCCAGGTTGAGCCCGGCCACGGCGGCCTTGTAGGTCATCCCGCGCGAGAGGCGCAGCGCGTCTACGAAGGCCTCCTCGTCGCTGGCGTAGCTCCAGAAGCGCGTGCCGCCCAGCGCCGGGCCCAGCACGGTGTTGTGGATGGCGATGATGCCCTTGTAGCCGCACGCCGGCTCGTGGCAGAAGACCACCTGCTCGTGGGCGTGCTGCGAGATCAGCTCGAACAGTTCCATTCCCGTTCCATCTTCCGGGTGTGTGGTGCCGGAGGTTCCCGGCGGTGCCGCGGCTTCGTTTGCGTGCCTGGGTGCCGGCGGCGCGCTACCGGTACAGCTCGCGGGCGATCACCGTCCTCTGGATTTCGCTCGTCCCCTCGTAGATCTCGGTGACCTTGGCGTCGCGGAAGAGCTTCTCCACCGGGTACTCCTTCACGTACCCGTAGCCGCCGAACACCTGGATCGCCTCCGTCGTCACGTACATCGCCGTCTCGCTGGCGAAGAGCTTGGCCATGCTGGCGATGGAGCTCACCTTCACCCCCTGGTCCTTGAGCAGCGCGGCGCGGTGCAGCAGCCCGCGGCTGGCCTCCACCCGCGTGGCCATGTTGGCGAGCTTGAACTGGATCCCCTGGAAGTCCTTGATGGGCTTGCCGAACTGCTTCCGCTCGGCGGCGTAGGCGATGGCGTGGTCGAGCGCCGCCTGCGCGATCCCGATGGCGAGCGCGGCGATCCCCATCCGCCCGCCGTTGAGCCCCTGCATGGCGTAGATGAAGCCGTGGTCGGGGTCGCCCAGCACCTGCTCGTCGGGGATGAACATCTCCTCGAACGCCACGCCCACCGTCTCCGAGGCGCGCTGGCCCATCTTGTCCTCCTTCTTCCCGACGACGTAGCCCTTCGTGTCGGTCGGGACGATGAAGGCGCCGATCCCGCGCGAGCCGCGGCGGTTCGAGGGCTGGTCGGTGCGCACCATGGTCACCACCACGTCGCCGAAGCCGCCGTTGGTGACCCACGCCTTGGCGCCGTTCAGCACCCAGCCGCCGTCCACGCGGCGCGCCTGCGCCTGCATGGCGGCCGCGTCGCTCCCGCTGTCGGGCTCGCTGAGCGAGAAGGCGCCCAGCAGCTCGCCACGCGCCATGGGGCGGAGGAAGCGCTCCTTCTGCTCCGCAGTCCCGTTGGCCAAGATCATCTGCGTGGGGAGCGAGTTGTGCACGCTCATCGCCACCGCCACGCTGGCGTCGCCGCGCGCGATCTCCTCCAAGGCGACGAGATACGACAGCGTGTCGAGCCCCAGCCCGTCGAACTCCTCGGGGATGAGCATCCCCAGGAAGCCGAGCTCGCCCAGCTTGTCGATCACCTCGCGCGGGAAGGCCGACTCGCGGTCCCACTCCGCCGCGTGCGGCACCAGCTCGTTCTCGGCGAACTCGCGCGCCAGCTCGCGGATCTGTTCCTGTTCGGGCGTCATCTACGTCACAGTGCGGAAGTGCGTGAGTGCGGGAGTGCGTTTCGTCATCCGCGGACCTCGCGTTGCAGCCGCGAGGTGCGGACGATTTTGCTCCAGCACTTAACAAAATCCCTCGGCGGCCCCGGCTCAGCGCCCTCTCCGGCTCGCTCAGGCTCGCCACCTCTCCCGTAACGGGAGAGGTTGCATTCCCCGGCGATTTCGCCATCGCCACCGGCCACGCTGCCGCTGGATCGCACGAATCGGTGCAGGCCTCACCGCCGGCCGCGTCCACCCCCTCTCCCGGTACGGGAGAGGGTTTGCGCTCTCAGGCGCAGGGAGAGGGCCCCGAGGCCGCGGAAGCGCGCCCTACCCCGCCGAACCGGCCTTCCGAAACAGCGCCAGGATCGACTCGCCCTCCTCGCCCTGGAGCTGCCGGCGCGCCGCGGCGAAGGGGTAGACGTCTTCGTCGCCGATCCGCACCGACCACGCGCCCGTCGCGTCGCTCCACGCGCCCCCGTGCTCGGCGATCAGCGACTCGCCGAGGACGGCGCCGACCATGGCCGTGTACGAATCCAGCAGCTCCTCGTCCACCGGCCGCGCGTTCTCCACGAAGGCATCGACGAACGCCACCATCGCGTCGCCGTACTCTTCCGGCCCGCCGTTCGCCGCGACCACCTGGGCGAGCCTGTCCGCCGTCTCGCGCAGCGACGCGGGGGTGACGGCGGGCTCGACGGAATCCACCCCGGCGACGGGACCCGGCTGGCTGTCCCCTGTCCCCTGTCCCCTGTCCCCTTCAGTTCCGAAGGACCGGAACAGCTCCAGGATCGACCCCTCGCCCTCCTTCAGCTGCTCCATCGCCACGCGGAAGGGGAAGGCGCGGCGGCCGTCCGCCAGCTCCACCCGCCACTCGCCCTCTTCCTCCACCCAGGCGCCGCCGTGCACCGCGATCAGCGCCTCGCCCAGGTAGGAGCCCAGCAGCGCGGTCTGCACCCGCAGCTGGTCGTCGGATTCCACCGGGCGCACGGCCTGGGCGTACTGGTCGGCCCAGGCGATGCCGGCGGCGTCGTAGCCCAGCTCGCGGCCGGCGTCCTTCGACAGGCGCACGAACAGCTCGGCGGCCTGCCGGAGCTTTGCGCTCACCTCAGGCCGCGTACGAGTAGAAGCCCTCGCCCGTCTTCCGCCCCAGCTTCCCCGACGCCACGTACTTCCGCAGCAGCGGGCAGGGCCGGTACTTGTCGTCGCCGAGCCCCCGGTGCAGCACCTCGAGGATGGCCAGGCAGGTGTCGAGGCCGATCAGGTCCGCGAGCGCCAGCGGGCCCATGGGGTGGTTCATCCCCAGCTTCATCACCGTGTCGATGGCCTCGGCCGTGGCCACGCCTTCCATCAGGCAGAAGACGGCCTCGTTGATCATCGGCATCAGGATGCGGTTGGCCACGAAGCCAGGGTAGTCCTGCGCCTCGGCCACCGTCTTCCCCAGCCGCTCGGAGATCTCCACCGTGGTGCGCGCCGTCTCGTCCGACGTCGCCAGCCCGCGGATGATCTCCACCAGCTTCATCACCGGCACGGGATTCATGAAGTGCATCCCGATGACCCTGTCGGGGCGCTTCGTCCGCGCGGCGATCTCGGTGATGGAGATGGAGGAGGTGTTGCTGGCCAGGATGGCGTGCGCCGGCGCCGCCGCGTCGAGCTGCTCGAAGATGCGGAACTTGAGCTCGGTGTTCTCCGTCGCCGCCTCGATCACCAGGTCCGCTTCGCCCACGGCGGCGAGGTCGGTCTGGGTGGAGATGCGGGCGAGCGCCGCGTCGCGGTCGGCCTCCGCGATCGTTCCCTTCTTGATCTGCCGGTCGAAGTTCCCGGTGATGGTCTTCCGGGCCTGCTCCAGCGCATCGGCGCGCACGTCGATCATGGTGACGTCGAAGCCGTTCTGCGCGAAGACGTGCACGATCCCGTTCCCCATCGTCCCCGCGCCCACCACCGCCACCTTCCGAATATCCCCCATCGTCACGCCTCTCTCGAAATCGTAATGGCCCGGCTCAAAGCTGTTGAAAAACCTCGTCTACCCCTGACGTCATCCTGAGGCCGGCCACGCTGAGCCTTCTGCCGCCCCAATCCCTCGCAGGCCGAAGGATCGATAGCCGGTGCCAGCACTCAGCCGACGTGGACGCACGATCTCCTGCGGACGACGGTCGCGGCGTGGCCCGCCTCAGGATGACGTCTGAGGTGGTCCAACGGCTTCTCGAACGCCTCTCAGGCCAGGGCCATGAAAAGCACGAAGTAGATGGCGATCAGGCTCGCGCCCGCCGCCACCGTCCACCCGCCCGCGTTGCGCCACCCGCGACCCGCGAGCGCCTTGCGCGACGCGCGCTGCCGCTCGATGGCGATGGCGGCGCTCTTCGCATCGAGCACGTCGCGCAGCCCCACGAAGCCGGAGCCGACCACCCCGCTCAGCCCGAAGAGGAGCGCGATCACCCCGAAGCAGAACACCGTGAGCAGCCAGATTCGCGTACGCTCCAGCTCCAGCCCCAGGGCGCGGAAAGGGAAGAGCACCGGCACCAGCGCGGCGAAGACCGCCGCGGCCAGCACCGCACTCCCCCAGAACCGCAGGTCCTCTCGCCTCACGACGCCTCCTCGCGCGCGCCCAGCCGGTCGTCCACCAGCGGCCGCAGCGCGCGCATCCGCGGCGACTCGCGCACCCACCGCGCCCGCAGCAGGAGCAGGGTGAGGAGGACGATGACGACGGTCGCCGCCACCCCGCCCTCCGGCCCGAAGTCGCCACCCGTGAACCAGCGCGGGCCCACCGAGAGCTGGTCATAGAGCGGCACGTCGCGCCTGAGCCCGCTCACCGGGAACTCCAGCACCGCCGACATCGCCCAGTTCCACCCCAGGTGCAGCGCGGTGCAGAACCAGAGGGAGCGGGTGCGCAGGTAGGCCCACCCCAGCATCACCCCGGCGGCGAAGATGTTCGCCAGCGCCACGCCGTCCACGGCCGGGTTCTTCGCGTGGGCCAGCGCGAACGCGGCCGACGAGAGGAGCACCGCCGGCCAGGCGCCGATCCCCTGCACCAGCGCCTGGAAGCCGTAGCCGCGGAAGAGCGCCTCCTCGGCCGCCGCGGCCACCGCGAAGAAGGCGAACGCGCCCGCGAGCGAGGCGACATATTCGGGCACGCTGCCCGCGTCGGCAACCCATCGCGCGCTTCCCGCCACCGCGAGCACGCCTCCCGCGAGGCCGATCGCCGCGGCGCCGAGGCCCAGGCCCACCGCGGCGTCGCGCGGCGCGGCGGGGTCGGCGGCGTAGCCGAGGGCGCCCAGGGGACGGCGGTCGAGCGCGAGCAGCAGCAGCCACCCCGCGATCAGCGCCGCGGCGAGCTCCACCGCCACCTGCGCGCCGAAGCTGCGGGCCAGCCCCGCGGCGGCCGCGAACGAGCCGAGGACGACGAGGAGGCAGAACACCATCCCCGCCCACAACGCCATCCGCCACCCCGCCCGCACCCCGAAGGGACCGTAAAAAAGATCTCTCACGGAGGTCACGGAGGACGCGGAGGGAGCGATCCGACGCCCCTCGGTGTCCCCCGTGACCTCCGTGAGAGCCCGCCGTTCCCTCTCCTCAGACACGCTCGACCGAGAGCGCCACGGCGTCGCCGCCGCCCAGGCAGAGGGTGGCCAGGCCGGTCTCCTTGTCGCGGTCCTTGAGCGCGTGCAGGAGGGTGGTGAGCACCCGCGCGCCCGAGGCGCCGATCGGATGGCCCAGCGCCACGGCGCCGCCGTTCACGTTCACGCGGTCCCAGTCCCACCCCAGCCCCGCGCCGTCGGCCAGCGCCTGCACGGCGAAGGCCTCGTTGGCCTCGATCAGGTCGTAGTCGGCGATCTGGGTCCCGCTCTTCTTCATCAGCCGCTTCACCGCCTCGATGGGGGCGAAGAAGAGCTCCTGCGGGTCCACCGCGCCGGTGGAGTAGGCGGTGACCCGCGCCAGGATCTCCAGCCCGTTCGCCCGCGCGTACTCCTCGCTCACCACCACCACGGCCGAGGCGCCGTCGTTCATCGAGCTCGCGTTCCCGGCGGTGACGACGGGCTCGGTGACATCCTTCGGCGCGTCCTTCGTGAAGGCGGGCTTCAGCCTGCCGAGCGTCTCCGTGCTGCTGTCGGCGCGCGGCCCCTCGTCGGTGTCGACCACCGTGGGACCCTTTCGGCCGGGGACCTCGACCGGGACGATCTCGTCCTTGAACTTCCCCGCCTCCATCGCCGCCGCCGCCTTGCGGTGCGAGGCGACGGAGAACTCGTCGGCCATCTGCCGCGTGATGCCGGCCTTCTTGGCGGTGTACTCGGCGTGCCCGCCCATGTGCACGTCGCAGAAGGAGCACCAGAGCCCGTCGCGGATCAGCCCGTCCACCAGCGTCTGGTCGCCGAACTTCACCCCGCCCCGGTAGCCGTAGACGTAGAAGGGGGCGTTCGACATGCTCTCCTGCCCGCCGGCGACGACGACGGCGTTGTCGCCCGCGCGGATGGACTGCGCGGCGAGCATCACCGCCTTGAGCCCCGAGCCGCACACCTTGTTGATGGTGAGCGCCGAGACGGTGGAGGGGAGGCCGGACTTGATGGCGGCCTGGCGAGCCGGGGCCTGCCCCACCCCGCCCTGCACCACGTTCCCCATGATCACCTCGGCCACGTCGTCGGCGCTCACGCCGGCGCGCGCCACCGCCTCGCGGATGGCCACCGCGCCCAGGTCGGGCGCCGAGAGCGACGCCAGCCCGCCCAGGTAGCGGCCGATGGGAGTGCGGACGGCGCTCACGATCACCGCCGTGGTCTTCGGGTCCCGCGCGATATCGATCATTCCAGCTCCCTGTGTGAGACGTTCGTGGTCGACCTGAACTGAACTGCTCCCGACGCCTTCGCCCCCGGGTTGGGAAACCCGGAGCTACAACGGCGCGAAGTCCGCCTTCGCGGACTCCATGCCTGTGTTCCGCGGCGCGCCACGGATTCCCTGGCGGCCGAGGTGTGCGAGCCTCGGCCACGGTGGTGCCAGTCGCGTGCCCCGCGGTGGACGCTGCACGGATGGTGGTAGTCCGCGAAGGCGGACTTCGCGTGGTTGTAGCCGCGACTTCAGTCGCATCGTCAACCATCAACCATCAACCACCAGCCACCGACCCCACCTCGGCCGCAGCGATGCCCGCCTACCCCGCCTACCCCGCTACCCCAGCTCCTCCAGCCGCACGCCCTTCCCCTCCGCCACGGGATATCCCCACGGGGTGAACGGGTCATGCGTCGAGACCAGCAGCCACCGCTCGTCCACCGCGCGCTTCAGCAGGGCGCGCTTGCTCTCCAGCGTGACCAGGGGCTCCACGTCGTAGCCCATGATCCACGGCAGCGGCAGGTGCGCGAAGGTCGGCATCACGTCGGCCAGGAAGCACGCCGTCTCGCCGCCGGAGGCCAGCAGCACCGACTGGTGGTGCGGGCAGTGGCCGGGCGTCCGGTACACCGACACCCCCGGAACGATCTCCACCCCGCCCTCCACCAGCTCCAGCCGCCCCGCCTCCATCACCGGATCGTAGTTGTGGTGCAGGTAGCTGGCGCTGGTGCGCTCGTTCGCGCGGTGCGCCCACTCCCACTCGCCGCGCTGCACATGGTAGCGCGCGTTGGGGAACGAGAGCCGCACCTGCCCCTCGGCGTCGCGGAAGGTGTTGCCCCCCGCGTGGTCGAAGTGCAGGTGCGTGTCGATCACCAC
>Ga0070685_10001320_pt1 | contig 13038 bp, 10 predicted proteins | sample KBSS13LmetaG_FD_65651 | JGI IMG/M metagenome (GOLD analysis project Ga0070685, IMG submission 65651) | Switchgrass rhizosphere microbial communities from Kellogg Biological Station, Michigan, USA - KBS S1-3L metaG | ecosystem: Host-associated > Plants > Roots > Rhizosphere ...
TTCTTCAGCAAGTCTGCAGCAGGTGGAGTCTTTGTCTCGAAAGTGAATGAGCGATCGGCATAAACCGTGATCACCACGGGAATCTTCAGATCCGGATCCATTTGCGCGGTCTTCGCGTTGAAGGCCTTGCAGAACTCCATGATGTTAACGCCGTGCTGACCGAGTGCCGGACCAATTGGCGGGGCAGGATTAGCCTTTCCCGCAGGCACTTGCAACTTTATGTAACCTGTAATTTTCTTAGCCATAAGTCATTTCCGATTGGCAATGCCGATTGCCGATTTTCAATCTCATACCTGCTTCGACCACCGTCAGAGCCAATCGGCAATTGGCAACCGGAGATCTACAATGCTTTTCATTCTTCTTCTGCGAACGTCACCTTCTCGACGTCCAAAAAGTTAAGCTCGACTGGCGTAGAGCGACCGAAGATTGTCACGGTGACCTTCAAGGTCGACTTATCTTCGTTAACCTCTTCAACCTTGCCTGTAAAACTCTGAAATGGACCCGATTTGATGCGAACCGTTTCGCCGGCCGCGTACGAGAACTTCGGTTTTGGCTTCTCCGCAGCTTCCGTCACATTATGAACAATCTGGTCAACTTCCTGAGGCGTCAAAGGCGTCGGGTTATGACCGCCAACGAACCCCGTTACTTTTGGAGTCGACTTAATCAGATGAAACACGTTGTCCGGTATGTGACCGCGTTCGTCGCACTCGATTTGAACCAGCACGTAACCGGGATAGAACATACGCGACGACTCGATCCGCTTGTTGCCACGCATTTCAACAACGGTCTCGGTCGGAACCAACACCTCATTGATTTCACTCTGCAGATCGGTGTCTCGAATGCGCGCCTTTAAACTGTCGCGCACCTTTTTTTCGTGCCCGGAGTACGTATGTAGTATGAACCACTGCTGCATCTAGGTCTTCCTCTCAGGCCAACCCTAAAAACCGAGCAATCTTCTCAATTAACCAATCAAGGCCAATAATCAATCGCGACAACCCCTGGTCAACCGCGAACAAGTAAACAGCGAAGAATATGACAGCAATCAAAGTGATAATGGTCGTGTTCTTCACTTCATTCAGAGAAGGCCAGGACACGCGCTTCATTTCTGCGCGAACATCATGCAAGTACTGAATCATGCGGCTCGGCCCAGACGGCTGCCCGCTTTGCCCGCGCTCGCGACGCGCGGCCTTGCCTTCGGGGCCCTCACCGAACTGAGCGGCGCGAGGCGCAACAATTGGGACGTCTGGATTGTCTGTTTCAGCCATAGTTCTCTGCACTTCTCTTTGCCGCGTTCTCAATTCAATGTGGCAGGGGTACCAGGATTCGAACCCGGACTTTCGGTTTTGGAGACCGACGTGCTAACCGTTGACACTATACCCCTCTAGTGATTTCAGATTGTTGATTGCCGATTGCAGATTGTTAAGAGCGTTCTTGAATCTGAAATCTGAAATCTTAGATCTGCAATGGTTTCACTTGGTCTCTTTGTGATCAGTGTGCTTGCGGCAACGGCGACAAAACTTACTAAACTCAAGCCGGTCAGGCGTGGTCTTCTTATTCTTGGTCGTAACGTAGTTGCGGCTCTTACAGTCGGTACACTGAAGTACTATGTTGTCTCGCGGCATTTTCTTATTTCCAATTTCCGATTGCCGATGGCCAATTTGTTTTCACCGAGCCAGCAATTGGCAATCGGCAATTGGCAATCGACAATGCCTTTACTCAATAACTTCCGAAACGGTGCCAGCACCAACCGTGCGACCGCCTTCACGAATTGCGAAGCGCAGTCCCTTCTCCATCGCGATTGGCGCAATTAATTCAATCTCCATCGCCACGTTGTCGCCAGGCATCACCATCTCCACTCCGGCCGGCAACGCCGCCACTCCCGTCACATCGGTCGTCCGGAAGTAGAACTGCGGGCGATAGCCCGTAAAGAACGGCGTGTGGCGGCCACCTTCTTCTTTCGTCAACACATACGCCTCTGCCTTGAACTTCGTGTGCGGCGTTATCGAGCCCGGCTTTGCAATTACCTGCCCGCGCTCAATGTCCTTGCGCTCCACCCCACGCAGCAACAACCCCACGTTGTCGCCAGCCACCCCTTCGTCCAGTAACTTCTTGAACATTTCCACGCCTGTGCAGACCGTCGTGCGCGTCGGCTTGATCCCCACGATCTCCACGTTCTCGTTCACCTTCACCTTGCCGCGCTCCACGCGCCCCGTGGCCACCGTGCCGCGCCCTTGAATCGTGAAGATATCTTCCACCGGCATCAAAAACGGCTTCTCAATGTCCCGCTCCGGCGTCGGGATGTAGCTGTCCACTGCGTCCATCAACTCCAGCACTGTCTTCTCCCATTCCGGGTCTCCTTCCAGTGCTTTCAACGCCGATCCTTTAATCACTGGAATGTCATCGCCAGGAAACTCATACGCACTCAACAACTCGCGCACTTCCAGTTCCACCAACTCCAGCAACTCCGCATCGTCAACCGCATCAGCCTTGTTCATGAACACGACCATGGCCGGTACACCTACCTGCCGCGCCAACAGAATGTGCTCGCGGGTTTGTGGCATCGGACCGTCCGTCGCCGCCACCACCAGAATGGCCCCGTCCATCTGCGCCGCGCCCGTGATCATGTTCTTCACATAATCGGCGTGCCCAGGACAGTCAACGTGCGCGTAGTGCCGATTCTTTGTCTCATACTCTACGTGCGCCGTCGCGATCGTGATCCCGCGCGCTTTTTCTTCCGGCGCTTTATCAATCTGATCGAAGGCCACAAACTGCACTTTCGGATTGTTCTTCGCCAACACCTTCGTGATCGCCGCCGTCAACGTCGTCTTCCCGTGGTCCACGTGCCCTATCGTCCCGATGTTCACGTGCGGTTTTGAACGGTCAAATTTTTCCTTCGACATTTCTTCCTGGCCTCTTATATAGGTTTCGAACCGTATTATTGCGAGCTGTTTCCATGGAGCCCGCGATGAGATTTGAACTCATGACCTCCTCCTTACCAAGGAGGCGCTCTACCCCTGAGCTACGCGGGCGCAAATCCCAATGTCAGAAAAACTGGAGCGGGCGACGAGATTCGAACTCGCGACCCTCAGCTTGGAAGGCTGATGCTCTACCAACTGAGCTACACCCGCCCATTTCAGTGCCGATTGTCGATTTCCAACTGCCAATTACGAAGACTAATCAGCCTCAACTGTTCAATCGGCAATCCCGCCTAGTCGGGATCGGAAATCGGCAATTCCGCTTGGTGCAGGGGGTAGGATTCGAACCTACGTAAGGCGTTAGCCTGCCGGGTTTACAGCCCGGTGCCATTAACCACTCGACCACCCCTGCTCTTTATCAAATGATTGCTGGAGCCGGCGAAGGGACTTGAACCCCCGACCCTCTGATTACAAATCAGATGCTCTACCAACTGAGCTACGCCGGCCCGCTATAGCTACAAATAGCGCATTCCGACAAAATGCGGATACTAACAATCACGTTTCAAAAACGCAAGTCGCGCTCAGTGTTGTAGATAAAACGCATTCGCTTGGGGCTTTCTACCAGTAACTAAACAAAGAAATTGACCCGGATCAAGGCTTAGAAGTAGGATCGTTTTAGCCCTTCAAGTTGATCGTCGTGACGACCCACTCACAGGGAGTTACGAGAAAAGCCCCTAATCTCAATCGTTCTCTCTAAAATCTTAAGGAGATTAGATATGTCTAGAAACCCGCTTTACATCGTCGGCTGTCTTGTGGTGCTGGCGCTAACCTTCACAGACTCCAAATCTCAGTCACTGTCGACGAGCAACAATCAGATCGTCGCTCAACAGCCGGCATCTCCTCAGGTTGTTGTTCCTGAGGGTCGAGGCAACGCGAGGATTGCCGGAAGGACAAACCTTTATTGTGCGGGTTATATCAAATATCAAAGGTTTGTGAGCTCTCCCGAGATCGTGGGAGCAGAATCAGAACCTGAACAACGCACATTTGCCGAAGGAGATACTGTTTACCTTAACTGGGGCGCTCAACAGGGAATAAAACAAGGACAGCGATTTCAGATCGTGAGACCAAAGGGTGACGTGAAGGGTGTTTTTCGGGAAAAGAAAGGTTACTTGGGAACCTACGTCCGTGAACTTGGTCAGTTGGAAGTATTCAAGGTAAACGAGCACACTTCGGTAGCGCAGATCACGTTTTCGTGCGAAATGGTTCTACTCGGTGATTTGGTTGTTCCTGTGCCCTATCGCGAATCACCGCTCGAAAAGACAACTGCATTTGACCGTTTCAGTGATCCCACTGGAAAACCAGTCGGCAGACTAATGATGGCTCGAGATAATCGGGAGATGGTAAGCATGAACGACGTTGTCTACATAGACCTGGGCTCAGAAGACAAAATCGCTCCCGGCGATTACCTCACCATTTTCAGACCACTTGGAGCCGGAGGTATTACGACTGTCGATGCTGAGGAAGATGCTCGCGGACGTGCGACCGGATTTCAAAGCGACGCCTATCGAGGCGGCGGTTTCTCTTCTCAATCCCAACGAGCAAAAGATTCGACTTTTCTAGTCAATGTTCCCGGAAGATATCGCTATCGACCAATCACAACTCGAGAAGTCAAAGGACATCGTCCAGAGATGCCCTGGAAGAACATTGGCGAAATGGTTGTGATCGATGTTCAGGCTAGAACTGCGACGGCAATAATCACGCGGACAGTCGCTGAGGCACACACGGGTGACTGGGTTGAAATCCAGTAGCTCTATTCGGGAGAGACGATAACAGCGCTACCTTTAGCTTTCTGTTTTGCCGTGCGGTCGGCGACGACTGCACGGTAGAACGAACTGAAATACCCGTACATTGAAGTACAGGCTGAAACAACTACCAACCAAAGCATAGCTCGACCTGCCGTGTAGACAAGGACCTGCCAATCAGTTGCAGTTGTAATCTCTGGACCAATCAGGTGGCTCCACGCGCTTCGCAACTCCGGAACGGACCAGAATTCGATCGCCGGAAACGGTCTTCCGAAATTTGCTACCGGAGGTTTCCCCGCCACACTCGATGCAATCAGCAGGGTAATTGTGACTACTTGCGCCAGCATCTTGAACTTGCCCATCTTCGATGCTGAGATCACGAGACCATCGACAGCGGCAATTGATCGCAGCCCAGTGACCGCGAACTCTCGACCAATTATGATCACAACCGCCCATGCCGGAGCTAGTTGGTTTTCAACCAATGAAATCAAGGCTGCAGAGATAAGCAACTTGTCGGCAATCGGGTCGAGTAATTGGCCAAGGCGTGTGACCTGACCACGACGACGCGCGATGTGCCCATCTAAAAAGTCAGTCAACGCAGCGGCAAGAAACATCAACACGCCTAGAATGTGACGCGGCAGTCCAAACCAACTCTCCGAAAATGGCGTCAGCAGCACGACGACAAGCAACGGGACAATGAAGATTCGTAGTAGAGTTAGGGCGTTTGGAAGGTTCACAAATGGCCGCCTGAGCCGAGAACACAGTACATCAAACTATAACTGCATAGTAGGACCCGCTCGGAAAACGTGTCAAACCGATCTGATTCTGGAACTTTCCAGTCCTTCACTGTGAATACTACTGACGATGAATCCTATGCTTCGTAACTGCATCGCCGTTTGATTCAGTATTGAAACATTGGTTCCGGCTAACTCTTACGCTTTTCAATATGACTGAAATGGAAAATAAATCGATGAAGAAGTCTGCTTCGCTGGTCTTAATTTTTATCACACTACTCATTTGCGCTACGCCAACATTCGCAACTGACGCGCACGCTGAAGAAATACTCAAACTCGCCAAAGCCGCAGTCGGCGGTGAAGAGCAATTACAAAAAGTGCAAAGCCTGAACCTCATCGGACAGTTCCGACGCGTGTTTGGTGAGCGTCAAATGGGCGGAGATCGCGAAATGAGCATCGCACTGCCCGACAGATATCTAGTCGAGGACTCAATGAATCCCGGCGGACTCAGTACAGCCATGATTAGTACACGCACGCTCAATGGCGATCACGCCTGGAACAGTCAAAGCGGCGGCGGCGGAATGGTCTTCAGAATAGGCCCGGGTGGACAACAAGCGACACCAGAGCAAATGGAGGCGGCGCTGCACCGGGTTTTCCAGATTGAAATGACGCGATACCTGTTGGCCATCACACTTTCGACCTCCGCCTCTTTTCCTGTCGAATACAAATACGCAGGTGAGTCGGATGTGGACGACGCAAAGGTGGACGTTTTAGACGTCACCGGCCCTGACAAGTTTTCAGTCCGACTCTTCTTTGACAAGCAGAGTCACCTTCCACTTCTTATTAGTTACCGCGCTCCCAAACCACGCATCATGACGATGACGAGGCAAGCCGGCGGCAGCGCTCCCAAACCAGAAGACCTTAAAAAGCTGCAGGAAGAAGCCGAGAAAAAGCACGCGGCTGACATGCCGGAAAAACCCGAGGAAGTCGACTTCTATATTCGTCTCTCTGATCACAAGAAAGTCGGCGGCCTGCTGCTACCTCACAAGTTTACTTTTCTGACAGAGAGCGAAGTCTCTGAGGAATTTGAGATTTCGAAATATCAGGTGAACCCGCAATTCAAATCAGACAAGTTTGAAAAGCGCTGAAGGAGTTCAGGCATGCGAATCCAACGCCTCTGGTTTAGAGCGATAAGTGTGCTCGTTGCTCTCTTACTAATAAGTCAACTGGTCATTGCCCAGAGTTCTGCCACCGCAAGTTTGGAAGTCGCAGTGCACGACCCATCGGGAGCACTCATAAACAAAGCCCAGGTGCAGTTGATAAGCAGTGGCAAACCGCAACTGTCTCAAACCAATCAGAAGGGCGAAGCCAGGTTCGGCAAGCTAACTCCCGGTCGCTATCAGATTCACGTAGAAGCGGTAGGCTTCAAACCGCAGGATGTCGAGTTAGTCACTCTGGTTCCAGGCGTTAACCGAACCGATATCACACTCGAGATTGAAGTCATCAAAGCAGACGTCGAGGTAAGTGAAGAAGCGGTTGTCAGAAATACAAATCCAAACGGCACCGCTTTTTCAAACGTACTAACAGCAGAACAGATTGCTCAGTTACCTGACGATCCAGACGAGTTTGAAAACGCCATCAATCAACTCGCCGGACCGGGCGCGCAAATCAGAGTCAATGGTTTTCGCGGCGGGAAATTGCCACCAAAATCACAAATCCGCGAGATTCGTTTCCGTCTCAACCCATACGCGGCAGAGAATCACGACGCCGGATTCGGACTGGTAGACATCACTACAAAACCGGGGGTGAACTCGTGGCATGGCTCCTTCAATTTTGGATTTCGCGATGAGTCGTTGAACGGCCGACAAGCCTTTGCAAAATTCCGTGGCCCCGAGCAGCAACGACGCTTCGGCCTCTCACTTGATGGCCCACTGTGGAAAAATCGAACCTCACTGTTTCTTAACGCCGACGGATCCTTGTTCTTCGACGCAAAAACGATCGTAGCCAAAACACCAGCCGGAGATTTTTCTGATTTGGCGTTTCGTCCGTCACGACGTCTTAATGTCGACGCTCGTATCGAGCACGCTGTCAACAAAACCCACACGGCAAGGTTTCAGTTCCAGCGTAACGCTGTGCTTCAGAACAATCTTGGCGTCGGCGACTTCGATCTCGCCGCGCGCGGGTATTCGCAGGATCAAGCCGAGTACATCGCACGCGCCGCTGACTCAGGTACGATTGGTAAGAAATACTTCAACGAGATCCGATTGCAAACGCGCTGGATCAGCACCGAGTCCAAATCAGTTTCAGTCGGTCGCACCATTCTCGTCCCCGGTGCGTTCAACGATGGCAGCGCACAAAGGTTTGGTGGCCGTGATCAATTTGATTTCGAACTCGCTGAGAACGTCGACTACGCTCTTGAAAAACACGGAGTCCGGTTTGGCGCACAGCTGGAGGGCGGTCACTACAACAGCAATGATTCCACAAACGCTTTCGGAACTTTTCAATTTGCCAACCTCGCTGCCTACCAACTCGGAATCCCAACCCAGTTCACCCAACGTATCGGTGATCCCTCAGTGTCGTATTCCCAGTACCAGGTGGGCTGGTATGCCCAGGACGATTACCGCGTGAGAAAGAATCTGACGATTAGTTTTGGCGTTCGACAGGAACTTCAAACCAATGGTCCCGGCAAATTCAATCTTGCGCCTCGCGTGGGTTTTGTATGGTCACCACTGAAAAAGGGTAACGTCACTATTCGAGGTGGCTCGGGTATTTTCTACGACTGGTTTGGTGCCCAGACCTACGAACAAACGCTGCGCGTAGATGGTCAACGCCAGCGCGACCTCATTGTTGCTAATCCGAGCTATCCAAATCCTTTCCTCGGTGGAATTCAGACCATTCCACCTGCAAGTCGAATCCAAATCGATTCGGATTTCCATCAGCCCTATATCATCCAGTCGTCGCTTGGCCTTGAAACCACGGCGCTGAAATTCGTTCGGCTGATGACGAATTATCAATACCAACGTGGAGTTCACATGCTCCACGGAATAAACCTGAACTCGCCGATTCCCGGCGTTGGTCGTCCAGATCCAACAACCGGAAACATCACCAACATCGAGTCTTCCGCTTACACTTCAGTCCACCGTCTGATGATCGGTGTCGGACCAGCGGCGTTCGTCAACGGCTTCTTTTGGAATGTCAACTACATGTACATGAGAAGCACCAACGAAGCTGACAGTCCTTTTAGCCTTCCGTCGAACAATTACAATCTCCGCGCTGATCGAGGTCCTTCGGCGTCCGACTTCCATCACCTGTTGTCAGCTTTTGTTAACAAACGTCTGAAGCATGGTTTCGGCATCTCAGCCATTGTGCAGGCGACCTCCGCGCTGCCGTACAACGTCACCACTGGTTTCGACAACAACGGCGACACAGTCATCAACGATCGACCCGCTGGTATGGGGCGAAACGCGGCTCGTAGTGCTCCTCGTTGGGAAATCGGATCGCGGCTCAGTTGGGGCAAAGACTTTGGACCTGAACAACAACAAACCGGCGGACCACAAATCAGAATGGTTCGCGTTGGGGCGGGCGGCGAAGGCGCCGCTGCTCCTTCAATCGGAATGGGCGGTAATAAGAAATACCATCTTGAGTTCTACGCGCAGGCGTTCAATCTTTTGAACCACACGAATCTGGGCGTCTTTAATGGTGTATTGGTGTCGCCTTACTTTGGACGTGCGTCTTCGGCTCAAGCGCCGCGCCGAATGGAAGTAGGGTTGCGCTTCAATTTCTAACGTCCCCTGAAAATCTGTGATCGCCTTGCGGCTTCGTCGCCTTCTGTGCTGAAAGCCTCTGGCTTCCGTCAAGCCCGCGATTCTTTTGGCGGCTAGGCCGCCCGAGGCAAAGCCTCTCTTCATTCTAAGTGGCACACGGAAAGCCGGAGGCTTTCCGCACGGGAGGCGGCAAAGCCGCAAAATCAACCAACTCAAACGCCAAAATAACCGTCGCTTGCCCGACTCTAGTCGCTCGGCTAGAATGACCATTTCTGCACCACGCAAAATTCACTACTGTGGAGTGGTCAGTCTCGAAGTGCTATGGCAATTGATCGCATATCCGTCAGGGGCGCCAGACAACATAACCTCAAGAATGTTAACGTCGACATTCCTCGCGATCAGTTCACTGTAATCACCGGCCTTTCCGGATCCGGAAAATCTTCACTCGCATTCGACACAATTTACGCTGAAGGTCAAAGACGTTACGTCGAATCGCTATCGGCATACGCCCGACAGTTCCTCGATCAACTCGAAAAGCCAGATGTCGATTCAGTTGACGGTCTTTCGCCGGCAATTTCCATTGAGCAAAAAACTGTCTCGCGTAGTCCGCGCTCGACCGTTGGAACAGTCACCGAAATCTATGACTACATGAGGCTGCTGTTCTCATCAGTTGGTACCCCTCATTGTCATGTGTGCGGCGCAGCTATTACTCGACAGAGTGTCGACCAAATAGTGCAAAGCGTGCTCGGCCTGCCTGAGGGCGATCGAGTAATGGTGCTTGCACCTATCGTTCGCGGACGAAAAGGTGAGTTCAAAAAAGAACTGGAAAAGCTGGCGAAGGACGGGTTCATCCGTGCTCGCGTAGATGGGGAACTACTTTCGCTCGATGAAGAAATCAAACTCGACAAACGGCGAAATCATACGATCGAAGCCGTCATTGATCGTCTCCTCATCAAAACCGGAATCAAGGAACGCCTTACCGACTCAATTCGAACAGCATTGAAGTTGACGGGCGGTGCCGTCCTCATCTCCATCGTCGACGGCGAAGAAAAACTCTATTCAGAGAAAATGGCCTGCGTTAACTGCGGTATCAATGTGCCACCACTTGAGCCTCGTTCGTTCTCATTCAACTCCGCCTACGGTGCCTGCAAGCGATGTCATGGTTTAGGGACCGTCATGGAGATCGACTCGCTCAAACTAATTCCTGATGCGAGCCAAACACCCGAAAAACTCGGATACATGGGAACTGCCGACAAGCAAGGCTCCGCATATTTAAGAAGTGCGCTCCTGGCAGTCTGCAAACATTTTGACGCTGACCCTAGAACTGCATTCGCCGAGTTGTCTAAAGAGGTCCGCGATGGGTTTCTGAATGGCGTCGGCGCTAAATTGAGTTTCACCCAGGGACTGTATTCCTATCAGAGCGAATGGAAAGGCGCGCTCACGTGGCTGCATGATCGCCTAAACGAAGCTCCGTCCGAAAAAATCAGAGTCGCACTGGAGGAACTCGTCTCACCAACTGTTTGCCAGCAGTGCAAAGGACAGCGCCTGCGATCAGATTCACTATCAGTGCGTGTTGGCGGACGTGGCATTGCGGAATACACATCGTTGCCAATCGAGAACGCTGTTGATGCTTTCGCACAAGTAAAGCTCAATAGCCGTGAAGAACAGATCGCTGGCGGAGTCTTAAAGGAAATCCGAAACCGTTTAAGCTTTTTGAAGACGGTCGGGCTTGGGTATCTGACACTGGATCGATCTTCGGCCACTTTGTCAGGCGGTGAAGGTCAGCGTATTCGACTCGCCACACAGATTGGCTCGCAGCTGCGTGGTGTTCTCTACGTTCTCGATGAGCCTTCGATCGGACTTCACCCACGTGATAATCAGAAGCTGCTTGAAACGCTTGCTGCTTTGCGTGATCTAGGAAACACAGTCCTGGTAGTCGAACACGACGAAGAAACAATTCGCCGTGCAGACTATGTCGTCGACCTGGGACCAGGTGCTGGTACACATGGTGGTGAAGTGGTTGCGTTTGGCACAGCCGACGACGTCGCGGAGAATCCTAACTCAGTCACTGGACTCTACATGCGCGGCGCAAGAAAGATTGAAGTGCCCCTCGAGCGGCGCGCTCCCAACGGTAAGTACCTGACGGTTCAAGGTGCACATGCGAACAATCTTAAAGATATCGATGCGACGTTTCCGTTGGGGCTTCTGACCGTAGTCACCGGTGTATCCGGATCAGGCAAGTCAACACTCGTCGAAGACATTCTCTATCCCGCACTCGCACGTCACCTATACGGTTCGCTGGCCGAACCAGGTCGGTACACAGCACTTGATGGCCTGGAACATGTCGACAAAGTCATCGAGATCGATCAATCACCAATCGGTCGAACGCCGCGTTCAAACCCTGCGACATACACCGGACTGTTCACTCCACTTCGCGAGCTCTATGCGATGCTGCCAGAATCTCGTGAACGTGGTTACAAAGCCGGACGCTTCTCGTTCAACGTCAAAGGTGGCCGCTGCGAGGCTTGCGAAGGCGATGGCATGAAGCGTATTGAGATGAACTTTCTTCCGGACGTTTACGTGCTGTGCGATGTTTGTCGGGGAGCCAGATACAACCGGGAAACCATGGCGGTTAAGTACAAGGGTAAGTCGATTGCTGACCTCTTGAATACCACCGTAGAAGAAGCGTTGCCGATACTCGAGAATGTGCCGCAGATAAATCAAAAAATCCAAACGTTGCTCGACGTCGGACTCGGCTACATCAAACTTGGACAGTCTGCTACCACGCTCTCAGGCGGTGAGGCACAACGCATCAAGCTCGCAAAAGAACTGTCGAAGCGAGCTACCGGCAGAACGATCTATATCCTTGATGAACCAACAACCGGTCTACACTTTGCCGATGTTCATAAACTGCTCGACGTACTTCAACGACTAGTCTCGCTGGGAAATACCGTCATTGTGATCGAGCACAATCTCGATGTGATCAAGTCAGCCGACTACATTATCGATCTTGGTCCTGAAGGCGGAGAGCACGGCGGCCGCGTAGTGGTTGCAGGCACGCCTGAGGAAGTTGCCAGGTCACGACGTTCACATACCGGTCATGCGTTAAGACCTCTTCTCAATGGGCGTCTATCTCGGAATGGAAATGGCGAGGGGAATGGTAATGGCCACGCACGAGTCGACATCGATCCTGCATGATATACTCCGCCGCGTACCTATCCTGACCAGCAGATCCTTTTTAGATGTCTCAGTACGACGACACCTTTCGCCCAATCGATCTCCAGGGCGTTAAGACTTATCCGCTTGCTTCTCGTTCAAGCAAAGTCAATCTCAACGACTTTGCCCATCCCATCACTAAAGAGTCATCTGTCGAAGATTTTCTAAGTTCATTACCAAACATCCTGGCAGTACAAAGTCTTCGACAACTGGCCGTGCGAATTCATCGAGCGCGTGAACTTGGTAAACCAATCGTTTGGGGAATCGGCGGCCACGTCATTAAAACCGGGCTGGCTCCTTTGCTCATAGATCTCATGAAACGTGGTTTCGTCACCGCTGTTGCAGCTAACGGATCAGTGCTCGTGCACGATGCGGAGATTGCAATGGTGGGGTCCACTTCAGAGGACGTGGATGCCACTTTATCTGAGGGTGCGTTTGGTGGCGCAGAAGAAACTGGTCAACTGCTTAATGCAGCAGCGAAGGATGGCGCCGCAGACTCAATCGGACTAGGCGAAGCGATGGGTCGAGCATTGTTGAGGTTGAATCCGCAGCACACGGACTATTCATTACTCTGTGCATCATACGCAGCGAAAGTTCCCTTTACTGC
>Ga0070685_10001324_pt1 | contig 13004 bp, 25 predicted proteins | sample KBSS13LmetaG_FD_65651 | JGI IMG/M metagenome (GOLD analysis project Ga0070685, IMG submission 65651) | Switchgrass rhizosphere microbial communities from Kellogg Biological Station, Michigan, USA - KBS S1-3L metaG | ecosystem: Host-associated > Plants > Roots > Rhizosphere ...
CTCCCGGCAGGCCATAGCACTAGGTCATTAACAACCGCAGCAGTGACCCCAGGTCCTTGTGTACCGGGAGCGCTAATACGCTTGAATTCTTTCTGTCCGAGAATGCTCGCAGTAGTGAAACGAGGGCCGCGATACCCAACAGCTTGCGATGCCCTCCACATAAGACCGGAGCAATCGTAGTAAGAAGGTCCGGTAGCCGCCCACCGATAGCCCTTTGCTTTGCTACCGAGAAGTTGAGCGGCGGCAGCTAGACCACTAGCGGTTCCGCCAGTCCCGACAACCTGTGTCGAGTCATCGACGACGCTAGCGGTCGGAGTAGCGGAGTCCCCGCTACGCGCGAGAACCCCGCCAAGAGCGTCCGAATCGCCGCTAGCAAACGCGATGAAAGCGTCTCCCAAATCTTCAGGTAAATTCATCACGCGACCTTTAGAAACCTGTCGCGCAACAATGATCCCGAGAAGGATAAACAGCCATCCAATCGTGTTCACTTCAGCACCTTCTTTGCGACCTTACCGGCTGGAATAACGTTGCGGAGAAGAAAGATAGCGCCGAGAATAACGAGGACAATAGCGACAAGAATGCCAGCTAGATTAGAACCGACTTTAAAGACGTTGTCTCCAAAAGCGTTGATAGCCCCAGAGATCCCGGATATACCAACCGCATCTCCGATTTGATCCTTAGCGCCATCGACGGGATTGGCATGCCCCCCTTCTTCAGGCTGATTACCATCCATATATTTTAGATAGGTGCCACGAGTATAAGTAGTCCACGCGTTCAATCCAGAACTGTCATAAATAATCTTTGCGGCTTTAGCATTGATTGCAGGATCGAATAGTTGAGTATTAGAAGTGATACCGAATCGCTTGCGGCGATCCGGTCCCAACTTTCCGAGCATATTGATTTGCCATAGACCGTAAGAGTCGTCCGGCGGTTTGTTATTGTGGGCATTGGGATTACCGCCGCTTTCCGCAAAGGCAATACCAACCATGATCTCAGTGTCAATACCATTCTTTTTGAATCCGGCATTAACTAGTAATTGTCGAATCTGTTCTCTCGTGAGAGCCATCGGGACCGCCTTAACGAATACGAACCTTAGTGCCAACCTTGATAGGTTCGCTAAGATTCGGGTTAATGGTGGAAATCATCTTGGCGCTAGCGCCATGAATCGCCCCGATGGTTTGGAACCATTGATCATTTTTCGCTTGTCCGCGTCGAGCGTTGCCGTTAACGGTGTAGTAATAGGGCGTGACATACGAAGGGATAGTGACCTTCGTACCGACCGGATAAGTAGTAGTTGCAGTGCCAAGCGTCGTGTTGTACTGCGCAATGCGCAAAGCGTGTGTCGCATCGCCGTTGCCATAGTAAAGCGTGGCGAGTTTCGCAGCGCTGTTATCGTTGGTGCCCTTAACAATGTGCGAACCGTTACTGCTAGAGAACTGCTTACGGGCAGGTTGATCAGAGATTGCCCCAACCTTGCCAATCGGCTCCGGAGGTTGACCCTTCTCAGCAATCACAGCGTTTACCAATTCGCCTTCGTCATACGACAGATCTTCACCTGAGACATATTTAGTGAGAGTCGCATACGCAACGGTGCCCGTAGACTTCTTGGCATTAACCGCCCATTCTGCACCTTGCTTAACCCACGCGTCGTTATCAATCTGAACGGGCTCTTCGACTTCCGGCTTTTCCGGCGCAACTACTACCGTACCTGTCGTGCTGTAGCCTGCGTAAGGATTAGAAGGACTCACCGCGATACCGCCCTCGACATCTTCAATACCGTCGAGAGCGGCTTCCGGATCAGTTCCGGCAGTATTCTCAGTAGCAGTCGTGCGCATACGCCACGCGACAACGGCGAGAATTACGACGAAACCTGCGGCGAGATAAAGGACAGGAACTCCCGCAACCTTCTTCTGAGCGAGATCTTTGAAGTTCACGATTAGTTCCCGCCATTCCACCATGAGTCATACGGCGAAGCGGCAGCCGCGCGCGCATTCTCTTTGCCAGCAGCGTTTGCACGCGCCATAGTCATTTGATCGTAACCGGGAGGGATCGACATTTCATCGCCCATAGTGGACTGAATGTCAGGCTTTCCAGCGGAGAAGTATTCGTTCCCCATCTTTCCACCTTCCGTCAAGTCCTTAACAGGCTCGATACCGACCGCATACTTGGCCGTACCGTGACCGAATTCGCCGGACGCCTCGCGCGCTGCGGCAGTGCCGGAAGACGACACCTGCCGATCCACGATGTAATTGTGCATTGCTTGATCGTCTACCGATGGTCCCCAGAACGGCGGATACTGCTCCCCTTCAACCCAATGAGAGGCAACCGTACGGTTAACCATTCCTAGGTTGGGATTCTGGTCAGTCTCTACCGGCTCATTCCATTGCGGAGCGTCAGACTCGACAGCGGGCGGAGCGTCCTGCTGAACGGGGGTGGCGGTAGATCGCACAACCTTTTCATCAGCCGGGATTCCAAAGTTTCCCATTGTGCCGAACATAAGACTTGTCACGATCTACCCCTAACTACTTCGTAACCGGGCTGACAGACGCCTGAACAGCCTTACTGAAACCGCCGAGAAGACTATCCAGCACCTTAGCGGTATTAGACCGCTTAGACACAATCACGGCGAGAGACGCGAGACCAACGAGCGCGATAAACACGCCAATAGTCTTGTCAATCATTTTGACTTACCCTTCTTTGCATTTTGCACCGAAGTAACGGTTGCCATGACAGCTGTAAGAAGGAACAGTAGTCCAATCGCATGTACCAAAGGAGCGATCCGTGTATTAGCAGATGCGCTCGCGACAACGGTTAGGACTACCGTTCCGATTACAGAGGTTGTGGCATTAGCGGGCCACTTACGCTCTTTAATAGCTCCGCCAGTAATAGCGATAGCACCCGCCGCTAAGAACGGCAATTCCGGACGCATAAGTGACCCGCTTTCAAATGAGGTTTAGCGCCGCACGAGACCACGGACGAAGCTGAGCACGAAGAGCCCAACCACGACAGCGATAAGGTAGCGGTTATTGAAAAAGCTAACAATCCGATCCATTGTTATAATCCTTTACACGTTGTGACGACGGAGAGTGAAAGCGAGGAAGAACAGGAGTAGCCAAGCAGCGCCAACAATCATGACGGCATCCATAACCGCCATATCGCCGAGCGTGCCCTTATCCCCTGCGGTCTTCGGACCGACCGGCTCACGCGTGGAAACAATCGGATTGCCCACGCGCTCCGGCTCAGTGACCATAGCCATTGGAAGTTTGCCTTCCTGATTAGTCGCGAGCGGACGAAGCGAAGAACGCCTCAGCCGACTTAATCTGCGCAAGCTGAGTAATCAGCTCAAGCTGAGTCGCAGACGCGCCTGGAGTAACCTTCAACTGAAGCTGCGAACCGACACGAGTCGAGAGCCACGAATCGCGCCCACCCGACAGAGTGAAGAACGGCCACACCTGAACACCACGGTCGAGACCCGGAAGAACGCCAGCGGTAAGAGGCGCATACGACGTGGTCAGATCAGTACCGACATAGCCGTAAGTACGCCGAAGAACGTTGTACTTTTCCTCCAGCGGGACGCCCTCATCAATCGGGTTGTTATCCAGAATGAGACCAACGTTCGCACCTGCCGTGAAAGCAGTACGCACACCAGCCGCACGAGAAACGGCAATGATGCCCTTAATCATGCCGCCACGGTTGGTCACCTGAACGGTGTTCTCGGCAGCGGCAGAAACGGTCTGAGTCTCGTAACGAGTCTCGACGTAATCTCCGAAACCATCCGGAGTCGTCTGCGCAGCCACACCGCCAACGGTAGAGCCAACCGGAGCCCAATAGTACTGAGAGACGCGCACGCTCAGCGAAGCAGCGCTCGGAGTAGTACCAGAGAAAGCAACCGAGTATGCCGCAACATCAATCTTCAGCTGAAGCGACGCGTTAGAGTCAAGGTTGGGAATACAACCGTAACCGTTGTTGTAATCCTGCTCAAGGTCAAGGTCGAGACGGAAAGTAGCTGTCGCCGTGGTAGCCGTAGACGCGAAAGCGTACTCAGGACCAAACTGCGGCGTAGCATACGCGCGCGGCATGTTGGTCTTTTCAAGGCCAGACGGCAGATACTTATTGATGAGATACAGGTTGTATCCCGAGACAGGCTGGAAAATCGGCTGACCGGTAGCGTCAGTCAGCGTAATACCAGCGATAAGATTCCACGGACCGTCACCCGCAACAATCGCGCCACCCGAAGCAAAGGTAGCCGTCTGCGAGAACAGCATCGAAATGCGTCGCACAAAACCGGTAGCCGGAAGCTGAATAGGCTGGAAAGAAGTCGACCCGTTCAGGTTGATAACAGTCTGAGCGTTGCTAAAGCGAGTCTGCGGACGACTCGCGACGGTAAAACGAATACCCGCAGCGGGAGTAATCTCCCGCGTTCCCTGCACGGCATCTGCCATTTTAAATACTCCTTAGAAACCGAGAGCGATAAACGCGCGAGACGCGCGGTTATCCGTGGTAAGCGCGAGAAGGTGCAGCGTGCCAAAAACCGCGACCGTAGCCGCGACTCCCGCAAGCAAATGCACCGGGGAAATGTGCACGTGAGGCGTCATGATTTGCCTTTCGGATAGGACAGGTCGCGATTTTGTAGCATGCTTTGTACCAACCTAATTGTACCATGCATTGTACCAACCCTAGCGAGCGAGGTTGATCGTTTCCGCAGGCCAGTCAGGGGCTACGGGAATCCATGTGAAATCGTGTCGATCCTGCGATGCAATCCGCATTGCCAACTCTTTTGATGATTCCCGTGCGCCCAACTCTGCCAAACGCTTTTGATCGTTTGCCTCTCGCGTACGCCCGACCATAGCGTGAGCCGCACTTCCATAAAGGATTAGCGGCAAATGCGAAGGACGTTGCGTGAGAGTAACCATTGTTAAATTATTGGATCGTCCGACTGCGTGAGCCATAGCGAGATCGTCTGCCATTCCAAGAAACGATGGCGAGACGGTATAGAGCCCTTCGTCAATCTGAACAGTCCATTTGCCTTGACGATTGATTTCGTCAAATGCTTCCTGGAATATTTCTTTCTGATGTTCGATAATTGCCTTTGAAGTTTTCAGCTTATGAGTATCAGGCCACAGAAGAATGCGATTCTCATACGAAGGGTGTCGCTTCTTAAACGACTTCCAACGCGTGAACCCTTTGAAGTCGTTAGTAATAGTTTTATCTTCATTCGGCTTAGCAACGAACACAATCACATGACCGCCGTTGTCGTGCCGAAGTTGAACGATGTGACGAGCAAGAGCAGTTTTACCCGAACCGGTTCCCCCGGAAATCAGAACGTGTTCGCCCTGTTTCCACGTACTACGAAGACGAGCCAACTGCTTAAGGGTTTGCGGTCCGGGACGCATTAGCTATTCGCCTCTTCTTCGGCCAGACGCTTTGCTTCCTTCTCTGCCTTCTTCTCCTTAGCCTCTGCCATGAACGCCGGAGCAATCGTGGCAATGTGCAGACCAATAGCAATGAAGAGAGCAGAGTCGCCAGCCTTAGAACCGTAGCGCAGAATGCGACGGCAAGTGTCCGGGCTATTCAGTAGCGCAGCGTGTACGCGGACACGGAACACTTCGTCGGCCTCTTGAATGACTGCAGCAGTCTCAGAAAAACCGACGATAGACGCGCCAAGCGCCATCATCCCATCGATAGAGCAAAGCGCTTCCGTAGCTTGCGCGGCGAGAGTGGCTTGATTTCCTGTGACTCGTGGCGTCCGGGTTGCACCGCTAGAAGACTTCTTGTGAGCATCGCAGTAAACGGGCTTGCGACCCCGGCCACCATACTTAAGCTCAACGCCGCACACACGACACGCAAATTCAGGCGCGTCACTGACAGGTGGAGTATCATCCGGCGGGGTCTCGGGAATGGTCGATTCATCGGAAAAGGCGATAGTCATTGGTCAGCCTTACTTAAAGCCTTTGTGAGTCCAAGGGACATTGGTAGGGGTTTCATCGCCCGGGACGGGCGCGAGTGCGGCAACCTGCTCAGTGAGGCCAGCAACGATCTCTTTCAATTCGTTTACAGCTTCGCGAAGATCGCCGTCATTAGCCGAGGGAGCAGGCTCCGGTGGCGGAGGTGGGGGATCGGGAGTGGGGTCCGGAGTAGGGTCCGGAGTTGGGTCATCAGCCATCACTTAAGCCCTTTCGTTCCGTACTTCTTACGACCGGTGAAATACCACCAAACAACAATCGGAGTAATGACAGTGCCGACAATGAAAGCCTTGTCACCATTCTGAAGCGCGTTCCAACGCTCTACCGGAGTCGCCATCACTTCTTCTTTCCCATGCCGAGCATTTTGACAAGCTGCGAATTCATCAGCTCATCAATAGTCGGCTTGACCTCTTCAATAACCTTGGCCGTCATATCCTCGACCTTAGCCATCTTTTCCAGAACCTCATCTAGCTTGCGCTCGATACGATCCGACTGCGTTTCGCTAGAAATGTGATTACGGGTCGTCGCGTAATCGCTCATGCCGTCACAACCGCAAGCGTGACTTCCAGCGGGAGAGTCTGTCCAAAGCTGCCAGACACCCACACAGGGCCAGTGTGACCAACGAGCGTGTGATCCGTTGCCCACGCGCGCATACGCGTCACGCCAGAACTCACACCGCTTTGCTGAGCGAGAGAGACGTTACCAACGTTGTCGGCAATGTTGACGTAATCCGTAGCCGTAGCCGAACCGGTAGGAGTCGTCATCAGCATCGTGAGCGACTTGCGATTAGCATCGGCGGGGAGAAGCATTACCGGTGCGTCGCCGACCTTCAAAGTGACCGTGTCATTAAGAAGACGAGTCGGCTTGATTGAAGCGGCTAGCGGACGCTGCTTGATCGCTTCAATCTGAGGTTCGGCAGGAGCGTCAGTCTCGATAAAGAATGAGTCAATAACCTTCCCGTCATCATCCTTAAAGTCGCCGACGTATAGCCCGTCTGGAGTGTCGGGATCGTTGTCCCGAAACTCTGGAGTTTCCAATGGTGCAGACATGTTGCAACCTTTCGCGAAATAGGTTTGTACCAACTATTGTACCATGCAAAAGCGGCCGGACCTAATAGGCCCGACCGCTCCGAATTGCTATTCAGTTATTTCTTCTTCTTCAAATGCGCGGCGATATCCCGAAGACCAGACCCGAACTTTTGTTTAACTGCCTGACCTTCGTTGTACTCCATTCGTGTGCCCTTTCGAGACACCACTGACACATGATCAGAATCGAGAGTATGCGCAGACTTCCGCAGTTTCTCTCTCGCTTCCTTCTCCGACTTTTTCATGCCCGATCACACCTTCCACAAATGTAAATGATAATACCTTTATCAGATTTATAAATCGGGATCATATTATACCCGCAACTACATTTCATCGGTATCCCGCAATAACAACCCCAGCGCCACCACAACCGCCACAACTATAATGTACTTTCGATACTCTGGTATTCCCTTCCTTATCAACTACCATCGTTTGAACAACTTCTCTCCCCGTACCTTTACAACGAGGACACGATTTCGTATACGGCTTCTTTTCATCAGACATTAGATATTCCCTAGAAAGATTTTGCCAGTTCCACCACAAGTGGAATGCGGAATTGAAGTACTAATCTTATGACGCTTACCTTTATTGTCTACGTAATAATCGACCTTCTCAATTCTCCCTGTCCCGCCACATCCATTACACGTACCATAGCTCGGCTTACCCTTAACCATTTTAGCCTCTCAATCCAAATGCATGCGCTTGCAAATCTCCGACAATACCGTCTGGCGTTATCAACTCTTCAATATCGTCAGGATCCATCTCATCATCTGTCAAACCAAATCTCGGTTGATACTCCATAGTCTCCAAATTCTCACGCTCATTATATGGCCAGGATCGAATGCCACCCCAAGTATCCGGACCCTTCGTCAACCCTAGCCGTTTGTTATACGGAGACCCGTCAAGCCAACGTTCCGCGTTCCAAACATTAGCTCCACACGTCCCCCACGCATTACGCACAATGGCCTGCTTAGCGCCAATCAACGCCCAATCGATATTGAGCGAGACTCGCGGCATATCCTTCCCGCCCTCATACTCGCGCCACAACTTATCAACGCGATCGATTACGCTTCCCAGATATCTAGCAGACACTCCCCGAGACTTGAGTTGCGGCGCTTGTCCTTCGGCGATCTGTTTACGCGCTTCGTCATGCCAGTAAAGACCCGGCATAAAGAGCGAAAGATTCTCGTACGTTTCCTCATCCCATGCTCCCAACTTCTCCCCGTGGATTTCCAAATTCGGATGCGGCTCTTTGAACACGATTCCGTCTGTCGCAATCATTAGCAGACTCGCGCTCTTCGTTGGATGCGTGGCAATAGCGTCTAGAATTTGCGTCCGACATCCGGCTGTGATTAGCGAGGCATAAATGCTATTAGAGAAACGAGGTTGACCGATAGACTGAGCGCACTTGCCATAAGCAGAATTATAAACCAACTTCTTAGCTTTCCCTTGCGGAGTATTCTTTCCGGCAGCAAGGCGACCATTATATAGGTCGCGAACACTACGCATAGGAGGATCGCATTTACAAGGTTCATACTCTACCCATTCTTCAATGTCCATTCGGCTAAGGAGTTTGGCTCTCTTAGCCGCTTGAATTTCATGCCACCAATACCAGCCTTTAGTGCGTCTAGGGTGCGAGATATTACCATCATCTGTCCGGTGCGGCAGAGGGCCGACCCAATCATCATTTCCTGAGAATGTTCCGTACACCAATCGATAGGTTCCCGAACGCAGTTTCAGAAGTCTATCCCCATCCGCTCGACGCCCTTGACGCCATTGCCCATGAAGGAGACACGGTAGCGTGGCAATGACTGCGGGGTAAGCACTGTTGATATCGTATGCGTATGAGGTACCGGGAACCGGTCCGTGATTGAAGATCTCAAACCATCCCCCATAGTAAGACTTCCTCGCGGCCTCGAACGCCCAACGGGGTACCGCGTCTTCCGTCTCTTCTCGCGTCGGTACTCCAATGAGTTTCATCCATTCTTGAGCGGCTTGACCGGGCCCCATCCATTGCTGTTTTGACAGTCGGATCTCATCCGACACGAACCCTTCATTAAGGGTAGACATGAGACGCGCCAAGACTTCGTTCTCTAGCAAATTGTATTCAATCATCGCTTCGTCAAACTGCGCGCCCGAACGAATCTCTTTACCCGCAGCGATCCGATCGTATTCCTCTTGCGTGACAATAGTCGCCGCGCCTTTCTGCGGTTTGATCGCTTTAAGAAACGATGTCTGGAAGAACGGAAACACGTCGCAAATGTACATCCATTTGTACGGGTGACTCTTAACCGTCTCGCTCGTACCGTCCTTATGGTTCACGACGCGATACACCATGTTTTCCGGCTTCACAAACGGGCGTAGTTTGAACCGCTTGAATCCGAGAATATCGAACTCCCAACGTGCCGTCTTAAACACATATCCTTCCTCATCATAACGACGACCGCCATCACGCACAGGGAAAGGGAACTTCATTTGGCTATCCTCGCGCGGTTGTCGTAATGCGATACCTTCTTTCGTAAGAAGGGAATGCGCCGAGTATTCATCCAAAGATTTAAGCCACATCGTAAAGTCATAGCCGAGTGCGAAACCAACAAAAGCCGCATTGGGATGCGCCTCGAATTGCTCGTACAGAAACGCGAATATGTCGTTATGGTCGAGCGCTTTTCCATTCTTATGAAGCGACTTGTCGCCGACCGAAAGTAGTACGTAGTCATGACGGTCTTCCGTAAGCGATCGGCGCTCAATCTCTTCTCCAGTCTCCGGGTCCCAATCCTGATAGTACAGAGGGCGTGTTACCCCTTCTCCGTCTACGGCAATAAATTCGACTTCGTGTAGCTCTCTAGCGATGCTTCGCGCTTTGTTCTTCGTCTCACTCGTGCGCGTCTTACAGTCTGGCTTGCAACGCTTTTGCTGGCGGACTTTGGGAGTAAAGAGTGCGCCGCATCCGACGCACTCTTTCTCAGGCCACATAATTCCTATCTTTCCTCTCTCGCATCAAGAGTTGTTTCTAAAATTACTTCTCCATTACGTGACGTCACTCCCCGGACTAATGCGTATTGCCCGTTTGGTAATTCTACTAACACACGTGCCGTAGCACTTTCCAAAGTTGCATGTAAAAGATTGTGTAATCTTTCTAGTCTCATCGATACCACCACGGGTTCGATCCGTTATACCGATTCTTTACTGACTTATCTCCCGCGCGCATTCGGATCGCTTTCGCAGACGCTTTCAACGTCCAATCCAAATCCTTTTCGCTCATGCGCGCTACGTTCCGGCGTACTACCGCAGGACGTACTTCAAACTGTACGGTCAACATCTTTTCAGTTGCCCGCTTAATCTTCCCTTCTAAACGTTGGTTGGCAACGCTCTTCCCAGCCGCATACGCGTTTGGCGTAGTAACCTTACGCGTCTTATCCGACAGCTTCAGCCAAGCATTCCAACGCTTCTTATCAAGCCCTTTACGCGATTGCTCGCGCTGCCATCGGGGAGAATGCTCCTCCCACTTCTTATAATGACGGGCCACTTCTCGCTACTACTTCTCGCAATAAATAGCGTGCGTACAATCCAAATGATGCTGTTCATCGGGCTTCATTATCTGATACCCTGCCTCTCTCATCTCTCGCGCCCAACGTTCATGCTTTATAGCCGTACGCTTTGCGCGCGCCTTTTCCATATTCTTTTGTCGGTATGTCATCTCGGCCATAGGTCTATTCTAGACCATTCTATAGAGATCGGCAACTGTGTGCTAGAATGGGGTTTAATGGTTGAGCGCCATCCGAATCGTTGGCGATGCAATTCGGAAAGAGCGCTCCCAATAAGTAAGGGGAGTAACCGCCTACCCGTCCGGCGGTTACTCCCCTTCTTTGTTTGGTTACTTAGCGGTCGGTGCACGCTTCGCAGGAGCAGGCTTAGCAGCAGGCGCACGACGACCGGAAGTGGTCAGGTAGTACGTCCTGGCCTCGCGATACCGCCCGCGAATATCCTGACCGTTCGGACCCTTCTCCGGAACCATATACTTAGAAACCCGAAGACCGTTCCGAGCAATAAGGTTGATTTCCACGGGCTCTCCAGTCTCGATAGCAGCATCAAGACCCTTCAGAGCTAGGTACTGCTCAATCTGAGTCTTAACACCCGTAGACGAATCCTGGAACGTGAACGTGTTGCCCTCCTGATTCTCGGCGTCAACTTCTACGCGCCGAACCCCATTGTTACCTTCCACGAATCGAACCGAAGTAATCCGGAAGGGAACCTCGACAAGATGCGACTTGTCGAGAAGATCAAGCCCTTCAATCTCATCAGCAGAGTCCCACGCGTTGAAATTCTGAGTAGCCATTTTGTAGTGCCTTTCTGAGTGTTGGATGAATTGTGGGGAGCGAAACGCCGTCAATTCTCCGCTCGTTACCACCGTCAGTTCGATCCGACGTTGACGATCCCATCGTGTCCGGAGCCGATCTGTGAGCGCACTCCGGACTACCTTGTTACGGTCTCCGCTTCAAATCTTTGATCAAAGCAGAAAGCAATGTCTGACCTTGCTCAGGAGTGACCGCATCGGAGAGACGAGACAGGAAGAGCGAACAACGCTCGATCGTGTCCTTAGCCTCATCCGGGTTAACGTCCATACCATCGATCAACGCGCTAGCCCACGTACGACGCAAGAGCGTAACCCCGGCGCTCGCCATAGCCAATTCGTCAGTCGTAAGCGTAATCGTCACGAGCGGGAGCGGATGACTCACGGCTTAGCCCCCGTACGGAAACCGCCACGCTTCTTCATTTCTTGAACGCTCTGAAGCCTATTCGGAATCGGAATCGCAATCTTCTGCAACCCATGACGGTCCCGAATGAACCCAGTCTGAGATCTCATCTTACACTTCGTAGATTTAACGTCATCCGGAAAGTCAACCATTACGACCCTTCCTAACAATCTCGTCAATGTGCGACTCGTACAGCTCGTCAATGTCTTCGCGCTTCACACGATTCGAGCCGCTGTTAAAGGTTTGCTGGACGACCTTTATAGGAATCCCTTTACGACCGCCAAGCGCGTGCCCTTCGTACTGCGGTTTATCGGCCACGACGACCGTCCCTATGCGGAAGATCTGACTGCGATGTCTTCTGTTGTGCCGACGATCCCTTAGCCCCTTCTCCGTCCCGATGACGACCCTGATAGTTAATCTTCCGTCCGGTCTGACTTGTCATCGTTCCGTTCTCTCCGCGCGGCACTCCGTGCTTTGCCATTCTGAAGCATCCCTTTCTGAACACACTTTGAGTTGTGCGGAAAGCCCGTCCGGCTATCGCAACAGATTCGCGTAAAATCTCTTTCAGTATACACGTGCCCTCTCCCGGAATTGAACCGGGATGCTTTCAAGCGTAGTCTGTAGCTAGCATACGCTGTGTATTGCTCTACCGTTGAGCTAAGAGGACGCGTCACGGACGACGGCGATCAAAGCAGCATCGCCCGTGAGCAAATCTTACAGATACCCAGACTTGAAAAGCGACTCTTCACCATTAATAGTCTTCGGAATAAGCCCCTCAATATTGTCAATCATAATATCGGCGAGCTGTCGATGCGTCTCCGCAGGATCGAGATTGCCCAAAAGCAAACAGAGATTCATTGTAGTTTGATGAATGACAAACAGCGAACCATAAAGCTTAGCAAGCGAATCGTCTGGAATCAGAGTAGCCGCACGCTGAAGCACGTCCCGTTGACGTGCTTTCCTGGCCTCATCATCTGTACAGAAGTTACACATACTCGCTCCTTAGATTAAGTGACTCCCCATACGTACCGGAGGGAAGGCCGGTACGTATGAAGTACACTTAAGCAGTCTTACTCTTGCGATTCTCGTGAACGATCTTCTTACCATTCGTGTGAAGATACACCTTGACGGACTTACCGTCGTCCAGAACCTCAGTCTTCGTGCGAATCGTAACAGGCGTGGTCAGCTCGTTACCGGCCTCA